>JABAOD010002263.1_pt2 | contig 10622 bp, 11 predicted proteins | sample 7062151 | NCBI WGS metagenome assembly JABAOD01 (sample SAMN14538626, study PRJNA623070) | marine sediment metagenome | biome: marine biome [ENVO:00000428]; feature: marine pelagic biome [ENVO:01000023]; material: deep marine sediment [ENVO:00002113] | place: India: Gulf of Khambhat ...
CATTCCGCCATGGGGCGCCATCGTACCGAGAGGTCAAGCAGCGGGGCGGGACGCTCGCGGGCAACGCCGCCACGACGACGAACCCTCGACCTCTCCCTCTTCTTGTTCAGGCGCAGACCCACCTCGAATCGCGGTCGCTGGTTGGCCAGGCGCGACTCGGCTGGATGGAGTCGGGGTGGTCCGAGAGTTCGGACCCCGATCAGAACCGTCGACGGTAGGGTGGGGGTCCCCGAAAGCTAGGTGATTTCATCTCGTACAGCTTCCAAAACGCGCCGGCGGTGGCGTTGTCGCCGCGTTCGGCCGAACAGCGATTCGCCGCCCTGAGGCTGAGAAGCCGGAGGGTGGCGGGAGCTGCTGCCGTCGCGGGTGGGTCGTTGGGATTCCTTCTCGTCCTGTTGTTGACGATGATCTGGAACGGCCCGGATCACACCGCGTTTGGCAGTCCCGATGAGGCCCTTACCGCCCACGCCATCAGGCAAGTGGTCGAAACCGGAGCGCCGCTCGTGCGGCCACCGATCTCAGACCCCGAAGGCCTCTTCGCGTCGCGCTTGTGGACCAGTATCGACGAGCGAGCCATCCCGACCCATACCCCCTTCCTCTTCTACATGTACGCCGCCTTCATGAGGCTAGGCCCAGCCGGTTCTTGGATCCTGTTCGTCTATCCGGCGCTGGGGTTGGCGGCGCTTGTTGCCGGAACCTGGCTACTGCTGCCCCGCCACAGATGGCTGAGTCTTGCCGTCCCCGGCCTTGCCTTCCCGCTGACATTCCGGTTCCTGAAACCGTGGGAGAACATGGCCGCCATGGTCGCCACCCTCGCCCTTGTGTACCTCGCCTACGTGTTGTGGCACAGGTCGGGCCGGAGGCTCTGGGCATACACCGCAATCTGTCTCGTTGCGATCGCCGCGAGTATCCGCCCGGACCAGCTCCACCTGGTGTTTGGCCTGTCGCTCATCTGGACGATGACGATGACGAAGGGGCCCGAGCGACTCTGGCTCGCGGTCCTCCACGCGTTCACGGCGTTCGCAGTGGTGGCCATCTTCCTGATTGAGAACTCGTTCGTGACGGGGGATCCGCTGTTGCCCCCGGTGTACCTTCTCGAGGGTCAGCCGGATACAGAGATCGCCGGCAAGAACCTCCCGCCGGGAGTTGCACATGTCGTGTCGCTGTTGTTCCCGAAGGGCTGGCCCCAGTGGTCTCTCCTCGTCGCCCAGGTCAAGAAGTACTGGTGGGCACTCGGCCCTGTGGCCTGGGTCACGGCCGGCGCGCTGGCGTCGTTGCTAGCGTGGCCTACCCGCGCCAGGCGCAGCCGGATGTTCGGTGCGGCGATCGGATCGCTCGGCCTGCTCGCGTTCTACGTCGCGACGAGAGTGAACGCAACTGACTGGGGCGCCGACCAAGCTGTGCCGTCGCTCGGTCATAGTCTGCCTCGGTACGCGGCGATCAGCTTCGGGGTGGCCGCGGTGGGTGTGTGCGTCGGGGTCGTTGCCATTCGCTCGGTAGCGCTGAGGGGCCTCGCCATCGTCACGGTTCTCTTCGTCAGCACGGCGGGTCTGGCCTACTTGTACGACGGTGAGCTCAGGGCGTCGGTCTCCTACGCCGCCCGCTCGGCTGACGCGTGGAATCGCTACGCCGCGGCTGTCGATGCCGGGGTCGAGCCAGACGCGCTCCTGTACGTGCGGTTCACCGACAAATACGTGTGGGACGTGCGCCCAACTGCCGTGCTTCCGACCGAGCCCGGGACCGCCAAGGAGCGCCTCCGATACGCCGATTTGGTGGCGTCGCTGGCTCGGGCAGCCGATGCAGGATTCGTACCATACGTGTTCGAACTAAGGCCAGAAGAGGCCGAGCGGCTGACGACTCAGTTGCGGGCACGGGGACTCACCTTGCAGGAATGGACCACGACCGATGAGGCCAACCGGAAGCTGAGCGCGTGGAAAGTCGCCGCGGCGTGATCGCCGCCGCCGTCGATCCGGGTGCTCGCGAGTCACCCCGGAGGGCTCGGCCCCAGGGGGGTCTCGCATTCTCTGGTCTCGTGACATTGGGCGGGTTGATCGCCGGGAGCACGGCGGCAGCCTGGTTCTTCGGCTGGGCTCAGGTGCCCGGTGTCCTGCTGGCCCTGGCGACCCTGGTGGGTCTCGCTGTCTTGGGAGTGGGGACGATCGCGCTCAGACGGGTGCTCGTGGTACTCGGCGATTGGGCGTTCAGCGAGCCGGGACGGTGGGTGTGGGCAACCTGGGTTGCCTTGTCGGGATCAGGAGCCGTCGTCGTGTGGGCGGTGCTAGTCCTGGCGGCGGATCTGGTCGGCTCGCATCCGGGTATAGGCGAGCTTCAGTTCCTGCTCCTGATGACGGGCGTCCTCGGTTGGCTGGGATCGTTGGCCGGGTCCCTGTACCTGGCACGATCGGCTCCTTTGAAGCTGCCCGTGGTGGGCCACGAAGTGTCGACACGGGTGACTCCCATCGAGAACCTCGCTCTGCTTCATCGAGGGGAGTCGGTCGCTACCCCGCAACGAGTCGTCATTCAGCCAGCCCCAGCGGGTTCGCTGGTTGGAGCCGCTTGGGAGCTTCAGAGGTTGGCGCTCGTAGTGGCCGACGATGCTTGGCTCGCGATCGTGGATGATCGGCAGGACTCGACTACCACCGGATGTATGAACGTCATCCACGTCGCCTCCCATTGCAGCCTGGGCTGCCCAACGGGCGTGGTAGTGCCGGGCGGGACGTCCATGAGCGTGGCAGCCGCAGGCGGAGGCCTATTGGTGATCTCGGCGATGAGCGGTGCGCTGACTCAGAGTCGTCTCAGGCCAGACCACAAGCCAGTTCAAGATGCCCTGGTGCGCAATCGGCGACGCCACGGGGTGTCTGAGGTGGGTGTCGGCCCCACAGGCCGAATCGTGCGGACCACCCACACGGTGGTCCCGGATTTGGGAGTCACGAGGTCGCGACGCTCGCCAGCAGGGTCTCGAGGACGGTTTCTGAGGGCCGAATGGTGAGATCGCTCGGATCCAGTCGGTAGCGTCTGTACTGGGCGAGAAACTGTCGTGCCATTTCCACGTCGTAGTTCGCCAGAACGGCGTTCTGTCCGAGATCGTGCGGTCGCTCGGTGGTCTTCCGCCACAACAGCGTGGGTATTCCCAACAACGAGCACTCCTCCTGAACGGAACCTCCGTCCGTGATCACGAAAGGCGCGGCAGCGACACCGCGCACAAAGGCCGAATGGGAGAGGAGATCCACGACATCGACCCCGGAGGCCTCCAGGGCCGGGAAGGCCCTTAGGGACTCCAGTGCGATCCGGGTCGGGGGATGAAGAACCAGGCGAGTCTCCGTGGACCGGGCGGCCTCACACAGCACCGTCAGGAAATCCCGCACTCGGGTCGTATTCGTCAGTGCCTCGAGTCGATGCATCGTTGCAATCGCTGGACCGCTGCCGGGTTCCGGCAGCCGTCCTCCACAGCTATAGAGAACTGACTCAACGATGGTGTTGGCCGGCAGGAGGATTGCCCGCTCAGCGAGCCCCATGTTGTGGAGCAAGTGGTATGCGCTGGCGCTCTCGGCAAACAGGTGGTCCGCTCGACGCATCACCGCCATGCGGACCAGCTCCTCCGGGAAAGGATTGAAGACATTGAAGGATCTGAGCCCCGCTTCGAGCTGCGCCACGCGAAGTCCGGAGCGTTTGGCGAGCAGCGCTCCCAGGAAGGTCGACGGCGTATCTCCGTGTACGACGCAGACGCCCGGTTCGGGCCCAAAGACCTCATCGATGAGCCGGCGTTTCCGAAGCCAACGCGCAGCCAATCGCGCCGACCACGCTACCGCCGCGGGGATCGTGGCGATGTCGACCTTGCCGCCCAGGTAGACCTCCGGGTCTTTGATGCCGAGTTCAGAGCGCAGGGATCGAGAGAAGGCGCCGTGCTGGCCCGAGTCGATGAGGCGGTACTGGACATCACGCTCTTGCATCAGTCGCAAGAGCGGCGCGGTCTTGATGTACTGCGCCTTCGTTCCCAGGAAGACCCTGATCATGCCCAATCGCCGACTTCAGTCACCGCCGGTCCTTCTTCAGAGAGAAATGCCGGATCCACCGGGTCGCGTTGCCGCAGTAGTTGCACGGTGAGGTCCGCCAGTAGCCCTATCACCACAATGGCAATCGCCGCGCCGAGGAGAACCAGTGTGTTGGTGGCGATTCGAAGGTCCTTGGTCACCATGTCGTAGACAAGCTTGCCGATCCCTGCCAACAGAACGGTGCTCCCCAGAGGCAAGAAGACACGTAGCGGGTTGTACAACATCGTCATTCGAACGACTTGGAGCACATATCGCTGTGCATCCCTCACCGGGTGGAACTTGGAACGTCCCGCTCTCGGCCGATAGTCGATCGGTATGTAATCGACGGAGTAGCCGTTGTTGAGAAAGGCCATTGTCAAGGTCGTAACGCAGGAAAACCCGTTGGGCAGAAGGTGGAGGTATTGCGCAGCGACGTCCCTTCTGAAAGCCCGAAAACCCGAGTTGAGATCAGGTATCTGTGTTGCCGTGAGGAACTCTGCGAGCTTCCGGATGAACCACTTAGCCGGCACGCGGAGCCACTTCAACGTCCCCTCCTCGGAGGTACGAGCGCCAACCACGTGGTCCTTGCCATTCGTTGTCTTGACCAACTCCGGGATTCGGTCATTTGGGTAGCTCATGTCGACGTCCGTCCAGACGACGATTCGACCATGGGCATGCTGGGTGCCGATCCGCCGCGCGAACCCCGATCCCCGGTTCTCGGTCGAGCGAACGAAGCGAATGCCGGGGATCGAGGCGAGGACCTCGGCTGAGCCGTCGGTAGATCCGTCATCGATGACGACGATCTCATACGAGTACTCGGAGGCGTCCATCGCCTGACGGATACGGCTGATCTCCGGAAGGATGTTGGCGCGCTCGTTGTGGACCGGTAGCACTATGGAGACGTCCACGGTTGTCCTCCACTGCCCCTAGCGAGCCCCACGTGTCAGGTTGGGTCTGAGCACAGCCCGGCAATGACACTAGTCGAGAGTGCCCGGATAGCGAGGGAGCTCCCGGGTTCTGAGAGCGCAGTTGGTGCGGATGGTCAGAAGGTCCACGCGTATCTCGGGAGAGTCGAGGTGGTGGAGATGAGGCCCGACGCGCTCGAGAAGCTAGCCGCTCAGGCGGAGGACAGCCGTCAGCGCCACCGGCTGGTGAGGTTCCGGCGGAGCCTGTCCACGAGATCGCCCTCGTCGCCAGCGGGAAGGCTGAGGGCAATGTGCGCCGGGCCGATGTGTCGACTGTGTCGACGCTGATCGGCTCGGCGCTCGCGGGCCCCCGCCCACCGTGACCTCCGAGACCTCTCCCCATCCCCAGCAGTGTTGCGCTCGTTGTATGGCCGACCGAGGTCGCTCTGGGAATGAGCGCGTCCCGGGCCATTCCGCTGAATATAGTATTCCCCGATCTATGGGTACTTACGACCTGTCCGTCATCGGCGCGGGTTACGTCGGGCTCGTAACCGCGGTGGGACTCACCACCTATGGGCATCGAGTCCACGTCGCCGAGATCGATGAGGCCCGGCTCAGTTGCCTCAAGAGCGGTGGCGTCCCCTTTTACGAGCCTGGGCTTCGGGAGCTGGTGGCGAGAAGCCTGGCTGACGGCAAGCTGACGTTCCACAACTCGAATCGCGAGGCCGTGATTGGAACCAAGGTGGCATTCGTTGCCGTCCCCACCATCCAGACGGCTTCCGGCGATGCCGACCTCAGCGTCGTCGAGGAGGTCGTTGTGGAGATCGCGCCGGTGATGGAGCCCGGGTCGGTGATCATCATCAAATCGACGGTTCCCCCGGGTTCGGCGCGGCACCTTCAGTCGGTCGTAGACACCGTTTCATCCCGCGTCAGTGTGGGCAGCAATCCGGAGTTCTTGAGCCAGGGGCGCGCCCTCGAGCAGTTCCTGAAGTCTGATCGCATTGTGCTCGGCGCCGACGACGACGGCGCGCAGGCGACGATGATGGCCATCTATTCAATGGTCGACTGCCCAATAGTCCTAACCGACCCCACTTCAGCAGAATTGATCAAGTATGGGTCCAACACGTTTCTCGCTATGCGCATATCCTTCATCAACAGTCTGGCGCGTATGGCCGACCTCGTAGGCGCCGACATCGATGCCGTCAGCGTCGGTATGGGCCATGACGCCCGCATCGGGCAAGCGTTCCTCAAGCCCGGTCCCGGCTTCGGCGGCTCGTGCCTGCCCAAGGACACCCAAGCGTTGATCGCCGCCGCCCGGAACGCCGGCTATGACCTCCCCCTGCTCGAAGCGGTACTGGCAGTCAACAGGGAGCAATTGGACTACGTGATCGGACTTGTTGCAGACGGCCTCGATGGCATAGCAGGGCGCACCATTGCTGTTTGGGGGCTTGCCTTCAAGGCCGGCACGGACGACATCCGCGAGTCACCGGCCTTCAAGATGGCTGCCCACCTGATCGAAGCCGGGGCAGAAGTACGGGTGTTCGATCCCATGGTGCTGGAGAAGCCTGTGGGTGCGACTGCGGCTCGAGATCCCATCGATGCCGCAGCTGGTGCAGATGCGGTGATCGTCGCCACGGAGTGGGAAGAATTCGCCCAAGTCGATCTCGGCGAGCTGGCAGCAGAGATGAGAGGCACTCTCGTTGTAGATGCTCGCAACCTGCTCGACTCCCAAGCAGTGCAAAGCCATGGGCTGTCGTATGCGGGGGTGGGTCGCGGATCCACGCGAGTGCCGACGCAGAGTTGAAACACTTCCTGTGCTGCTGAGGCCACGATCTCGACGTCGAGCTGCTGGGTTCACACTCGTCCCGTTACAGTGGCAGAACGACCGCCAATCGGGCGCTTGGCCGGTCACCGCCGAGACGGGGACACACTGACTCGTCCCCGCGGATCCGGGCAATTCGTCTGTAGCCTGCCGTGGTCGCGCGCCCGCTGAGTCTGTACATTTCACCCGGTGCGCGGCCCTGGTTCCCCTGTGCTCGAGACACTGAAGCGTTTCTCAGCCCGTTTGCTCTCTGCGGTTGGGCGCTGGACCAACCCAGATCGTCGTGGCTCCCGCTGGGTCCTGGGTTTCGCCACACTCGTGTTTGGAATTGGCACATATGTCGCCACGAGGAGCGTTGCGGGAGTGCCGCGGGACGTGCGATGGCATGTGCTGGCTCTGGTCCTGCTCATCGGCGGCCCAGCGACTCTCTGGGTGAATGTGATGGAATTCCGCATCTCGGCCGTCCTGGTGGGCCAGCGCGCGCCGTGGTCGCGCAGTCTGCGGATCGCCGTCCTGTCGGCGGCGAGCAACCTCCTCCCGGTTCCGGGCTCGGTAGTCGTCCGCGCCGGAGCGCTCCGCGAGGGAGGCTCGCCGGCCCCGGCGTCGGTGGCCGCTACCGGGGTTGTAGGGCTCACCTGGTTGGGTGTCGGAGCGGTCGTGGCGTCGCTGGGCCTCGGCTTTGCCGACGCGCGGTGGCTGGCAGCCACCTTTGCCGCCGGGGGAACGGTCTTGCTCGGGGCGGCAGCATGGATCAGCACCTCCATCCATCCAGGCAAGGGTCTCAGGACCTGGCTGGCGGTTGTGGGCGTTGAGTCTGCTGCGATCGGGATAACTGCCATTCGGCTCGCATTGATCATGTCGAGCCTTGGGGTGAGCAGCGCGCTCCGGGGCGGGGCTGCGTTGGCCGTTTCAGGAGCCATTGCATCGGCCATCGGAGTCGTACCAGGCGGCCTGGGAGTTCGCGAAACGGTTGCCGCGCTCATCGGGACCGCGGTGGGAGTGACGCCCAGCATCGGGTTTCTGGCGTCGGCCATCGATCGCATCGTCGACCTGGCGTGGTACGCCCCTCTCGCCCTCGCCCTTCTCGTCGGCGCCCGTAGCCGCACTAGGACGGCCAGCACAGAACGCGATCCTTCTTAGGTGCAGTCACGGCTCCTTCGCAGGTCCTGCAGCGCAGACCGGGTTCGTTCTCGCTGCGCGTCGCGTCAGGGCGTACGTCGCGCCATCGTACCGAGGGTCGGAACGCCGGTGTACGAGGATCTTCCTCGTCGGTCGCCCCACGACCGATCGGAGGGTGTGAGCTGCTCGGGGCGGTGTCCGGGCCAAGTGCCGGAGCCCCTGCTGCGGTGTGCGACCCCTAGGCGCCGATCCCGAGTGATGCGGGCGCCGGAACCTCACGGCTCTTGATGGGCTGACATTGGCGCGGGCACGGGTACCGGTTCAGGACTCTCTGACATCCCGCAGTGGGCGTCACAGAGCCGCCCAACATGGCGTCGTGTGAGCAGACAGATCGAGCCCAAGGCGAGCAGTTGGTACGCCTGGAGCGCGACGAAGACCGCGACTCGAGTTGTGACCGCGTACACCAGCAACAGCGCCGCGGCCACGCTCCACACCAGGTATGCCCGCAAGCTCACCCCAGCCGTGCAGCGGGCTCGCAGCAGGTGGCCCACCTGCGGCAGGTACGCCACCATGACGAGGCCCGTGCCTACGAACCCGACCCACTCGAGTGACACGAGAGCCTCCCGTCCTCGATCGCCTGGGCGTCCCTCAGATTCACCCCGCGCGACAGGGGGCCCGGGTAGCCGGCGTTCGCAAGCCCGGAACGAGGGCTAGAACCGGAATCCCCGCGGGGTGATCGGTCACCGGGACTACCTGTCGAAGGACCGGATCCTTCGCGGCTGCGGAGCCGGCTGCAACGCAGAGTCGGGGCCGGCCGCATCGCTAGCCGCTCAGCGCGACCGACGGGGGCCTCATGCTCTTCGCGGAGGCTGGTCATGTCGGGCTTGATCAACGCCGGATCCAGTCCTAGGGGTCATCATGTCGCAAAGGGGCGCCATCATGTCGCCAAGAGGGGGCCGTGATTGCCTGACGACAACGACCATCTCCCGCCAGATACCACTTCGACGCATCTCAATGATCTCGAGGCCGGCGGCGGCGACGTTCTCTTCGGTGCGGCGATTGGCTCGGAACCCGCACAGGCGGCGGGTGACGACGGTCGCCAGGTCGGCCAGCCAGCCCAGGAAGCGATTGCGGGGCCGGACGTGCTCCAGCAACAAGACTCGCCCGTCCGGATTGGTGACCCGGCCCAGTTCGCGTAGTCCGGCGACCGGATCCGCCACCGAGCAGAACAGGCACGTCGCCACGGAGGTGTCGAACGTGTCGTCGGGGTGAGGCAGCTTCGCGACATCGGCCACATCGAGGGCAATACTGCGCTCGAGATGGGCGGCCCGGGAGCGGGCTCGCGCCAGCATTCGTGGCGACACGTCGATTCCCGTGACGGCGACCCCATCTGGGTAGAGGCCGAGGTTCTTCCCCGTGCCGACGCCCGCTTCGAGTACCTTGCCCTGTGCCTGAGCCAGTAGCCGCCGTCTCCTTCGACCAGTGCCCAGCCACTCCATTGGCGCCGCCAAGAGGTCGTACCAAGGGGCAATCCGGTCGTACCGGCGGGTCACCGCCATCTGCTCGTCGGGCCCGGGGGAATTGTCTGCATCGGGCGGCCGGTCGGGTACCTCGCCCAGCGGCTCGTCCTCTGTGGGGCGCCACAGAAGGGCCGATACCGGAACCGGAGCCTCGTTCGACGGTCGGCTTTCCTGGTTCAACCCGCGATCACCTTTCCCCGCAGCATGCCCATCTGGCAGGCGAACTCGTACTCGCCGGGTTCCGCGGGAGTGAACTCGACCGGTACCTCGGTCCCGGTGGGCAGATCGGCGGCCAGTCCGAAGGCGTCGAAGATGACGCGCTCCGAGCAGGGGTCGGCCTCCCGCCGGTCGAAGATCAGTCGCACTGGTCGCCCTGCCTCGACCTGGATGGTGTCGGGCGAGTAGCCACCCTTCACGATGATCTTCGTTTCTTGTACGCCCCCGTCCGTGAAGTCTGCGGTGATGCCAACCCGCTTCCCGAGCCAGAAGTACCAAACGATCAGCCCGATCGCCCCGAACCCGGCCAGGATGACGATCACGACGTCCATGATGCTGCCTCCTTCACATTCGACGGCCTCCAGCGGCGCAGCCGGTTGGCGTTGGTGACGACCGTCACCGATGAGAACGCCATGGCGGCTCCGGCCAGCAGCGGGCTCAGCAGCCACCCGAAGAACGGGTAGAGCAGCCCGGCCGCGACCGGGATCCCCAGAGTGTTGTACCCAAACGCACCCACCAGGTTCTGGCGGATGTTGCGCATCGTCGCCCTCGAGAGCTCGATGGCGGTCACCACGCCGGTGAGGCTGCCCTTCACCAGGGTGATGTCGCCGGATTCCATGGCGACGTCGGTTCCGGTTCCCATCGCGAGGCCGACGTCCGCCTGGGCTAGGGCCGGCGCGTCGTTGATGCCGTCGCCGACCATTGCCACCACCTTGCCTTCCCGCTGGAGGAGCTTGATCTGGTTGGCTTTGTCATCGGGGAGGACCTCGGCGAGGACCCGGTCGATACCCACTCGCCGGGCAACAGCGTTGGCGGTGCGAGCGTTGTCGCCGGTGAGCATCACCACCTCGAGGCCGAGGTCGTGCATGCGCCCGATTGCCGCCACCGAGTCGTGCTTGACCGTGTCGGCCACTCCGACGACGCCGGCGAGCACCCCGTCTACACCCACGACCATGGCGGTCTTCCCGTCATCGGCGAGCCGCTCCAACGCGCCTTCGGCGCGTCCGGC
>JABAOD010040066.1_pt1 | contig 10622 bp, 13 predicted proteins | sample 7062151 | NCBI WGS metagenome assembly JABAOD01 (sample SAMN14538626, study PRJNA623070) | marine sediment metagenome | biome: marine biome [ENVO:00000428]; feature: marine pelagic biome [ENVO:01000023]; material: deep marine sediment [ENVO:00002113] | place: India: Gulf of Khambhat ...
ACCCTGGCGACGCAGAATCACCTTCTCCAAGCGGGCCAACCACCCTTTCACCGGAGTTAAGAAGCGAGTGTGTGAGGATCTGCCGTCGGGCTCGGCCGTTTGTCGGGTTGCTGGCGACCATCGGCCGGCGATCGTAGGTGAAGAGTCTCGAAACTCCGCGTTCTGCGATACCACCTAGTGGGGGTTGCATCGTAGATTGCCGGCAATGTCCACAGAAGCAACCACTCGAGCCGAAGACGCCTCGGCCGCATCCTCGTCGTGGGCTCGGCCCATTGCAGGCTTGGTGGCGGCGGGCTCGTCCCTCGCGGTAGGTGAACTGCTTGCAGGCGTTGTCTCCTCGTTCCCGTCACTCGTCTCCGGGGTGGCGACGTTCGTGATCGACACAGTCCCGAAGCCGATCAAGGACTGGGCCATTTCGACGTTTGGGACCGCAGACAAGGTGGTCCTCGCAGTCGGAATCGTCGTGGTTGTGCTGTTGCTCGGAGCCGCTGTGGGCCGAGTCTCCATGACGTCACCGGTCGTCGTTCCCGTCGTGTTCGCGCTCTTCGGTGTAGTCGGCGGGGCGGCCGCAGCGCGAGATCCGCAGGTGGATGTGTCGACAGCGCTGTTGGCAGGCGCTGCTGCGGCAATCGTCGGCTTCCTCGTTTTTCGGTGGTTGGCCGGGTCCTCAGCTCATCGAGAGCGTGCGGTCGACGTCGAGCGACGTCAGTTCATCGGACGAGCTGGTGCGGTTGCGACATTGGCGCTGGCTGCCGCCGCGGGCGGGCGGGCACTGCTCGAACGGGCACGCGTGATAGCCGCCAGGCGAGACGAGGTCGTCCTGCCCCTCACGAGAGACGTAGTGGCCCCACCGCCGCCGGGAGCCTCACTGTCCGTCGATGGCCTCACTCCTCTGATCACGTCGAACGAGGACTTCTATCGAATCGACACCGCGCCGTTCTCGGTTCCTGAGGTCGACCTGTCCTCGTGGAGGCTCCGCGTGACCGGACTGGTCGAGCGCGAAGTCGAGTTGTCTTTCGACGACATCGCCGACCTGCCGATGGTCGAGCGCTACGTGACCCTGTCGTGCGTGAGCAACCAGGTCGGGGGGGATTTGATCGGCACAGCGAAGTGGCTGGGTACCCCACTGGGTGACCTCCTCAGGCGAGCCGGCGTGCGGTCCGAGGCCGAGCAGATCGTTGGTCGTTCCGTCGATGGATTCACCGTTGGGTTCCCGGTGGAGGCGGCCTTCGACGGCCGCGAGGCTCTCGTTGCCATCGGGATGAATGACGAGCCCCTTCCGTTCGAGCATGGCTTCCCTGCGCGGCTGGTCGTGGCCGGTCTCTACGGCTACGTCTCGGCAACGAAGTGGTTGTCGGAGATCGAGTTGACGACCTGGGACGGATTCGACGCCTATTGGATTCCACGTGGGTGGGCGAAAGAGGCGCCCATCAAAACCCAGTCACGGATTGACACGCCCCGCCAGCGGCAACGCATCCAGCCTGGAAGGGTCCCCATCGCCGGCGTGGCGTGGGCCCCTACCCGAGGCGTCTCCCGAGTCGAGGTTCGTGTCGACGACGGCGCATGGGTGGAGGCCGATCTGGCGGGATCGCTGAACGACGACACGTGGCGACAGTGGTCGACGATGTGGGAGGCGACACCGGGCGCCCACCAGATCCAGGTCAGGGCTACCGACGGCACCGGGACGGTGCAAGACGAGACCATCCGCCGACCTGATCCGGACGGAGCCACCGGCTATCACACGATCTCGGTGGAAGTTGCCTGATTCCTCCTTGGTCGGAATCAGGTTGAAGTCGCCGCCTGATCTCGCTGACGCTCGAACAGGGCGTGATCTCGCCCCCGGCTCGATCACGTTGAAGTTGCGGTGCAACTTCTGCGCGGTATTCCGGCTCATGGCTCATGGCTCATGGCTCATGGTTCGGGATCGTTGTGCTCATCGACGGCCGTCAGGGCCCACGCCATACCGTGGTCGGGATCCTCGATAGCGAGTCTCAGGTTCCACCCCGGCGTGACGCCGTCCGTCCACAGATACCAGTGCAGTAGCCCGTTCGTTGCAGCCAGTTTGTCGGCGGTCGGTGGGACGTCGAGGCCTGCCACGGTGGCGGCCGCCCACCAGGCCAGAAACCGGCCTGCGGCAGCGCCACGTCTTCTGCCATATGCGCCGCCAGAAGCGGCCGCCCAAGCCATCCAAGCGAACGCGAGATCGATGTCGACTCGAGCGAGGCCGGCTCTGCGTACTCCGAGTGCACCAATCGCAGCCTTTGCGTCGCCGTCGACGGACGCGACCTCCGCCACTCCGTTGGACGCAGTGATCCACGGGGTCACGAGGTCGAGCAACGCTTCCTCGGCGTCTTCGTCGTTCGCACGACGGTGCGCCGCGAGATCCACCCACTCGAATGAGGGTACGGGCGGTGATGGGAAATCCGCCCGGTCGGACTCGTAGCTGGCAACCGCGTAGTTGGGCTCCCAGGCTTCGACGGCCACGGGGATCTCCAGTACGCCGTGGTCGATAGACGTTGCGTCAACCGGCTCACCGCGGATGGCGCACTCGTATGCCACGACAGCCCGTTCCGGGCCAGGGGGTAGATGCGGATCGAGGTTGCTCCAACGATGGTGCTGGGCGATCACCTCGGTCAGAGGCCCGAGCGTGAAGCGGGCCGGTCCCTCGACGACAGCGGCTGCGGCCAGATCGTCGGGACCTTCGAGCGCAAGTCGGTAGCGGGCGTGCTCGTCGATGGCCCACACCTGCTTGCCTCGCTCGACTGCGGCTCGACAGTGGATCCGAAGGTCGACGATGGCTTGCCAGTCGCGCCGTGCGCACATTCCATCGATCTCACGGAGCAGTGTGTCGGTGTCTCCGTATTCGATCGCCTGCTTGATGGCGTCGGAAAGCCCGGATGTCATGGATGGATGCCGGTCGCCACCGGGGCATTGGTGGAGCGCGACCAGTCGCTCCATGAACCCTCGTACAGCAACGCATCATCCCGGCCGAGCAGGGCGAGCGCCAGCAACGTGTGACAGGCGGTCACACCACTCCCGCAATAGACGATGGGAGGAGCATCCACGTCGGCGTACCTCTCCGACAATGCGCCGAGCGGGAGGAAGAGGCCGTTGGCATCCACGTTTCCGGAGTACGGGATGTTCACTGCACCCGGGATGTGCCCGGCCTGCTTGTCGATGGGCTCGGTGGCTCCTGTGTATCGCTCGGGGTCGCGGGCGTCGACGAGCGGCCCGCGGTGGGCCTCGACCGCCGAGCGGTCCACCACCCCTGTCCACTCCATCACCGTGGGGTAGGAGCCCGGTCTGGTTCGGGGTTCGCTTTGGGTGACGGGAAGGTCGGCGGCCACCCATGCGGAAAAGCCTCCGTTCAAGACGGACACTTCGGCGTGGCCTATGGAACGCAGCATCCACCACAGCCGAGCGGCAATTGCTCCTCCCGAATCGTCGTATGCCACGACGTGGTCAGACCGGTTGAGTCCGAGGCGCCGCAGCGTTCTACTGAACTCCTCTGCCCGCGGAAGGGGGTGCCGTCCGGGGCCTTCGCTGCCAGTGAGGTCCGTTTCGAGGTCGCAGAAGACCGCACCCGGGAGATGTCCGGCGTCGTACTCGACCCGTCCTCGGCCCGGGTCGGCGAGGTACCAGCGCACGTCCACGATTCTCAGATCTCGAAGGCCGATTCGGGCAGCGAGGTCTGAAGCTTCGATGAGCATCACACCCGACGCTACTCACCCCGGAAGAAGCGGGCGATCAGGTTCAGGATCAGTGATCCGACCACGGAGATGACGATCATCGATGTGATCGGGATGAAGACCGTACTGCGCTCGCCTTGCACTCGGATGTCGCCGGGGAGCCTGCCGAACCAGGAAAAGAGCCCCAACCTGGCGAGGACGCCGATAGCGACCAAGCCGAGACCGACGAGGATGAGCACGTTCCCGGTCCGCATCAGCTTCAGCGCTCGGCGTCTGGAGCAGATGGCGTCGTTGGGGGCTCCGCACCTGCGACCTCTCCGGCGCCGGCATCAGCGTCTCTCTCCTCCTCGGCGAACGTGCGTCTCAACTCGTCTCCGAGTTCGTCGAACGTGGTCCCGAGGGCCGAGACCAACGATGCTGCTGCGTCTTTCACCTGCGCCCGCACCTCGGGATCGCGCATTGCGGTGCCGATCGACGCCACCACCGACTGTGCGGCTTCGCCGAGTGTCCGGATCGCATCGCGAACGGCCTCCTCATCGGGGCCATCTTCGCCAACCAGGTCGCGATACCGCCGTCGAAAACCCTCACTGATTCCGGACCAACGAGCCGTCGCCTCTGTCCACGGATCCGCTGACGTAGGATCGTCGCTGTGTTGCTCCATCTCCTCGATGGTACTTACGAGTTGTTCAGGGCCCACTTTGGCGCTCCTCCACGTACATCCCCGCTCGGTCGGCCGGTCGGGGCGACCCGTGGGGTGATCGACTCGACTCTTGCCCTGCTGCTCGATTCAGACGTCACGCACATCGGCGCATCCTTCGACACCGTCATCGAGTCATTCCGCAATGAGCTCTTCGACGGTTACAAGACCGGGGAAGGCATCGAACCCGAACTCGCTCAGCAGTTCCCGCTCGTTGAGCGTGCCATGCGTGCACTGGGCGTGGTCACGTGGTCGATGGTGGAGTTCGAGGCCGATGACGGCATCGCCACCGCCGCTCATCGCTGGATCGACGATGTGGAACACGTCGTGATTCTGAGTCCTGACAAGGACCTCATGCAGTGCGTCGTCGGCGATCGAGTCGTGACGTTCAACCGAAGGGAACGCAAGCGCTACACGGCGACAGGAGTGCTCGAGAAGTTCGGTGTCGAGCCGGAATCGATTCCCGACTATCTGGCGCTCGTTGGCGACACGGCCGACGGGGTTCCTGGGCTCCCGGGGTGGGGGGCGAAATCCGCGTCCACTGTTCTTGCGCGCTACCGACACATCGAAGAAGTGCCGAACGACGCCTCGGTCTGGGATGTGACCGTCCGTGGCGCCGCCAAGCTGGCAACGACACTTCGTGACCGGTACGACGATGCTCTCCTGTATCGCACACTCACGACGTTGCGGAGGGATGTTCCGCTTGCCGAATCCCTCGACGATCTGCGCTGGAGGGGAGTCGTCGAGCCGGACTTCACCGAGCTCTGTGTCGAATTGGGATTTGACTCACTTCTCGAGCGGGATCTTCCGGTACGTCCGTGACTGGACGGCGGATTGTCGGTGAGAGAGACAGGCCATCGTGAGTCGTTCGATCGCAGTTGGAGTCGATGGCTGCAGACAGGGATGGGTGGCAGTTGCCATCGCCGATGGGTCATTCCACAGTGCGTCCCTCTATTCGACCTTTTCGGCGGTCATGGACGACTGGGACACGGCAGCGGCCTTTGGGGTCGACATCCCGATTGGTTTGCCAACCGGCGCAAACCGTCAGGCTGACCTGGTGGCTCAGCAGCTGCTGGGACGCCGTCGATCCAGCGTGTTTCTCACTCCACCCCTCGAGGTCCTGCAGGCGGCCTCGTATCGTGAAGCGAGGCGCATCTCGGCCGACGAGTTCGGCCGTGGAGTATCTGCACAGGCCTACGCCCTCAGGAGGAAGATCCTCGAGGTCGCACACTCTGATGTACGGGGTCGTCTGATCCGGGAGGTCCATCCTGAGATGGCCTTCCGGGCGATGGCCGGGAGTCCGCTCGACCATCCAAAGCGGTCGTGGAACGGACAGATGATGAGGAGATCGCTGCTGGCCAGAGAGGGTCTTCTCGTTCCGGACGTCCTCGACGATGCAGGTTCCGTGGCGGTGGACGACGTGCTCGATGCCGCCGCCGTGGCGTGGAGTGCCCGCCGCATCGCCCTCGGGGTCGCAGAGTCCGTGCCGGATCCCCCGGAACGTATCGATGGGATCGATGCCGCCATCTGGTGGTGAAGGTCGTCAGCGAGGTGCAGTCGACCGCACGCGGTACCAATACCTGTAGGCCCCCGTGAACCCGATCTTCGAGTAGAGCGCACGGGCCGGATCGTTCTCCGAATGGACCTGTACGTATCCGACGGAGGCTCCCACGTGCCGGCCCCAGGCGAGCACGTCGAGCGATATCCGATGGCCATGGCCCTGCCTGCGCACGGTCGGATCCGTTGCGACGTCGAACACGCCGACGAGATCGTCGTCGACCACGCCGACCGCAATGGCGTGGGGGGCGATGCCGACGACGTGTGGAGCGCTCAGCTTGGCCAGTGACTCGCCGATCTCATCCCTCCGCACGTCGTCATAGCCTGCCCACGCGCGGTATCGCTCGAGAAACCGGGGGGTCACGGCGGGAAGGAGTTCCGCCTGCGGTTCGTGTTCGGGGATCGACGACAGCGGCACGGTCATGATGACGACGTCACCGGTGCGGGTGTAGCCCCGAGCGTCCAGCACCGCGTCCACCGTTCGATCGAGCTCGGTGAGGCGGAAGCGCAGCTCCCGCCGGCGCGCCACGAGTCGACGTTCGGTTGCCTCGATCTGGGCGAGCAGGTTGCGGGGCCTGTATCCGTTGGTCACGGCAGCATTCAGCCTGTGGACGGTTCCTCGGCCGAGGATCACGGTCCATCCCCTCACGTCGATCGTTTCAGAGGGCGGTAGGGCTCGTGCCGCCGCCGTCTCGAACCTCCTGATCTCGTTGCGGTTCATCGACCGAGGGCGGACAGGGCTGCATTGTGTCCGCACATGCCGTGTGTGCCTGCACCCGGGGGTGTGGCGGACGAACACAGATAGACGCCCTCGAGCGGCGTTGCATACGGGTTGGGCTGCGGGAACGGCCGGAAGACCAACTGACCGAAGGTGTGTGCTCCACCGGAGATGTCGCCTCCGATGTAGTTGGGGTTGTGATCCTCCCACGACGTCGGTGTGTGGAGCGCAATACCGAGGATTCGTTCTCGGAATCCGGGCGCAAACGCCTCGATCCGATCGAGCACCGTATCGGTGAAGTCGACGTTCGATCCGTGTGGGACATGGGCGTACGCCCACACGGTGTGCTGCCCGGTCGGCGCCCTCGTGTCGGCGAACATCGACTGTTGGGCCACGAGGACAAAGGGCTCGGCTTCGACGACGTTCGACCACGCATGCTGTTCCGCCCGCACGAGCGTTTCGAGTGTTCCACCGAGATGGACCGTCCCCACCTTTGCCAGTTCAGAGTTGTGCCAGGGAATCGGACCGTCGATGGCGATGTCGAGCTTGTAGGCGGCAGGGCCGCGACGAAAACGGCCCGCCTTCCGGAGATATCCAGACGGAAGTTGCGTCCGGGCGATGCGAGCGAAGACATCCGGTGTCAGATCGAAGAGGCGGATCTCACTCGGAGGTAGCTGCGCAATGTCCGTGATCGGGCGTCCTGTCTCGATCACGCCTCCTCTGGCAGTGAGCCGGCTCGCCAGCGCATCTGCAATCGCCTGTGAGCCGCCGGCAGCGGCCGGCCAGCCGTAGAGGTGGGCGCCTGCCATGAGAAACCATGCGAATGACGCGGTCAGGGGGCGGGTGAGCGGAAGGAACGCATGTGCGGCGTTGCCGGCGAACAGTGCCCTCGCTTCTTCGGTTTCGAAGAGGCGACGCGCCGTGCCGGCTGCGCTGCTGACAGCTCGCAAGCCGAACCGGGCCATCGCCACGGGGTGCCTGGGTATGCGGAGGAGAGGGCCGAAGATGTGCTGCTCGATGGAATTCCACTGTGCGAGGAGACCTCGCATCGCATGGGCGTAGGAAGGGCCATCCCGGCCGAGACCGTCGACGGTTCGATCCAGGTCGCGGTGGAGGAAGGCCACGCGCTCGGGGGTCACTGGATGGCCGAGCGCGATCTCGGGGTGAACCCAGCGCAGACCGTGAGCTTCCAGATCCAGGGAGCGGAGGTACGGAGACCCGGCGGCGTACGGGTGGATGGCAGAGCAGATGTCGTGCTTGAACCCGGGGAGCGTGATCTCCTCGGTTCGGGTACCGCCGCCGATCTGATCTGCGGCTTCGATCACAAGGACCGAGCGACCGGCATCGGACAAGGTGTTCGCTGCGCTCAGACCGTTGGGTCCAGCCCCGACGACCACGGCGTCATATCGCTCCATGCGGCCGATTCTGGCCGATTGGCCGCCTTTTCCCGGTTTTCTCCCGCAACCGGGAATATCGGTTGCGTTTGCGCCGTTGTTCGATAAGATTCGAACGAACGACTTCAATCAAATCCGTCATGCCAGATCTATCGACCCAACGAACCGAGAATCCGATGACAGAACCAATGAGCTCTCCGACCCGCCGCCGGCGTCGATTCACCGTCGAGGTGGCAACGGCATCACTGTTTGATGCGATGCTCGCAGCCTGGTCCGCTCTCGGCGCGGACGACAAGGTCAAGTCCCACGAGTTGGGCAAGCGGTGGTTCGACGAGTTTCGAACGCTGCTGATGTCGTCGCACGAATCGGACCTCGAGCGTCTGGGCCTCGACGGCGGAACGCTGTTCCCGGCGATCATGTCGTATCTAGCGACTCAGGGGGTCGCCGGAAACCGGCAAGCGATCGAGTTGCTCTCCAAGGACGATGGCGCTCTGGTGAACGCCCTCATCGCAGAGTTCGGGTGGAGCGCTGGTGAGGAAATCGTCGCACGAGCACAGGCCGGCGACGAGGGTGCCACATCCGCCGTCATCGAGACGTGCAAGCCGCATGTGAAGGAGAGCGTCGAGCGACTACTCGCAGTGGGGCGCGACCTCGGCCCTGACCTTGCGTCCCTGCTGAAGTCGATCCTGGCGATCTACACACAGGTGGGGCAAGGGTGGTCGGACGCGATCGAGCAGTCCGCCGCCTCGACTCGCCAACTCGCCGACGTGATGGCGCCTCGCGAGCTCATCGAAAACATCACGAGTGGGCTCGACNNCTGATCGCCGTGCCGTCGGTGACACTGCGCCCCTGGACGCTGGTCACCGAGTTCGACGACGCCCTCGTCGTCTCCTATTCCGTGGACGACGACGATCTCAATGCGGATCCGGAGTCGGCGCCTGGCTGGTTGGTCAGATATCACAAGGCCCTCGGTGACGGGCGACGTCTTCGAATCCTCAGACACCTTGCACAGCAACCCGCGACGCTCGCCGAGGTCACCGAGATGCTCGGCCTAGCCAAATCGACCGTGTTCCACCACATCGGTGTGTTGCGGTCGGCGGGACTGGTCCGAGTCAAGCTCGACCCGGATCGGGAAGGTGTGACGTCCTATGAGGTCCGGTGGAAGACACTGGGCGAAGCACGGACACAAATCGACAAGTATCTCGAGTCTGCAGACGCGAAGGAGTAGAGAATGACACCGTTCTATGAAGGATTCATTCGGGCGCAGGACGTCTTGCGCGCGAATGAGCGAACCGCAGAGCCGATCGACCACGTTGTCGTGAAGCCGCAGTCGGTCGGCTACCGGGTTGGCCGGGGGCTCGTGAGCCTGGGAGCACACCTGATGGGTACGACCGGTACGACGAAGCCTGCGTCGAGCTACGAACTCGCCGCCTGACCACTAGGGGAAGGTCCTCCTCCGCGGACGCCTCGGGTCCGCTACCTCCCCACACAGAAGAGGTCCCCGATCAGGGGGCCTCTTCTTGTGTGTCGTCATCGATGACCACGTCGAACCGCTCGAGACAGTCATGGCATCGGTAGGCCAGAGAAGTCCCCGGCTCGACTTCCTCGTCTTCGGGGAGATACGAGATGAGCGATGCCGTACCGAGGCAATCGATGCACGTGATCTGCGGCGGTGGCTTCACGATCAGGCTCCGATTGCGACAGAGCTCGAAGGTTCGCTTCCCATCGGTGGGGACGGCGTACTGCGGCGGAGCAAGAGCACACCCAGGATCCCGGCGATCAGTGAGCCGGCAAAGATGCCGACCTTCGCCTGGTCTGTGATGACTTCATCCGTGAAGGCCAGGGCTGTGATGAAGAGCGCCACGGTGAATCCGATGCCCGCCGTCGCAGCTACTCCGATCATGTGATTCCAAGTGGCACCGACCGGAAGCCGTGCGAGCTTCATCCGCACGGCTCCCCATGTGAAGAGGCTGATGCCCACGGTCTTGCCGACGACCAGACCGAGGCCGACACCAAGAGCCACAGGACTCAGCAAGGAATCGACGATCGAACCTTCGAAACGAACTCCGGCGTTGGCGAGGGCGAAGACGGGGACGATCACAAACGAAACCCAGGGCGTGAGGTTGTGTTCCCACCGGTTGAGAGGAGCAACCGACTCCCGTGAGATCTCCGACATGAGGATTGCCTCGTGGTCGGCGTGCTCGCGCTGCTCGGCCGTGTCGGCGATCGGTGGGTACGTGTCGAGGATGCGACGGGCCTTGGAGTCGAACTCCCGAACCCCGTACATCGGACGTGCCGGGGTCAGGAATCCGAGGATGACGCCGGCGATGGTGGCGTGTACTCCGGACTCGAGGAAGAAGTACCAGACGGCGAGTCCGAGAGGGATGAACAGCACCTCGGAGCGGATCCCGACTTTGGTCGAGAACCAGATGAGAGCGAGCCCTGCCAGGCCGGCGCCGAGATAGGCGAAGCTCAGCTCGTCCGTGAAGAACACGGCGATGACGAGGATGCCGCCGATGTCGTCGACGATGGCGAGTGCGAGCAGGAAGAGCTTGGCGGCAGCGGGT
>JABAOD010031817.1_pt2 | contig 10617 bp, 16 predicted proteins | sample 7062151 | NCBI WGS metagenome assembly JABAOD01 (sample SAMN14538626, study PRJNA623070) | marine sediment metagenome | biome: marine biome [ENVO:00000428]; feature: marine pelagic biome [ENVO:01000023]; material: deep marine sediment [ENVO:00002113] | place: India: Gulf of Khambhat ...
CAAGGACATGGCCGGAGCCGTTGACTATCTGGCGGGCGTAGCGTCCTCCGACACGGTCGGGGCCATCGGATTCTGCATGGGCGGCGGCATGGTGCTGTGGCTCTCGACGCTCAGCGACAAAGTCTCTGCCTGCGCCCCCTTCTACGGCGCTATCCCGTGGGAAGACATGCAGCCGGAGTACGCCGCATCCCAGGCGGCTTATCAGGGCCACTACGCCGAAGATGATGCCTGGGCGACCCAGGACGGTGCCCGACGGCTCGAAGCCCATCTCCGAGACTTGGGCCGAGACGCCGAGTTCTTCTTCTATCCGGGTACCGGCCATGCGTTCTTCAACGACGATCGGCCGGAGGCCTACGTGGCGGCGGCGGCCGAACAAGCTTGGGATCGCACGCTGGAGTTCTTCAGGGAGCGGGTTCGCTGACAGCCTTCTGGACCGCAGTCGAAGGCCGTACCACGATCCGTGCGGCCTGGCTGGGCGCAGTCTGGGCGGTTGTGGCAGTGCTCGTGGGGGCAGTCTTGGTAGCTGCGATCGCCCTTGTCAGCGCAGCCGTGGCTGCCATCGTCGGACTGTTCGGCGAGCCGATCAGCCTGGCCGAGACGACCCGCCGATCAGCGACGATCGGCGGGGCGATTGCCATCGCAGGTGCGATCGTGGCTTCCACGTGGGCTGCGGCCTATGCATCGACGCGGGAGGGATCCCGATGGAGGATGTTGGCCGGGTCGGCAGTGGGAGTGTCGCTCGGACTCGGCCTGGTGGGAATGGGGTCCCTCGGTGCTCCTGCGGCGGCGTTGGCAGGCGGATGGGGGATGGCGATCCCATCGGACCGCGTCGGCAGGGCGGCTTTGCGCTCTGTGCCGCTGGCACTCGTTGCGCTACTCCCGGTCCTGCAGACGACAGACGGATGGCTGGAGTGGTTGATCGCGGGCGCGGCCGGGGTTGCCATCGCCTGGCTCTGGGTGGCGATCGCCGAAGGCCTGTGGGCGGGATATCGGAAGATCTCCTCCCGAAGCAGGCCGGACCCTGCTATCATGCATAGCAAGACACAAGCGAAGACCGACGACCGAAAGGGAGAATCGAAGCCGGCCACCCGAGAGGATGGCCAGAATGCCGAGGAAGAACCGTGGAAAACATCTATCTGATCAGCGCTCTCGTTGGTTGGCCCTTCATCCTTCTCTTCATCTTCTTCGGCGGCGCAGACGCAGACGCTGACGTCGACCTGGATCTCGACACGGATGTCGATCTCGACTTCGATACCGACGCAGACTTCGACCTGGACGCCGATGCCGGTGTTGATGCCGACATCGAGGCATCTGATCTGGCCGGGATCGGCGAGAGCGTTGCCGATTTCGTCGGCAGCCTCTTGTCGTTCCGGTCAGCCGTCTTCGGCTTCGCGTTCTTCGGAACGACCGGGTTCCTCCTGGGTTTGGTCGACACGAATGCCCTCATCACGCTCATCGCCGCCATTGCGGTGGGTGCTGCGGCCTGGATCGGCAATTCGATGCTGTGGCGGTGGCTCAAGACGAACATGGTGGGATCATCGCTGACCAATCGACAGCTCCAAGGCAGCACCGGCAAAGTGGTGCTTCCCATCGGCGAGTCGGTCAAGGGGCGAGTGGCTCTCGACGTCGGCGGCCAGCCCCTGTACTACGTGGCGAAGCCATTCCACAAGGATCGTGGCGATCAATTTGCAGTCGGTGACGAGGTCGTCGTCATCGACGTTCAGGAGGGCACTGCGCTGGTGGCTCGCCTCGACTCCCTGGCCGAAGAGCTCGGGGACCTGTGAGATCTGAGAGAAAGGGATAACGAACCATGCCGTTCATCATCGCCGGAATCATCGTCGTTGCACTCCTCGTGGTGCTGGCGGCGGTGCGCAGCCTGATCGTGATCTGCCCGCCCAACCGCGTGGCGATCATCTCGGGCCGACAGCGGGTACTCGCAGACGGCCGCGTGGTCGGGTATCGGCTGCTCAAGGGAGGCCGAACCATCAGGATTCCTCTCATCGAACGCGTCGACTGGATGGATCTCAACACGATCTCACTCGACGTGGGAGTGGGCGGGGCATACTCCAGAGGCACCATCCCCCTCGATGTCCAGGGCGTTGCCAACGTCAAGATCTCGTCGAAGGAAGGCGTGCTCGAGAACGCCGTCGAGCGATTCTTGGGACGGCCCATGGACCAGATCTCGCAGATCGCCAAGGAGACTCTCGAANNTCCTGAGCAGGTCAACGAGGACCGCCTCAGCTTTGCCGCCACGCTCATCGAAGAGGCCGATGACGACATTCGAACGTTGGGGCTCGACCTGGACGTGCTCAAGATCCAGAACGTGACGGACGAAGTCGGCTATCTCGAGTCGGTGGGCCGCCAGCGAACTGCAGAGGTCATTCGCAACGCCCGCGTCGCCGAGGCCGACCGGATGGCAGAGGCGGAGGTTGCCGAAGCCGAGGCTCGCGAACGGTCCGAGATTGCCCGGGCAGTGGCCGATCAAGCCATCGTCGTCGAGCAGAACAACCTTCGGGTGAGAACCGCCGAGCTCGAAGCCGGTGCCCTGGCCAAGGAAGAAGAGGCAAAGGTGGCCGGCGAGAAGGCTCGAGCCGTTGCCGAGCAGGAGCTCGAGACGGCTCGGATCGAGCTGCAGAAGCGTCGCCTCGAAGCCGACGTGATCACGCCCGCCCGCGCCAAGAAGGAAGCCATGGAGCTGGAGGCGAAGGGTGAAGCTGCATCGATCATCGAGGACGGAGCAGCCCAGATCGAGGTCTTCAACCGGCTGGTCAAACAGTATCAATCCGCCGGTGAAGATGCCGAAAAGATCTTCGTGCTCAACATGCTCCCGGAGCTGGTCGACAAGATCGTCAACACCGTTCGCGGTGTCAGCATCGATCGGGTGTCGGTGATCGACTCGGGCGGCAATTCGGAGCCGGGCATTCCCCAGGTCCTGAGTCAGCTGCCGGGATCGGTGATCAAGATCACCGAGCAGATCGAGAATGCCACAGGAGTCAACATCCTGTCCGGGCTCGGCCGACGCACGGAGCCGGCGCCGCCGGCTCCACCCCAGAGCCTGGAAGCGCCCGAAGACGAGAGCTGACGTCGGTTGTCCCAATGGCATGGATCGGGAATCGACAGGATTCCCGATCCATTTGTGCTCGCTGCCTTCGGCAGCCGGCACACCGGGTTAGCCTCCGGACATGGCAACCGTTCGGCTGTTCGCCAACCTTCGTGAGATGGCAGGCGCCGGTCGTCTCGAGACCGACGCGCTGACGGTTGGGGATGCCCTCGATGAGCTGGTTGCTCGATTTGGTGATGAGTTCGACGGCGGCCTGCAACGATCGCGGGTGTGGGTCAACGGTGATCCCGCCGGCCCAAACGATGCTCTCTCCGAAGGGGATGAACTCGCCATCCTCCCGCCCGTCTCGGGTGGTGCGATCGCGGTGATCCGCACGACGATCTGGGATTGGGCAATCCCTCTGACCGTGGCGGGGGTGCTCATCTATGCCGCGGTGAGTCTGAGCGAAGCATGGTTCGCATCACTCCTCGTCGGGGGTGTCGGACTGTGGGCTTTCGACCTCGCAGATCAAGCCGAGGAGCGAGGACGCGCTTTTCCGCTTGCCCCGGTGCTGGCCGCCATCGTGGTCGGCGCCTTGGCGCCCTTCACGTCTCTCACCTCGGGNNGGCCTGGCGCTCGTCTTCGGGATCATTGCGCTGCTCGTGTGGGCGGTCATCGTCGCTGAGGACCGAAACCTGGTCGGGGTGGCGTCGACGTTGCTCGTGCTGGTGCTGGGGGGCATGTCCGTGGCTTCTCTCGTTGTGGTTCGGCTGAGCGACGGCGGCGCAGACCGGGTGACCGTGTTCCTGGCTGTGATGGTGGTGGCCGCAGCGGCCTCCGGGTTCGCCAATCGCCTTCCAGGGCGGGCGTTGGATGGCTACTCGGCCGGAGCACTGGCAACGCTGGCTGCTTCGGTCCTGGGAGCTTGGATCTGGGGTTTGGGCGTCGCCGACTTCTTCGTCATCGGCGTAGTCCTGGCAGTGGCCGTCGTAGCCGGGCGCGGACTCGGATCGCTGGTGAGGCGGGGTGACGAATATGGTCCGAACCGCCCGGAGGGATGGATGGCGTTTGCGGATGGGGCCGTCGTCGCCGCGACGGTGTTCCTTCCGATTCTGAGAGCAGTCACCTGACCTTCGGTCAGGTGACTGCGGACATCGGAGCGCTCGCTTCGCTCGCTTGCGGACATCGGACCGCCTGCGTGCCACGCTCATGCCTCACAGGGTCGTCCGTCGTCCGCCGTCGCCGCTACGCAGCGACCGCTCGGCCGACCCAGAATCCGGCCGCGGCGGCGATGAAGCCGAGCACCACCGGGAGCACGAGGTTGACGAGGCCCGTGCCGACCCGGCCCTCTTCCATGAGGATGAACGCCTCGACCATCCAGGTGCTGAAGGTGGTGTAGCCGCCCAGAACGCCGACGGTCAGACCGAGCCGAATCGGATCCGTCAGTCGATCACCCAGCCAGGCTGCCAAGAAGCCGAGGACCAGAGCTCCGGACACGTTGGCGAGGACCGTGCCGACGGGGAACTCCACACGGCCGGTGGACGCAAACGACACGCCGTAGCGCATCAAGGCACCCACGGCTCCCCCGGCTGCAATCCATGCGAGGGTCTGCATGGCGGGCGATGGTATTCCGCTGGCCGCTGGCCGCCTGCCGCTGGCCGCTGGCCGCTGGCCGCTGGCCGCTGGCCGCTGGCCGCTGGCCGCTGGCCGCTGCCGCGACCGGGTCGGGATGCAGGAGGGCGGGGTGGCGAGCGGGTTGGTCCTTTTCAGGCCGGATGCCACGCCATAGCCTGGAGTGACCTGAGGAGGGATTCACAGATGAAGACGAAGCTGCTGGTGGCAGCGGCTGCGCTGGCGCTTGCTGCGTGTGGCCAGACATCGGTGTTCGACATCGGAGTCGGAGATTGCTTCGACGACCCCTCCGAGGTCGACCAGGTCAGCTCCGTCCAAGTCGTCGACTGCGCCGAGCCCCATGACAACGAGGTCTACGCAGTGTTCGACTACACGGGCGGCATCGAGTTCCCCGGTGAGGACGAGATGGAATTCGCAGCCAACGATGGCTGTATCGGCCGATTCGAGAGCTTCGTCGGCATCGACTACTTCGAGTCGGAGATCTTCGTCAGCGCCTTCTGGCCCTCGCCTGACAGTTGGGAGGACGGCGACCGCGAGATCGTCTGCTTCGTCTACGAGGGCGACTTCTCGAAGATCACGGGGACCTTGCGGAACGCAGCCCGCTAGCTCGTCTGGACCTCGCCGATGGCCCCACTACCCTGTGTCGCCATGCGCACCGCTGCGCGTCGCTTCCTCCCGTTCATGGTGCTCGCCACCCTCCTGACCAGCCCTCTGCCCGCCGCATCGGTGACCAAGGGCGAGGTCGACTCTGCCTGCGCCAGCAGCAACGAGGCCTATGCCCGAGTCGAGGCTGCCTGGGCAACGCTCAACGATGCCAACGAGGAGTACGCAAGGATCAATGGGGAGCTGGCCGACACAGCCCATCGTGAGCTGATCCTTCGGGACCGGATCGATGGACACGAGCGCAACATCAGCGACCTGCGCTCCGTTGTCCAGGACCGGGCCGTGGAGCTGTACATGACCGGCGGGTTTCAGAACCCCGATCTCTTGATCGGGGTCGGCTCTGTCGAGACGCTGATCGCCGGTCAGGAGTTCCTCGAGATCACGGCCAAGGACGACCTGGAAGCGGTCGAGCGTCTGACGGCGTTGTCGGCCGAGGCCGAAGTCAACCGAGTCGAGCTCGAAGGACTCGTGAACGAGCTCGAAGTGCTGGAGGCGGCCGCTCAAGAACACGCGGTCGAAATGCAAGCCGCTCTCAATGTTCGACAGGAGTACTTCAGTCAGCTGGATGCGGAGTGCCGGCGTCTGCGTGTGGAATACGAGGCACAACTACAGCGTGAGCGAGCTGCTGCGGCGGCCAGAGCAGCCGGCGCTGCGGGGGGAGTTCCCGCCGAGGTGACGCCTGGCTTCATCTGCCCATTCGCCGGCGGCTATTCGTTCATCAATGATTGGGGATTCCCCCGCAGTGGCGGTCGTACCCACAAAGGCACTGACATCTTCGCTCCGTGGAATCAGCCAATGCGAGCCGTGGCGGACGGCACCATCACAGTCCGAACCGGCGGCTTGGGTGGCAACGCCTTGTATGTGAACGCTGACTACGGCACGCGCTACTACTACGCCCACCTGTCCTCATTTGCAGATTGGATCTCGAGCGGGGTGCGGGTGAGCAGAGGAGACGTGATCGGTTACAACGGTGACTCGGGTAATGCCGCCGGTGGAGCACCGCACCTCCACTTTGGCATAATCCCTCCCGGCGGAAGCTGGGTGAACCCATTCCCCACCTTGGCGGCCAACTGCTGATGACGACTGAGACCCAACCCGACAAACGGCGCCGGATCGACCTGGTACTCGATCCTGACTTCGTGGATGACCTGGCGAGCCTCGACCTCGACGATCTGAGGGCGCGGCGAGACCTGGCTGAAGGAGTCGAGACCGAGCTGTCGTACTACCGCCGGCTGNNTCCGGGGAAGAGACTCGTAGCCTGATCGAGGCCCTCCCACAGGTTCTGGCAGCAGGCGAGACCACGAGCGACTCGGTTGGCCGCCTACGAGGCCAGTTCTTCCCCGACCTCCCGGACGAGCGCCATCGCTCGATCGACCGGATCCTGAGCGATGGGTACCTGGCCATGCTGCCCGACATCGATGACAGCGATCTCGCCCAGATCCAGGTGTCCCTGGCCGATGCCGAGCGAGACGTGTCCACACAGCGACGTCAGGTGCAGGAAGTGTTCGACACACTTCAAGCGGAGCTCACGGCACGGTATCGCCGGGACGTCGAGATCATCTGAGTGCTCGCAGCTGTCGTCCGGTCCGGGGTCGTCGAGGCGATCCACGAGGGAGCCGTCGCGGTTGTCGACCAACGCGGGAAGCTCATAGCCCGTTCCGGTGACATCGAACGCCCCTTCTTGGGACGATCGTCACTCAAGCCTTTCCAAGCGCAAGTCGGGCTCGAACTCGGCTCGGGGCTGAGCCGAGCCCATCTCGCCATCACTTGTGCCAGCCATCCCGCCACGCCCGGCCACGTTGCCCTCGTCGCGGATGTGCTGTCGCGCGTCGGCCTCGACGAATCGGCCCTCCAGACTCCGATGGCCTACCCGTCGTCGGTGAGCGCTCTCCAGTTCGTCGGACCGAATGACGGACCCAGGCGGATCTGGCACAACTGCAGTGGCAAGCACGCCGGCATGCTGGCTGCCTGCGTGGCAGCGGATTTCGAGCCCGACACCTACCTCGACCCGAGTCATCCGCTCCAGGTGCGAGTGTCCGATCTCATCGACGTGGTGACCCGAGAGACTCACGGCCCCCCGGTCGTGGACGGTTGCGGGGCACCGGCGTTCCGAACCTCGGTGCTGGGGATCGCCCGGGCTTTTGCGGCTCTGGCCACCGACACTCGTTTCGAGGAGGTGCGGACCGCGATGGCCCGCCACCCGCGACTGGTGGGCGATCCGGAGTGGATCGACGTGAACGTGATGGTGTGGGTGAATGCGGTAGCCAAGGGCGGTGCCGAGGCCGTCGTTGGCGTCGGAATGCCGGCCGGATTCGGCATTGCGGTGAAGGCGTGGGATGGTGCCCAGCGCGGTGTCTATCCGGCGGTCGTCGAGACGTTGCGCCAATTGGGGTTGCTGGATGACCGCACTGCCCGGGCAGTGGCATTGCCGGTGCTCGGGGGCGGGTCACCGGTCGGTTGGATCGAACCACGTGTGGAGCTGGAGTGGGCTTGACGGACACAACCCATGCACCGGACGTAGGAGGCTTTGCCTGCCCCGGATTCATCGATGCCGTGCAGCGGCACCATCCGCTGGGGGAGTGGCGCGGTGTCGAAGACGGCGACACCTTCTTGCCGACAGTGCTCGATGGCGATCTTCTGACGTTCGCCGGCCACGAGGATCTGATCGACTACCGAAGTCCGGTCGGGCCGAAGGCAGTCGAGACTCTGGCGGACATCATCCGGTCGGAACCGGCGGCAAGCCTGAGAGTGGACTCCCTTCCCGCGGAAGCTGCCGAGTTGGTGACCCTGGCGGCACGGTCGGCCGGCCGAGTCCCGGTGCGCAGAGACCACGAAACGACGGCCCGGCTGGATGTCAGAGACGGGTTCGATTCCTACCTGGCAGACCTCAGCAAGAAGGAGCGCCATGAGCTCCGCCGCAAGCGCAGGAGATACGAGGAGGAACTCGGATCGGCGACGCTCATCCGCGAATCGGCTCCGGGTGATCTCGTCGAAGAGTTCATCCGACTGCATCGGGCTGCGGAAGGGGACAAGGGCGAATTCATGACGAAGCCCATGGCGCAGTTCTTCAGGGACGTGCTCGTTCTCCCGGGTTGGCACGTCGATGGGTTGGTCGAACAGCACGGTCGCATCACGGCCGCGGCCTTCTCGTATCAGAACGATCGGGGCTACTACCTCTACAACTCCGGATACGACCCCGAGCTGCGGCATGTTTCGCCGGGGATCGTGCTGCTCGGCGCGCTGATCGAGATGACCGCCGAAAGCGATCGAACTGTCTTCGACTTCCTGAAAGGGGATGAGGCGTACAAGTATCGGCTCGGTGCATCTGCTCGTCAGCTCTACGTGGTGACTGCATGATCGATCGGGTTGCGTATCTCTCGTACCACACGTCGCCGCTCGCTCAACCCGGCCAGGCCGACGCCGGCGGGATGAACGTGTACATCCACGAGCTCGCCCAGACGATGGCAAGCCGGGGAATCGAAGTCGACATCTACACACGGCGGATGTCGACCGGCGAGCCGGCTGTCCAGGATGGCGGTGGATATCGAGTCTTCAGCGTCGAGGCCGGTCCTGCCGAACCCTTTCCCATCGTTCGACTGTCCGACTGGGTTGAGGAGTTCGCCGAAGGGGTCATCGACATCGCCTCAGGCCGCCCCTATGACCTGGTCCACAGTCATTACTGGCAGTCAGGGTGGGCCGGCCTGCGGGTGAAGCAGTCACTGGGAATCCCCTTGGCCAACTCGTTTCACACCCTGGGGAGGGTCAAGGACCAGACACGCAGATCCGATGATGCACCGGCGGGGCTCGAGCGCATTGCCGCGGAGCATCACGTCATCGAGGGATCCGACTGTGTCATCGCCTCCACACCGTACGAGGCCGAAGATCTGTTCCAGCACTATGGCGCCCACCCGGCTCGCCTCTGTGTTTCGCCACCCGGCATCAACCACGAGGTGTTCGTCCCGGGCGACCAACGAGCTGCCCGACGTTCACTCGGCCTGGGCGATGGACCCCTGCTTCTCTTCGTGGGTCGAATTCAACCGCTCAAGGGCCTCGACGTCGCAGTTGAAGCGTTCTGCCTCGTGGCTGATCAGCTGCCAGAAGCCCGGCTCGTGGTCGTCGGTGGGCCCAGCGGTCCGCAAGGTCGAGAAGAGCTGGAGCAAGCCGAGGAAGTCGCTCACCGAGCTGGTGCGGCGGTCATGTTCAGGCCCCCCCGAGCACATCTGGCACTGGCCGAGTACTACCAGGCAGCCGACCTTCTGCTCTTTCCGTCGCGCAGTGAGTCGTTCGGCTTGGTGGCCGCCGAGGCGCAGGCGTGCGGACTTCCGGTGATCGCATCCTCTGTCGGCGGAATTCGTTACACGGTCCGAGACCGCCATTCGGGTCTTCTCATCGAAGGCTGGGATCCGGCCGACTACGCCAAGGTGATCGTGGAACTGCTCGGCGATCATCAGCAGCGGGCCCGGCTGGCTGCCGGTGCGCAGCAGGTCGCCCGGCAGTTCTCCTGGGAGGCCACGGCAGATCGACTGCTCGAGCTCTATGACGGCATCACCAGATGACCGACAACGAGCATCTTCTTCGAGCGGCGATCGATCGATGGCTGGCCGATCCTGAATCGGATGTGGAGTACGCCGAGAAACTCGAGGGCCGGTGGGCGGTGCGGATGCGTCAGCAGGTACGCGAGGCGACGACAGTCTGGTTCGAGCCGGGGCCGCGATCGCTGCGGGCAGAGGCGTATGTACTGCCACCGCCGCAGCACAACGAGGCCGCCATCCACGCGTTTCTCCTGCGCCGCAACGAGTCGATGTGGCGTTGTTCGTTCAGTCTCGACAAGCACGGCGCCGTCTTCCTGCGAGGCCGTCTCGCCACCGGCCACATCACGTTCGAAGAGATGGATCTTCTGCTTGGTGAGATCTACGACACGGTCGAGTCGTCGTTCCGGACGCTGCTGCGACTGGCCGCTGCCTGATCGCGAAACAAAAGAACCGAAACTTCCCCACAGTGCCTGTGCACAACCCCTGTGGATTTGTGTGGAAACCAGACGCAGCCCGGTGGAAATGTCGGAATCGGGGCGCGATGCGACCCCAAGTGACAGCAAGTAGCCCCAGTGATCGTGCACCTTGACGCAGTCAGGTGTCGGGCATACATTCGCCCCAGAAGCCCAAGGTGCTGAGACGGAGCCACCCTGTTCGGGGAAGTGCGGGGCGTCGCCGTCGAGGTTCCTTGGGCTTCGACTTTTCCGCCCTGCCGCCCGCCTCGATGCTCGATGCTCGATGCTCGATGCT
>JABAOD010012929.1_pt2 | contig 10616 bp, 11 predicted proteins | sample 7062151 | NCBI WGS metagenome assembly JABAOD01 (sample SAMN14538626, study PRJNA623070) | marine sediment metagenome | biome: marine biome [ENVO:00000428]; feature: marine pelagic biome [ENVO:01000023]; material: deep marine sediment [ENVO:00002113] | place: India: Gulf of Khambhat ...
CTTCGTGGTGGGGGTGGGCCGGTGGAGCCTGCGGGTCGACGCCTATGCGTTCTTGCTGGTCACCGACCGATACCCGCCGTTCAGCCTGGCCTGAGCCGGCAGCTCTCGGTCCGGCACCGCCGTCCCCGGATTGGAGGCGGGGAGCCGGCTCCTATCGAGACCGTGAGCTCGTCGGCGATGCCGGCGAGCGGTGGCGCGGTGGGATACAGCGGCTTGAGGCCTCGATCACCGAGGATGGGCTGACCTCACCCCGGGCTCTCCCCGTCGAAGCGCCCCCGGTAGTCGCACAGATCGTCGAGTGAGACGTTGCCCCCGCACAAGACGAGCACGACATGCTCGCCCAGCTGGTGGCGCAGCGACTCGGCGGCGGCCAGGGTGCACGATGCCGACAGCTCGGTGAGCACTTTGGCCCGTTCGAGGAGGAAGCGCATCGACCGGTAGGCGTCGGCATCGGAGACCACGGTGACGCTCTCGACGAGCGCTCGGGTGATCTCGAGTGTCGCCTCAGACACGTACGGGGCTCCGAGCGTCTTGGCCAGGGAGGTCGGCTCCGTGTGGACCACCCGCCCCTCCTCCAGGGCGCGGGACATGGCATCGGCGCCCTCGGTCTCCACTCCCCACACCCGGACCTCGGGCTTCAATCCCTTGACCGCGGTGGCCACCCCGCTGATCAACCCGCCGCCGCCGATACTGATCACGACGTCGGTCACCGCCGGCACGTCCTCGACAAGCTCGAGGCCGAGGGTCCCGTTCCCGGCCATCATCGCCGGATGGTCGAACGGGTGGGCGACGGCCCATCCCTTCTCCCGGTAGTGCTCGACCCCTTCGATGGCCGCTCGCAGGTCCGGTACCAATTCGATGCCGGCCCCGTAGCCCCGGGTGGCTTCGACATAGTTGGGGGGCGTGAATTCGGGCATGAACACCACCGCCGCTACCCCGAGGACCGAGGCGGCATAGGCCATCCCCTGGCCGAAATTGCCGCCGCTGAAGCCCACTACACCCCGGGCCCGATACTCGGGAGGTACCCGACGTAGTTGATTGAACGCTCCGCGGGGCTTGAAGGAGCCGGTCTTCTGGAACAGCTCCAGCTTGAGGTGAACGTCGGTGCCCAGAGCCTCGGATACGGAGCGGCTGGAGACGGTGGGGGTACGAACGACGTGCCCGGCGAGCTCGGCTCGCGCCGCCTGGACGTCTCCGAGCGTGATCACGAGCCGGAGATGTAGCGCTCCAACTGTTCGATCATGAACTCCTGCTCGGAGATCACCGTCTTGACCACATCACCGATGGAGACCACGCCGACCACCTCGTTCCCCTCGACCACCGGGAGATGCCTGATGTGCTTCTCACTCATCAGAGCCATGCAGTCCTCCACGGTGCGATCCCGGGGGACTACGGCGACTTTGGCCGTCATGATCTCGTCGACCCTGGTGTCCTTGGAGCTGCGATCCAACAAGATCACCTTCCGGGCGTAATCCCGCTCGGAGATGATGCCCACCAGCCGGTCCCCGTCCATGACGACGAGCGCTCCCACGTCGCATTCCGCCATCCGTTGCAGCGCCTCATACACGGAGGCGTCGGGACCGACTGAGTAGACCGCGCCTCCCTTCCGACCGAGGATGTGACTCACCGTCTTCATCGAATCCCTCCTGTGAGCCCAGAACCATACCCAACGCCACCGGCGCCGGCCGATGGCGGCTAAGGGGCGCCGAGCATCTCCGCAGCCTCGGCCATCGTGAATCTGCCTTCGGTGACCTCCCGCCCCACGATCACTCCGCCCAGGTGCTTTCCTTCTTCCTCGAGGTCGACGAGCGCCTGCAGATCGTCGAGATGACGCACCCCCCCGGCCGCGATCACCGGCTCGTCGATATAGGAGAGCGCCCGACGGAGCACGTCGAAGTTGGGCGGCTCACTCAGTGCGTCGCGGCCCGCCTCGGCCACCAGGAACGCCGCCGCCCCCGCCGACGACATCTCGATGAGGACGTCCTCCAAAAAGAGTCCGCTCTGTTCCCTCCAGCCCCGGATGACCAGCTCTTCATTGGGAAGGGCGTCGATGCTGATCGCCACGCTGCCCGGGTAATCGCGGCACAGCTCCCAGGTCATGTTCTGGTCCACGATCGCCGCCGTCCCCATCACCACCCGCCACGCTCCGCTCTCGAGCAGGCCCTCGGCCTCGCCGGGGGACCGGATTCCGCCGGCTACCTGCACCGGCACCTCGACGCCGTCCACGATGGCCCCGATGAGGTCGCGGTTGCGGTAGTCGCCGTAGGCAGCCGCATCGAGATCGACGATATGGAGCAAGTGGGCCCCTTTGTCGATCCATCCCCTGGCGCGCGCCAGAGGATCGGCATCGAGGACAATGGCCTCGCCCACATCGCCGCGAGGAAGCCGCACTGCCCTTCCGCCGAGGATGTTCACCCGGGCATAGAGTTCCATCGGCGCCCAGGTTATCGGCCCCCAGACTGGTCCGCCGAGGACGTCGTTCACTAGCCTCCGGTCCAGAAGGGAGAGGAGCCTCATGGCCACCGAGACGGAGGAGTATCAGACCACCGAGACGGAGGAGCATCAGACCACGGAGGAGCAGGAGGCGAGCGAAGCTCGCGTCGTCGAGCGGGAGCACAAGAAGGAGCGACCCAAGCTCAAGCGCAAGTACTACGAAGAGGAGCTGGCCAAGCTCCAGGTCGAGCTAGTGAAGCTCCAAGAGTGGATCAAGAATCAGGGCCTGAAGGTCGTGGTGCTCTTCGAGGGACGGGATGCGGCCGGCAAGGGCGGCGTCATCAAGCGGATCATCGAGCGCACCAACCCCCGCATCGTGCGCGTCGTCGCCCTGGGCACGCCGACCGAACGAGAGAAGACCCAGTGGTATTTCCAGCGCTACGTGGCCCATCTCCCCGCAGCCGGCGAGATGGTGCTGTTCGACCGCAGCTGGTACAACCGCGCCGGCGTCGAGCGGGTGATGGGCTTCTGCACCGAGGACGAGTACCAGGAGTTCCTGCGCTCGTGTCCCGAGTTCGAACGGATGCTGGTGCGCTCGGGAATCATCCTCATCAAGTACTGGTTTTCGGTCAGCGACGACGAGCAAGAGCGTCGGTTCCAGAGCCGCATAAAGAACCCGACCAAGCGCTGGAAGCTGAGTCCAATGGACCTCGAGTCACGTCGCCGGTGGGTGGAGTACTCCAAGGCCAAGGACGAGATGTTCGCCCACACCGACATCAAGCAGGCGCCCTGGTATGTGGTCGATGCCGACGACAAGAGGCGGGCCCGCCTCAACTGCATCAGGCATCTGCTGTCCATGATCCCGTATGAGGACCTCACTCCTACCAGCATCGAGCTGCCGGAGCGGGAGGAATCTGCCTACGTGCGGCCGCCGATGAGCGACCAGACCTTCGTGCCCGAGGAGTACTGAGCTTCAGGCGGAACGAGTCCTCGTGATGCCTGCTCTGGAGAGCACCGCCGCCGAAACACCCGATTCCCGCCAGGCCGTGTAGCTGATGCCCTTGCGCTCGGAATAACTGCGGGCGTATCGGATGAACTCACGCTCCAGCGTCGCCTGATCGGTCACGCGCTCCATACGGGCCAATCGATTCTCGGCGTCGATCCGCTGCTGGGTGAGCTCCAGTTTCCGCAGCGGATCACTCTCGACCCGGCTCTTCCGCTTGAGGGCCTCGATGCGCTCTCTTTGCTTGGCCGGACTCGCCGGGCGACCCCGCTTTCGTGATGCGAGAGAGGCGAGGTACTGCTTGATGGCTCGGGCTTCTTTACGACCGCGTGCCAGCGCGTCTTTTTGCGCCTGCGACATTGCCACAATCGTGTCCTTTCTCGGAGAGAGGGCCCTCCTCTTCTAAAACGTCTCGGAACAACAGTCAAACCGGACCGGCGGCCGGGCGCCAAATGGAAGCTACTTTCGAGGACCTGTTGAGCACAAAAGAACGATTTCCGATAGGCGAGATGATTGCTCCCGGCCGGATCCGACGGGACGATCACGGCGCGTCGACCATACTCAAAACTGAGCCTGCACCGGCTGTTGCTCCCGGTGCAGCGCCAGTGCCACCAGCATCGCTATCGCCACCACCACAGCCGCAGCCAGGAAGGTCTCGGCGATGGCCTGAGAGGTCAGATCGCCTTGGGCCGCCGAGAGGGCGTCTTGGTAGGTGGGATCGTCCACCGGAGGCAGCTCGAGCCGATCTCGCAGACTGTTGAACCTGTACAGGCCCCAGCCGGTGAGAGCGCTCAGCCCCACCGCCAACCCCATCAGTCGAAACACCAGCACGAGGCCGGCGGCCGTTCCCCGTCGTTGGGCCGGCGCAGCGTTGACGACGGCGGCGTTGGTAGGGGCGGTGACGAGGCCGAAACCGGTTCCGAGGGCTGCCAGTTGCCAGGCCATGGCCGCCTGAGAGGTGTCGACCGCCCACATGGTCCCCATCGCCAGATAGGCCCCCAGCGCCAACCCCAGTCCTGCCACCGTCACCGGCCGATAGCCGAACCGGGGCGTCAGGCGGCCCCCGACCCCGACATAGGCAAAGAGCGCCATGGAAACGGTCAGAGCGCTCAGCACCCGCCCACTCGCCACGGCCGATTCGGCAAGGGCCCGTTCCACCACATTGATGAAGAGCGGTACGTCCACCATGGCGATGATCAAGGCCCCCCCGACCAGGAAATTGACGATCACGGCCGGTGTGAAGTTGGGAAGGCGGAAGAGCCCGAGGTCCACGATCGGATGCTCGGCACGCTTCTCCAGCCAGATGAAGACGGCGAGAGCGCCGGCCGCCAGAAGGAAGAGCGGCGTCGTGTTGATGTCGCGCTCGCCGGTGAGTTCCTCCAGGCCCGTCACCGACTGTATCTCGCTGCCTTCGAGGAGCGCCACACACAAAGCGATGAGCGCCGCCGTGAGGGCGCCGGCTCCCGCCCAGTCGACCCGGCCCTTGGCCGTGGGGGTGTCCAGATTGCGCAACACCACCCAGGCCATGGCCATCCCGGCCACTGCCAGGGGCAGGTTCAGGTAGAACTGCCAACGCCAGCTGAGGTAACGGACGAGCAGAGCACCGAACAGGGGGCCCCAGACCCAGCCGATGGTGTCGACCGCTCCCAATACCCCGAGTGCCGTGGCTCGGCGTTGCGGGCGGTAGACGTCGCCGACGATGGCCATGCCGACCGGCACCAGGGCACCTCCTCCCACGGCAGTGAGGACCCGGCCAAAGAGCAACGTCCCGTACCCACCGGCGAACGGGATGACCACCGACCCGACGAAGAACAGGCCAAAGGCAACGAGGTAGATCCGCCGCCTCCCGAAGAGGTCACTCACTCGGCCCATGAACGGCATCACCGCCACGTAGCCGATCAGGTATACGTCCACGATCCAGGCGGCCTGGTCCACCCCGTCCGGCAGCGTGATCTCGAAGTCGCCGATCATCTGACGCAACATCGTGGTGACGACGGTCAGGTCGTCGGCGGCCACGAACACCCCGAACGACACCACCGCCAGCACCAGGCCCGGCGAGGGATTGGGGCGAGCCGACCTCATCACCCAGCCGGAGGATCGATGGTCACCGGCTCGTTGAACTCGGAGAACCCTATGGTCCACATGCTCGGCGGATCGCCCACCTCGAAACTCACTTCGAGCAGATGCAGGGAGTCGGGGTCGATGAACAGGTCGATCTCGACGGCCTCTTGCTCGAGGAGGCCGGCCGTCAGAGTGCGCACCCGAGAAGCTCCCACGGTGCCCTGGACGTGGTAACGGCTACCGGAGTCGGCCAGGGTTGCATCGTCCAACCCGGCCAGAGTGGCCCCGATACCGTCGACCGGATCGAAGAGCTGCAGCGGATCGAACCCATAGCCGGGGGGAAGCTCCTCCCATCCTCCTGTCACCGGATTGGTGACCCACTGCCGATCACCTATCGACACGGCGCCCAGCTCCACTCCGAGTCCAAGAGCCGTCGCCTCGACGACGGCCTGAAAGGATTCCGGAGCCGCATACTGGCCGGCGGCCTCCCTGGCTTCCAGCGTCTGGGCCCCGTCCAGATAGACGGGGGCCCCCTGGACGTCGATGTCGAATCGAACGCTTTCGAGCGTCTCGAATTGGGCGCCGGCCCCGGTGAGGATCTCCTCGAGCGATGGGACCGGGGCGGCGCCGTCGCCGCAGCTCACTCCGGCCACCGCAAGGGCGGCCACCACGAGGACCCTGCCTACCTGCTCAAGGCCCAGCGACCGGCTGCTCGAGGCCACCGGGGAGTCGGGCAACATCACCGCCGTGCCATGTCGCCGTCGGCAAGGCCGATCCCCGGCGGCCACCCCGGGCGAGACGGCCGGTCGAGAGATCTGCCCTCCATGAGCCGAGGCCAGACCGGGATCAGATGCCCTCCAGCTCGGAGACGGGCCGCCGGCCGCCAAAGCCGGCTTGCGGCAGGTGGTAGTACCCAATCGACTCCTCCCCCTGTCGCCAGCACAGCAGCACATCGCCGATCCGGGCCCGGGCCGGAAAATCCACGAGGGGAGGTTCGAGACCCTTGACGTGGATGCCCTTGTGCTGAAACCAGCCCAGGACCCGGTGAGCCGTCTCGTTCAGGTCGAAGGCGGCGGCGCTGCGAAACGAGTCGGCACGGGGCGCTACTGGGTGTCGAGCGACCTCGCGCTCCAGGCCCTTCTGGATGGCCACCAGGCCGGCCAGGCGTTCCTCCACCTCGGGTAGGAGGGCGTTGGCTTCGGCCAGCGTGAAGAGCGCCGTCACCTCTCCCAACTAGACCCCCACGAAGTAGCGGTTCAATTCCTGCTTGAGGGCGTCCATCCCCTCGAACACGAAGAGGACTTGGTTCTGTTCGTTCACGGCCTTGTCACGGGTGAGTACGTTCTCGATCGTGAACTCACGGCGTTCGGTGACGCCGGTGGCTGCTTTCTCCATCTCGTCGCCGCCCGACATGAGCCCGGTTCCAAAGATCTTGGTGGCGCCGTCCTCCCGGATGAGCCCGAATTCGGTACTGAACCACGCCAGCCTCTTGATGTTCTCCTTCTGCTGTTCCGTCTGCGCCCGCAGATAGGCCGGGGCAAACATCTCCTGAAGCGCGGCGTATTCGGGCAGCATCATGAACGGCAGGTGCCCGAAGATGTCGTGGAACATGTCGGGCTCGGGAGTCCAGTCCAGCTCCTCCCAGGAGCGCATGTAATCGGTGATCAGGAACTTCTTCTGGTCGAACATGCGATACCACTCATCGGCATCGGTGTATCGGACGTCGGTGCGCACGATTTCCCATCCCGTGGCCGGGATGATCTTCGAATTCAAGAACTCGACCGTCGGGATTTCCTCAGCGGGGAGCTCCAGCAGCCCGAAACCCTCGAGATACTGGCGACAGGCGTACTTTTCTATGCGGGGCATCTGCCTTCGGTACAACTCGGCCCAGGTCTTGTGCTGTTCGGGCGTGAACTCTTCCATGCACACCTCCTCGGAGTAGTGCTGATTGGCGGCCGCGGGGTGCCGGGCCCGGGCCCCGTCCGGCTCAACATACCGCACCCGCAGCTGGTGTGGCCGGTCCACCCGGCCCGCCAGACGTGCTTTCATGGCCCGACATGCCGACGCAACACCAAGATCGGAGCAGGCGCAGACTCACCGCCACCGTCACCGACCTCGAGGTGGCTCGCCAGCGGGCGCTGCTGATCGGGGTCACGACCGGGAGGGAAGATCGGGCAGCCGCCGAGGCCTCACTCGAAGAGTTGGCCCGGCTGGTGGACACCGCCGGTTCGGAGAGCGTCGATTCGGCGCTCCAGCATCGTCCCACCTTCGACGCGACCACACTCATCGGCGAGGGTAAGGCAGGGGAGCTGGCGGCCTCCGCTCGCTTGATGGATGTGGACGTTGTGGTGTTCGACAACCCCCTGAGCCCGGCCCAGCAGCGCAACCTCCAGGGCATCTTCGGCTGTGACGTCGTCGACCGCGAGGCGGTGATACTCGACATCTTCGCTCAGCACGCCACGAGCCGAGCCGGGATGCTCCAAGTAGAGCTGGCCCAACTCCGATATCGGCTTCCTCGCCTCCGGGGGCGCGGCGTCGAGCTGAGTCGGTTGGGCGGGGGTATCGGTACCCGGGGACCCGGTGAGACCAAACTGGAGACCGATCGCCGCCGGATTGCCGAAAGGATCCGCAAGCTGGAAGTCGAACTCCGGCACTTGGGGCGGACCAGGACCACACAGCGCAAGGGGCGAACCCGGGCCGGGTTGCCCACGGTTGCCCTCGTCGGATATACCAATGCCGGCAAGTCGACCCTCCTCAACCGCCTCACCGGGGCCCACGCCCTGGTCGAGGATCGTCTCTTCTCGACCCTGGATCCGACCATCCGCCGCTTCGAGCTGCCCGGAGGAGCAGAGGTGCTGATCGCCGACACGGTGGGCTTCGTCAGACGGCTCCCCCACAAGCTCGTCGAGGCCTTCCGCGCCACCCTCGAGGAGGTGGCCCGGGCCGATCTCCTCATTCACGTCGTCGACGGATCGCAGCCGGACCCCGAAGGCCAGATCGAGGCGGTCAGAACGGTGCTCGGCGAGATAGGAGCCGCCGAAGTGCCGGAGTTGATGGTGCTCAACAAGGGGGACATCGCCGATCCGACGGCTTTCAATCGCCTGCGGCTGCTGCATGCCGACGCGGTACCGATCTCCGCGGTCACCGGCCACGGCATCGAGGATCTATTGGAAGCGATCGGCAAAGGCCTCAACGCCGGCATGAGCGAGGTCGAGCTGCTCGTGCCCTACGACCGAGGCGACATCGTTGCGGCGGTACACCGCCGCGGCGAGGTGTTGAGCAGTGAGCACCGTCCCCACGGAACGCTGCTCCGGGCCCGACTCCCCCACCGAGCCGCCTCGGAATTGGCCAGATTGCTGGACGAATAGACGGCTACAGGCCCCGTCCCGACCGACCGAAACCACTTGGATGAGACCTCCCGGCGGCCGGGTGCGGCCGGCGCCTAGCGACGCGCGCACCGGCGAGAGGGCGTTTGTCCGCCTCACTCTGGTGGCGGCGGCGGCCGGCGCGCCCTGGACTGCGTTCCTGGGACTCGCCACGGGTGAAACTCCCTACCTGCTGGTGGCGGCCAGCTCCTCGGCGGTGGCGCTGGTCGCGATACTGCAGCTGCACCGCAACCAGCTGAGGGCCGGGGCCCTGGCCGTCCTGGTGGCGACTGCGATGGCAATGCTCGTGCCCTTCTTCCCGTCACAGCCTCACGTCGTGCATGCCATCCCCATGGGCGTATTCGCCTATGCAGTGGTCGGAGGCGTCTTCGTGACACGCTTCTTCGGTCCCTACCTGGCCTTCCTGGCCGCCGTGTACGCCTCCCAGCTGTTCTGGTCGCCGGGAGAAATTCTGCGCACTGCCGCGACCAGCCTGGGATTCGAGATTGCTCTCTTCATTCTCCTCGCCGTGTTGGCCCGCACAACGGCAGGCTCGGCCGGAAACAGCAGGGCCCGCTACCGGGAGCTGCTCGATCGCATACCGACGTCGGTCTGGCGCGAGGACTTCAGCGCCGTCGGCCGATGGCTCGATGAGCTGAGAAGATCCGGAGTCTCCGACATACGGGGCCATCTCGATGCCCATCCCGAGCTCGTCGATGAGGCGGCTTCCATGCTCGTCGTCCAAGACGTCAACCCAGCTGCCGTCTCCCTACTCAACGCCCGCGATCGCAGCCAGCTCCTCGGTGGTCTCGATCCCCGCACCCTGACCCCGGAGACACGAAGCTCGCTGGTCGAGCAGATCGTCGCCGTTTGGGAACACAAGGAGGTGCTCACCACCGAGGTCTCCGGTCGGACGTTCGACGGCTTGCCCATCGACGGCGTGTTGCGATGGTCGGCGGCCCGACGCAACGGTCTACTGGACCTCACCGACGTCGTTGTGTCCATCAGCGATGTTTCCAACCTCAAGGCGACCCAGAGGGAACTGGCCCAGACCAACGCCCTCCTCAACGCACTGGCCGATGCTCAATCCGCCTTCATCACGGATGAGGGGCCGGCCGGAGTCTTCGAGGAACTCATCCGGCGCGTCATGAATCTCACCGGCAGTCGCCGGGCCGCTATTGCCGAGAGACTCCCCCATGGGGCGCTGTCGGTGGTGGTCGATGCCTCGGTCGAGCACGAGGGCGCCCAGCTGCCGCTCGACCTGCTGGAACGGACCGCCCAAGCCGCCCGGCCACTCCTGTGCGGGGTCCAGGAGCAGGCGGGATGGCGGATGTTGCTCTCACCGCATCCCGACATTGCAACGTTCCTCGGCCTACCGGTGATGGGCGCAGGTGAGGTCGTCGGGGTCATCGGCCTCGCCAACCGGCCCCGCGGCTACACCAACGAGCTGGTCGGGTTCCTCAAGCCGCTGATGGCGGCGTGCGGAAACCTGTTTGAGGCTTATCGGGCCGAGGAACGGGTCCGGGAAGCCGAAGTGAGGTTTGGTGCGGTGGTAGAGCACACCTCGGACCTCATCTACACCCTTGACGAAGGGGGCATGATCGGGTTCGCCACCCCCTCGACGCTCGACATCCTCGGTTACGAGCCGGATGAGGTGGTGGGCAGGCATGCGTTCGATCTGATTCACCCCGACGACGGTCCCGCGCTGCTGGAGGAGGCCGCTGCCGCCGGCGCCGGAGGAAGCACACGCCCCA
>JABAOD010007068.1_pt2 | contig 10614 bp, 8 predicted proteins | sample 7062151 | NCBI WGS metagenome assembly JABAOD01 (sample SAMN14538626, study PRJNA623070) | marine sediment metagenome | biome: marine biome [ENVO:00000428]; feature: marine pelagic biome [ENVO:01000023]; material: deep marine sediment [ENVO:00002113] | place: India: Gulf of Khambhat ...
CAGGCGGGGACCTCGCGGTGCGGCGGGATCGCGCAGGGCATCAGCCGCAGCTGGGCCAGGCCCAGGCGCTCCACCAGTTCCAGGGCGGAGCGCAGATGGCCGTAGTGAACGGGATCGAAGGTGCCGCCGAGCACGCCGACGGGAGCCACCCCTGTCACCGCGCGGCTCAACGCCTAACCTGCCCCTCGCCGAACACCACATACTTCTGGGATGTCAGGCCCTCGAGGCCGACGGGGCCGCGCGCGTGCAGCTTGTCGGTGGAGATGCCGATCTCGGCGCCGAGCCCGTACTCGAAGCCGTCGGCGAAGCGGGTGGAGGCGTTGACCATCACCGAGCTCGAGTCCACCTCGCGCAGGAAGCGCATCGCCCGGCTGTGATCGCGGGTCACAATCGTGTCGGTGTGAAGGGAACCGTAGGTATTGATGTGATCGATGGCCTCGTCAATGCCGCTGACCACCTTCACCGCCAGAATGGGGCCGAGATACTCCTCGTGCCAGTCCTCCTCGGTGGCAGGCACCGCGTCGGGCAGGATGGCCCGGGTCTTTGCGCAGCCGCGCAGTTCCACCCCGGCGACGCCGTAGGCCGCCGCCAGCCGCGGCAATACCGAGGCCGCCATGGAGTCCGCCACCAGCAGCGTCTCCATGGTGTTGCAGGTGCCGTAGCGCTGGGTCTTGGCGTTGTAGGCAATGGCGATGGCCTTGTCGCAGTCGGCGCGGTCGTCCACGTAGACGTGACAGATTCCGTCCAGATGCTTGATGACGGGCACCGTCGCCTCGCGGCTGATGCGCTCGATGAGGCCCTTGCCGCCGCGCGGCACGATGACGTCGACGTGGGCATCCATGGTGATCAGCGCGCCGACCGCTGCCCGGTCCACGGTCTCCACCACCTGAACGCACTGCGCCGGCAGACCCGCTCGGTTCAATCCCTCGTGGATGCAGGCGGCGATGGCGGTGTTGGAGTGAATGGCCTCGGAGCCGCCCCGCAGGATGGTGGCGTTGCCCGCCTTCAGGCACAGGCCGGCGGCGTCCGCGGTCACGTTGGGGCGCGACTCGTAGATGATGCCGATCACGCCGAGCGGCACGCGCATGCGCCCGACCTGGATGCCCGAGGGCCGCATGACCAGGTTGCTGACCTCGCCGACCGGATCCGGCAGCGCCGCGATCTGGCGAAGCCCCTCGGCCATGGCGGTGATGCGCGCTTCGGTGAGCTCGAGACGGTCGAGCAGCGCCGCGGCGAGCTGCGCCGCGCCGGCGGCCTCCAGGTCCCGGGCGTTGGCCTCGGCGAGCATCCCGGCGCGTGCTTCGATGCTCTCGGCGATGGCGCCGAGCGCGGCGTTCTTGTCGGCGGTGGTGGCGCGCGCCAGCACCTCGGAGGCGCTGCGTGCGGCCGCGCCGACGGCCTGCATGTAGGCGGCGACGTCGTCGACCGGTCGGATGATGTCTGCGGGTCTTGCCATGCGTTCACTCGGCTCCAGGCCGATTATAGGGCTTTCACTGCTCCAGATTCACACCGCCCATGGCCAGCGCGAGCCCCTCCAGGGCGTCCCAGGGCCTGCCCGGTGCGCCGCCCTTGGTGACCCGGTCGGTGCGCGCCGCCCGGGCGAGGATGCCCAGCCATGCCGGAGCGGGCTGCCGGCGCAGCGCCGCCGAGACCAGCGCGCGGCGCTTGTCCCACACCCGGTGCTGGCGCATGACCTGATCGGGGCTCGCGCCGCCCGCGAGCGCGCTCGCCATGCGGCACAGGCTGCGGATCTCGCGCGTCAGCGCCCATGCCACCAGGGGCGGTGCCACGCCCTCCTCGCGCAGCCCCGACAGGATCCGCACGCTGCGCGCGCTGTCGCCGGCGAGCGCCGCGTCCACCAGATCGAACACGTCGAAGCGGGCGCTGTCGGCCACCGAGCGCAGCACGTCCTCGACGTCGAGCTCGGCCTCGCCGTGCAGCATGTGCAGCTTCTCGATCTCCTGGACGCAGGCGAGCAGATTGCCTTCCACGCGTTCGCCGAGGGCGGCAGCCGCGCCCGGCGAGAGCCTCAGGCCGCGCGCGGCCGCGCGCCGGCGGATCCATGCCCCCAGCTCGCGCGCCGTCACCGGCCAGGTGCGCATGGCGACCCCCGCGCTCTCCAGGGCCTTGTACCACTGCGCCGAGACGCAGGCGCGGTCGAACTTGTCCAGGCTGACCACCAGCAGGTTGTCCGGCGGCGGTGCGCCCGCGTAGTCGCGCAGGGCGCGCGCGCCCGCATCGCCCGGCTTGCCGCTCGCCAGGCGCAGGTCGATGAGGCGCCGATCGCCGAACAGCGACAGGCTGTCGGCGTGCTGTCTGAGCGTGCCCCAGTCGAAGCCGGTCTCCACGTTGAGCACCACGCGCTCGATGAAGCCGGCCCTGGCGGCGGCGGCCCGGATCGCGTCCCTGGCCTCCTGAACCTGCAGCGGCTCGTCCCCGCCGAGCACGTAAACGGGCGCCAGCGTGCCCTCGAGATGCCCGGGCAGCTGGTCGACGCGCAGACGCATAACGCTGCCCGGCGCGCTAGGCCCCGAGGGCCGCCTGGGTCATTCGCACGATGGTCTCGGCCGCGTCCCGGCGCATGTCCGCCTGCAGTGCCTCGACGTTCTGGTTCGCGCCGATGACGGCGGTCTCATCGAACACGTATCGGCGGCGAACGACCACGTGCTCCGGCGGAATCAGCAGGGTGCCGTCCTTCATGCGCACGGAGAAATCCAGCGTGTACAGGAGCTCGAACTCGCGTCCCTTGCCGGTGCTCGCATCCACGGAGAGAACCCGCTCCTCGTAGGCCTGGGAGCGCACCTTGATGACCGCATCCGCGTCGCTGCTGGCATCGGCAAGCGATGCGCCGCCGCTTTGCAGGAAGATGCCGACGGCGTCGACGACCTCCAGCGGCGCGTCGACGTAGACCTGGCGGAAATCCTCGGGCAGGGAGACGCTGCCGCGCGGGCGAAAGCCGCAGGCGGAGAGCAGCGCCGCAGCGAGCACTGCGATCACGGCGTATCGCCAGGTGGCCGCGGTGCCCGGTAGCGACGTCATACGACGATGTTCACGAGCTTGCCGGGCACGACGATGACTTTTTTCACGCCGTCGCCGACGAAGCGCGCGACATTGGCATTGGCGAGCGCCTGCTCCTCGATGGTGCTCTTGTCGGCATTCTGATCGACGCAGATCTCGGCGCGCTTTCTGCCGTTGACTTGAACCACCAGCTCGATGGTTTCGCGCGTGAGCGCCTGCGGATCGTGCTCCGGCCAGGGCGCGTCCATCAGCGCCTCCGGGTGGCCGAGCGCCTCCCACAGCGCGTGACAGGCGTGCGGCACGATGGGTGCCAGCACCTGCACGATGACCTCCAGGCACTCCTGCACGACACCGCGGCCCTCGGCAGAGTCGTCGTCGAAATCGCCGAGCGCGTTGACGAGCTCCATGGTGGCCGCGATGGCGGTGTTGAACTTGTAACGACGCCCGATGTCGTCGCTGGCCTTGGCGATGGTGGCGTGGGTGCGCCGCCGCAGCTCCCGCTGGGCGGGGTTGAGATTCGATGCATCGGCGATCGCCGCCGGGCCGCCGCGGGTGTGCGCGTAGACGAGCTTCCACAGCTTTTTCAGGAAGCGGAACGCGCCCTCCACGGCGGAATCGGACCATTCCAGCGTCTGCTCCGGCGGTGAGCTGAACATCATGTACAGGCGCACGGTGTCGGCGCCGTACTTCTCGATGAGCGCTTCCGGATCGACGGTGTTGCCTTTTGACTTGGACATCTTGGCACCGTCTTTGAGCACCATGCCCTGGGTGAGCAGATTGGTGAACGGCTCGTCGCCGGGCAGCAGGCCCTCGTCGCGCATCACGCGCTGGAAGAAGCGCGAGTAGAGCAGATGCAGGATGGCGTGCTCGATGCCGCCCATGTACTGGTCCACCGGCATCCAGTAGGCGGCGCGCTCGTCGAGCATGGCCGTGTCGCAGTCGGGGCTGGCGAAGCGCGCGAAGTACCAGGACGATTCGACGAACGTGTCCAGGGTATCCGTCTCGCGTCTGGCCGGTCCGCCGCACGCCGGGCAGGTGGTCTGGTAGAACTCCGGGAGCTGGCTGAGCGGCGGCACCACCCCTTCGACCTGCACCTCGGGAAGACGCACGGGCAGATCCGCGTCGGGCACCGCCAGCGCGCCGCAGGCGTCGCAGTTGACGACGGGAACCGGGCAGCCCCAGTAGCGCTGCCGCGACACGCCCCAGTCGCGCAGGCGGTAGTTGACGGTGCGCTTGCCGAGCCCGCGCTGCTCGAGCCAGTCGGCGATGGCGTCGAAGGCGCTGGCGAAATCGCGGCCGTCGAACTCACCCGAGTTGACCAGCACGCCTTTCTCCACCCAGGCCTCGGCCTCGATGTCGACCTCGGTGCCGTCCTGCGGCGCCACCACCTGAACGATGGGCAGTCCGTAGTTCCTCGCGAACTCGTGATCGCGCACGTCGTGGCCGGGCACCGACATGATGGCCCCCGTGCCGTAGCTCATGAGCACGAAGTTGGCGACCCACACCGGCAGGCGCTCGCCGGTGATCGGGTGAAGCGCATCGCAGCCGAGCGGCATGCCGCGCTTCTCCATGGTCTCGATGGCCGCTTCCGAGGTCTCGATGCGCAGGCTCTCCTCGATGAATGCGGCCACCGCGGGGTCCTTGTCCGCCGCGGCGCGGGCCAGGGGGTGGCCCGGGGCGACCGCCATGTAGGTCGCGCCCAACAGGGTATCGGGACGCGTCGTGTAGACCCTCAGGGGCTCGCCGCCGTCGGCCAGGGGAAAGTCGATCTCCACGCCCTCGGAGCGCCCGATCCAGTTGCGCTGCATGGTGCGCACCGCGTCCGGCCAGCCGTCGAGATCGTCGATGGCCGCGAGCAGATCCTCGGCGAAGGCGGTGATCTTGAGAAACCACTGGGGGATCTCGCGGCGCTCGACCACGGCGCCGGAGCGCCAGCCGCGCCCGTCGATGACCTGCTCGTTGGCGAGCACCGTCTGGTCGACCGGATCCCAGTTGACCTCCGCGAGCTTCTTGTAGAGCAGCCCCTTTTTGAACAGGCGCGTGAACAGCCACTGCTCCCATCGGTAATAGTCCGGATCGCAGGTGGCGAGCTCGCGGTCCCAGTCGTAGCCGAAGCCGAGGCGCTTGAGCTGGCCGCGCATGTAGTCGATGTTCTCGTAGGTCCAGCGCGCCGGCGGCACGTTGTTCTGCATGGCGGCGTTCTCCGCCGGCAGGCCGAACGCGTCCCAGCCCATGGGCTGCAGCACGTTCTTGCCCCGCATGCGCTGGTAGCGGCTGATGACGTCGCCGATGGTGTAGTTGCGCACGTGGCCCATGTGCAGGCGCCCGCTCGGGTAGGGAAACATCGACAGGCAGTAGAACTTCTCCTTGGCCGGATCCTCCACGACCCGAAAGGCACCCGTCGCCTCCCAGTGGCGCTGCACGCGGGTCTCGACCTGCTCGGGAAAATAGCGCTCCTGCATCGGTTCTCTGTCACCGCCGTCGAATCGCCGAAGAATACAGGCTCGTGCGGGGCAGGGACAGTTCAGGCGTCGTCGTGACCGGTGGCGTAGGCGTAATCGAAGGAGTCGGCGTGAAAACGGGCCGGGTCGAGGCCGCGCGCGGCGAACTGCTCGCGCCCCGCCTCGACCATCACCGGAGGGCCGCTCGCGTACACGCTGAAAGGCGAGAGATCCGCGAAGTCCTCGAGCACCGCCTGGTGGACGAAACCGGTGCGACCGGGCCAGGCGTCGTCGGCGAGCGGCTCGGAGAGCACCGGCACGTACTCGATGCGTTCGTGCTGCGCCGCCCAGGCGCTGGCCGTGTCGTGCATGTACAGGTCGCGCCGCGCACGCACGCCCCAGTAGAGATGGATATTGTCCGCGAAGCCTGTCGCCAGCGCGCCCTCGACGATGGCCTTGATGGGCGCGAATCCGGTGCCCCCTGCCATGAGGATGATCGGGCCGCGGATCTTGCGGCGCAGGTAGAAGCTGCCGAGCGGTCCGCGCAGCCGCAGCAGCGCCCGCTCCTCGAGGTGGTGGGCGACGTACTCCGAGAACGCCCCGCCCGGCACGTGACGGATCTGCAGCTCCAGGCGGTCGTCCTCGCGCGGCGCGCTGGCGATGGAGAAGGCGCGCCGCCGGCCGTCGCGCAGCAGCACGTCCACGTACTGGCCGGGAAGGTAGCGCAGGCGCTCGGAGGCCGGCAGCATCAGCTCGAGACCGATGACGTCGTGGGCGAGCGCGCGCTTGCGCGCTACGCGACACGGCAGGTTGCGCACGACGATGTTCTCGGAGGGGTCGAATTCCTCGACCTCGATGCGCAGATCGCCGACGGCACGCGCCATGCACAGCAGCGCGAAGCCCTGGGCCACGTCAAGGGCTGACAGGGCCTTCGGCACCCCGTCCGGGTAACGCACCTCGCCCTCGAGCACGCGGCCCTTGCACGATCGGCAGGCGCCGTTGCGGCAGCCGTAGGGAAGCGCGAAGCCGTGGCGGAGCGCCGCGTCGAGCACGCTCTCGTCGGGGCTCGCGTGCAGCTCGTGGCCGCTCGGCTCGATGTGGATGTGGTGAGTCAGAGAGACGTCTACGCCGCGGGCCGGCTGCTTCTGCTGCCGAGCCAGTCGATCAGCGGCTGCCACATCTCGACGTCATGGGTGGTCTTCGAGGGCGCGATCTCCCAGATGCCGAGACCGCGGTCGGCGGCGTGCGAGTAATTGATGCTGTTGCGCAGGCAGGCTATGAATGGCAGCGCGCGTCCGCCCGGCAGCTTGACCGATTCGAGAAACTCCTCGATCTCGAAATGTCCGGGGGAGTTCTCGCGGATGCGGTTGGCAACCGTGGCAACGCGCACCTTTCGGTTGAGCACGCGGCCGAGATCGGTGATTTCGTCGATGAACCGCCAGGCCGCGTTCAAATCGATGGCCGATGGAATGACCGGGATGATGCAGGTCTGGGCGCGGCTCAGCAGCTCCGTCACGGGGCGGCCATGGGTCGCCGCCGGGGCGTCGAGAATCACGACCTCGGTGCCGCGCGGCACCCGGGCGCCTTTCTGCAGACCTTCGACGCCGGTGATCTTCGGGCGGTCTTCCGGCCGGCTCTCCAGCCAGTCGAGGGCGCAGTACTGGGGGTCGTAGTCAACGAGCGCCACCTCGCGGCCCTGTAGCGCGTAGTAAGAGGCGAGATTGATGGAGATGGTGGTCTTTCCCGACCCGCCTTTGGCATTCATCACCAGGATCGAACGCATGACTCGTCCTCGGGCATCATCAGCGAAAAAGTATAGCAGGCCGTGCAACCCCCCTTCCGAGGGCTGCGTGCTCAGCGTGGGCGAAACGCGCGCACCGCGCGCCTGAACTCGCTCACGCGCGCGTCGCTGTCGGCATAACGCAGCGCCACGTACATGCCGGTGATGCGCTCGACCGCGGATCCGAGCTGCGGCCGATGGGCCGTGACCCTGGCGGCGAAAGCCAGTGGACCCTCGCTGGCGCGGCGGGCGACGCCCGCCCGTGCGAGCTTTCGGCAGAAGCGGCGATAGATGCGCAGAGCCGGGTCCACCGGCGCCGGACGCCGACGCGCCAGCCCCAGGGCGAGCAGCGCCAGCAGCCCGCCGATGCCGGCGAGCATGCCCGTCACCAGGCCCCGCACGTCGGCGGAATCGACGCCGAACATGCCCAGCAGCTGCCGTTGGCGGCGTGGACCGTAGCCGAGCACCCACTCGTTCCAGCCGGTCTTGACGGCATCGATGCCCAGGCGCAGGCGCCGCCAGGTCTGCCACAGGCGTCCGCGGGAGGGCAGCTCCAGGCCCGCCGGTCCGAGGGTCGGCGGGATCGCGGCGTCCATGCCGAGCTCGATGCGGTTGGGCGACACGGCGCCGGTGGGATCGACGCGCACCCAGCCGCGCTCGCCGAGCCACACCTCGACCCAGGCGTGGGCGTCGCGCTGGCGCACGATCAGATAGTCACCGAGGGGGTTCAGCTCACCGCCCTGGTAGCCGGTAACGATGCGCGCCGGGATACCGGCGGCGCGCATGAGCACCGCGAAGCCGGAGGCGTAGTGCTCGCAGAATCCGCGGCGCGTCTCGAACAGGAACTCGTCGACGGTGTCGTTCTCGAGCAGCGGCGGCGTCAGCGTGTAGACGAACGGCTGCTCGCGGAAATACGCGAGGGCGCGCGAAACCAGGGCGCCGGCGTCCACGCCGTGCGCCTCGCGCCAGCTGTCGGCGAGCGCGCGCGCCCTCGGATGCACCCCGGCGGGCAGCGCGAGCGCCGCGCTCTGCTCGTCGATGGAGACTCGCGTCAGCCGCGCCTCGGGAAAGGAGCGCACCTCGTAGCGTTGCCGCGTGCGCACCGGCTTGGGCGTGCGCAGCTGAAAATCCTGGGTCATCTGCGCGCCGCGCGGGATGGTGGTGGGCACCTCCAGGGCGAACAGTCGCGACTGCTGATGCGGCTCCAGGGTGATGGTGTAGTCAACGGGTTCGCCGTGCAGCTCCACGTACTGGGCGCGCCAGCTGCGCGTCGGATTGCCGCTCGTCCACTCGCGCCCGTCGGTGTGCCACATGACCGGGCCGCGCCAGTAGAGCTGGCTCGGCGGCGGCGCCTCGCCCCGGAACGTGACCCGGAACGCGACCGCGTCCGAGAGCGACAGTCGGCTGATGAGGCCGGGGCTCATGCGCTCGCTGAGACCGCTCATGGCGCCGTGGGCATCGCGCGGCAGACTCCACAGCGGACCGGGCAGGCGCGGGAACAGGAAGAACAGCACCAGCATGATCGGCGCCGCCTGCATCAGCATGGCGGCCGCCATGCGCAGGCGCGCGCGCGTGTCGAGCTCGCCGCTGCCGACGTTGAAACCGATGAGCGTCGCGGTCATGAGCAGCACCACCGCGAGCATGTAGATGCCGGTGAGGATGCTCTGGGAGTAGAGAAAGTTGGTGATGACGAGAAAATAGCCGAGCGCGCTCAGCACGTAGGCATCGCGAAGGCTGCGGCTCTCCATCAGCTTCATGCCCGTGAGCACGACCAGCAGGACGACGCCGGTGTCGCGGCCGAAGAACGTGCCGTGGGCGGCGTAGATGGCGGCGAGCATGACGGCGCTCAGGGCAATCACCAGCCACTTCGGCGGCAACGGCACGCCGCGGGTGGCGTTGGCCACCCGCCAGCCGGCGAGAAAAGCGAAGCAGGCCAGCTCCCAGAATGGGATGCGGCCCGCGTGGGGGATCACCACCAGCGCCAGGCAGATGCTCAGCCACAGGCTGCGCTCGCGGCCGAGCGTCCAATCGCGGGTCTCAGGATGCGCGCGCATGGCCGGTGGTCTCGCTGTCGAACAGAGCCAGCGCTTCGAGGCAGCGGTGACGGTGCGCCTCGCCCTGGTCCGGGGGGATCTCGATGCCCGGCAGCACCAGGCCGTAACGCAGGTTCTGCGCCTGCGCCTCGTTCACCCAGCGGCTCATCTGTGAAAGGCGCGCCTCGGTGTCGCCGGCGACGACATCCTGCCAGCGCAGCCACGTGCTGCCCGAGGCGGCGCCGCTGAACACCTTCACCGGAACGCCCTGGCCCCTGGCCACGGCCTTCCAGTGCACGCGGCGCGCCGAGTCGCCGGGGTGGTAGTCGCGCAGTCCCGAGAACTCGTCATCACCCTTTCCGCGGCTGCCGTGCTCGCCGCACGCCTCGGGCTGATGCAAGGGCATCGCCTGCTCGCCGGCGGGGCGCGGGTACACGAGGCAGCGGAGCCCTGCATCGACCCGCGACCAGGCGCGGAAGAAACCGAAGGGAAAGCGCGTGGCCACGACGATGGCGCCGGGACAGAACCAGCCGCGCTCGGGGGCGACGGCCGCCAGCTCGATGCGCTCGAGGCCGCCGGCATCGAGATGAAAGCGCCGGGGGGGATTGGCCTCGCCGCTTCGTCCACGCCTGCCGGCGAGGCGCGCCAGCAGGCCGAAGCGCGGACGCTGACCGCGGTTGTCGACCTTGAGTGGGAAACGCGCGGTATCGCCGGCGAATACCGGCTCGCATTCGCCCCATCGCAGATCGATCCCGGCGAGATTGCGCACCGCGTGCAGCATGGAGATCAGCGCGGCAGCGATGAGCAGGAAACTGAGAACGTAACCGAGGGCGTTGTCGTAGTTGATCGAGCCGAGCAGCATGACCGACAGCGCGACGGCGAAGCCGATGCCCTGACGCGTGGGAAGGATGTAGATGCGCCGAAAGCGCAGCGTTGCCCGCTCGATCGGGCTCAGCCCAGCGGGCGAAGTGTCCATGTCACGGAATCGGCACCTGGCGCAGCAGCGCGTCGGTCGAAGCGGTTGCCTGGCGCAGACGGTGGTTCACCACCGAGGGCAGCACGGCTTGAACGTCCTCGGGCAGCACGTGCCGGCGGTCCTCCATGAATGCCCAGGCCTGCGAGCAGCGCAGCAGGGCAAGGCCCGCACGCGGTGACAGCCCCGGACCCAGGTCGGGCTCGCTGCGGGTGGCGGCGATCAGATCCTGCAGGTAGTCGAGGAGCGCGTCGGAGACGTGCACTTTCTGCACCTGTTTCTGGATGTCCAGCAGCTCGGCGACCTCGAGCGCCGGCTCCAGCGCCTCGACCAGCTCCCGGCGGTCGCATCCGGTGAGCAGCGCGCGCT
>JABAOD010032408.1_pt2 | contig 10607 bp, 16 predicted proteins | sample 7062151 | NCBI WGS metagenome assembly JABAOD01 (sample SAMN14538626, study PRJNA623070) | marine sediment metagenome | biome: marine biome [ENVO:00000428]; feature: marine pelagic biome [ENVO:01000023]; material: deep marine sediment [ENVO:00002113] | place: India: Gulf of Khambhat ...
TCGTCGCCGCCGCCGTGGCGCTGGCCGTGTCCGCGGTGGCCGTTGCGGCATTCCTGACCGCGCGCCAGGAACTGCGGGGTGAGGTGGACGAGTTTCTGGTCGAGCGGGCGGCGCTGCTGGCTCCACTGGGGCCCGAGGGACCGCGGCGAGGGTTCTTCGAAGGTCGCCGGCCACCGCGGCCGCGGGGGAGCCAGGTCATCGGCACCGACGCCATCGGCCAGCTCGTGTCTCGGGACGGGTCGGTCGTGGAGGTGCTCGACGACTCGGTGGTGTTCCCGGTGGACGAGGTCGACTCCCGCATCGCCGAGGAGGGAGGCAGGCTTCGCCTGCGCGACGTGGCGGTGGCGGGGGAGCGCTACCGGGTGGCCACCATCCCCATCCGGGGCGGGGGTGCGGTTCAGCTGGGCCGCAGCCTCGCCGAGACCGACGAGGTTCTCGCAGGGCTGCGGTTGCGGCTGCTGTTGATCGGCGGGGCCGGCGTGGCCGCCGCCGCGGCGGTCGGCTGGCTGGTGGCGGGGAGGTCCCTCGTGCCGGTCCAGGACCTGACCGCGGCCGCCGAGCACGTTGCCGCCACGCAGGAGCTGGGAAGGCCCATTGCGATGGAGCGAGACGACGAGCTGGGCCGGCTGGCGGCCAGCTTCAACGCCATGCTGGAGGCTCTCGAGACCTCGCGCCGCCAGCAGCACCAGCTCGTGCTCGACGCCGGTCACGAGCTGCGGACACCGCTCACCAGCCTGCGGACGAACATCGAAGTGCTCGCCAAGCGGACCGACATCGATCCGGTCGAGCGCGACCGGCTTCTCGCCGACGTGACCGCCGAGCTCGGAGAGCTGGGCGATCTGGTCACCGAGCTGGTCGAGCTGGCGACCGACTCCCGCGAGCTGGAGGGCGAGCTCGAGCCGGTACGGCTCGACGAGGTCGTGGCGGCGGCGGTCGCCAAGGCGCGGCGGCGCGTGGACCGTCCGATCGAGCTGGTGGCCGAGACGGTGGTGGTCAACGGCCGCCCGGCGATGCTGGAAAGGGCCGTCTCGAACCTCATCGACAACGCGGACAAGTGGAGCCCGCCCGGCGCGCCAGGTCCTGTACGTGATCGCCGGCGCCGGCCNNGACAAGTGGAGCCCGCCCGGCACGCCGATCGAGGTGCTGGCGCGAGGAGGGAGGGTGACCGTCCGCGACCACGGACCGGGGATCGACGCAGATGACCTCCCCCACGTGTTCGACCGCTTCTATCGGGCGGCTGCGGCGCGTCCGCTGCCCGGCTCGGGCCTCGGGCTTGCGATCGTTCGCCAGGTCGCCGAGGCCCACGGGGGCCGCGTCTGGGCGGCCGCGGCCGTCGGTGGAGGGGCCGAGGTGGGTATCGAGGTCCCGCCGGCGGCGGGGTAGCCTGCCCCATCCGACACAGGAGATGCGATGGAACTGCGCCCGAGCGAGGAGCGGATCTGGCAGCCGGCGCCGTCACAGCATTTCACCGGCCGGGCGTGGTTCGGCCCCCTGACCCCGCCTCCCGATCCGGAGGACGCCCTGAACGTGCTCGGAGTGATGTTCGAGCCGGGCGCCCGCACGGGCTGGCACTCCCACCCGGCGGGCCAGGTCCTGTACGTGGTCGCCGGCGCCGGGCGGGTGCAGACGGCCGATGGCGAGACCGTGACGATCGGTCCCGGCGACGCGCTCGAGTCGCCCCCCGGCGAGGTCCACTGGCACGGCGCCGCTCCCGACAGCTTCATGGTCCACCTCTCCATCACCCATGGCGGTGCCACGCAGTGGACGGGGGAGATGGTCACNNTCCGATGTTCCCGAGCCGTCAGGCTCCGGGTTACCCCCCGAAAGTCCCCTTCCCAGCATCGACTTCGTGCGGCAGGATTGGAGCAGTCGAGAGGAAGGCGCGTTCGTGGAGAAGGACCTCACCCTCAACCTGCACATCGTGGAGGACGACACCGACACCATGGTGCACGCGGTCCTCAACCTGCGCGGCGATCATTTCGAGTCGGTCGGCAAGGCGCGCCGCAAGCCGATCGACCCCCCGATGCCGGTCATCGGCGAGGAGTTGGCGGTGGCCAGAGCTCTCCAGAAGCTGGCGGGGGACGTGATGGAGGCCGCCCACGCGAAGATCGAGGAGTTCCTCGTCCCCAACTGACCAGGCCCGGCCTGGGCGCGCAAATGCGCGCCCGGCCGGCGGGCCGCGCCTAAGCTCGGCTCGGCCGGCTCCGCCCGCGTGCTCCTGGGCGATTGCGCCGCGGGCTATGGTTGCCAGCCTGCGGCCCCGAATGCGAGGAGTTCCACGTGTCGAGAAGGATCGCCGTCCTCGTCGGCCTCGTACCCGCGCTGATCGCCGGCCTCGTCGCTTTCCCGGCCGCGGCCGGCGCCGCCTCGCCGTCCTCGGATCCCGCGACCGTCGCCGTGGTCGATCCCACCCAGGGACTGTGGTACCTGCGGGACGCCCACGGGGGGACGACGGCGTTCTTCTTCGGCAATCCCGGTGACAGCCCGTTCATGGGAGACTGGGACTGCGACGGCGTCGACACGCCCGGGCTCTACCGCAGGACCGACGGATTCGTCTACCTGCGCAACAGCAACACCCAGGGAGTCGCCGACGTCGAGTTCTTCTTCGGCAACCCTGGCGACGTGCCGGTACCCGGCGACTTCGACGGCGACGGCTGCGACACGGTCTCGATCTACCGGCCCGCCGAGGCTCGCTTCTACGTCATCGACCGCCTCGGCGCGGGCAACCAGGGCCTCGGTGCCGCCGATGAGATCGTCACCTTCGGCAACCCTGGCGACTCTCCCGTCGTAGGTGACTTCGACGCCGACGGCGTCGACGAACTGGGCTTGCACAGGCCCGCGGTCGGCCTCTTCTACTACAAGGACGCCGAGCGCCGCGTCCCCACCGCCGCCCAGTTCGTGTTCGGCGATCCCGGCGACGCCCTGGTGGCCGGCGACTGGGACGGCGACGGCACCGAGACCGTCGGCGCCTTCCGATTCGGTACGTTCCTGCTGAAGAACGCCAACGCCGCCGGCGACGCCGAGGTCAGCTTCCCGTACGGCGCGGCGTTCATGCTGCCGGTGGCCGGCCGATTCGGGACCCTGCCCGGCCGCAGCGACCCGCCCCCGGTTCGCACCGGACCGCTCCAGCAGGGGGCGCGCGGCGCCATGGTGTCCGAGCTGCAGAGCCTTCTCGCCCAGAAGGGCTTCTACCGCGGTCCGATCTCCGGCGTCTACGGGTCGAAGACGAGCCAGGCGGTGATGGCGTTCCACAAGGCCAACCGCCTGCCGCGAGCGTGGGACTGGAAGTCGAGCGACTGGGCACTCCTGGCGGCCTTCGAAGACCCGGACAACGTCCCGAACCGGCCCGGGGAGCCGAACCGGATGGAGGTAGACATCACTCGCCAGGTTGCGCACCTCTACAAGAGCGGCCGCCGGGTCGCCACGTTTCCGATCAGCTCCGGCAACGGCGAGCTGTTCCGCGGCAGCACCGGCAACCTGATCCGGGCGCGTACGCCGCGCGGCAACTTCAAGTTCGGGCGGCACATCGCCGGCATGCGCATCTCCTACCTCGGCGAGCTGTGGCGCCCGTGGTACTTCATCGGCGGCTACGCCATCCACGGGTCGCCGAGCGTGCCGTCGTACCCGGCGTCGCACGGCTGCGTGCGCGTGCCGATGTGGGACGCCGACTGGCTCGAGAGCCGGCTCTACCTCGGTATGCCGATACACGTCTGGGACTGAGCGGGGGCGATAGCCTGGGCGGCCGATGGCCGCTGCGTTCACGTTCGAGCGGGTCTCGGTGGAGGCGTCTGCCGGGACCGTCCTCGCCGACGTAACCTGCTCGATCCCCGCCGCCGGCATCTCGGTCCTGGTCGGCCCCTCGGGCTCGGGCAAGTCGACGATGCTGCGGCTCTGCAACCGCCTCGACGTGCCCACCTCCGGCGTGGTCCGATTCCACGGGGTCGACGTTGCCGCGATCGACCCGCTGCAACTCCGCCGGCGGGTCGGGATGGTGTTTCCCAAGCCCGTCCTGCTGGGCGGGACCGTGCGCGACAACCTGCTGCTGGCCCGGGCCGGAGCGGGAGACGCCGAGTTGGAGGCCGTGCTCGACCGGGTCGAGCTGCCCCGCCGTTTCCTCGACCGGGCGGCCGACAGCCTCTCCACCGGCGAGGCGCAGCGGGCGTGCCTGGCCCGTACGCTCCTCACCGAGCCCGAGGTGCTGCTGGCAGACGAGGCGACGGCCGCCCTCGACGTGGACCGGCGCCACGGCCTCGAAGCCCTGGCGCGGCGGCTCGCCGGCCAGGGCATGGTGATCCTGTGGGTCACCCATGACCTGGCTCAGGCGCGCCGCCTCGCCGACTACCTGGTGGCGGTGTTCGGAGGGCGCATCGCCGCCGCCGGGTCCCCCGGCGAAGTCGCCGCCGACCCGGCCGTGGCCGGCTTCCTGACCCGGGACGCCGATGCAGGGTGACGTCGGCGCGCTCGGCGTACTCGTCTCGGGGCTTCTCGTCGCGGTCGCCATCCTTCTCTCGTGGCGCCAGGGCCTGCGAGTGGAGGCGTCGATCGCGTGGGCGGCCGTGCGGGCGCTCGCTCAGCTCCTGCTGATCGGGGCGGCGCTCGGGCTGATCATCGATCCCGACACGCCCATCGTGTGGTCGTGGGTGTGGGTGGTCCTGATGGTCGCGTTCGCAGGCGTGACGGTGCAGCGACGGGCGCGCGAGGTTCCCTCGATCCTGGGGATCGCGCTGGCCGCCTTCGCCGCGGCCTCGGTGGTCACGTTGGGAGTGCTGTTCGGGCTCGGGGTCTTTCCGGTCGAGGGCCGGACGGTCGTGCCACTGGCCGGGATGATGGTCGGCAACTCGATGACCGCGACCGTGCTCGTCGGCCGGCGAATCGTCGACGAGTTGCGGGACAAGCGTCCCGAGGTCGAGGTACTCCTGGCGCTCGGGTGGCCGGCCGGAGCGGCGGCGAGGCGTTACGTGGCCGGCGCGGTCCGGACCGCGCTCATCCCCCAGATCGAGACCACGAAGGCGGTGGGCATCGTGTTCCTCCCGGGGGCGATGACGGGCCTGATCCTCGCCGGAGTCGACCCGGTGGATGCCGTGCTCGTGCAGATCGTCGTGATGTATCTCGTGCTGGGCTCGGTGGCGACCACCACCGCCGTCGTCGGCCTCGGTCTGTCGCGGCGCCTGTTCACGTCAGACCATCGCCTGGTGCCCCTGGCGCGGCCGGCCGAGCCCGGCGCCTCGCCGCACCTGCCACAGCGGAGGCGGGGCGGGTAAGGTCGGCCGGTTCCCCCAGTGGAGGTCGATGGATGCTGACGATCGAGCGGGATGGTCACGTCGCCACGGTGTGGCTCGACAGGCCCGAGAAGCTCAACGCCATGAGCCCGGCGTTCTGGGACGGCATGCCCGGAGTCATGGCCGAACTCGGCGACGACCCCGAGGTGAGAGCCGTCGTCATCGCCGGCAAAGGGAGGGCGTTCACGGTCGGCCTCGACCTCGCCCACTACGGCGCTGCGCTGGTGGCGGGTGCGGTCGGGGAGACCGGCGAGCCCCCGTCCGGCGCGGCCCGCCGCCGCGCGTTGATGGCCGACATCAAGCGAATGCAGGGGGCGATCAGCGCGGTCGCCGACTGTCCCAAACCCGTGATCGCCGCCGTCCACGGGTGGTGCCTCGGCGGTGGTGTCGATCTGATCACGGCCTGCGACATCCGGCTCGCCTCCGCCGACGCCGTCTTCTCGGTGCGGGAGACGAAGCTGGCGATGGTGGCCGACGTCGGCACCATGCAGCGGCTGCCGAAGATCGTGGGCCCGGGTCGGGTCGCGGAGCTCGTGTACACGGGCCGCGACGTGACCGCGGACGAGGCGCACGGCATGGGCCTCGTCGACCACGTCCACGCCGATCCCGGTGCCGTCCACAAGGCGGCTGCGGAGCTGGCGGCGCAGATCGCCGAGAACTCGCCCCTGGCGGTGCAGGGTGCCAAGGCCGTGCTGAGGGCCGGCGAGGGACGCAGCGTCGCCGAGGCCCTCGACTACGTCGCCGTGTGGAATGCGGCGCTGCTCGAATCCGACGATATCCGGGAGGCCATGCAGGCCTACCTCGAGAAGCGCCCGCCGCGCTTCACGGGGGCCTGAGCAGCGGTCATTCCTGAGCCGGCATCGGCCTCGTCCACAGCGGAGTTGCCATCAGGACCAGACCGACGCCGATGACCGAGAAGGCGGAGATCCGGAACAGCGTTATCAGCCCGATGGCGTCGGCGACGAAGCCCCCCAGCGCCGCCCCCGCCGGGATACCCGACCAGCTGATCGCACGCGAAGCCGACACCACCCGCCCCAGCACCTCGATCGGTGCCAGGCGCTGGCGGAGCGTCGTGAACGCCACGTTGATCCAGCTCAGCCCCGCCAGGGCCACGCCGGCGGCGACCGCCGCCACCCAGACGGTGGCGGTCCACGACACCACCACGAAGCCGGCCCCCATCGTCACCAGGCCGAGCACGACCGTACGCCCGAGTTGGAGACGGTCGATGACTCGCTTGACGAGCAGGACGCCGGCGGTACCGAGTGCCCCGTAGAAGCCGAAGAACAAGCCCGCCCCCCGGCCTTCGAGGCCGAGACGATCGGTGACGTAGAGCAGCAAGGTGGCGGCGATCGGGGCGAACGCGAAGTTGGCGGCGGTCGCCCCCGCCGTCCCCCATCGGAGGCGCGGCTCCCCCCACAAGAAGCGCAGGCCCGCCCGCAGCGCGCGGCCGAACGGCTCGTTGTCCGCCGGCCGGCGGGACCGCACCTCCTTGACGAACAGGAGGAAGATCGCCGACGCGAAGAACGTCGCCGCGTTCACGACGAACGCAGCCGTCAACCCTCCGGGACCGGCGATCAGCAGACCGGCGACCGGAGGACCGATGACGGTCGCGAGCGCCGCCGAGAACTGGAGCCGGGTGTTGGCGGTCACGAGCAGGTCGTCACCGAGGGCGGCCGGGAGCAGCGCCTGAAATCCGGAGTCGAAGAAGACCGCCGCGGTCCCGGCCAGGAACGCCACTGCGAACACCATCCACACCGACGCCGCCTCGAAAGCGACCGCCGCCGCGAGCAGGAGGAACATCGCGGCGCGGATCAGGTCGGCAGCGATCAGCGATCGGCGCAGTACGACGCGGTCGATCACGACCCCGGCCGCCAGCCCGAACAGCAGCATCGGTGCGGTCTCGGCCGCGGCCGTCAGCCCGAGGTCACGCTCCCTGCCCGTCAGCTCGATGACCATCCACAGCAGAGAGAACAGCGCTATCTGGTCCCCGAGCAGCGAGATCGACTGGCCGTAGACCAGCGGGCCCAGGTTGAAGCGGGAACGGCGAAGTGTTGCCGCCGACGGATCGGAGGGCGCAGGGCGCGGGGCCGTCATCCGGGCGATGGTAGCGATGCGCCCCCGGCGGCTCCTCGTGGCGCCGACGCCGGCGCCCACCGCCCGTAGACTGGCGAGATGCCGACCGCGTTGCTGCCGATCCTCCCGCTCCGGCGCGTCGTCCTCCCGGGAACCGCCCATGTGGTACGCGCCTTCGACGACGCCGCCCGGGCCATGGTCGCAGATCTCGACGCCGAAGGCTTCGGGGCGGTGCTGGCCCGGGGCTCCGTCGTCGACGGCCCCGGGGTCGATTACCACGGGGTCGGCACTCAGATGCGCATCGTGGACCGCATCGATCAACCCGACGGGCGCGTGACGCTCCAGGCGCTCGGCCGGCGGAGGTTCGCCGTCCGCTCCCGCCGCCCGGGACCGTACCCCCGCGCCGTCGTGGAGTACCTCGAGGACGGCGATTCGGAGCGAGCCGCCATCCTGGCCGGGGAGGTCGGGCCGCTGCTGCGGCGCTACCTGGCCGCGGCCGTCGAGAGCGGGGAACGCGGGAACGTGCTGTTCGAAGTCGATGCGGATCCGGTGGCGCTCTCTTATCAAGTAGCCTCCCTCATGCGTCTGTCGGCCCCCGAGCGTCAGGAGCTGCTGGAGCTGCCCGCGGAGATGCGGCTGGCCCGGGAGCGCACCCTGCTGGCGAGGGAGATCGACTTGCTGGAACGGACGATGGGCATCGAAAGGGGATGACGGCATGCCGGGGCCAACGCAGCTCCCTCAACTCGTCACGGAGTTCGTCGCCATGGCGAAGGACTACCTGCGCCAGGAGACGCTCGACCCCGGCAAGCGGCTCGGCCGCTTCGCCGGATTCGGGGCAGGGGCCGGGCTGCTCGCCGCGGTTGCCGCCTTTCCGCTGGCGATCGCCGGCAACCGGCTGCTCATCGACGTCCTGCCTGGCGACCCGTCGCATCGGATGTGGAGCGGTCTCGGCTACGTGATCAGCAGCCTGGTGCTGTTCCTGATCGCGGCCGTGGTGGTGAGGGGAGTGACGAGATGAACGTCAGCAGGGAGGATCTCGAGCGCAAATTGCGCGAGATCCAGGACGTCGTCGACGAGACCGCAGAGAAGGCACGCACCGCGGGGGTCACGATCGCCATCGCGGTGGTGGTGGTGATCCTGATGGCCTACCTGTTCGGCAAGCGCAAGGGGAAGAAGACCAAGGGCGCCCGGGTCGAGATCTTCCGCCTCTGATCGGCGTCAGTCCCCTTCCCGCAGCACCCTGATTCCCAGCGTCTGGCCGGGGCGGAGGCGACGCGAGTAGACGCGTTGCGGGCGGGGACGGCTCAGCCTGCGCAGGACGCCGACGCCGGCGAGCATCGCCCCGAACGCAGCCAGGCCGCTGCGTCCCTCCCGCAGCCCGCGCGCCAGCTGGTCGACGCCCAGCCACAGCATCCTGGTGCCTTTGCGAGCGGTGGCGGCGACGACGGTGGTGAACGGGTTCACGACGGCGCCAGCCTAGTGGCCGCCGCCCGGTCCTAGAGTGGGGCGCATGTTCCGCAACCGCGAGCAGTTCGTGCGGGTGACCGCCATGGTGGTGGTCTTCCTGATGGTGGCGGCGATCATCGTCGGCCTCTTCTCGCAGTGAGCACCGGCGGGGAAGGACCCGCGCCGTGAGCACGCCGTTCCGGGCGGGCGAGCCATGCCTGCTCGTCGACGGCAAGGGCCGGCACTACCTCCTGCATCTCCAGGAGGATCGCTCCTTCCAATTCCACGGCGGCAACCTGGCGCACACCGAGGTCATCGGCGTCGAGGAGGGGACGGCCCTGTATGCGTCGGCCGGCCAGCGCCTCGTTGCTCTCCGGCCGCGGCTCGCCGACTACGTGCTCGCCATGCGGCGGGGTCCCCAGGTCGTCTACCCGAAGGACTACGGGGCGATCATCGTGTGGGCGGACATCGCACCCGGGCAGGTGGTGCTGGAGGCGGGCACCGGCTCGGGCGCCCTGACGCTCGCCCTGCTGCGGGCCGTCGGCGGGGGCGGCCGCGTGGTGAGCGTGGAGCGCCGTGAGGACCACGCCACTCACGCCCGGCGCACCGTCGAACGGGCGCTGGGGGCCGTTCCCCCGAATCTGGAGCTACGAGTCGGCGAGGTGGAGGAGGAGATCGCCGGCGTCGGCCCCGACCGGCTCGTGCTCGACGTTCCCGAGCCTTGGCACTCGGTGGAGGCAGCCGGCGAGCATCTCATCGCAGGCGGCGTCTTCTGCGCCTACGTCCCGACCGTGCCGCAGATTCAGCAGCTGCGCGACGCGCTGCGCACGTCGCGGCGCTTCATCGAGATCTCGACGTTCGAGGTTCTCCAGCGCGAGTGGTCCGTGGAGGGGAGGTCGGTGCGGCCCGAGCACCAGATGGTCGGGCACACCGGCTTCATCACGGTGGCCCGGCGAGTCCAGCCGCTGGAGGCCGACTGAGGCCGGGAGCCATCGCCCGATCGACCCGGCGTCACGCGCCGGACCGGGTCACGGTTCGATGAAGATGCACTCCCCGGGGCACTCCTCTGCGGACTCGACGACGAGATCGAGTTGGCCTTCGGGAATCGCGGCGAGGCCGGCGGCACCTTCCGGGTTGCCCTCGGAGGCCGCGTAGATCGTCGATCCCTCGCGGACGTAGGCGAGGCCGTCGTCGAGCAGCACGAATACGTCGGGGGCGATCTCCTCACAGAGGCCGTCGCCGGTGCACAGGTCTTGGTCGATCCACACCTTCATCGTTCGTTCAACTCCTTGACCGCTCGCCGCCGGCGGGTGCCGGGCTGAAACGGCGGGCGGCGCCTCCGTTTCGAGGCGGCGATTGTACCTGCCCGGCGGGTCTCCACAACCTTCTCGGACGGGCCCGCGGGTCCCTTGACCCAGATCTGTGCCTCAGTCCGGAGCCGCCGTATACTGCGAAAGCCCAGTGCGATCGCGCCGATAAGGAGACCATGTCCGGCTACACCGACCCCAGGGAGCGAGAGGCCGCCGAGCTGCGCGGCACCATCAACATGCTCGAGGAGGAGGTTGCGATCCTGCGCCGCCGCCTCCAGGATGCTCCCCGCCGCGTGAGGGTGCTCGAGGAGCGCCTGCTGGAGAGCAAGGAACAGCTGTCACAGGCCCGCTCTCAGAACGAGAAGCTCGGCGCAGTCCTCGAGGAGACGAGGGAGCAGCTCGCGATCCTCCGTGAGGAGGTCGAGAAGCTCACCGCGCCGCCGAACCCGTTCGGCACCGTGCTCAACGTGAACCAGGACGGCACCGTCGACGTGTCCAC
>JABAOD010002520.1_pt2 | contig 10601 bp, 12 predicted proteins | sample 7062151 | NCBI WGS metagenome assembly JABAOD01 (sample SAMN14538626, study PRJNA623070) | marine sediment metagenome | biome: marine biome [ENVO:00000428]; feature: marine pelagic biome [ENVO:01000023]; material: deep marine sediment [ENVO:00002113] | place: India: Gulf of Khambhat ...
GGGTCCCTCCAGGACACATTGGCAAGCCCCGGCCTCGCGCAGCGCCGTGTGCGTTACGAGGCGAACGGGGTGGGGTGCGCGGCGCGCTCGCGGGCTGCCCTCAGCCTCTGCAGGGCGCCGCCGAGAGCCGGGCGCAGTTCCCCCTGACTGGTCCCGGACGATAGAATGCCAGGCGGAAGAAGTGAATAGGTAGAGCCGCGGAGCCGCTTGGGACCGGATGGCAGCTGCGCGCCGAGGCCCGGCTTCTTCGTCATCCAATCTCAACCGCTTCTGTAGGCTTCGTAGTACACTCAAGATCGCGTTCGATATCGTATTGGGCTACTGTCTTCCGGGGCAGCGATCCTTCTCCTTTCACGTGCACATCGACAAGCTGCAAGCCTTTTGCCTGGCTGATAGATGGTCTTGATGGAGCGGGAGGTTGAGAGCGTCGCCAGGAGGTATCTCCTGGCAGTGTGGCCAACTGGTGTATCTAGCACGGTCAAATGGCCTTTATGGATTGTAGATGAGAGGCTTAACCCTGGGCAAAGCTTAGGAGCGGAAGGCAAGGAGCCGCGCTCGAAGGCCGCTGAAGGGGGCCGGCAGCCTCGCCTGTCGCGCTCGAATCGGGGTGCAAGCGACCGCTCCGCAGGATCTCATCGGTCGGTTGGCGGATCGTCAGGCTCAGGCGTCTTGGTGAGGCGTTCATGCGAGTGACACGCTGTACATGGATTTCATCGATGGGCTAGCCGCCCCAACTTTTCATGAATCGAACGGATCCACCCTTGAGGCGTATGTCAGGTTCCGATACCGCAGACACAATTTACGACAGAAAGGAAGATGACAAATGTGGATTGGTGAGCTTTGGGATGCTATACGTCGGTTCCTCTCCAGGTATTTGCCGTTCCTGAGAAGCAGGATCAGGGTATTTGGCAAGGATATCGTGCTCAGGAATCCCATTGAGGATTATGGTCACGAAGAGCCATTTGCGAAGCTGATTGAAGTGGGCGAGCTCCATTTTCATTCGGCCAAGCGCTTGTCTCCTCCGGAGATTGAACAGTGTGCTTCTGCGCTGTTGTCTTACTCCTCGGAACCTTCCGTCCCGAGGGGGCTGTTTCTCATTTTTGTCTTCACTGATGACGGGAGGGGGACGAGAAAGGAGATTTCCTTTGAGAGGACGCACGCCTTCAGCCTGCTGACCGCGCAAGGCGACCAGCTTGAACACCACTACTTCGAAAAGACGGAAGCGTCGACTTTTGCGAAAGTGGACTCCTTGTCCACCTCCCTTTCCGGACGACTCGACCTGGACGATGTCCGTCTGCTCCATTTTGCGGGGGCCAGAGACTACGAATTGTTCCCAGAATCAACGATCTATGAATTCGCTTTGCCGGAGTTCCGTTCCATGACCTGGTCGAAGGGGAAGGATCATTCCTTGAGGTTATCGCTTCTCCAAGACCTCGATAGAAGTTGGGGAGCCACCACGCTCGGTCTGTACGGTGAAGAGCTGTATGAGTCATTCCTGGGAGTGGGCATCAGCGGATCATTCTGCGGCGGCAATCGCGATTGTCCAAAGGGTAATGACAAGCTCTGTGGGTACGGGCCGGCTGGACCCGATAAGGTNNTGGAGTGAATGGAATCAAAGGGGATCTCCTCGTCACCACGTACGCGGCCCTGTCCGAACATGGAATTGACCGGCCGCTCCCGCTGGACTATCGCTCCCTGAGAGGGCTGCAGAAGAAGTTCCTGGCTCGCTTTCGAAAGGGCAGGGAATACATCTCCTACTATGCCATAGCCGCTGTTTTTGCGAGATACGATCTGGCGATGGCAAGAAAGTACGCCCAAGCGCTTCCCCATGTTCATAAGGCCGTCCAGGTCCTTCTTGAGGGTTCAGACGAAGAACCAGTCGTTACCTCAGAACTCAGGGAGGTGATGCTCGACATCATAAGCGAGTATCGGGAGGTTGGTGAACCTGTGTTTCAGAGAATCCTGGATGTTGTTGAAAAGGACCTGAACGATTATCGGGGTATGTCACGCGGCCGTCTGGTTGAATCGCTTGAAGGCCCGGTTGAGCTAACTTGATCCTGGAAGTCGACGTGTGCTTCTCCGGCCGGAAGTGCTCGAGGCCTACGGGCGGCGAGGTCGGGGTCTGAAACCGGCCCGGCCTCTGAGCCGCAAGCTTTGGGCCGGGCCCCTCCCCCTGACTGGATCGGCAAAGAAGAACTGCCCCTGGTGCGCTGACCCCATGAGCCCAGGATGGGGGGCGGGCCCCTGGGTCATCTGGGATGTTCTCCCCTATAATATGGCTGAGGGGTGAAGGGGAGGTTCCTGCGCTCGGCCCGACTCACGGCCGGCAACTCGCCGGCTCTTGGGCTGCATCCACAATTCGAACTGAACATTCAGGATCATGCCGAACCCATACTTTGTCGCTTTTGAGATTCTCATGTCCGTCCTTTTCATCGCCTGCTTCAGTCACGCCTGGAGGAAGGGGCTTCCGGTTGTTTGGAAACTGATCGCTGGGGTCTTGTTTGGACTGCTATTGGAATGGGCGACCATCCAGCAGCTGCAAGCCTATGAGTACGGCCGGTTTCTCTTGATGCTCGGGGAAGTCCCCCTGATGATCNNGGGGGGTGATCATCTACAGCGTCCGTTTGTTCTCGGACGCAACCAGCCTGGTGATCTGGCTGCGACCCGTCCTCGACGGGCTCCTGGCCCTCAACATCGACCTGGCCATGGACGCTGTAGCCATCCGCTTGGGGATGTGGGATTGGGGCATGGGCTTCGAGAGAGAGTATTTCGGCGTCCCCTACGCCAATTTCTGGGCCTGGTTCTGGGTAGTCTTCTCCTTCTCAATGGGTCTGCGCCTGTTTGAAAGGATCCCGATTTCGTCCGCAAAGTGGCTCGCTCCGCCCGCTGCGGTCCTGCTAGGTGTGCTGGGCGTTCTCGGCACGAACGCTTTCATCGTCTACGTCGTCCCGCCTGCGTGGTACGTTTCCACGGTCGCGATAACGCTGGGTGGAGCGCTCCTCCTGATTTTGGGGTTGCGGCCGGATCTGCACTTTCGACCGGTGAACAAGCTCGCTTTCTGGGTACCGTTCGGCTTCCATGCGTATTTCCTGCTGGCTGGTCTGGTCTCGCGGACCATCCTGGACCCGCCCTACCTGCTTGTGGTCAGCGTGGTGATGGCATCTCTTGCGGTGTATCTGCACCGATCCAGTGTCGTCGGAGCCGGCTGGGAAGCGGCCTAATCGCCCCTCGCTGCCCCGTCCCCCTTTCCCATCTGCATTCTCCTCACGCCTTGCGGATCACCTCGACGACGACAATCGGGAGGGACCCGTGCCCCTGGCTGCCGGGTACCTGGCCATCGAGGGCGCGAGGCCCTAATGAGCTCCCGCAGCTTCCGGCCGGCCTCGAGGATGACCCCCAAAGCCATGCTCAGGTGGACCCCGCCCTGGTCCCGATCGTGGCCGGCACATTCCGGATGGGCACGAGCCTTGAGGACGAGGAGCGACTGGTGGGGCGGAAGGCGAAGGTCCGGGATAACGAGAAACCACCCCGCGCGGTGAAGCTCTCGGCTTACGAAATCGGCCTCTGACAACTAAGAACTGGGAGACCGCCTCAAGCGACCGTCGCCGGTGGGAATCCTCTTGGATGGGGCGGGCGCCGAGGGGGTGCTCGATGTGATCAGCAGCCTCTGGAAGTGGCGCGCCGACTGACGCGCTCGGGATGGGCGCTGGCGGCAAGCGGAGGCATTCATGCTCGACAGGCGTCGCCCTGCCGTCGGCCAGGCGCCGGTCGGATACGGCGGCTCGGGGCGCCGCAGTTGCAGCTATGCGCGCAGTGCCTGCCGCCGCAGAGACCGTCCAGATCTCTCCGACGGCGATCTGGGGTTCCGGCAGCTCCTCTCCCGCAATGGTTTCTTTGTACTCTGACTTCTATTCCGGGTTCTGGCATCGGGGCTGGGGGGCTTTGCGGCGCGTCGCTTGCAGGGGCACGGGGTGTCATCAGCCCGCTCGCCAGCCTCCACGACCGGATCTGCGCCTTTGAAGACCGGTGCGCGGCCAACCGCACAGCCCGAATGGGCCGGCGCGCCGGCCTCCCTCCAGTCCAACCCGGAAGAGAAACTGCTTCGCCTGCGGGCCGAACTGGCCTCCGAAAGTTGGAGGCCTGACCCACCATGCGCTGTGCAGCGTGGTCGAACCCCTGGGGGAGCCCCGCTCTAGCTCCGAAACCAATTCGGTCGATTGAAACGCTGGCTGACCTGGTGTATCCTGAGTCTATCAACGGCAGGCTTTCACGCACACCACGGGATTAAGAGAGACTTCGCCAGGCCGGGGGACAGCTGCATAGTACAAAAGCAAGAGCCCGACCTTCTCCCAGGTTGGGCGTATTCTTGTGAGGTGGACCCTCCAGGCAGAGCAACCCGGTTCGAGCGCGTTGAGCCGGGGAGCGGTGCAAAAACCTTCAGGCGTGAGCGCTCGCTGAACTTTGCCAGGCTTTTTTGCTGAATCGAAGTGGCGAGCCACAAGACAAGGAGGTCGCACATGACAAGCAAGAAGAGCCACAAGAGCTCGGGCGAGCGAGAGCGGGCCTGCATCCATCCACTTCAGGCGCCGGTGTTTCAGAGCGATGCGCTAGCGCGTGACTTTCTTCGCTCGCCAAAGACATTTGCAAGGAAGCTCGGTATCCCTCTGGAATCGTTGGCCTGCCCGCCGGAAGTCCACGCCGCCCTCAAGCGAGGCGAGGCTTTCGCTAAGGAGGCCCGGGCGCGCAAGCTCAAGCTCGACCCGGACGCGATCGGCGATCTTCGGAAGATCGCCGGTGCCCACTTTGGGCGCGACTATGAGGTGTCCTTCATTCCGTTTGGTCTCCAATTTCGGGAGCGGATGAGATTAGATCCGCGTCTCGACATCACTGCCACCGGCACCGCGACTATCACCTGGTTGGACTCAGATGCGGATGTCGATGGATGACGGGCCTGTCCTGATCGTCGGGCAGCGCCCTGATCCTCATATCGAGGCGGTTGCGGAAGAGCTGAGGGCGCTGGATCGAAGACCGCTTCTCTTCGACCGGTGGGCGCCCGATCAAGGGATCACACTCGAGTATTCGGGCCACGGGAAAGCCGGTGGCTGCTTGCACACGGCCGACGGCGACGTTGACCTCGCCGACATCGAGAGTGTCTGGTGGCGGGTGAAGCCGGTGCGGCCGGTCGACTTTGGATTCCACGAAGGGAGCGTCGAGCAGGCGTTCGCGGGTCGAGAGTGGAGGGAAGTACTGCGCTCGCTGTCGGAACTGCTGAGTGGGGTGCCCTGGATCAACGTCCTGGCGCACCAGGTACGGGCCGCCCGGAAGCCCTGGCAGCTCGCCTTGGCCGGGGAGGTAGGTCTGCCTTATCCGGAGACAATCATCACGAATCGAAGCGATTCGGTACTCGAAGGCTTCGAGCCCGACATCGGGCTGGTGTATAAGACGCTGAGTTCTTTCGTGCGTCCCCCGGACGAGATTGTCTTCACCAATGAGGTGACGCGTGACCAGATTCAAGGATCCTGGGCGGAGATCGCCCTGGCTCCTGGCATCTTTCAGCGAAGGCTTCCGAAGCGGTATGAAGTCCGGGTGACTGTGGTGGGTGAGCACCTCTTTTCGGCCGGGATTGACTCTCAGAGTGACGCTGCCACCAGAGTCGATTGGCGCCGAAACCAAGGACGAGAGATGTACTTCGAAACAGAGCTTTCTCCTGCGGTGCAAGAGAAACTGCTCGCCTTCCACCGAAGTGCGGGGCTGGTATTTGCGACATACGACTTCATCGTTTCGCCGGACGGCGAAGAGTTCTTCCTTGAGTGCAATCCTGGAGGTCAGTGGTTGTGGCTGGAACAGGCCCTCGGTCTTGAGATAAGCGGCTGTTTGGCAGCAGTCATAGGGGGAGGACCGTAAGTTCCAGACACAAAAGGCGGCACCGGAAGCCGACCGGACGCCGTCCTGGTCCCCGGGTAGCCGACGGGGAACCACCCCGGTCCCTTCTTCGGAGGCGGCCGGATCGGGCAGCCGCGGTCCGGGGTGCGGCACACTGGCCCTCGAGGTCGATCGTGTGATGCCCAGCTTGAGCAAAGCGGCGGTTCGCCGCGCCTTCGGGCACTGATCTACTGCAGCTCAGAAGGAGGCGTCCGTGACCGGATCTGCTTTCAAATTCCGTGGCTCGGAGAGCTTTGTCGTGGGGAAAACGTTGGTGCTGCTTTTCACTGTGTTCATCAGTACGGCGTGTGGGTCCTCAAACAGAAATTATGTACTTACAACCGGAACCACGCCTTTATGCACTTCCGAGCAAATCAGCGAGTGGGACCATGTATGGGAGAATTCGATGGGGGTTCGTGGCAGAGATCCGATAGGCCACAGAACTGGTTCGTTCAATGCCGATGGAACCTGGTATCCATATTCCGTTTTCAAGCAAACCCTTTGTGGGGAGTTGGACCGCTTCAACTTCTACGACCCCTGGTTTTCCGGTGATGAGGCTGATTGGAACAACTTCATGATTCCAGACCCTGCCTATGATTTTATCTTCAGCTACGGCTTGGTATTCATTGACATAGACGAGTTTGTCGAGCAGGTTCATGATTGTCCCGCGAAGAGCGGCTCGAACAACTGCATGGAGGTAGAAATCACGCCGGATGAGGGTTTCTACAACAACCCGTGGTTTCCAAAAGGTCCAGGTGGNNACGGAGGCCGCGTCAACGCTCGAAGGTGAGAGGCTCTGCACCTATGGTCCATGGGTCGCGGATGAAGGACATGGTTTTCGCCCCGAAATCCATCCCTCGGAACTCGTCTGGTGGAAGCACGCGGGCGACAGAGGCGATGTTTATCATCTGCTATTGCTCCAGGATGATTCGAATCGTTTTGATAGACCCGGAGATTTCAGTGTGGGAGATCCCCCGCCTGCCTGGTGGCATCCCTGGTCTGAGAATCCGCGCAGGGGCGAATTCAGAATGGCCTTCTCGCTCAATCCACAGACTGATCCGCTCCTCACCTGGGATATCTTCGAGATGTACGCAAGGAACGTCGTCACGAGCGGAGATTTGGCTCGATTAGATTCGGACGATGGCTCCGAACACGCGATTGAATACAACGGCACCGTTGTGCTCCGTGTCCGCGAACAGCAGCCGAATGACAACGATCTGGGGGTGCGTTTCGAGGAGGTTTGCCGGAACCTGTTCAACACCCGGATTCAGGGATATGTGACGATTTCAAGCCTGATCGGGAGAGGGGATCGAGGCGACGAGGGATACCATGCGCTCCGCGTCTATACAGAGCAGGGGAGCGATGGGGATGTACCCCCATTCACGCTGCCGGTCCTTGAGAACGTGACCGCCTTGGGAAACATTGTCCCGGAAACGATCGGTCGATCGGACGCTGGAGGAAAAGTCGAACTGGTCGCTGACGTCGAGGTGAGTTTGATAGGCAGCGAGGGTGCGAGCCAGGCCGATCTCATCGTGTCGAAAGCGGAACTCTTTGAAGAGACGGGGGAGGTGAGTTTGGATTTTCAAATCATCCGGCAGAATGAGGGGTCGAATATGACCGTGATCTTGGTGGAGGATTTTCCGATTCTCTCTGGCTCCCGGATCAAGTTATCTGCCGAATCCGGGCTTGCATGGCATCTCTCTTCACCAGCAGTTTCGCTTGCGCTGTCCAAGTCCGAGACACCACTAGACTCCCACGCTGATCCGGCGGCCTGGGTGGCAGTGGCAACCGCAGCAGGCGGCTCCCCCGACGCTCGTCTGCCCTCCAGTGTGCGGCTTCTGAGATTGCATGAGGTTCAGCTGGATGTTGAGCCGAGGTACGCACCGGAAAGAGAAGGCAGCATCTCCCCCGAGGACGATTCGCCCGTAAGCGAAACGCTCAACGAAATCCTGGAACGGGGCGATGAGGAGCAAATCAGAGAACTGTTTGGCACAAATCGACCCATCCACTTGGAATGGTCCTTTGAGGCCACCAATCTGACGACAGGTGAATTGGTCCCGGTGGCAATCTCTGAAGCCGCTGGGCCGAAGGAGATTCGTGTCGAGTTCTTGGAGAGCGAAGCGACGTTCGAAAGCATCAAGGTGACCTTCCCGGACAGGCCCGAGAACGGCGTTTACGAACTTCTAGCCGTGATAGAGATGGAGGATTCGTTTGGCAATCTTGGAGAGGCATTGCATCGCATCAGGAGTCATGCTCTGTTTGGGGAAGATAGGGAGAGGCTGGTTGAGTCCTTGATTCCATTGGCCGCGTCCTTGGCCGGGGCGCCTCCCAATGACTTGGTGGCTCAATCAAGCCTGGACTTTCAAGATGATTCTCTTGCTGCCACGCAGCCGAGATCTCTGATCGGGCCTATGCTTCGTTTGGTTACATTTCGGCTCGCTGCGGATAAACTCATCACGATGGGTGAACTGGAGAGTTTGATTCGAGGCGCGAAACTGTTTGGGGAGGGCTAACTGAGTGAGATTCCGTCGGGGAGGTCTTCATCGGCGCTTCCTTGTTCTGGTGCTTCAAAGCTATTCCTGGGCGCTGCAAGCTCGCGTCCGTGCGGGAGGGCCAAACCCCGCGATAGACCTCAGGCCTCTTGGCCGCAACTTTCCCGTTCTTGCAGCTTGCAGGGAGTCTGCCGATCCTGTTGCCTCGCGCCACCAGCCAGCCGATTGAGGCAAGGCTGACAACATACGATAAACAGTCTGAGGAGGCCTGATCATGACCTGGGACCCGGCGTTGAATGCTCTACGGGACGCCTTGGCCGACCTGTATGAGACGCAGGAGGCTGCTCGGCAACTTGCTGGGGACTCCGGCCTTGACCTGCGGAAGATCGACTTCAGTGGGAAGGCGGCCAAGGTCCTGACGAGCCTCCTGACCCAGGCTTTCAACAACGGGCAGGTGGAGGAGGTCATCCAAGCAGCGAAGAAGCGGTACTCGAAGAGCGAGTCGCTGGCGGAGGCCGCCGAGCACTGGTCCCTGCACAAGGCGCAGCGGCTGGAGCCAGGCGCCCCTCCTGAGAAGGCCAGCGTGATCGGCGGTGACAGGATCACGGTGGGGGACATCAGCGGCGGGAAGGGAATCGCCATTGGACGCAGCGCTCGGGCCACCGTGACGGAGGGCCTGGGAGGGGAGGAGATCGCCCGGCTCTTTGCCGAGGCCTACGAGCGGATCGAAGCGCGGCCGGCGGACCCGGATGTCGACAAGCAGGAGCTGACTGAAACGGTCGAGAAGATTCAGGGGGAGGTCGCCCGGGCGGAGGAGGCCAATCCCAAGAAACTGGAGCGGTGGCTGAAGTTTCTGGCGGGGATGGCGCCGGACATCTTTGAAGTCGTGGCCTCCAGCCTGACGAGCCCCGCGGCGGGAATCGCCGCCGTGGTCCGGAATGTGGCGGAGAGGGCTCAAAAGGAGGCGGGAGGAGCTTAGCCCGCCCAAAAAGGCCGGAGGTCGATCCTGTGGAGAGGCCCACAGAATCTCTTGCCGATCGCCCGGCGAGCCTTGGGCGTTCAGAGGCTCTCTTGGCAGTACGGGGACGAGAATCCAGAGACAGGTCCACATCCGTGGTCTCTGCTGCGAGGTCTTGAGCGGCCGCACAGCCGGTTTCCCTTTCTTCTGTAGAATACTTGTAGACGCGAACATTTTCCGATTCGGGAGGTCAGCCCATGAGCGCTGAAGAGGGACAGCTCATTCAGAGGGTTGAGGCCGCGCTCAACGACCTCAAAGCGGGCGACGCAAGCGCCGTCGAGCGCCTGGCTGAGACCCTCGGCGAACGCACCGCCGGGGACAAAATCACCGCCGGCGACATCACCGGCTCGACGGCCGTCGCCATCGGCAGCGATATCCGCATTGCGGTGAAGCAGTACACGCTGCCGCCGGAGACCGTCCGCCGGCTGACGACCCTGGCCGAGGCGCTGGAGCGGGGCGCCCAGGAAACCCTCCGGGGTTCGGGGCGCATCCGCGTCTTCCTCTCGTCTCCTGGCGACGTCGCCGACGAGCGCCGGCTGGCGATGAAGGCCATCCAGAAGGTGCAGGGCGACCCCCTCTACAAAGACCGCGTCAGGCTGGAGGCGGTGGCCTGGGACAAGCCCGGCGACAGCACGCCCCTCCTGGCCTCGATGGACCCGCAGACCGCCCTCAACGAGGGCCTGGCGCGGCCTTCGGAGTGTGACATCGTCGTCGTCATCCTCTGGGCGCGGATGGGCACACCGCTGCCGCACGACCGCTACCAGAAGCCGGACGGCAGCCAGTACCTGTCCGGCACGGAGTGGGAGTTCGAGGACGCCGTGACTGCTGCCCGCCGGAAGGGCCGGCCCCAGGTCCTCGTCTACCGCCGCAGGGAGGCGCCGACGATCAGCCTGGATGACCCTGAAAGGGACGAGAAGTTCTCGCAGTACGACCGCGTCAAGGATTTCTTTGCTTCCTTCGAGAACCCCGATGGCTCGATCCGGCAAAGCTACCACGCATACGGCGCTCCTTCCGAGTTTGAAGGCCTCTTCGAGCAGCACCTGCGCAAGCTGGTGGCCCGGCTGCTGGAGGCTCGGCCCAGGGGGCCGGAGCCCGGCGAGGCGCCCGACGAAGGTCCCCCTCCCGTTCAGCCCGTCGAGTGGCCGGAGGGGGTATCACCCTTCCCGGGG
>JABAOD010031033.1_pt1 | contig 10599 bp, 10 predicted proteins | sample 7062151 | NCBI WGS metagenome assembly JABAOD01 (sample SAMN14538626, study PRJNA623070) | marine sediment metagenome | biome: marine biome [ENVO:00000428]; feature: marine pelagic biome [ENVO:01000023]; material: deep marine sediment [ENVO:00002113] | place: India: Gulf of Khambhat ...
AACCTCCCCCGCAACGACGCGCCCCCACCCCCACCGGCGGCCGTACCCCCTTGGCCCGCGTCCGGCGCACGGAAGACGACCGCCATCCCGTCGCGGAGGTTGAATGCCTCGTCGGCCCGGCCCCCGTGCACGGCGAGCGCCATCAACCCGTACGAGTCGACGTACAGCAGAGGCCGACCGGGATCGACGTCGCCGTAGGCGGCCACCCACGGCACCTCGTGGACCTGGGCGCCGACCTGGATCACCGTGTTCGCTCCCGGCGCGGCGCCGAGCGTCTTCAGCTCGGCCGGGGCAACGTTGGTCTGCACGTTTCCGAAGGCGTCGACCCACCACGCCTCGCCGCGGATGACGTCCCCCTCCACGTCGGCCAGCGGGAGCAGCAGCGGCGTGAGGCCCGACACCGGTACCTCGGGCCCGAGGTCGAGCAGATCCGCCTGGCCCGCGGCGAGCACGGCCGCAGCGGGCGCAAACACGTCCCGCCCGTCGAACGTCGTGCCCTCACGGGGGAGCCGGAACTGTTCGGATTCGAGGGCCACCGCCTGCTCGGCGCCGCCCACCATGGCCACTGCGGGAGCCAGCACTCCGTTGTCGGGGCCGACGAACCAGCCCCACGGCGTGATCGCAGCCACGCCGCGGCGATCGGTGCCGACTCCGGGATCGACCACGGCCATCGCCACCCCTTGCGGGAGATACTGCACCGCCCGCAGCAGTGCCAGGGCGCCGGCACGCACGTTGCCCCGCGCGATGCCGTGGGTGACATCGATCACGCGCACTTCGGGGGCGATCCGGGCGATGACGCCGTGCACCACGCCGACGAACTCGTCGGCGAGCCCGAAGTCGGACAGGAACGACACGGGGAGCGGAGTGACCATCGGCGGCGAGGTTACCGGTCTGTGGGGCTGGCGTAGAATCGCCGCCGGCGGGCTGGGAGAGGAATCGATGGCGGGCATCCACGACGCGCTCGTTGCCGAGCTGGCGCGGTCGTCCGGCGTCGTGATGCTCGTCGGAGGCCCCGATACCGGCAAGACATCGCTGGGACGCGCCGTGATGGCGGCGGCCGCCGGCGACAGGACGGTCGCCTACGTCGACTCCGACGTCGGGCAGACCACCACCGGGCCCCCTGCCTGTGTCGGCCTCAAGTGGATCCACAGCCCTGATGACCTCACTGATCTCGCCAGCGCCGACGAGCTGCGCTTCGTGGGGTCGACGAGCCCGGAGGGCGTCGTCCTCCAGCAGGTCGTCGCCACCGCCGCGCTCGTCGACACCGCCCGCCAGGAAGCCGGCCTGACCGTGATCGACACGACCGGAGCCATCTCCGGGGTGGTCGGCCAGACGCTCAAGTATCACAAGATGGAGCTCTGCCAGCCCGACGTGGTCGTGGCGCTGCAGCGGGGTGGCGAGATGGAGCCCCTCGTTGGCATGCTGCGACGTTTCTTCTCTGCCCGTGTCGAGTTGACCGGGGTCGACGGCGACGTGCGCCCCGTTTCCCCCGAGGACCGGCGGGCCAACCGCACGAAGGCGTTCGAGGCCGCCTTCAGCCCGCCCCTGCAACGGTGGCGGGTACGGCCCACCGTGTTCGCCCCCACCTTGCCGGCCGGCCTCGACCACCGGCGCCTCGACCGGATGCTCGTGGGCATCCAGGACGCCGCCGGGCACTGTCGCGGCCTCGGCGTGCTCGAAGCGGACGACGAGGGCGTCCGGGTGGTCACCAACGTCGGCGAGGACATGCGCGGGCTGCGTCTCGGGTCCCTCCGAATCGATCCGGAGACGTTCGCCACGGAGCGGGTGAGGCTCCGGGCCGTGATGTTCGGCCTGGAGTGACCCCTTCAGCCGGGCAGGTCCATGACGACCAGACCCGACTCGAGCCCGCGTACCGTGAAGATCTGCCGCCCGGGCTGGATGGCGTCCCTGATGTCGGAGATGTCGTGCCCGGCACTCCTCCATCGGCCCACGACCGCGCCGAGCGGCTCGGCGGTTGCCAGCGCGACACCGTACAGACCGGGCACGGTGACACCCGTCTCGATCACCTCGAGCACCGTGCCGACGCGGAAGAACGCGGTCGGCCGCCCCCGCACCTCCATGCGCAGCCGCAGCTCGGCACCGGCGGCCTGCAACTCTGCCACCGCGTCGTCGATGCCGGGGACGAGCAGCACCACGTGGTCGACGGACCAGCCGCGGACGGGTGGCGGGTCGGCGGCGCTGAAGGCCGCGATGCCGAAGTCGGGCGCGGTCCCGGTCCACGCCCATGCCACCCGGCCCTCGCAGACGACGGTGTCTCCCGCCGCCCAGGCCGACGGAAAACCGAATGCGCTCCAGTCGATGGGGAGGCGAACCCCCGCCAGGCTCGTCGTGCCGGTCACCGAAGTCTCGCTCTCGCCGAACATGCGAAGGCCCAAGGAACCTGGGCGACTTCTACCCCGCACTTCCCCAAACGAGGAGTTCCGTCGCCTCGGCACCTTGGGCCTCGCAGCGGCGACGTTACGCCGACCCGCGACCCTAGTCAACGACCCTGATCGCGCCTGTTTTTCGCGTTCTCGACGCGGCAATCGCCGCTAGTTGGGATCGCTTCGCAGCCAGTGTCGGGCCGGCGACGATGGTTGTCCACAATCCACAGGGCACCAGGCCGGGTTGTGCACAACCGCTGTAGACAAGTGCCTCAAGGGGTTTTTTCGCGCCTGGTGAATCCTGCCCGCAGCAGCGCCCGGAAGCTGGTCTCCACCGCCTCGTAGACGGCCCCGAGCACCGCGTCCAACTCATCGACGCTCAGCCACTCGAGCGGGAGCCGGCCCCGCAGCAGGATGCCGCCATGGCGATCGAGCGCGAAGTGGACGCGCCAACCGGCCATGTTGCGGACCAGGCACTGGCGCCACACCTCGGTCGCGTCTCCGCGAGGTGCCGGCAAGACATAGGCCTCGTATCCGACGGTGCGCTCCCCGACCTCGAACCAGACAGTCGTGAAGTCGCGAGCCTGTTGCGCCATACGCACGCCGAGCATGCCTTCGTGCTCACCGGCCCACACCACGTCGGAGGTGGGATCGGCGGCCCAGCCGGCGGCGGTGGCGGCCACCAGCGCCCTGGCCTCAGCCTTCGTCATCACCCGTGATTCCCGCGTACAGCTCCAGGAACCGGTCCGCAGTCGTCTCCCACGAAAAGCTCTCCGCGTTCTTGACGGCGCCGGCGGACAGGCGCTCGGCCAGCCGGCCATCGGTGAGGACCCGACCCGCAGCCGCCGCGAAGCCGGCCGGGTCGGCGCCGTCGACGAGGAACCCCGACTCGCCGTCCTCGACGAGGTAGGCCAGGCCCCCGACGCGCGTCGCGACCACGGGCAGGGCGCAGGCCTGCGCCTCGGCGGCCACCAAACCGAACGACTCGCTGCGGGAGGGTGCCAGGAGCACGTCGGCGGCGCGGTAGAAGTCGGCAAGCCTGGCATGGGGCTGGGCCGGATACCAGTCGAGGCGACCGGAGACGTCGAGCTCCTCTGCCAGCCGCCGTACTCGCTCGATCTCGGCAGGGCCGCCGGCGCCGCTGGGGCCGCCCACCACCGCGAGGCGAACGCCGGGGATCGCCGGCGCCATCATCGCCACGGCACGCACGGCGACGTCGAGGCCCTTCAACGGCTGGATGCGGCCCACGAACAGCGCCAGAGGGCCGTCGCCGAGGCCGATCGCCGCCCGCGCCGGCCCCGCGGGGCCGGGGGCGAACACGTCGTGGTCGATGCCGGGAGGGGACACGCACAGGCGCTCGGGGCTCGCGTCGTAATGCTCGATGAGGTCCTGCGCCTCGGCCGGGGTGGACGCGATCACGCAGTCCGACAACCGGATGACGTCGGCCTCGGCGGCGATCCGCAGCAGCGGTGACGGGCGGTCGTCGGCCCGGCGGGTGAGGTCCTTCACCCTGCCGAGCGTATGGAACGAGTTCGCCAGCGGGATGCCGAGCGCTTCCTTCACCAAAACGCCCGCCCACCCCGAGAGCCAGTAGTGGGAGTGGGTGACGTCGTAGCGCGCTTCCGTGGTGTACGCCCACTTCACCACACCCTCAGCGAACTCGGAGATGTACTCGGGCAGACTGGCCTTGGCCACGACCTCGGGGGGGCCGGCGTCCACGTGCACGACCGAATAGCCCGGTGCGACCTCGACGAGCGCCGGCTGCTCACGCGACGTGCGGCGGGTGAACACCTCCACGACGATCCCCCGTCCCGCCATCGTGCGCGCCAGCTCGTCGACGTACACGTTCATACCGCCGGCGTCGCCGTACCCGGGCTGCTCCAGCGGCGACGTGTGCACGGAGACGAAGGCAACCCGATCGATCATCTGGTGCCCTCGATCACGAACAGCGGGCGCGCCACGGCTCCGAGCCGGAACTTGTACGCCTCGTCACCCTTCAGGAAGTCGAAGCGCCGAAAACCAGATTCCGTCAGAGCCTCGAGCAGCGCACCGAGCAGCACGATCCCGGGGCTGGCGTCGGCGGCCGCCGGGTCGTACGCCGAGTTGTAGAGGTAATAGCCGCCATCCGACTCGAAGCCGAAGGTCGCCGCCACCGGCGCCCCGTGGGCCGTGGAGATGAGCAGGTCGATGCGAGCTCCGGGGACCTGCTCCAGCACGACGCCGAAGAACTCGGCCATGCCGTCTGTCATGAAATCGCCCTTCGGCCCGGCGGCCATGCGATGCAGGCCGACGAAGTGGGCCAGAGCGTCACCGTCGGCGCTGCTCTCCACGGTGATGTCGCCCAGCAGGCGCTGGAAGCGACGCCGCTTGCGGCGCATCTCGTGCCGCTCCTTCTTGCCGATCATCTGGAGGTAGTCGTCGAAGGCAGGCGGCAGGTCGACGACGGCGGTCGCCTCGTGGCGGGCGGGATCGGCGGCCACGCCGATCTCCCGCAGTCCTTTGGCGACCAACTCTGCAGCCTCCTCCGGCATCGAGTCGAGGCGAAAGCGGGTTCCGGCAGGCAGTGCCTCGAAATAGGCCGCCACCAGCTCGGGGATGCCCGCGCCCAGGGGGGCGTGGTAGTCGATCAGGTCCTCCTCACCGAGGAACTGCACCCCGTCCGGACCCTCCCAGAGAGGCACGGCCCCCTCGTCGCCGGTCACCAGCGCCAGCCGGGCAGCTTCCGGGGCCCGGAGCTCCCACCAGGCGCGCAGCAGCGCCCGCGATGCGAACGGCCCCGTGTGCGGGGCCGCCGGCGCCAGTTCGCGTTGTGGGCCTTCCCAATCTCGGTGGATCTCGATCATGCCGTCCCAGGATCGTCCAGCGCCGGTTCCAACGCTCCGACCGGCTCACCCCTTCCCAGCACGGGGATCCTAGAAATGGCGGCCAGGCTAGGAGCAGCCGTCTCGGGCACCAGGCCGAGCAGGCGCAACGCCTCGGCCGCCGCCACGACGCAGGCCTCCAGCGAGCCGTCGTCGGCTTTCACCGCCAGGCCGAGGCGTCCGGGCACGGCCACCCCGAGGCACCCGGCGGCGCCTCCCTTGGCGACGATCCCGAGGCCGGCGGCCAGCCCGGCCTCGGGCCGGGCGGTCCCGGCCGTCAGCGCCGGGTACTGATGCATGGCGTCGAGCACGCGGCGGTAGCGGGGCTCGCAGGCCAGCCGGGCGTAGCCTCTCGCCAAGCCGCTGACGGTCATGCCAAAAGTCGGCACGCCGCACCCGTCCACGCCGACCGGCTCCGGGTTCTCGCCGGTGACCGCGGCCACTTCGTCCAGGTTGGCCTGCTGGAGCGGGTGGGCTGGTCGGTGGTAGCCGGCGACCGGCCAGCCTCGGGCTGCGCAGGCCGCCAGCATTGCTGCGTGTTTGCCGGAGCAATTGTGAAACACGGGGCGAGGGGTGGCGAGGGCCCGCGCCGCGATACGGTCGCGCGCCGTCGGGCCGAGTGGAAGATCTGGTGGGCAGGCCAGCGCCGTCTCTCCCAGCCCGGCCCGAGCCAGCATCTGCCGCACGAGAGCGACGTGCACGGGCTCTCCCGAATGGCTGGCGCACGCGATCGCGGTCTCCTCACCGCTCAACGGGAGCCCCTGCTCGACGGCGACCAGCGCTTGGAACGGCTTGGCGGCGGAGCGAATGTAGAACCTGCGGTCGAGTTCCCCCCACCGGGCCACCACCCGACCCTCGCCGTCGACTGCGACTACCTGGCCGGAGTGCCGGGTCTCGACCAGGCCGGAGCGGACCGAGCGCGCCAGCACTCGGTCAGCCGTGCCTGAGGAGCTCGTCCGGATCGGCGAGGCCTTCGCGGTAGCGGCGTGTCAGCTCGGCCTGGATCTGCTCGCACACATCGAACACCCGGCCCCGCTGAGCAGAGACCTCGCGCTCGGTGTCGGTGAGCAGCTTCTGGATCGACTCGAGCTCGCCGTCGTCCACATCGGGCAGCCTCGTGAGGAAATCGTCGCCGAGCGCCCGATCGACCTGGCGCTTCCCGACCTCCGGCAGGTCGGGCATGGCCACCGGAAGCTGGCGTCCGGTCCCGCCGACCCTGCCCTCCTGCCCGGCGAGGATCTCGGGCAGCGCCTGCAGCAAAGTGCGATCGTCCTCGCCCCGGCGCCGGCGCAGCTCGAAGGCCAGCAGGTCCATGCGGCCGTGGAGCAGCCGGCGGTAGTACGACAGCTCGGTCTCCACNNTCCACCGTGGCGAGCGTGGCCGCGAGCTCGGGGTCGAGGAGCTGGTCGATCCGCCGGCGATGCGTCTCGGTCATCGGCAGGCCCTGACCAATGTCGGGTATGGGTTGACGGGCGACCCCCCGCCTGGGTGGATCTGGAAGTGGAGGTGCGGCGAACCGCCGCGGGCGTTGCCGCTGTCGCCGACGTACCCGATGACCTGGCCTGCCGCGACCCTCACCCCTGTCCCCATGCCGGGGGCGTAACCGTCGAGGTGCGCGTAGTAGTAGGACGTGCCGTGGTCGGCGTTGAGCCAGATCGTGGTGCCTCCCAACCGGCTGGTCCGGAGCCGGATGCTGCCGTTGCCGACCGCAACCAGCGACCGCCCGCGCGGGGCGAACATGTCCGTGCCCTTGTGAGTGCGGCCGCCACTGCGGGGAAAGCCCCAGTCGTTGATGAAGCCGACGCCACCGGTGACCGGACAGATGAACCCGGGCGTCACCCCGGCGGGCACGCCGGCCGCGGCGCCCTGCTTGCGGGCAAGAGCGGCCAGCTGCTGGCGGCGCTTCTCGGCTTCGTATTTGGCCTTTGCCTCCCGGAACGCCGCATCCGCCTCCTTCACCTCTTCGTCGTACTGGTGGTAGAGCGTGTCGAGCTGGGAGACGACTTCGTCGGCAGCGGCCCGGAGGGCCTCCACCTCGCCCTGATCCGCCTCCAGCTCGTCGCGCAGGCGGTCCATTTGCCGACGGGTGGCCGCCAGCTGGTCGATCAGGGAGATGTCCTTGGAGGCGGCGTGCTCCAGGACCTGCTGGCTGGTGACGACCTCGGCGTAGCTGTCGGCGTTGAAGAACAGGTCCAGCGTTTCGGTGCCGCCGGAGATGTAGGCCTCGACGGCCCGGGCCCGCACCTGGCCGCGCAGCTCCCTGACGTCGCCCTCGTACTCGCTGACCCGGTCTCGCATCTGCGCCACCCGATAGCTCAGCTCGGCGAGCTGGTTGTTGATCTCCTGATAGCGAACGATTGCGGAATCGAGCTCTTCCCCGACGAAGCGCCGCTCGCCTATCGCCTCCTCGAGTTCCGCCTTCTTCTCCTCCACGTCCTTCTTCGACTGGGCGCCGACGGGCGCGGCGGTCGCCACCAGAAGGGCGATCACGAAGGGGAGGACGCTGCGGGCGCGCCGAATACGCATCAGAAGCATGTCAGTGGCAGGCTAGTTGCAGCGATCCGGTAGTAGAAGCCATCTGCGGTGATGATCGGCCGGCGCGGGCTCCACCTGAAGGGTCTCAGCGCACCGCCCCGGCCGACGCTCCTCCCTCGTGACAGGAGCCCGCCGCGGGGTCAGGCGAGGAGAGCGAACGTGACCCAGAAGAGGCCGGCGGCGAACAAGGGACCATCCAGCGACGCCAGGAAGCCGGGGGGATCCGCCGAGAGGAAGATCTGGCCGGCTCTCAGCAACGATCCGAAGGCCCGGCCCGCCACCAGGCCCGCCGCCGCCACCACCGCCGCGACCATCATCGTCGCCAGGTCGCCGAACACGGCCCCGGCGATGAGACCACCGCCGAAGGCCCCCGCCAGTGCCGCCAGATTGGCGTCGGCAAGCGGGGTGTCTGCTGCAAAGACGCCGATCACGCGCGACGCCACGATGGCCAGCACCACCACCACCACGAACGACGTGACGAGGTCGGTGGCCCGGAGCCGGAGCAACACGAGCGGGCCGGTGGCGAGCGCGGCGCTCACCACCAGCAGCCCGGTGAGTGCCGACGACTCCACCGGCCGGAACTGCGGCTCGGCGAGCGCCCACACCAGCATCAGCGCCACCCCGGCCACCAGAGCGAAGGCAAACCCGGCGAAGCCCCATCGGTACGCCCCGACGGCGGCCCCGACGGCGGTGGCGAAGGCCGGGTAGGCGTTCACGGGCAGGCCGCGGCCTGCGGCGTTGCCGGCCAGATCCCAGAGCCAGACGCCGGCTACCGCCACCAGCACCACGACAAACCAGCGGAGGGATGCGAGGTTGGCGAGCACCAGCGCCAGCCCCAGGCCGCCCGCCATCACGTAGCCGGCGGCGGTGGCCGCGTCGATAGTCAGCGCACCCCCGGAGACCGGCGGGATCAGCGCGACTTCGTCCGCCGGGCCGACCGCCGTTCCGGGCTCGGCCGGCTCGCCGTTGACCCAGACGCGCGCATGCGGCAGACCCGACGCGAAATCGGCGCCGAAGGCCGCGGCGGCGCGGTCGAGGACCTCTGCGACCGACGAGCCGTCGACCTCGGCGTCAGCCGTGCCGGCCGCCTCGCGGAGGTTGGCGAACAGCCGCAGCCGCGCCATCAGCGGGTCAACTCCACGGTTCCCACCATCACCGCAGCGCCGTCGGCGCGAAGGGTCTCGAAGCGATAGGCGCCCGCACCCGCCTCTCGCACCGTGGTGGTGACGTCCGATCCGGGGAACACCATGTCGGTGAACCGCACTGCCATCCGCTTCAGCCGGGAGGCTTCGCCCCCGGCGATCTCGTCGACGAGACCCCCGGCGACCAGCGAGAGCGTGCCCAGGCCGTGGTTGATGCGGCCGGGCAAGCCGACCGCGTTGGCGACGGCATCATCCAGGTGGACGGGGTTGTGGTCGCCGGAAGCCGCTGCGTACCGGGCCGGCATGTCGTCGGCGACATGGCGCACGAACGTGGCCGCCACCGGGCCGGGCTCGGCGGCGGGGACGTCCCGGCTCGGTCTCTCCCTCGCCTCGCCGCTGCCGCCGCCGCGCACGAAGATCGTCGCGCGCTGGTCGACGATGGCGTCCCCGGAGGGCGAGGTCATCGCCACCTTCACCACGAAGGTGGCGCCCTTGCCTTTGTCCTCTACGGACTCGAGGCTGGGGCTGAGCACCAGCTCGTCGCCCGCCCGGATCGGCCGGTGGTACACGAACTCCTGCTCGCCGTGGACGATCATCAGCGGGTTCTCGACGCCGAGCTCCGGGTCGCCGACCACCCGGCCGACCTCCGAGAACCCCGGCACGACCGAGAACACCGGCGGCGCCACCTGGTCGGGCCCGGGAAGGTAGGCCGGGTTGGCGTCGCCGGAGGCCGCGGCGTACTCGGCGATCTGATCGGCGGTGACGGTGCGCTCGATGGCCGGGTACGACTTGCCGGCGAGGTCGAAGTTCAGTGGCAAGCGTGACTCCGTCCACTCGAAGACCTGACGGCGGCCAGGGTACTCGGTCGCCGCCCGGGTTCTGAGCAGTGACCACCTGCCCACGGCCGCCCTTCCCCTCGCTAGCCTTGCAGGACGGAGGTGATCGCCACCGTGCCGACGTTCCGACCCGACCTGAGCCGCATCGCGCCGTACCGGCCGGGCAAGTCCGCAGAGGAGGTCACTCGGGAGTTCGGCCTGGAACGCGTGATCAAGCTGGCGTCCAACGAGTCGCCGGTACCTCCTTTCCCCGAGGTGCAGAAGGCGATCGCGGCCGCCATACCCGGGCTCAACCGCTACCCGGACAACAACCGCTTCCTCCTGCGGAGCGCCCTGGCCGACCACCTGGACGTCCCCGGCGACCACCTCTGGTTCGGGGGCGGGAGCAACGAGCTGATGCTGATGACGGCGATCGCCGTCGGCGGGCCCGGGACGAGCGCCGTGTATGCCTGGCCCAGCTTCGGTCTGTACCGGATCGGCACGCTGGTCGCCCTGGCGACGCCGGTGGAGGTCCCGCTCACCACCGATCACCGCCACGATCTCGATCGGTTGCTCGGCGCGCTACGCGACGACACGACGCTCGTCTATGTCTGCAATCCCAACAACCCGACCGGGACCCACGTGCCCGCCGAAGACGTCTTCGAATTCGTCGCCGCCGTTCCGGAGCGGGTGCTGGTGGTGGTGGACGAGGCCTACCACGAGTACGCCGTGCCTCTCGGAGCCGCGGACGCCAGTACGTGGCTGTCCGAATTCCCGAACCTGGTCGTGACCCGCACCTTTTCAAAGGCCTTCGGCCTGGCCGGTGCGCGGGTCGGCTACAGCCTGTCGTCTGCGCCGGTGG
>JABAOD010005564.1_pt8 | contig 10596 bp, 9 predicted proteins | sample 7062151 | NCBI WGS metagenome assembly JABAOD01 (sample SAMN14538626, study PRJNA623070) | marine sediment metagenome | biome: marine biome [ENVO:00000428]; feature: marine pelagic biome [ENVO:01000023]; material: deep marine sediment [ENVO:00002113] | place: India: Gulf of Khambhat ...
AGTTCGGGATGGAACTGGGATGCAACGAAGTAGGGGTGGCCGCGTAGCTCCAGGATCTCCATCCGGCGTCCCTCGTCGGACCGCCCGACAAACTTCAGGCCTGCTGTCTCAAGCTTCTCGATGTAGGCCGGGTTGATCTCATATCGGTGGCGGTGTCGCTCGAAGATCTTCGTGGCGCCGTACAATCTCGCGGCGCTTGAGTCTGGATCGACGAGAATCTCGTGGGCCCCGAGGCGCATCGTCGCGCCCTTCCCCTTGACCGCCCGCTGCTCGGGAAGCAGGTCCACGACGGGATGCGGCGTCTTCGGATCGAATTCGGAGCTGTTTGCCTTGTTCAAGCCGAGGGCCTCCCGGGCATAGCCGACCGTCGCCAGCTGGAAGCCCAGGCAAACGCCTTGGAAGGGGATGTCGTTCTTCGCCGCAAACCGGGCGGCCGCGATCTTGCCCTCGATCCCTCGATCGCCGAACCCCCCGGGGACGAGGATCCCGTCCACGTCCTCCAAGCTCTTCGTCCCCTTTCGCTCGAGATCCAAGGACTCGACCCACGTGAGGTTCACTCGGACCCGGGCATGCGCCCCGGCATGATGGAACGCTTCGATGTGGCTCATGTAGGAGTCTTTCAGATAGGTATACTTCCCGACGAGGGCGATCGTCACCTCCGCCTCCGGGTTTTTCAGGCGATCGAGATACTCCTTCCAAGCTTCCATGTCTTCTGCCTTCTTCTCGAGCTGGAGCTGCTCTGTGACATAGTTCGTGAGGCCCTGCCCATCAAACAGGAGCGGGACCTCGTAGATCGTTGACGCGTCAGGGGCGCTGATGACACCTTCGACGGGAACGTCGCAGAAGAACGCGATCTTCTTCTTGATGTCCGGTTCGAGGGACCGCTCGCCCCGGGCGATGATCACGCTCGGCTGGATTCCCACGGAACGTAGCTCTCTGACGCTCTGTTGCGTGGGCTTCGTCTTCTGTTCCCCCACGGCTCCCATGACCGGCACAAGGGTCGTGTGGACGAAGAGCACGTTGTCCCTCCCCACCTCCTGGCCCAGCTCGCGGAGGGCTTCGAGGAAGGGCATTCCCTCGATGTCGCCGACCGTCCCCCCCACCTCGATGAGGACGACATCAGCGCGCTCCTTCTCGCCGACGGATTTGACCATCGACTTAATCTCGTCCGTCACGTGGGGAATGATCTGTACCGTCTTCCCGAGAAAGTCTCCTCGCCGCTCCCTCTCGATGACAGAGCGGTACACCTTCCCGGTCGTGATGTTGTGGTCTCCCGTGAGGTTCACGTCGAGGAACCTCTCGTAGTTCCCGAGGTCCAGATCGACTTCTGATCCGTCGTCGAGGACGAAGACCTCTCCGTGCTGATACGGATTCATCGTCCCCGCGTCGATGTTCAGGTAAGGATCGATCTTGACGGGACAAACCTTCAGTCCTTTCGACTTGAGGAGAACGCCGATGGACGATGTCGCGATGCCCTTTCCCAGGCCGGACAGAACGCCCCCCGTGACGATGACATACTTCACATCAGTTCACGGGATTGACCCATTCGACGCAACCGACATAAAGTTTGCGTCGCTCTCGAGGCGACCCGTGGTAGGACCCCGGTCCCTCCTGGCCTGGGGGGATGCCCTCCGTCACGCCGCCCCACGCCGACGGTAAAGGCTTATTGCCCACGCGCGGCTAGGCGGGGTCGATCCCCATGGCCGAGGTACCAGGACTCCAGCCGGGACAGAAGGCCCCCGACTTTGAGCTGCCGGGAGCGGACGGCAAAACGTACCGTCTCGCCTCCTTCGCGGACAAACCCATCCTTGTCGTGTTCTTCACGTGCAACCACTGTCCCTATGTGCAGGCGTGGGAATCGAGGTTCGTCGAGGTCCAGCGGGACTACGCCTCGAAGGGCGTCCAGCTCGTCGGGATTAACTCAAATGACGACGCGAAGTATCCCGAGGACGACTTCGACCACATGGTCGCGCGAGCCAAGGCCAAGGGCTACAACTTCCCCTACCTGCGGGACGAGAGCCAGAAGATCGCGGAAGCCTATGGGCCCGTGGCCACCCCCGACTTCTATGTCTTGGATGCCCAGCGCGTGATTCGGTACCGAGGCCGCCTCGATGACAACCATGCAGACCCGAAGAGGGTCAGGAAGCCCTACCTGCGGGAGGCGCTGGATTCCCTCCTCGCAGGCAAGCCCGCCCCGAAGCCGCTGACCGCACCCTATGGCTGCTCCATCAAGTGGAAGCCGAGTCACTTCGCGTGATTTCGGCGCGCCCGCGCCTCTTCCCCAGGCCCCCCTTGGTCCCTAGCGCGTCCGAGTCTTCCTCCTTCGCCCCGTCCCCCTGGCCCTCGCGAGTCCCTGGATTCGCCAATCGAGGAAGGTGTAGAGGGCACGGAGGTTCGCGTCCCTGTCATAGGTTCGAGCAAGCCGATCGGCCTCGGATCGGTTTCCTTGGAGATCTCTGACGAACCTCCTGATGTTCGGGAGGGCGCGGGTGAGTTCGTCGACGACTGGCACGGTCGCCCGCTGCGACGTGCGGGAGAGGGGATTGAGATCCACACTGACCACGGCTTTGTCCATCCGGACGAGGGCCTCCGTTCGATCCCCGTCCTCGAGAGGGACGAGGACCACGTCGGCTCCGAACACGCCCTTCCGGTGGGTGAGGGCCCGCCTGGAGGGGAGGCCCGGGATTCTCGCGTCGGGCCGAAGGCCGATCACATCCTTCCCACCGGCTTTCCTGAGCCGGGCGAGGATTCGAGCGACCCGGCGCTCGGTCCGGTGGAAGAGATTGACTTCGATCGTGGCGGGGATCGCCGTCGCGAGCCGGATCACTTCCTTGGTCGCGAGGGCTGCCACGTTTCCGTTCACGGAAATCACGGGTCGGCGGGCCCTCACGAGAAAGGCGGCTGCCGCCCGCTCGGCCACGAGGGCGGGTGCGGGGGTCTCCTCTCCGAGGAGGTAGTCCCATGCCTCTCCACGACCGTGGGCGATTAGGCCTTCCGGGACCACGAGGCGCCCCTTCCACGCCCGGACGAGTTGCTCCCTCCGTCTCAGGGACTCATACCTCGGGTGGGATTTGGGTATCGTCATAGCATGGACCTGATCACGCGGACATATTTTCCGCAGCCGTGCCACAGAGGATCCGCTGCGGGCAGGCCGTGGTTCGCCTCCCACTCCTGCACGGTGTCCTCGACCTCTTCGCGGGTCATGTTCTCATGGTTGATTCCCAAAGCGATCACCTTGGATCCCGGGGAAAAGAACTCGAGCCATTGACGCTCCTCCTCGAGAGTGGGCATGGGCCAGGCGACAACGTCTCGGCGGAAGCTGCGGGTCTTCCTCGCGGGGGCATGTATGAGCACAATTCCGCTTGCCGCCGTGGCCATCAGGATCGCCCGCGTTCCGCACACGTAGGCCGGATGGGAGATGCTCCCCTGGCCCTCCACGACGAGCACCTGGGCCCGGCTCTCCTCGTACGCCCGAACGACTTCCGCCTCGAGTTCGCCGACCATGAAATCGCCTTTAACCGCGTCGAGGGGAACCCCGTATTCGGACTCCTGCAGAAGCCCCGTCTGGCCCGTCGCCACGAAGGTCGCCTNNCCTCCGTGAGAAGGAGGGCCGTCGTCCGCTTCCCGATGGAACCGTCCGTCCCGAGGACCGGGATGCGGAGGCAGGGGAGGGTTCGGGCCCGGTCCGCGAACTGCTCCGCCGCGTGAAGGGGACGGGGTCGCCGAACGTCGACCAACGCAACCCCGTGCTCGGTGGCCAGTCTCGAGAACTCGGGGTCGTCGTTCAGGTACTCATGGAGACCCGCGACCACGTTTAGACCGTGTTCGATTGCGTCCCGAATCGTGGGCCGGTATTCCGCGGGGATGTACCCTCCGAAGGTCGCGACGCCGATGATGAGGGTCTCGGGCCGACACCGGCGGAGGCCCTCGGCCAAGTCCCGGACGACAGGAATCCCTCGGTGGGTACCGTCGAGGACTTCCCCCGCATCGCGGCCCGCCTTGGTCCGATCGATTACGCCGACGATCGCGTAGCGCTTCGAGTGACGGACCAAGCCATTTGCCGTCTTCCCTGTGTTCTGGCCAAAATACCCGTCGCAAAGGACGATCGCCCGCTCCATTTCAGCAATCCGGCCTGATAACAACGGAGGAAAGTCCATAACGTGTAATTAAACGTAGGCAGACTGAATGCTCCAGGGATTCCGCCGAGCTTCCAGGGCACTCTCTCTCCTTTTCCTCCCCGCCGGACGACGGAAGGTCCTCCTCCATCTGCAGGAGGGCACGGCGCGCTTCCAACGCGGCGATGTGGAGGGGGCCCAAGGGGCCTTCCAGGCGGCCGTGGACCTGGATCCCGGGTACGCTCCCGCGTGGAACAATCTCGGCGTGGTCCTGGACCGCCGGGGTCAATCGATGGAAGCTCTGCGGTGCCACAACCGAGCGATCAAGGCGAACCCTTCCTTCGTGGATGCATGGTGCAACAAAGGAACGGACCTCCTCCACCTCGGGCGGGAGGACCGGGCGTTCGAGTGCTTCGAGGTGGCCCTCCGCCTCGATTCNNCTCATGAATCTTGGCGTCCTCCGGGCCCGGCGGGGGGAGCGAGACGAGGCGATGCGTTTGTTTGGACAGGCCCTCTCGGAGGACTCGACCTACGCGGCCCTCTGGGTGAACCTCGGGTCCGCGTTCCTCGAAGGGGGCGATCTGGACCGCACCCTCCACTGTCTCAACGAGGCCCTCAAGGTCCGTCCGGCGTTCGTGGAAGCATGGTATCTGAAAGGGAAGGCCTTTGCCGCAGGCGGTCGGCCGCGCGACGCGGAATCCTGCTTTGAGCGATCCTTGGCGCTCCGCCCCGCCTTCACGGCCGCCCGGCGGGAGCTGGAAGCCCTGCGGGAGATGCCGGCTTGACGCGCCATGAGGAGAGCCCCGAGCGACCCCCTCGACGGCCGATTGCCTGTCCGTCGTGTGCCACCTTCCTCGGGCCCCAGGATGCAGACTGCCCGACGTGCGGCCACAGGCTTGCCGCAGGCCCCGAATCGACGCGGCCGACCAAGAGACGGCGAAAGCGGCACGTTCGGGGAGTGTACGACGAGCGCCAGGCCCAAGAGATCCGTCGGATCCCGGGCGTCACGCCCGCTCGGGCGCGCGCCCTCCTCGAGGCCGGTTACACGGCCCTCTGGAAGATCAAGCGCGCGAGGCTCGATGAACTTGCAGCGATCCCGGAAATCGGACGTGAGGGCGCGCGCGAAATCCTCTCCTCCCTTCGATTCGTCCTCCAGTTTCCGCAGCGTCGGTCTAAGGAGGCCGTGCTCGACGAGGAGTTTCAATGCCCCCTCTGCGGCTGCGTCACCTCCGCGTTCTCTCCGGGATGCGTTGACTGTAGGGCATCCTTCGAGGAGGAAGAGATGGACGAGGAGCTCCGCGCCAGCCTCTTGCGGGACGGGAACCAGGGTCTCCTCGCGTTCTACGACTTGCACTTGATGGACGATCCTGAGGATGCGGACCTCCTCTACGCACGGGGCCTGCTCCTTGAGGGAATGGGTCTTCATGGCGAGGCCCTCGCCTCCCTGAACCGCGCGGCAGCCGGGAAGACGACGAACCGACGAATCGCCCTCGCCCGCACCCGAATACTTGCGAAGGCCCAGGGCGAGCCCGAGGCCGCGGAACAGCTGCGATCGACCCTGCGGGAAGTCGTCGACACGGCGGCGCTCGATCAAGAGATCGCGGACTTCCAGCGATCTGTCGGCGATCGACCCCTCACGTGCGGAGTCTGCGCAGAGCCCCTACCTCCGGGCTCCTCGGCCTGTTCCGCCTGCGGGACGGCGGCCATATCTCCTCCGCCGCCCCTTCGCCCGACCCGAAAGGGCACGTCCGAAATCGACGAACTCGACTTCCTCCTGGATGAACTAGAGGAATCGGTCGTCAGGAAGAAGGGGTCCTCGGATCGCGCCGCCGTCGAGGAGAGGCTCCTCTCCGCCCTCGGCAAGGATCTCTCTCCCCCGTCCCCTGAGCCAGCATCCCCGGGTCTTCCTGAGGCTCGTCACGTTTCGACCCCGACGGGTTTTCGCACGGGCTCCCTGCTCCGAGGCGCTCTGCGGGGACGGCCCCGGGGCGCAGTGAACGGCGTCGTGAACGGACAGGGGAGGGTGAATGGGTTCATCAACGGCCGTGGAAGGGTGAACGGTTTCGTGAACGGAAAGGGTTACGTGAACGGCTCCGGGCTGACCCTCATCCAGCTGCCGAGGACCCCCCATCGGATCGCCTACAGCATTCTGGGAATCGTCCTCGTGACCTCCGCGTTGCTTCTCGGCGCCATATTCTTTCCTGTCACGGGCCCTCAGCCGCCGATCCTCATCGACGGAGCCTTTGATGACTGGACGGCGGTCCCGTACCTGGATGCCGCGACGACGTCCTCTGACTCGAACGTGAAAATCGCCCGCTATGCGGCCCTGCTCGATCGCGAGACCCTGTATCTCTACGCGTCAACGAGCGGCACGACCTTCGGGGATGGGGTTGGATACGACGGCATTTTCTTCCTCATCGACGCGGACGGAGACGGGAGCACCGGCTACCGGTTCGCAGGCCTCGGCGCGGACTACGTCCTTGAGACGTACGGCGGCAATGGTACCCTCGCCGCTTCGCGGGTCTACTCTTTCCCCAGGGATGCGGAGATGAACTGGAGCCGACGACAGGTGGGCCCCTCCGCATCAGCCGCCGCCTCACCCATGGGCGTGGAGGCCCGCCTCTCCATTCTCGATCTCGTGCCCTTCTCGGACCTCGGGTTCCGGATCGCGGTCTATGCGGACAACTTCGAAGGTGCGAGCAGCCAGGGCGAAGCCTTGCTCGCCTGGCCTCCAGGCGCAATCCGGATTGAAGCCTCTTCCCTCACGACAATCCTCGGGAGCGGCCCCACGGAACTCCTGGAGGTCCGCGTGGCCTCCTTGGGTCTCACGTCGGAGGCCGAAACCTGGACCGTGTCCGGTTTCCAGCTCGCTGCGACACCGGGCGTGATCACCTCCCTCTCGGCGGAATCCGTAAACCTTACCCGGGGCCAGCCGACGGTGTCCATACGCGTGTCGGTGCAGGCCCCGGGGCTTTTGCCTGGGGACCTCGTGGAGGTCGACGTCCTCGGCGCGTCAGGGTCCAGGCCGATATCCGTCGTCGGGGGACCCATCCGAGCGTATGTGCTCACGCCCCTTGCCTCGAAGCGGATTGACGGCCTCTTCGCGGATTGGATCGCGGATGCGGTGGGCGACGCGGATCCTGGCCGAATAAACAATTCGAACGTGGACATCGTCCGGTACGGAGCCGCGGCGAACGGGACCGCGGCCTACTTCCACGTTCAGGTCGCCGGATCCCTTCTCGCGGGCGCCCTGCCCCAGCGGTTCGTCCCGATCCCTCCAGGCCAAGGGAGCGGAGGCGGTCCCAGACCCGGAGGAGCCGAGCCACGACGAACGGGCGAGGACGTCCTCCTTGTGTACGTCGACGTGAATGCGTCGGATCCGAGGGGAATGCCCGTAGGTGGGATCTTCGCAGACTACCTCGTCGAGATCCGGGGACAGGGGGGCCGCATCACCTCGCGTACCCTCTCCGCCTGGTCCGACGGTTGGTCGCGCGTGCCCGGCTCCCCTGTGCCCGCGGCCAAGGACACAACGTCCATCGAGGGCTCCCTCCCTCTCCCACCGACGAACGAGGAGGTCCGGATGGTCTTCGCCATGACCGACTGGTCCGGAATCGGCGACATCACGGATCCGCTCACGGCCGCCGTGCTTCCAGCCACCGCGCCGCCCCAGCTCGCTCCACCAATCGAAATCCATGCGCCTGAATTCGAGATTGTTGCGATGCCCGTGCTCGGCGTGATCCTCATCGGATTCGCCGTGGGCCGACGCCGCCGACACGGCTTCCAAGGCAACGCCCTCTGAAGGACCCGATCTTCCCGCCCCATCGCCAAGTTTCTTGTGGGCGGAGCCCGTTCCTCGGATCCATGGAGTTAGGGGTCGTCGGGAAGCCCAACGTGGGCAAGTCAACCTTCTTCGTCGCCGCGACGATGGCCCCGGCCGAGATTGCGAACTATCCCTTCACGACGATCGAGGCGAACCGGGGCGTCGGGTACGTGCGGAGGAAGTGCCCCCACGTCGATCTCGACCGCATCTGCAGTCCGAACAACGCGCCCTGTCAGGAAGGCACGCGCCTCGTCCCCATCGAACTCCTCGATGTAGCAGGTCTCGTCCCCCAGGCCCACGAGGGCCGAGGCCTGGGCAACCAGTTCCTGGACCGCTTGCGCCAGGCGAAGGCGCTCCTGCACGTGGTCGATGCGTCGGGCGGGACTGACTTCGAGGGCAATCCCGTCGAGCCGGGGAGCCACGACCCCCTGGAGGATGTCCGGTTCCTCGAGGAGGAACTGGCACACTGGATCGCGGGGATCCTGTCTCGCAACTGGGACAAGGAAGCGCGTCGCGCGGACCTGGCGGAAACCCCGGCGGAGAAGGTCCTCCACGATCGCCTCACGGGCCTCGGGCTCACGGAGGGAGAGATCCACCTCGCCCTCCGGGACACCCCTCTCGATCCGAAGATGGCCCGTTGGTCCCATGAGGACCTCGTGAGACTCGGCCGGAACCTGCGCCGGCATGGCAAGCCCATGCTGCTCGTCGCGAACAAAGCGGATCTCGTCTCCCCGAAGGACCTCGAGCGGCTCCGAAGCGCCGAGGGGTACCGGATTGTAGCTACGGCGGCGGAATTNNTACGAGCCGGGCGGGTCGGGCTTTCGCGTCCCGGACCCCTCGAAACTGAGTCCGGCCCAATCGAAGGCCCTCGCGCGTGTCGAGTCCTATCTGAAGGAGCGCGGTTCCACGGGTGTGCAGGCGTGTATCGAGGAAGCGGTGACCCGTCTGCTCGACCTCATCGTCGTGTTCCCCGTCGAGGACGAACACCGGTGGACGGACAAGAAAGGGAACGTCCTTCCCGATGCGTACCTCGTCCCTCGAGGGAGCACGGCCCGGGACGTAGCCTTTAAGGTGCACACGGATTTGGGGAACCACTTCATCCGCGCCATCGACGGCCGTACGAGGCGAATCGTGGGCCACGACCATCCGGTCCAAGATGGCGACATCCTGAAAATCGTGGCGAAGGTATGAGCGAATCGTGGGACGTGCGCCTGCTCACGGCTTCCTATCGGAGGGAGGGTCCGAAGGAGGAACCGGTCGTCGAACTGTTCGGGCGCACCCGCGACGGCCGCTCAATCACGGTCGAGGCCCGAGGCTTCAAGCCCTACTTCTACTGCCTCGATCCCTCGCAGCCTCTCATTGAATACCTCCGGCGGGACGTGGAGGTCCTTTCCGTCGAGTCTGTCGAGCTGGAGGTCGGTGCGGAAATGCGACGCTGCGCGAAGGTCGTGCTGCAGCACCCCTGGAGGACGCCGGAATACCGAGAGCGGTGCCGCAAGTTCAACTCTGACGTGCTGGCCGCGGACATCCCCTTCGCCCATCGTTTCATTTACGACCACAACCTCGCGTCCTGCATCCGGGTTGTCGGCACTCTCACGAAGGGTTCCTACACGACGGAACTCGTCGTCCTCGCGGAGCGATTCGAGCCAACAGAACCCTTCAACCCGGATCTGAAGATCCTCTCCCTCGACATTGAGAACACGATCGAGGATCCTACGATCCTCTGCCTGGGAATGGCGTGGCGCGAAGGCTCCGCGTTGCGGACGGAATGTCTCAGCGGGTCCGAGAAGGACATCATCCGCGGCTTCCTCGACTTCGTTTCCAAGTTCGATCCCGATGTGATCACGGGTTACAACATCGACGGGTACGATCTTCCCATCCTCGAGCAGCGGGCACGCGCCCATGGCATGCCCGGGCTGTCCCTCTCTCGTGACGGTCACTCGATTAGCAACATCGGCGATCGCTTCTGGAGGGCCCACGGGCGAATCATCGCGGATGCCTGGTGGTCCGTGAAACTTGAACTTCATCCGAAACAAGAGACGCTGGATGCCGTTGCGCGCTGGCTCCTCGGCGAGGGGAAGGAGGATGTGGATCGACGGAACATGGATCGGGAGTGGGCCGAGAACCCCGAGAGGGTCATGACGTACTGCAAGAAGGACGCGGAACTGGCCCTCCGGATATTGGAGAAGGTCTCCCGGTTGGACAAGTCCATGGACCTCGCCGTCGTCTCGAAGCTGCCCCTGGACGACGTCTTCAATGGGCGGACCTCCCAGATGATCGACTCGATTCTAATCCGGGCCGCGGATCGGGGCAAGGTGGGGGTGCCCATGACGCGGAGGGGCCGGGGCGAAGGGTCCATCGAGGGCGGCTATGTGCACAGCCTTGAGCCCGGCCTCTACGAGTGGGTCGCCGTCCTCGACTTCACGTCCATGTATCCCTCGATCATCATCGAGAACAACGTGTGCTTCACGACCCTCAACGAGCGCGGGACCGTTGTGAGCCCGACGGGCGTCCACTTCCTTGACAAATCCGAGAGGGTCGGACTCTTGCCGGCCATCCTCGGACAACTCATGGAAGAGCGCGGCGAGGTCAAGGCGAAGCGCAAGACGGAGAGGGATCCGGAGAAGCGGGCCTACTACGATCGTCTCCAGTTCGCGATCA
>JABAOD010010095.1_pt1 | contig 10596 bp, 9 predicted proteins | sample 7062151 | NCBI WGS metagenome assembly JABAOD01 (sample SAMN14538626, study PRJNA623070) | marine sediment metagenome | biome: marine biome [ENVO:00000428]; feature: marine pelagic biome [ENVO:01000023]; material: deep marine sediment [ENVO:00002113] | place: India: Gulf of Khambhat ...
GAAGGAGATTTCTTGGGAAGAGGCCCTGGAGACCATTGCGGCCAAGCTGAATACCCTGCGGGACCAGCCCAACAAGCTCTATGTCCAGGCATGGGAGATCACCGGCGATTGTTTCTATTGGCTTATAGCCTTCGGCGGCGCTTTTGGCACGCCTCACGTCATGGGGAACGCCTCTGCAACCTGCGGCAAGGTGATTCACCCGGTGGAATTTTTCTCCGGAGGCGNNAACGCCTCTGCAACCTGTGGCAAGGTGATCCACCCGGTGGAATTTTTCTCCGGCGGCGGCTTTCACCAGCAGCCTGACCTTCATCATTGCAACTACTGCATCCTGGTCGGCACGCAGTTCGGGATAGCCGCGCGGGGCTCGTTCAATCACATTCTCCGCGACATGGCTGATGCGCGCGTGCGTGGGATGAAGGTCGTTGTGGTTGACCCCATTGGAGGCTTCGCCGCGAGCAAGGCTGATGAATGGGTTCCGATTCGGCCCGGAACCGACACCGCATTTGCCCTGAGCATGCTCCATGTCTTGCTGAACGAGCTTGGGATCTACGACGAAAAGTCTTTGAAGCACAGGACCAACGCGCCCTATCTGGTCGGGCCTCAGGGGCGTTATGTGCGCGAGCCGAAATCGGGCAAACCTATGGTTTTTGACGCGGCGGATAGGAAAATCAAAGCGTATGATGATCCTACGCTGAACGATCCGGCTATCCTCGGCGGCGGCGAGGGTGGTCGCCCGACCTTCGAGCTTTTGCGCGAGCATGTGGCAAAATATCCTCCGGAAAAAACGGAGGAGATTACCACGATCCCGGCTAAGACACTAAGGCGGATTGCACGGGAATTCGGCGAGGCAGCGAATGTGGGAGCAAGCATCACGCTCGACGGCGTAGAGCTTCCCTATCGGCCTGTTTGTGTGGATTGGGCCAAAGGGCCCCAGGGCCACAAGCACGGCTTTCATCAGTCCTGGCCGCTCAAGCTGCTTAACATCGTTATGGGCGCCGTCAATGTACCCGGAGGTATCCTGAGCACGGCGGCGGCAGGGAAAAGGCCGTTTCGCTGGTGGCCAGAGGGCGGAACCGATGGTTTATTAGAGGAGGGTGGCCATATTCTGCCCCTTCCTCATCCGAAGGCTTTCCCCGGGCGCACGCCGACCAAGCCCATGCGGGTGGACTTGGCGGAATTGTTTCCCTTAGCCCCACACTTTCATACGCTTTTGCCCATTACCGCGCAAAACCGTGAGTCTTTCGGCCTTTCCTATGGGATCGAAATGCTCTTGCACGCTCCGACCAATTCCGTTCTCGGCTCCTTCGGCGACATTAAGATGGTGGAGAGTTTCTACCAATCGATTCCATTCATTGCGGGCTTTGCTGTGGAGATCAACGAGACCAATCTCTTTGACGACATCGTTCTTCCTTTTCCCAGTTATCTGGAGCGCTACGATTTTGTCGCCGGAACCGGGCTTCTCATCCCTCACTGCGGCAAAGATGATTGGTTCTGGCAAGTCAGGCAGCCCGTTACAGATCTACCCAAGGGAACGAGACACCCCCAGGAAGTTCTTATCGAACTGGCCGAGCGTGTCGGCATCCTGACTGAATTCTACCGGATTCTCAACCATACTTTTCGTCTGAAGGAGCCTTACGCGTTGCAGCCGGATCGGTGCTACCCTGTCACGGAAGTCGTCGACCGGATGGCCCGCTGTTGGTTCGGCGAGGAGCACAACCTGGGTTGGTTCCAAAACAACGGGTTGATCCGCATACCCAAGGACATCGATGAGGCTTATATCGGTCCATTTTTAAACGCTCGGCTTCCGATCTACCTGGAGCACTTTCTCCAGCGCGGCGAGGAGTTGGAAAAGGTCACCAGCCAGATGGGTCTCGAATGGGATTTCTCGGATTACAAGCCTCTCTCCGACTGGATGCCTTGTCCCTCTTACGGGGCTGTCCAAGCCGGGGACTATGACTTGATTGCGGTCCACTACAAGCTGCCCTATGTCTACGGGAGTTTTGGCAACGAAAACCCGTTCATCAACGAGATTTGCGAGCGCAGCGGTTATGCCTACAGCATCCTCATGAATGCGGATGTAGGAAAGGGAAAAGGGATTAGCGATGGCGATGAGGTTTGGTTGGAATCGCCGGTGCGCAAGGTCAGGGCCAAGGTCAAGTTGACCCAGTGCATTCATCCCCAGGCGGTGGGCATCGCCGGCCATTTCGGGCACTGGTCGGCGGGGATGCCGATCGCTCAGGGAAAGGGAGTGAATTTTAATTCGCTTCTCCCAAGCGATCTGAACCACATCGACAAGATTTCCACGGCTCTCGATCATTGCGTCGAAGTCAAGGTCTATAAGTAATCGGTGGATCCGCTGGCGCGGTTGAGTTGCTCTCGGAACCTGCTTTGCCGGAGCTCTCTTTAGCTGCGGCTCTTGGGATTGCCGACGGATTGCGTAAGGTAAGTTTGCACGGTAACCACTCAGTGAAAAGGAGGGGATACGATGGCCGCTCAAGTTAAGTATCTTTGGACCGATGGGATGGTGCGGGAACGCGTCGGGCCTGAAATATTGGAGGAGGGGGATCGAACGAGACCCGTGTCCGATACGATTTGGTGCGGGGTGGAGACTGCTCCTCTCGAACGACTCAAGGAGATTCAGCTCCACCGGCTGAAGTTTCTCCTCTCCTTCACCTATGAGCGGTCTCGGTTCTACCGTGAACTCTGGGACAGCAAGAAGGTCCGCCCCTCGGACATCAAAAGCCTCGACGACCTGCCCAAGCTTCCCGTTGTAACCAAGTACGATTTTGAAAAAGACCAGGCGTCCCATCCCCCTTTCGGCGTGGCTCCCACGAGCCCGCCCAACGAGCATCTCAAATACTGGCAGACCTCTGGTACGACGGCGCGCCCCAGGATCTGGATGGACACGCGGCAGGACTGGGAAAATGGCATCTTACTTTATACTCGCTCCCTTTATGGCCACGGCGTGAAGCCCGGATGGCGCGGCTTTTTCGCGTTTGGTTTTCCGCCCTTCATCGGTTTCTGGCTATGCTTCGCAGCCACGGAGGCCATGGGCTGTCAGGTGGTGCCCAAGGGAGCTCTCCCTACGACGGCCTGGCTGCAGGTCATGCAACGCATTGCAGGGACCGCGCCCTCTTTTCTTTGCTCTACTCCGACCTACGCTATCCGTCAGATGGAGGCGGCCAAGGAGATGAAGATTAATCCTGCCGATCTTGGGATGAACCTCCTCACGCTGGCCGCCGAGCCGGGCGCCTGCGTCCCTGCCACAAATCGTCTCCTATCCAACGGTTGGAATGCGACGATTCACGATATTCTGGGCGCCACGGAGACCAGCGGCCCAATCCTTTTTAGCTGCCAGCAGCAGGCAAAAAGGACTCCTGTCTCAGACCACATCAACATTGACTACTTCATCGTGGAGTTGCTCGACCCGGATACCCTCGAGCCCGTTCCCGGTGGCTCCCCCGGAACCACTTGTGTGACGGCCCTGGGCCGATACGGCATGCCTGCGGTGCGGTTCTTGGTCGGAGACCATCTCCACATCGAGGAGCATGCGGGCTGTCCCTGCGGACGGACGCTACCTCTGGCGGTGGGCGGCGCCGCCGGCCGAGCAGATGATGCTCTCTTTATAAAAGGCATCAAGCTCTATCCTTCTTTAGTGGAGACCTCGGTCCGAGGCCTCCCAGGCCTGGGGGTGGAATACAGGCTTCAAAAAAAGGGCGATCAGGTGGCGGTGCTGGTCGAGGCTGAGCCAGGAGTGCCGGAGAAGGAATACCCCGAACTTGCTCGCAAGCTCCAGGACGATATCAAGCTCAAGGCCACGCTCACTCTGCCGGTGGAAGTTCACCCGGCGGGAACCTTCCCTCGGGCTGAGACGAAAACGCCGCGGATCATCAAAGGCTAGCTCGCTGCGGAATGCAAAATGCAAAGTGCAAATTAAAAAATGAAAAATCGAGTTCGGGTATTTTTACTGACTGCGGAGTGAAACGTGGGCTATCTCAGGCGACTACCCAGGTTCGAGTATCTTGCCCCTAGCAATGTCGCAGCGGTCTGTGACGCCCTGGCTGAGCACGCGGGAGAGGCAAGATTGCTCGGCGGCGGCACGGACCTTATCCTGCAGATGCGCCGGCGAGAAATAACGCCGCGTTACATTATCGGTTTAAAGGGCGTCGCCGAGTTGGCTTTCATCCGCGAGCAGGCCAATGGCGACCTTGCCATTGGCACGATGACCACGATTCAAGCGATTGCATCTTCGCCCGTTATTCGACGGCGATACGGTCTCCTTTCCCAAACCGCTGCTGAAATTGGGAGTCCGGAGATTCGCCAGGTGGCAACGATCGGTGGTAATCTTGCCGGAGCCCTTCCGTGCGCCGACTTTCCACCGGCCTTAATTGCTCTCGGAGCAAAGGTGAAGCTTCTGAGTAAGCAGGGGGAAAGACACGTGCCTCTCGAAGACTTCTTCCTGAGTTTCGAGGAAACCGTTGCCTCTCGCGAAGAGCTCTTGACAGAGGTCGCTCTTCCCCAGCCGCCTCCCCTCAGTGGCGGTGCGTATCTAAAGTTCCATGACCGCCATTCAATGGATATGACAACAACCGGGGTTGGTGCCTTTGTAATTTTGGACGAGGAGAGCCGAGTTTTTCATGACGTTAAAATCGCTCTCGGTAGCAGCGCTCCCGTGCCGCTGCGGGCCAAGAAAGCAGAGACCGCTTTGCGGGGTCGAGCCTTTAGCGAGGAGGCCCTTGAGGAAGCGGCCTCATGGGTCTGCGAAGAGGCCGAGCCTCGCAGTTCATGGCGAGCCAGAAGGGAATTCCGCGTGGAGCTGATTAGGACCTTGACCAAGCGAGCCATGAGAGAGGCATGGAAAAAAGCTCTGGCGCCCTCTGACGGAGATGGATCGTGAAAAAGGTTCTGCCCGTTTCGCTTCGGGTTAACGGCGAGACTTACGATCTGCTTATCCCGCCTTGGCGCACCTTGCTGGAAGTCCTGCGGGAAAACCTGAGCTTAACCGGGGCGAAGCGCTCCTGCCAGGAGGGCCAATGCGGCGCCTGCACGGTTCTCCTCGAGGGCAAACCGATTAACGCCTGTCTTTACCTCGCAGTCGAAGCCCACGACAGGGAAATCCTGACCGTCGAGGGTCTTAGCAGGGGCGCTGGGGGCCTTCACCCCGTGCAGAGATCCTTCGTGGAAAAAGGCGCCATTCAATGCGGCTTCTGCACTCCCGGACTAGTCCTGTCCGTTATATCTTTTCTTCGTGAGAACCCCAATCCGAGTGAAGATGAGATCCGCAAGGCCGTTGTCGGCCATCTATGTCGTTGTACCGGTTACGTCCAAATTATCGAGGCGATCCTGGGGGCCTCCCGTGAGTTGGCAGTGGAAGTGGGTCGCTAGATGGGCAGTGAATCCATACACGAGTACAGCATCATCGGCAAGTCCTTGCCGAAAAAAGATGCTTGGCTCAAGGCGACCGGCGAGGCAAAGTATGCCGATGATCTTTTTTTGCATGGTATGCTCTACGGCAAGCTTCTGCGCAGCCCGCATCCTCACGCTAAAATTGTATGTATCGATGTGAGTTCAGCGGTAAAATTAGTTGGCGTTCGCGCCGTCGCCACGGGTAAGGATTTTCCTGGCATCAAGTACGGCAACATGCCGCAGACCCGCGACTACCTTCNNTACATCGGTGAAGAAGTGGCGGCGGTGGCGGCCATCGATGAAGATACTGCCGAGGAGGCATTGGATCTCATCCAGGTGGAGTACGAACCTCTACCGGCGGTTTTCGATCCCGAGGAAGCCATGCAGCCCGGCGCTCCCCAGCTCCATGAACATGCCTCGCTCAACATTTCTTCGCAGTGCGCTTTTCATTTTGGCGACGCGGATAAAGGCTTTGCTGATGCCGACTATGTCCGGGAAGATCTCTTTGAGACCCAACCTATCAAGCAGGGGATGCTCGAGCCCCATGCCTGTGTGGGCCTCTGGGACAACACCGGCAAGATAACCCTCTGGGCTTCCAAGCAGAGCCCGTACGTGGTCTGGAGGCAGCTCGCCATGGGGCTCGGCGTCGAGCCGGGCAAGATCCGCCTCATCCAGACGTTCATTGGCGGAGGCTTCTCCGGAGGCAAGCAGGAAGCCATGCCGATGGACTTTTGTGCCGTGATGCTATCTAAGAAGAGCGGCCGGCCGGTGAAATTCGTTCATGGCATGGANNGCGCCATCCGCTAAAGATCTGGCTCAAGACCGGAGTCAAAAAGGATGGAACACTTTTGGCCCAGCACTGCAAGATCATCGCCAATGGCGGGGCTTATTCCAGCATCGGCCAGCTCAGTATGTATATCCCCGGCGCCATGCTTAACTTGCCTTACCGTCTCCCCAGCGTGAAGTACGAAGCTTACCGCGTCTACACGAACAACGGTTTTTGCGGAGCGCTCAGGGGCCACACGATCCCCCAGATCTGCTTTGCTCGGGATTCTCAGCTGGAGATCATCGCCGAAGAGCTGGGACTAGACCCCATCGAGCTAAGGCTCAAGAACGCCGCTCAGCCAGGCGAGGTCACGGCCAACGGCTTTCGCCTGACCACCTTCGGCTTCAGCGAATGTATCGAGCGGGTCGTGAAAGCTTCGGGATGGAGGGAGAAGCATGGGAAGCTACCCAGATACCGCGGTATCGGCATCGGCTGTGGCTCTTTGGTCAGCGGCGCGCGTCTCATGGGTCATTCCACCTCGGCAGCGGAGGTCAGGGTTCAGGAGGATGGGACCGTCTTGTTGACGACCGGTTCGACCGATGTGGGTCAGGGGGCGGACACCGTTCTGTCGATGATCGCTGCGGAGGTGTTGGGGGTTGGCGTGGAAGATATCCGCTTCACCATGGTCGACACGGACATCACACCGGTCGATCCGGGAACCTTCGGCTCGCGCGTCACCTTTTGGACCGGCAATGCGGTAAAGCTAGCGGCGGAAGACGCGCGGCAGCAACTGGCGCAAATAGCGGCTCAGAAGCTCGGCGTCGATTCTAAGGAACTCATCTTTCGCGATCGACGGGTTTATCCGCGGCATGACCCGCAACGGGGCTTAGGCTTTGGGGAACTCGTGCGGCTGGCCGAATACCGTTTGGGACGCATTATTATGGGCAGGGGTACTTACACCACCACCGAAGAGCTTATCGACTTCCGCACGGGCTTTGGAAATATGTCGCCTGCTTACACTCCATCGGCCTGCGTCGTTGAGGTTGAGATCGATCCGGAGACCGGGCAGGTGACCGTGACTGGTATCTGGGGGGCCCATGACTGCGGCTTCCCGCTCAATCCGCTGCTGGTCAAAGGACAGGTGCTGGGAGCGACCGTTATGTGCATCGGACAGGCGCTCTACGAGAATCTGCTTCGCGTCGATGGTAGGGTTATGAATCCGTCCTTTAGGGACTACAAGATGCCCCTGGCGACCGATCTTCCGAAGCTGGCCAATGTCGATCACATCAATGTTATCACAAATGATCCCTGCGGTCCCTTCGGGGCCAAAGAGGCGGGTGAGGGGGCTGCGACCGCAGCTATTGCGGCCGTGGCGAATGCGGTCTACGACGCCACGGGAGTTAGAATGAAGAGCCTTCCGATATCCCCCGATACGCTGCTCTTCAGTCTTAAAGAGCTGCAGGTGAAAAAGGCGGGCTCGAAGGGGAATGGCCGTTCTCGAGGAGAGTAGATTGCACATCATCGTTAGGTCGAATTTCCAGGTCGCAGGATTGCTTGGACAAGACTCATTAGACCTGCAGGAGGGCAGCTCGATGCGGAGCCTGTTATCCCTCCTCTCAGAGCGGTGCCATTTGAACATTATCGATGCCGAGAGGGGTCGGGTCAACGCTTCGGACTTCACGATCATTCTAAACGGGGAAGAACATCCGTTGTGGCCGCAGGGCCTGGACACGCCTCTTCGAGAGGCCGACGAGGTCCAGATCCTCCTGATGCCTCTTGGGGGCGGCTAACTTCAGTGCTGCATGCTTGACTGGAAAGTTTAGAGAAAGGAGAAAGCGGTGAAAGCGATCGATGTCCATGCCCACTTAAACACGAAGGAAATGATGGAAGTGTCGCTGGGAAAATACAACGAGGCGATGCAGAAATACTACAAGTTCGATCTGAAAACAAAAACGGCCCAGGAAATGGCTAAAGATTTTGTCGAGGCGGATGTCAAGGGGATCTTGATGGGTTGGGACGCGGAGCACGGTTCGGGCTTACCAAAGCTCAGTAACGACACCCTCGCGGAGATCGTAAAAAGTTTCCCCGATGCCTTCATCGGCGGCTTCGCCGGTGTGGATCCGTGGAAAGGCGAGATGGCGGTCCAAGAAGCGGAGCGGGCCGTCAAGGGGCTGGGCCTCATGGGATTAAAGTTTCAGCCCGCGGTTCAGGCATTCTTCCCCAACGACCGCCAATTTTATCCTCTTTGGGAAAAGTGCGTCGAGTTGAAAGCGCCCGTGCAGTTTCATACCGGGACCACCGGGATCGGCGCCGGTCTTCCCGGCGGGATGGGCATCAAGCTCGAATACTGCAAGCCGCTTCTTCTCGACGCGGTGGCGGCCGATTTCCCGAACCTCACCATTATCGCCTGCCATCCCTCCTGGCCCTGGCAGGATGAGATGATTGCGGTTCTCCTCCACAAGGCCAATGTCTACAATGAGCTATCCGGTTGGTCGCCGAAGTATTTCAGTGATGCATTGAAAAAAGAGATAGGCGGGAGGCTTCAAGACAAGTTCATGTTTGGCTCGGATTACCCGGCTCTGACCCATGACCGTCTTTTCAAGGACTGGGAATCCCTGGGGCTCAAGCCGGAGGTGCTGGAAAAGGTTTATTACAAGAATGCTCAGCGTATACTCGGACTCCAATAGAGACCGAGAATCGGGAATCGATGAACGGTTTTCTGTCGCTTTCCGCGGAATAGTGAATCCACGATTTGTAGGAGAAACGTTAGATGTCAAAGGCACCAAAAACATTTGAAGAATGGTGGGCGGGAAGCCACTATCGGCGGTTCGTTAAACGGGAGGGGGTACCGTTATACGAGGACAGTTACCTCGAAGACCTCGCCACTTTGCCACTGGGAGATTGGGAGCGAAGGGGAGGGAAGGCCGCCTACACGCGCCTGGGCGATCAGGAAGTCGTCAACCTTCAGGTTGTTGAAATTCCTCCAAAGGGGGAGCTCAAGCCCGAGCGCCATATGTACGAAGCCGTCATGTACGTGATGAGCGGCACCGGGGCGACCACGATCTGGCAGGAGGGAGAACCCAAACGGACCATCGAATGGGGTGAGGGAGCGCTGCTCGCGATCCCTCTAAATGCCTGGCATCAGGAGTTTAGTAGCTCGGCCGACAAACCATGTCGCATTTTCTTTGGAACGAACATGTCGCAGGTAATCAATCTGTACCACAATCTCGATTTCGTTTTTAACAATCCTTTCGTCTTCAAAGAACGGTACAGTTACGCAATGGACGGGGATTACCGGGAAAAGGCCAAGCACTGGACCACGAGACTATTTGAAACCAATTTTATCGCCGACATCAAAAACTTTGCCCTGGACGCTTGGGAGGAGAGAGGCACGCGCACATCCATCATGCGCCTCTACATGGGCAATTCCGGTTCGCAGATTCACATTTTGGAGGTCGGCGAAGGGACATACGTGACGGCGCACAGACACGGCGCGGGAGCGCACGTGATTCAAATCGATGGAACCGGGTATGAGCTTTTGTTCATGCCCGGCGGTGAGACCAATGCAGAAAAGCGACGCAAGGTCCCGATTAAACCCTACGGTGTCGTTGCCCCGCGGATGAATGAATTTCATCAGCACTTCAACACGAGCAAAGGCCGCTTCCGACAGCTTGCCTTCAAAGGATGGGATCAGAGGCTGTCCACGATTACCAGCAAGGGGGATTATGACCCGGTTGGCGCTGCTCGGAGCGACGATCCTCACGGTTTCGCGTTCAAGTTGCGCTACGATAGAGAAGATCCGGCGATCAAGGAGGAGTATTACAGAGAGCTGGAGAAAAACGGCGTCACGCTGAGACTGGAACCAATCGATCAAGGGCCGGGATAAGAGAGACCGAGGAGCGGGGACCGAGGACCGGTCGACTGTTCACCGGTCTTCCGTCGCTTTCGAGGATCACACGAAGATGGATTTTCGTCTTTCTTCAGAACAGGCGCTGTTAAAAAGCACGGCGCGCAAACTCGCCGACGAGCGCTTTAGTGCATCGGCCTTCAAGTGGTCGGGTGAGTACCCCGCAGCCAATGAGAAGATCTTGCGCGACCAAGGCTTTTATGGGGTTAGCTTGCCCCAAGAATTCGGTGGAGGCGGGCTGAGCCTCCTCGAAGACTTGCTGATTCTGGGAGAGATCGGCAGGGTCTGTCCAGACACCGGCTTTGTTTTAACTCTGGCCGGTCCTGCTCGAATCATCGCAGAGATAGGCTCTGAAGAGCTGAAGCGCAAGTATCTGCCCGCCTTTTGCCGGGAGGGACAAAAGATCGGCATCGCCATCTCCGAGGCGGAGGCGGGCTCAGCGGTGACCGAGCTTAGAACCAAGGCAAGAGTTGAGCGAGATAAAGTCATCTTGGACGGGGGAAAAATCTTTATTAGC
>JABAOD010024113.1_pt1 | contig 10594 bp, 8 predicted proteins | sample 7062151 | NCBI WGS metagenome assembly JABAOD01 (sample SAMN14538626, study PRJNA623070) | marine sediment metagenome | biome: marine biome [ENVO:00000428]; feature: marine pelagic biome [ENVO:01000023]; material: deep marine sediment [ENVO:00002113] | place: India: Gulf of Khambhat ...
GTGCGCCGCCTCCAGGGCATCCGCCACCTGGATCCCGATTCGCACGATCTCGTCCACCGGCATCGGCTGGCCGCGAGCCAGGTACTTGAGCGTCTGGCCGTCCATCAGCTCCATGACGATGAAGGAGCGGCCCTCCTCTTCGCCCAGCTCGTGGATCACGCAGATGTTGGGGTGGTTGAGCGCCGAAGCCGCTCGCGCCTCGCGCTGGAACCGCGCCAGAGCCTCGGGGTCTTCGGCCAGCGCCTCGGGCAGGAACTTGAGCGCCNNCCCACCCCCGAGCTTCTCGAGGATCTTGTAGTGGGAGACGGTGGTGCCGATCATCGGCGGGCACGCATTGCAGGGGACAAGGCATCTTACCGAGTCGGCTCGGCGAGCTGCCGACCCATTGCAGACGGGGCCTCGGGATCGGGCGAATGGTCAGCCGGGACAGCGGCAGACGAGAGGGCAGCGAACGCCATGGAGTCAGCTGTCCTCTTGGAGCTGAGAGCTTCGCACGACTGAAGCCCCAGGATGAGGCGGATTCGGCGATGAGCGCATGAGCTTGGAGAGGTGCCTGCTCGTTCTGCGGCGTGCAGGCGCGGTCGAGCGCAATCCCGGACAGCGGGGAGGACGGCAACGTGAGCCGTAATCCGCTATGCTCGGCGGAGCGGCTGCGGGGCCGGTGACATCTGCAATCTCCCACTACGGAGGCAGCCCCAATGGCCGAGGGCAACGAGCCTCACTGCGGTTCGCGGGAAACGCGTGAGGACGAGACACCCCTCCTCGAGAGGACCGGAGGTGCCGTTCGGCCGGAGCCGGCGCGGGTCCTTCCCCTCGGCTCCATCGTCAACGCGCGTTACCGCGTGGACGAGTGCCTGGGCCATGGCGGCATGGGGGTGGTCTACCGGGTGCTCGACCCGCTGCACCCGGACCGCCAGCTCGCCCTCAAGAGTATTCGCCGCGATCTCGTCCACCCTGCCCTGATCAGCCGCTTCAAAGCCGAGTTCCGAAACCTGACCCAGCTGCAGCACCCGAACGTCGCGGCGGCTTACGACTTCGAGTCGATGCAGGGCAGTGAAGACTACTTCTTCACGATGGAGTTCGTGTGCGGCCGCGACATCTTCCGTGCCACCGAGGGCGCGAGTCGGGAGGAGATCTTCGATCTGCTGGTGCAGGTGTGCCGAGCGTTGTCCTATGTGCACAGCCGCAAGCTGATCCACTACGACATCAAGCCGGCGAACGTGCTGGTGGACGATCGGCGGCAGGTGAAGGTCCTCGACTTCGGACTCGCCGCCGCCAAGACCATCGGGGCTCGGGGTCTGTGGGCAGGCACCCCGGCCTACATGGCGCCCGAGCTGACCGACCCCGACGCCTACGTGGACCATCGTGCCGATCTCTACTCGCTCGGGATCATGGCCTACGAGCTGTTCTGCAGGCGCCCCCCCTTCCGTGCTCGCTCCCAGGCCGAGCTGCTGCGGCTGCATCGGTACCAAGAGCTCGAGTTCGACGAGCCTGACCGCCAGGCGATGCCGTCGTGGCAGCGCGCCGTGATCGAGCGCCTGTGCGCGAAACATCCCGCCGACCGCCATCCCACGGGCAATGCGGTGATCGAGGAGATCAATCTGGGAGGCGGCCTCTCGTACCCGCTGGAAACCCGGGAGACGAGAGAGAGCTACGTGTTCTCGAGCCGCTTCGTGAACCGGCGGGCGGAATACGGTCGGCTCACCGACTTCGTCGCCTGTCGCACCCACGGCCGCATCGGGTTTCCCCCCGTGCTGCTGGTGTGCGGACAGAGCGGAAGCGGCAAATCGCGGCTGCTGAGGGAAGTGCGCCACGACGCGCAGCTCTCCCGCGTGTGCTTCTGCCAGGGGCGCTGCTTCGAGGGCGGCCTCTCCGAGCTCCGGCCGCTGACGCCCGTGGTGGAGCGCCTGATCGGCCTTGCCCGATCGTTCGACGACCCGGACCTGGTTCGCAGCTACGGCGCGGAGCTGGTGAAGATGTTTCCGGGTATCCCCGAGCTGCAGGGCTTCGAGCCGTCGGCGCCGATCCCTCAGGTGCACAAGGAGAGTGCGCGGCTGAGGGAGGCGGTCACCGACTTCCTGATTCGGATGGCCGGTCTGACACCGTACGTCGTCTTCATCGACGACCTGCAGTGGGCCCCCGCCGGACTGACCGAGCTGCTGGCCGATCTGGCCCTTCGCGTCGCCATCGCGGAACGCCGTGGAAAGCCCGTCCCCATNNGATGCTCGAGGCGATCAAGACAGGAGGAGGAATCGAGGAGCTGACGCTCGAACGCTTGAGAGAGATCGATGTGGGCGAGATGCTCGGTTCGATGCTCGGCACCGGCGAGCTGCCCGAGATCTTCATCGCTCGGATCGCCCGCGAAACCGCCGGCAATCCATTCTTCGTCGAGGAGCTGATGCGGGGTCTCGTCGAGCGCGAGGTGGTCCACCTCGCCGGCGGCTCCTGGAAGATCCGGGACGAGATCGGCCGGATCGAGATCCCACCCACGGTGGCGGCCGCGTTTCGGCGGCGCGCCTCGATGCTCGGCGACGACGCCCGTGCGCTGCTGGAGGTCATGGCCGTGTGCGGACGCCCGGTCGCTGCGGACGTCCTGGCCCAGGCCACGCGGCTCGCACCCGAAGCGGCACACGCGGCGCTCGCGGAGCTGGTCGACCGGCGCATGATCCGGGAGGTTCCGGGCCCGGGCCTGTTCTACGGAATGAGCCACGACCGACTACGGGAAACCGTCTACGGCGACCTCGACACCGAGGTTCGAGCGCAGCTGCACCTGACGATCGCCCGCTCGATGGAGACGGTCTATGCCAGGGAGCTCGAGGAGCACGTCTTCGAGATCGCGGACCACTTCAACGCCGCGGTTGCAGGCCTGTCCGAGCGTCACGAAAGAGACAAGGTCGCCGGGTACAACGAGCTGGCCGGTCGCCGATCCAAACGCTCGGGTGCGTTCGAGGCGGCGGGAGCGTACCTGCGCTCGTCCCTCGCCCTGCTGCCTGCCGATGCATGGTCGACGGACTACGAGAAGATCGCCTCGATCAGCAAGAGTCTGATGGAAGTGGAATACCTCGGCAAGGACCTGGAGCGGGCCGAAAAGCACTGGCGAGAGCATGTCGCCCGTGCCCGGACGAACCTGGAAAGGGCCGAGGCCCACATCGTCAAGGCCGACGCATTGGCGCACCTCGGGAGACTCCACCAGGCGCTGGCCACGATCCGCCAGGCCCTGCCGCTGCTGGGCGCGAGATACCCCGCCCGGCCGGGCAAGCTCTCCGTCCTGGTGGAGCTGCTGCGAACGAAGCGATCCCTGCAGGCTCGGTCGCCCGACGAGCTGCTCGCGCTCGGAGACCTGAAGGACCCGGAAAAGAGGGCGCTCCTCGAGCTGCTGTCCAGCGCCGGCGCACCCGCATTCCAGACCTATCAGGAGAACCTGTTCGCATTCAATACGGCCAAGGGCGTGAGGCTCGCAGCGACGTATGGCAACGCCCCACTGGCAGCCATGATGTACGCGGCCTACGCGTTCGTTCGACAACAGGCCTTCGGCGACCTCGAAGGAGGTCGACGGCTCGCCGAGCTCGCGATGCGCCTGGCAGAAAGGTACGACGACCCCGTCGCCTCGGGCCGCACGTCGTTCTTGGCGGCTGCCTTCATCTTTCCCTGGTCTCGCCCCCTGCGGTCGCTCGCGCCGATCCTGCGCACCGGGTACAGAGACTCCTTGAGGGGAGGAGACCTGCTCTTCGCGGGCTTCCACGCCAATGTCCTGATCACCCAGCAGTGCATGTTCACCGACTCGGTGGACTCGACGCTCCGGCTGCTCGAGGAGCACGAGGACTTCCTGATCCGCCTGAACAACCCCCACACGATCAACGAGCTCGTCGCGCTGCGCCGGATGCTGATGCAGCTTTCGGGGCAGACCCGGGATCGCTGGTCCTTCGACGGCGACGGGTTCGACGAAGCCCGGTTCCTCCGGGATCTGGTGGAGCTGGACGACGCGATCCCGATCGGCTTTTTCTACGCCTTCAAGCTCAAGGCGCTGTTCGTCTTGGGTCTGTACGACAGGGCGTTCGAGCTGTCGCACGAGACCGACGAGAGGGTTGCCGCCACCAGGGGACAGTACGTCTTCGCCGAGCACGCCTTCTTTCACTTCCTCGCGGTGGCTCGGCGGCTGCCCGCGTTGGGACGAGTGGCGAAAGCTCGTCTTCGCCGCGGCCTCGACGCGAAGCGGAAGCTCATGAAGAAGTGGGCCCAGGCCTGTCCCGAGAACTTCCGGCACAAGCAGCTGCTCATGGAGGCCGAATGGGCCCGGCTCGGGGGCGAGGTCCCGGAGGCTCGGCGCCAGTACGAGCAGGCCGCCACCAGCGCCAAGGAGGCCAGGTTCCCGCTGAATGAGGCGGTGGCCTGCGAGCTGGCGGGTCGTTTCGAGCTCGAGCAGAACCGCGGACCCGACGCGACGAGGTGGCTGCGTCGGGCGCGTGACGGCTACGAGCGGTGGGGAGCTCACGCCAAGCTGCGCGCGATGGACGAGGAGTTTCCCGATCTTGAATCGGCCTGACGTCCTTGCAGCAGACGGCGACAGGCTCCTCTTGACATAACCGAGCTCGTCCGGGCCGGCAGAGCGGTAGGATCATCCTGCCCTCCCGGGAGGTCCCCATGCTCAACCTAGACCCCCTCTACCTCCTTCCTCTCCTCCTCTTCGCCGTCATCGCCGTCCTCGGCCTCGTCTGGAAGCGCGAGCGCCCCTGGCCGCGGCGCGGCCTGGCCACGCTGGCGACGCTGGCTCTCCTCGCCGCCCTCTGGGCCGTCGTCGCCCAGGATCTCGTCGCCGTCGCCCTCGCCCTCCTCGCCGCCGCCGTCGCCCTGGGCTTCCTGTCCCGCTCGGACGGCGGCGGCCCGGCCACCTAGGGGCAGGGGCCGGAGCGGGAGGGCCGCGCATCGGTCGGTTCGGCGGGAGAGTCCACGCCGCCGCGCTGCCCCGCCTCAGCTCTCGAGGTACGCCATCAGCCACGGGATCATGTTGATCATGTAGTGGGCACCGACCGCGTGCTCCCAGTCACGCCGAGCGAAGACGACCGCCATCGGCAGGCCGTACAGCAGCCCGGTGGTCAGGAGGCGGTCCAGCGAGCGGCCGTGGCCGAGGCCGAAGACGACCGCGCCGAAGAGCAGCGCGCAGACGGCGGCGGCTGCGGGCCTTTTCTTGAACGCCGGCCGCAGCAGGAAGTAGGACAGCCCGACGAGCAGCAGCCGGAACCAAGCCTCCTCCGAGATGCCCGAGAACAGGGGCAGCGACAGCGGCATCCAGGCCTCGGTGACCCAGCCCGACCCCGGGGAGTCGTCGACGGCGTTGACCAGGCCCAGGGGCACGAACAGCGCGCACCCGCGCAGGAAGCTGCCGGCGGCGGCCCGGTAGGCGCCCCGATGGAGCTGGCTGGCGCCGAAGCCCGTGCGGTCGATCAGCAGGCCGCCGGCGACGAACATCGGCAGCACGAACGCCGGCAGCAGAACGAGGCCGACGTCGCTGATGAGATCCCTGCCCGCGACCGGCAGCCCGGCCAGGAATGCCGCCAGGGCGAGAGCGAGGCCGACCGCGACCCGCCGCAGGCGGATCTCGCGCCACCACGCGACGAGGAGCCAGAGCGTCGCCGCCATCAGGAAGAGGAGCGTGAAGTCGTCCCCGTCGTCGGAGGCGACGACCATCGCCAGGAGCAGGCCGAGCCCCACGACGGACACGACCTGCCCGGTCTCCGACCGCCTCACCCACGCCGGCCCGGCCTCCGGGAGCTCGCCGAGCGAGCTCCCCGTCCGCCACAAATACCAGAGCAGGGCGGCGACGTAGCCGACCTGCAGCACCCGGCTCCAGGATTCGAACGCTCCCGTCTCGCGCACCCCCAGCGCGAGCGCCGCCACCAGAGCGCCCGTGACGACCAGCCAGACGGCGGTCAGGAGCACCGAATGCGGCGCCCAGCGTGAGCTCTCTGTCGACGAGTCCAGTACCCGCACGCTTCGCCTCTGACCTGTGTTACACGCCTGGCCCTCTCGAGTTCAGCCCCGCGCGGGAAGCGGCCCCTCACCCGTAGGGACCGGGCTCGACCCCGCCCGGCCCCCGGGAAGGCCCGCCGCACCCCTCGCACGTTCCCGCGGCAACGCCCGCTGCTAGGGCTTCTCCCTCTTCGCGTACAGCGAGCACCACCAGAGCGTCGCGATGCCGGCGAAGAAGATCCCCAGTCCGGCGAGGAACCTGCCCAGGTCAACCAGAGCTTCCATGATCCCACCTCCTCTCGCGCGTTGTCCTCAATGCTCCTCGACCTCGTACGCCACGTCCAGACCGAAGGCCGCGACTTCCCGGAGGCCTCCCGCCCGGTCCACCCGCTGCCTCATGTCCTCCCGGACCGCCGGCGGGTAGTCCCCGTAGTGGACGATCAGCCGGCGGGCCCCCATGTCCCAGGCGCGGCGGACACTCTCCTCTGATGGGAAGGCGCCCATGTCGCCGCGGAAGGCGATGGTGCGGTCCGAGGTGAAGCCGCTAGCGCCGTCGAGGCGGGGCTTGCCGTGGTAGAGGACGTACATCTGCCGGCGGACGTCGAGCGCGCGCTCCCAGCCGACCGGCACCGGCAGCTCGAGCACCGGGCGGGCGTCCGGCTGCTCGGCCAGCCAGCCGTAGACCGGCGGCATCGAGGCGCGATCCGGGTAGCGAACGAGCGGAAGCTCCGGGCACCAGGCCAGGGCCCCCGCCACGAGCAGCGTGCCCGCCAGGAAGCCGGGACCCAGCCGCGGATGGCGGCGCCTGAGGGCGTCGAACCCGGCCCCCGCCAGCACGGCGACGGCCAGGGCGACGAGGACGGCGAAGCGGCCCGGCGTCCGCATGCTGGTGAAGCCGGGGATGAGGTAGTAGAAGAGGGCGTAGGGCAGCGGGATCCAGAGACGGTGCCCGGCCACCTGGAGGAACGGCCCCAGGGAGAGCACCAGTCCCGTGATCCCGAGGACCGGCAGAAAGCCCAGACCGGCGAGCTGCGGCCGCGCCCGGCGCATCGCGACGATCGCCACAGCGGCCAGCACCACCGCCACGAGCCCGGGGAAGAAGCCGCCGGCCAGCCGGCCCAGTGAGGGCGCCAGCCGGGCGAGGACGTTGTCGGGGCTGACGCGCAGGTAGTCGAGGAGGTCGGCCGAGAGCCGGACGGTCTCGCTGAACGGGTGGCCGTACTCCGGCATCGCCATGCTCTGGAGGAGATACGGCAGGGCGCCCGGCGCCATCAGGACGGCGCTCAGCAGGCCCAGCAGGAGCACCCTCTTCCAGGGCAGCCGGCGCCACCGGCCCGGCCCGCGCAGGGCCTCCCACGCCAGGAGCGCCAGCAGCGCCACGAACAGATGGAAGGTGTTGTACCAGCCGAAGGTGCTCTGGACGGCCAGGCTGACCGCGGCCCCGACGCCCCAGCGGAGGCGCTCGGTGCGCAGGAACCGCACGGCGAAGTAGAGCCCCAGGGGGATGAACTGCGTCTGCAGCTGGTTCAGGCAGCCCAGGTGGGTGAACCGGTAGGGGCAGAAGGCGAACAGGAACCCGGCGACGCAGCTGCCGGCCTCCGAGATCCCGTACAGCCGCGCCAGCCGGTAGACGAAGTAGCCCGAGGCGACGAAGGAGAAGACGACCAGCGAGTTGTACGCCGCCCCGAGGCCGAAGACCTCGATCACGGGCCCGCCCAGGACGGCCTCTCCCAGCATGTGATCCATGTAGGTGAGGGTCCGGGGCTCGGGGTGGAAGATCGGCGCGTCGAAGACCTCGAGCGGACGGGTCGTCAGGCCGTGCCATCCCCAGCCGAGCAGGAAGACGTGCAGCAGCGCGTCGTAGGCGAACGCCACCGCCGGCAGGTGGGTGCCGAAACTCCTGGCGAGGGGCCAGGTGAGCACCAGCGCGGCGACGAGGTAGAGAAGCACCACGACGCCGTCGGGACTCCCCCTCCAGGACGGGGCCACCGAGGTCTCCTCGGGTACCACGGCTTCCACCTCCATGCTGGACGGCGATCCCTTCTCGAAGCTACCTCCCGGGCGCCTGCCGCGGCGCCGCCCGCGGGGGTGGGAGCCGCCTGCGGCGAGCTGCTCCGAGCTCGGTCCGTGATGGCCCGAGGGGGGCCGCACGAAGCTCCGGCAGGAGAGGGCCGGGGGCGCCGTTCTGCGGGCTGCCGCCAGTGCCGAAGGATCGTCCTTGCGCCCCCCTGGGCAACGATTCCGGCCGGGCGCCGCAGGGAGCCTTTCGAGGCAGTGATGGTCGCGCTGAGGTAGGGGTCCCTCCGCCGGGGCTCGACGAGGAACCGGCCAGGGCGGTCTGCGCATCGGGACAGCCCGTGCTGCGCGCGCAGCGGTAGTCTACGGGCCGTGACCTCACTCTTCAGGACCACCAAGTGGAGCACGGTCCTGGCGGCTCGCGACGACCCCCCGACGGATGCCCGCCGGGCGCTGGCCGCTCTGTGCGAGGCCTATTGGTATCCGCTCTACGCCTATGTCCGGTCGCAGGGCTTCGACCCCGAGCAGGCCAAGGACCTGACTCAGGGCTACTTCGCGCGCCTCCTGGAAAAGGGGTATCTGCGGAGCGTAGAGCCGTCGGCAGGTCGCTTTCGCAATTTCCTCATCGTCACCATGAGGCGTTTCCTGCTCAACGAGCTGCAGAAGGAGCGCGCCTTGAAACGGGGTGGTGGGGCGCGGACCATCTCGCTCGACGCGGAGCAGGCCGAGGAGCGCTACCGGCAGGAGCCGGTCGATCGCCTGACCCCAGAAGAGATCTACGAGCGCCGGTGGGCGCTCACGGTTCTGGCGCGGGTCCTCGAAGCGCTGCGCCGGGAGTACTATGCGGCCGGCAAGCAAGACCGCTTTGATCTGTTTCGGGGGTATCTGACCGGCGAGGAGCCGCGTGCGCCCTATCGGGTGGTCGCCGGCAGGCTCGAGATGACCGAGCCTGCAGTCCGGGTCGCCGTGCGGCGTCTGCGCCAGCGATTCGGGAGCCTCCTCAAGGCGGAGATCGCCGAGACCGTCGGGGCCTCCGAGGAGGTCGACGACGAGGTCCGCCACCTCCTGGCGGCCGTCGCCCCCCAAGCGCGCGCCTGAGGCGTTACTTTTTTCCGCTGCCGCTGCTCCTCACAACGATGGGTACCGGAGCGGAAGGTGGTACCGTATCGCCAACCCGAAGCGCAGCCTGCGTCGGCTGCTGGAGACCGCGGCCGGGTCCGACGATCCGTGACACGGCCCGGTTCCAGAGATCGACCAAGGAGCAGCGACGAATGTCGAGCAGAAGCGCCTGTCTCGCCCTGGCCTTCTGCCTCTGTTCAGCCGCCGTCGCCCAGGCGCGAGGCCGGCTCGAGGGGCGTGTGCTCTCGGTAGCGGGCCGGGGAATCGGCGGGGTCGAGGTGACGCTGGGCGAGAGCAACGCGGTGAGGATCACCGACCGGGAGGGGGCTTTCGTCTTCGAGCGCCTACCCGAAGGTACCTACTCGCTCACCCTGGGTCTGGGTGGGGACACCCGTTCGCTCACCGGTATCGAGGTCGAGGACGGACGGACCGCCACCGTCGAGACGACGATCGACTGGCAGACGACCTTCGCCGACGAGATCATCGTCGCGGCGTCGAGACAGGTGGAGCGCGTCGTCGACGCCCCGGCGGCCGTCGTCAGCCTGAGCGAGCAGGCCATCGCCCGCGAGTCCGGATCGGGCGAGATCCCGCGGCTGCTGGAGACCGCGCCGGGGGTCGACCTGGTGAGCACCACGGGCTTCATCTACGAGGTCAACGCCCGCGGCTTCAACGGTTACAGCAACCGCCGCGTCCAGGTCTACTACGACGGGCTGGACCAATCGGTGCCGTTCGCCGGTTTCCACGAGTGGTTCCCTCGCAACCTCATGGATCTGGCGAGCGCGGAGCTCGTCAAGGGGCCCAGCTCCTCCCTCTACGGCGCCAATGCCTTCAATGGCGTGCTGAACTTGACGACCCGGCGGCCCGACGACCGCCGGGGCGGCAGTGTCAGGCTGACCGGCGGCGATCCCAGCCTCGTTCGCGCCGACCTGCGCTGGGCGGGACCGCTGGCCGAGGGGTGGTTCTTCAAGCTGGTGGCGACCCGACAGGAGGGGGAGTACTTCACCCGCTCGCGGAACGAGACCAGCGAGTACCCGGGACTGCCCATGGAGCTGCTGCCCGTGTCTGACGAAAGGATCGAGGCCGGGACCTACAGCCTGCGTTTCGACAACGAGCTCGAGGGTGGCTCCCTGTTGACCCTCGAATCGGGGTACCAGAAGCTCTCGGGCCCCGCGGTCGCGCTCGCCTTTGCGGGCCGCTTCAGCCTGCTCGAACCGATCGAGCAGAGCTGGCTGCGGGTCGGCTTCACGNNNTCTACGCCACCGATCGACAGGCCCCCGACTTCGTCGACCTCTCGACAGGCGGGCGCGGTTCTGACGACTCGCAGAGGCGGCATCTGGAGATCCTCGCTCGTCACGAGCTCCGGCGGCTGCGCGTTGTCGGAGGGGGCTCGTATCAAGAGGACGACATCGGGCACTTCGCCGTCGGAGAGCCCCGGGCGGCGGATGCGAGGGCGCTCTTCGGCCAGGTCGACTTCGAGCTCGGGGACGACCTC
>JABAOD010000369.1_pt4 | contig 10586 bp, 8 predicted proteins | sample 7062151 | NCBI WGS metagenome assembly JABAOD01 (sample SAMN14538626, study PRJNA623070) | marine sediment metagenome | biome: marine biome [ENVO:00000428]; feature: marine pelagic biome [ENVO:01000023]; material: deep marine sediment [ENVO:00002113] | place: India: Gulf of Khambhat ...
GGAGCGGGGGAAGGTCCAAGCGCGCGTAGGGTTCCGCCGATAGAAAAAGCAAAGCCCCCGGGGATCGTTCCGGGGGCTTTGCTGTGTCGGACCGTGCACGGGGTGGGGTCCCACCCCTCGGCCACACCCGTTAGTACATGTCGCCCATCCCACCGGCGCCTGGAGGCATGGGCGCCTTTTCCTTTTTCTCCGGGATCTCAGTCACCAGGCACTCGGTCGTCACAAGAAGCGACGCGATACTGGACGCGTTCTGCAGCGCGATCCGGGTGACCTTGGTGGGGTCAATGATCCCCGCCTCCATGAGATCCTCATACTCCTCGGACTCGGCATTGAAGCCGAAGTTGCCCGTCTTTTCCAAGACCTTTTGCACCACAATCGAGCCTTCGCTCCCGGCGTTCTCGGCAATCTGTCGGATGGGTTCTTCGAGGGCCCGTCGGACGATGTCGACTCCGATCCTCTCATCGTGCTCCAGCTTGAGGTTCTGCAGGGCCTTGAGGGTCCTCAGGTAGGCCACGCCGCCACCTGCGACGATCCCTTCCTCGACCGCTGCGCGGGTGGCGTTCAGGGCATCCTCGACGCGCGCCTTCTTCTCCTTCATCTCCACCTCGGTGGCCGCGCCGACCTTGATCACGGCCACGCCGCCGGCCAGCCGCTCCTGCAGCTTCTCGCGGTCGTAGTCCGAGGTGGTCTCCTCGATCTGGGCGCGGATCTGCTTGATGCGCCCCTCGATGGCCTTGTGGTCGCCAGCGCCCTCGATGATGGTGGTGTTCTCCTTGTCGATAACCACCTTCTTGCACTTCCCCAGGTCCTCGAGACGAATGTTTTCCAGCTTGATCCCGACCTCCTCGGCGATCACCTCGCCCCCGGTCAAGGTCGATATGTCTTTGAGCATCTCCTTTCGGCGATCGCCGAAGCCCGGGGCCTTCACCGCCGCGCAGCTCAGCGTCCCCCGGAGCTTATTGACCACTAACGTCGCCAGGGCCTCCCCCTCCACATCCTCGGCGATGAGCACCAGTGGCCGTCCCATCTTGGCAATCTGTTCCAGCACCGGGAGGAGGTCCCGCATGTTGGAGATCTTCTTCTCGTGGATCAGCAGGTAGGGGTTCTCGAGGACGACCTCCATGCGCTCCGGGTCCGTGACGAAGTAGGGGCTGAGGTAGCCCCGGTCGAACTGCATCCCCTCCACGACGTCGAGGGTGGTCTCCATCCCCTTGGCCTCCTCGACGGTGATGACGCCGTCCTTGCCGACCTTCTCCATCGCCTCGGCGATGATGTTGCCGATCGTGGGATCGTTGTTGGCCGAGATGGTCGCCACCTGGGCGATCTCTTTCTTCCCCTTGGTCGCGATGCTGAGCTTCTTGAGCTCTGCCACCACTACCTCGACCGCCTTGTCAATGCCTCGCTTCAAAGCCATGGGGTTGGCCCCCGCAGTCACGTTCTTCTGCCCCTCCCGGTAGATGGCCTGGGCGAGCACCGTGGCGGTGGTGGTGCCGTCGCCGGCCACGTCGGAGGTCTTGGAGGCCACCTCTTTGACCATCTGGGCGCCCATGTTCTCGAAGGGATCCTCCAGCTCGATTTCCTTGGCGACCGTGACCCCGTCCTTGGTAATCGTGGGGGCACCCCATTTCTTATCCAAGACGACGTTGCGTCCCTTGGGGCCTAAGGTGACCTTCACCGCATGGGCGAGCTGGTCTACGCCCCGCATCGTGGCCCGTCGGGCTTCCTCATCATACTTGAGCTGTTTTGCGGGCATCGATCACTCCCTCCTTCTTGAAACGTGTCTGTGTGTTCTTCAAAAGTGTTCCAACGTCATTCAGCGAATCGCGGGATCCGGGGTTCTCCTTTAGGGCTACTTCAGGATGCCGAGAACCTCGCTTTCCCGCATAATAAGGAACTCTTCATCGTTGATGCGGACTTCGCTCCCGGAGTACTTTCCGAAGAGGATCTTGTTTCCGACCTTCACGTCTATCGGGAGCCGTTTGCCTTCCTCGGTCAGCTTGCCGGGGCCGACGGCGATCACCTCCCCCTCCTGCGGCTTCTCCTTGGCCGTGTCGGGAATGATGATGCCGCCCTTCTTGACTTCTTTCTCTTCGAACCGTTTGACCAAGATGTAATCGTGCAGTGGCTGAATCCTTACGCCCATACCTTCTCACCCTCCTTCTTCAGTTGACATGGTTATTTGATCCCCGCCGAGTTGCATCTCGTCTCGTGTGCCTTCCAACTCGGGCTGTGCGCTCTCGCTGTTAGCACTCGATCTAAGCGAGTGCTAACGCCGTGTAGGATATTCGACAACCGGACCTCATGCAAAGTAGGCTTTAAGTTCATTTGAGATAGTTTGAAAGCGAATACAGTGTTGATAGAATGTTATAGTTTATTTACTCTTAATTTCGCCCAAAAAGTCGAAATGTTGCAGTTTTTACCATGAATGTCCGGTTATTGCGGGGAGAAGGGTGTCCTGATATCATGGCACCCAATCAGGGGGACGTATCGTGAGGGAGAAAACAACCAAAGCCGTGGTGTCCCTCGATGCCATCGCCCGGAACCTTGGTCGGGTGCGGGACTGTGTCGGGGGACGACGCCAGATCATGGCCGTGGTCAAGGCGGATGCGTACGGTCATGGTGCGGTGCCGGTTGCCCGAACGGTAGTCGATGCCGGGGCAGACTCGTTGGGCGTGGCCCTGGTCGAAGAAGGGATCCAACTGAGGCGCAGGGGCCTTGAGGTCCCCATTCTGGTTATGGGTTCGACCTCGCCCGACCTCGCACCCATCCTCGTCGAATACCGTCTCGATCAGGTAATCTATGATCCGCTTTACGCTCCGGCGCTCTCGGACTGCGTCGGCGGATCGACAACACCGGTGAAAGTTCATCTCAAGATCGACACCGGGATGGGCCGATTGGGTATCCCCCCAGCCGAGGCTGCGGCCGCCGCGAAGGCGATTGCCCATCTTCCCGGATTGGAGCTCGTGGGGGTGATGACCCACTTTGCCGCAGCCGATGCTCCGGATAAAGGCCATGCGCTCGAGCAGCTTCGGTCCTTTTTCGAGGCGACGCGAGACATAGAGGCGGCAGGGATTGCCATCCCAGTTCGGCATGCCGCCAATAGTGCGGCTCTCCTGGAGATTCCCGAGGCCCGCCTGGACATGGTGCGACCAGGAATCGTCCTCTATGGATATCCCCCGTCTCCATCTCCTCCCCAACACGGTCTGTGGGAGCCTGCCCTGTCCTTCGAGACGACAATTGCACAGATAAAGAAGTTGCCAAAGGGTGGGACGGTGAGCTACGGCTGCACGTACGAAGCCCCCCAGGACCTCCTGGTTGCCACGCTGCCCGTGGGATATGCGGACGGCTACAATCGCCTGCTCTCCAATCGAGGGGAGGTACTCGTCCGCGGACAGCGGGCCCCGGTGATCGGCCAGGTTTGCATGGACATGATTATGGTTGACGTGACGGGGGTGGGAGGAGTGCAAGCGGGTGACGATGTGGTTCTCCTTGGACGGCAGGGAGACGAAATTCTTTTTGCTGATGAGTGGGCGGCACGCCTCGGCACAATCACCTACGAAGTCCTCTGCAACATCAGTAAGCGGGTCCCCCGCTCCTACCGCTGGCAGGGGAAGACGATCAGCTTTTAGTCTTCCTGATCGATCCCGCCTCTGAGGAATTCCGACACATTCAGTCGAACCCTCGCAGGATTTTCTTTTCGACACCCAGGATAAGTGCTTTGCCGATTTGTCTTATCGGCTGGCATTACTGGTCGAACTTCGGACATCAGGCGTCTATTTACCGACTCCTGTGGGGCGGTCAATCTGTCCGCATCTGGCCCTCACTCTTTTTTTCTGAGCACTTGGGCGCCTGTTCGTGGCATGCCATTGCGGCATCTGGTTTGCGCAGGTACCTCATAGATCACCTTGGCCGAAAGATGTAGGGAACCCCGGGAGGCAAATAGGACCCTCCCATGGTACGCCATCCGGTCGAGGTAGGAGTCAGGCGCATGGCGAATTCTCCACGATCAGGCGTCGCAACGGCTCAGGGTTACGTGGGTTCGGCGGTTGATCATGAGCCAAGAGATATATCGCACGTCGCTCCGTGTGCCACCTTCTCGTTCGTGTGTCGGCTTGAGGGAGCCTTGCAAGCAGCGGGTGAGAACGAGAATGTCGACAATCTTCTCCTTGGCGTTGGGGCAGTCGTGCTCTGTTTTGTGCTGGGGTACGCCATCGTCGTTCTCACTAGGTGTCAGTGGGGCTTCTTTGCCATTGGATTAGGCTAACCGCCGCCAGCAGTGGCCGATGCGGCTCACGCCCCATGCGCTAGACGTCGTGAAATCCTCCCTCACGGTGGCGCCTGACGATCAAACCCGGTTGCACATTCCTCCCTGGACCGCTGGACAATCTTTTGCCCCCCATTCCCTGCGCGATCGTCCGGATCCCTTCTTGTTGTTCAAGATTCCGCCGGCACTTTGCTCGACAAGCCTCGAGATGATGTTGCTGAGGCACGGAAGTTATTGTTCTCTCCTCAGATGGGACGGCTGGCGCTATCAGGCGGGGCGGGCGAGGAGGACGACGAGCCTCAACGCAAAGTGAAAGTCGTCGTCGACCCTTCGCATTCGGAAGGCCTCCCTGACCGCCGGCGAAGCATCGGTGAGCCGGCAGCGGATCTCGGCCACTACTGCGGGAGGGGACCCGGCGGTCCGCATCCAGTCCGCGAAGATCAGCGCAGACTGGTGAGCCGGGGCCGGAGCGAGCCTTGAGGATGCTTTTTCCGTGTGCTAGAGTCAGCCCCGGAGGAACAAAAAATGAATCCGGCAGACCGGGAACACCTCGACGCGGCACGGGTCGCCGCAAAAGAGGCGGGACAAATCCTGATGGAACGTTTCGGCCGCCGTCCTCAGGTGTATTACAAAGGACGGATCGATCTCGTCACCGACGTCGACCGACGCTCGGAGGCCGCCATCGTGACTTTTCTTCATCGTCGCTTCCCGGACCACACCATACTGTCGGAGGAAGGCCAGGGGTATGAGGGGAAGGGGGGAGTCCGCTGGATCGTTGATCCCCTGGATGGCACCACCAACTATGCCCACGGGTTTCCTTTTTTCGCTGTCTCGATCGCCCTGGAGCAGGAGGGCACGCTGCGCTGTGGGGTGGTGTACGATCCCCTAAGGGAAGAATGGTTCACCGCCGTGCTTGGAGGGGGGGCCACCCTGAATGACGAGCCGATTCACGTCTCCGACACCGATCAGTTGGGGGGAGCGCTTTTAGGGACCGGCTTTCCGTATGACATGAGAGAGTCTCCCGACAATAACCTGAACCACTTTCGGAATTTCAGTATGCGGGCTCAGGCGGTGCGGCGCCCTGGCGTGGCATCCATAGACCTTGCGTATGTAGCGGCCGGGCGGCTCGACGGTTTCTGGGAGTTCAAGCTGAAGCCTTGGGACATGGCTGCCGGTGCTCTCCTGGTGAACGAGGCGGGCGGGACCGTGAGTGATTTTCGGGGAGGTCCTTTTGGAATCTTTCGGGCAGAGATCGTGGCCTCGAACGGCCACATCCACGATGCCATGCTGCAAGTCCTCGCCCTTGGGGACTCTCCCACATCCGGCTCCTGAGCCCCCAGGTAAATGGAGGGTCAGCGGGCGAGGCGTTTCAGGAGCTGATTCAAGGGAAGGGCGTTGAGGACGTCTTTTTTCTCCACCCAAGCGCGGCGCGCGGTCGCGACACCGAGGTGGATGTAGTCAAAGTTCGGAAGGGTATGGGTATCGGTGTTAATGACGAGGGGGAGACCGGACTCTTTGACGCGGCGGGCATGCACGTCGTTCAGGTCCAAGCGAGAGGGGGACGCATTGATTTCCAGGGCAATGTTACGCTGCCGAGCCGCGCGCAGTAACTCATCAAAATCAACCTCGTAGGGCTCCCGCTCGCCCAAGAGCCTGCCTGTGGGATGGCCGAGCACCCGCACGTGCCGGTTGCCCATGGCGCGCACGATCCGCTGGGTCATTGTCTGCCGGTCCTGCCGAAAGGCAGAGTGAACCGAGGCGACCACAAAGTCCAACGTCCCTAACACCGCATCCGGGAGGTCCAGGGTCCCGTCGGCGCGGATGTTGACTTCGGTGCCGCTGAGGATGCGAAAGCCCTCGAGCCGTTGATTCAGCTTCGCAATCTCATCCGATTGCTTTGCCAGATCCTCTACACCCAGACCGTGAACAATCCCTAATCCCCTGGAGTGATCGGTAATGGCGATGTAGGCGTAACCGCGTCGCCGTGCAGCCTCCACGACCTCTGCAATGGAATGGACTCCGTCGCTCCACGTGCTGTGGACGTGGAGGTCGCCCTGAATATCCTCCGCCGTAATCAGGTCCGGCAATTGCCCCTTGAGCGCCGCCTCGATCTCGCCGGCATCCTCGCGAAGCTCTGGGGCGATCAAGGGGAGCCCCAAGATTTCGTAGATCTCTTTCTCCTCCCGGCCCGCGATGCGCCTGCCAGTGCGCTCCTCAAAGACCCCGTATTCGCTGACCTTCAGTCCCTTTTTTCGCGCCATGTCCCGCAAGCGAATGTTGTGAGCCTTGGATCCGGTGAAGTAGGCCAATGCCGCCCCGAAGGCCTCGGGCTCGACCACCCGGACGTCGACCTGGATGCCCTGTCGGGTCATCACACTTGACTTGGTCTCACCCTTGGCCAGGATGTCTTGGACGGAGGGGAGGGCGACAAACGCGTCCATGATCTTCGTCGGAGCGGTCGAGATGGCCAAGATGTCAATGTCTCCGACGGTCTCTTTCATCCGCCGAAGGCTGCCGGCGTAGTGGATCCGCTGGCAGCCCTTAACCTGTCCGAGGCAGGCAATGATCTCCTGGGCCAAAGGAAGGGCGAGGCCCAAAGGCATGCGCCCCGAGGCGCGCCTCAGCATCTCGATTCCCCGAAGAATGTTCTCCTCGGTCTTGGCCTTGATCCCGGGGAGGCCTCGGAGCTCCCCCGCCCGGGTGGCCGCCTCCAGTTTTTCCGTGCTCTCGATCCCCTTTTCTTCGTAGAGAAGCTTCGCGGTCTTGGGGCCTATCCCGGGAATGCGAAGCAGCTCGACCACACCCGCAGGGACGTCTGCCTTGAGCTTTTCATGCTCCCGCAGTGTCCCGGTGGTGACGAACTCGCGGATCTTGGCCGCCAGGTCCTTGCCGATCCCCGGGATCTCTTCGACCGTTTCCCGCTCGACGAGGATCGCGACATCTTCGGTTAGTCCCTCAATGTTTTGCGCGGCACGGCGGTAGGCGCGAATGCGGAAGGGATTATCCCCCTTGATTTCCAGCATGTCGGCAATGACGTTAAAGATACGAGCAATCTCAGGGTTAATCATCGACGACTCTCGCAAAGAGGGCATCTGCCGGCACAGGTATTATCGTTCTCTGCACAAGAGGAGACAAGGGCAGGTCTGTCGGACCGGGGCAGGAAGGGTCGCCTACCGCATGAGGTAGGCGTCGGGGGCTGGCTTGAACGGTCGGAGGAGCCAGAGGGGCCGCCTGAGGCCTCCCGGCCCTAGGGCCGGTCGCGTCAGCTTGAGCCACTCCCGGTAGACCTCAAAGGCCTTGTTCGTGTCGACGAAGACATCGCCATACCTGTGCTCGGGTCCCGGGCGCTCGACACGGACCTTCTGATGCCAGCAGTGTTGTCCGCTGACCGGATCGGGTTGGACCGGAAAGGTGAGGTTCTGATGGACTCCGGGGTCCTCCCACCAGATGCGTTCCGAGTCTGGATCGTCACTTTGAAACGGCCGAATACCGTGGAGCTGGCGCATCAACCATTTGCCGGGCTCGACCTGCTTGAGGTCCACCAGGGCTGTGGACCATCGCTCGCCGCCCATTTCCTCCTTGAGCCGCCAGCGCCCGATGTGGTGCGAGCAGGCAAGGACGCCTGGACGGATCCCCTCAGTGACCCAGACCTTGTCCACGAAGTAGCCGATCGCAGTCGAGACCTTGAGCAGATCACCGGTTTTGACCCCGAAGCGATGCGCATCCTTCGGATGGAGCCACAATGGGTTCGTGTGGGAGATCTCGTACAGCCATTTGGCGTTGCCCGAGCGGGTGTGGATCAGGGTCGGGAGCCGGAAGGTTGGCAGAAGGCACATCTCGCCCTGCTCTCGGTCGATGACCGACCAGTGGACGTGGCTCTGAATGTAGCCAGGGATGGCGTGCTCGGGCCAGCCCCACTCCTTGAGGGTCCTCGAGAAGAACTCGAGCTTGCGCGTGGGGGTCGGGAAACCGAGGCGTGCCGTTCCATCGATCTCCACCCCGATTGGCTGACCATCCTTGAGGATGACCTTGGTCTCGTGGTTGACATGCGCGCCGCACAATTCGTCGGGGGTCAGCGCCTTTTCGTGGGTCAGGTACGTGTTTTCCTCCATGAGGAACGCCCCGTACTTGCGCATGTATGCGAAGGGCGTGAGGCCCTCCCGAGCCGCCGATACCGGCAGTCCGGGAACGCTGTGCTCGAAGATCCACCGGTACATCTCTTCGACTGTCAGTTTCTCTCCGGGCCGGTACGGTGACTCGAAATATTTGCGGATCCCGAGGGATCCATCGGGATCGATGCGCCACGACAGTTCAATCCAAAATTCATCCTCTTCCCAGACCTGGCCCAGACCGGCCGCCTCATGGGCCTGCCAGGTGAGGGGGAATTGCTTCCCCTGCTTCTCCAAAGCGACGCGGAGGACCGGCTGGCGGAAGCTGATCCACCGGGCGGCGTGGGTTTCCTGACTCAAAAGGTCGTGCCGCTCGGAGGCATGCCCCATCGGGAGCACGTAGTCGGCAAACCACGCCGTCTCGCTCCAGATGGGGGTGAGACACGCATGGCACTCCACGAGGTGTTCATCGGTCAGCGTCTCAATCCAACTCATGCCGTCCGGATTCGTCCAGACGGGGTTATAGACGCGAGTGAAGTACATGGCGAGTTTGCCTCGATCTTCCTTCAGGAAGTGAGGCAGGAGGAAGCTCATCTCGAAAAAGGCCAGCGGGTACTCTTTGGGCATCAGGAGCTCGCTCCAGACGTTGGCTGGCGGAGGCATCAACGGGGGCGCCGGGATGGCTTTGTTGCACAGGTTCGGCGCGGTCCCACCGGGCGTACTCACTCCCCCCATCAGGACCGTGAGGAATTCCAGAGCCCGGGCCACCTGCCAGCCGCCGAGGTTTCCTGCGGCGGCGTTCCGCCACACGTGGGTCGCCAAGGCCGGACCCGCTCGTCCGATGTCACGGGCAACCGCGACAATCTGGGCGGCGGAGACCCCACTTTCCTGTTCGGCGAATTCCGGGGTGTAGGTCGCGTAGAGGTCGGCGAGGGCTGCTTCGAAAGCCTCGAAGGTCTGCGGCAAGCCGGGCTGCTCTTCTCTCAAATATTCTTCCCAGTTCACCCATCGCCGGAGAAAGTCTCTGTTGTACAGGCCTTCCCGGATGAGGACGTGAGCGATGGCCAAAAGGAGAGCGGCCTCGGTCCCGGGCCAGGGGGACAGCCAGTAATCCGCCATGGAGGCGGTGTTACTGAGCCGGGTGTCGATCACGCAGACCCGCGTCCCCCGGAGCTTTGCCTCGATGATCCGCTGGGCATGTGGATTAAAGTAGTGACCAGCTTCGAGGTGCGCCGAGAGGAGCAGAATGAAGTGCGCGTTGGCGTGGTCGGGCGAGGGGCGATCGATGCCGTGCCAGAAGGCGTATCCGGCCCGGGCGGAGGCCGAGCAGACATTCGTGTGGCTGTTGTGCCCGTCGATCCCCCAGGCGTGAAGAATGCGCTGAAGATAAATCAGTTCGTGCCCCGGCCGACCGAGGTGAACCATGACCTCCTTTTGCCTCCCCTCGATGAGGGCCTTGCGGATTCGGCCGCCGATGTCGTCGAGCACCTCATCCCATGTCACGCGCTCCCACTGGCCATCGCCTCGCTTCCCGACACGCTTGAGCGGAAAGCGGATCCGCTCGGGATCGTGGACCTGATTGATGGTGGCCGGCCCCTTGGCGCAGTTGCGGCCGCGGGAGCCGGGGTGCGCCGGGTTGCCTTCGAAACGGCGGACCCGGCCGGAGTCCTTGTCGACGTAGGCCAGCAGCCCGCACGCCGATTCGCAGTTGAAGCACGTGGTCGGCACGAGCCGGTACCGGTTCTTCACCCGCTCCGGCCAGGATTTGGCGTCGTACTCCTCCCAGTCGTCCCAGCGNNAGGGTCTCCTTGTCCACATACGTCAAGAGGCCGCAGCCTGCCTCACAGTTGAAGCAGGTCGTCGGGATGAGCGTGTAGTGCCTCTCGACCTTCTCCGGCCACTGAGTGGGGTCGTACTCCGTCCAGTTCTCCCACTGCTCGGCTGGGGGAAAGCTCGCTAACCCTCCTGCCGGTGGATCCAACCGCGCGGCGGAGGGATGGAGGGGATCTCGATTTTCCAGGGTCATGTTACCGACCTTCCTAGCTCAGGGGGATGGCCTGCCCGGTTCTCACCCAGAGATGTTCATAGATCGCTAGCCCGGCAAGACTAAGAGTGGCTGCGGCGGTCACTCCAACCTCCTCGCCCCAGGCGAGAAGCAAAAGCGGGAGCAGCGTTCCAGCGACGACCACGCCCCCCCAGAACGGAACCCGAAA
>JABAOD010007107.1_pt1 | contig 10584 bp, 11 predicted proteins | sample 7062151 | NCBI WGS metagenome assembly JABAOD01 (sample SAMN14538626, study PRJNA623070) | marine sediment metagenome | biome: marine biome [ENVO:00000428]; feature: marine pelagic biome [ENVO:01000023]; material: deep marine sediment [ENVO:00002113] | place: India: Gulf of Khambhat ...
GGCGTCGATGTCGAACGTGACGTCGATCTGCGGGATACCGCGCGGGGCCGGTGGGATATCCGTCAGGTCGAACTTGCCGAGTGACTTATTGCCCGCGGCCATCTCGCGCTCGCCCTGCAGCACGTGCACCGTGACCGCGGTCTGGTTGTCCTCGGCGGTCGAGAAGACCTGCGACGCCTTGGTCGGGATCGTGGTGTTCTTCTCGATCAGCTTGGTCATGACGCCGCCGAGCGTCTCGATACCGAGCGACAGCGGGGTGACGTCGAGCAACAGCACATCCTTCACCTCTCCGCCCAGGACACCGCCTTGAATAGCGGCGCCGACGGCGACAGCCTCATCAGGATTGACGTCCTTGCGCGGCTCGCGCCCGAAAAAGTCCTTCACTGTTTGCTGTACCTTCGGCATGCGGGTCTGTCCGCCGACCAGGATGATGTCGCCGATATCGCTCGCTTTGAGACCGGCGTCCTTTAGCGCAATCTTGCAAGGTTCGACCGTACGCGCGATGAGGTCTTCGACCAGCGATTCGAGCTTGGCGCGTGTCAGCTTGATGTTGAGGTGCTTCGGTCCGCTCGCGTCGGCCGTGATGTACGGCAGATTGACCTCGGTCTGCTGTGCCGAGGACAGCTCGATCTTGGCCTTCTCGGCAGCATCCTTAAGACGCTGCAGTGCCAAGGGGTCGTTGTGCAGATCGATGCCGTGATCTTTCTTGAACTCATCGGCCAGGTAATCGATGACACGGCGGTCGAAGTCCTCACCACCGAGAAACGTGTCCCCGTTGGTAGATAAGACCTCAAACTGATGCTCGCCTTCGACATCGGCAATCTCGATGATCGAGATATCAAACGTACCGCCACCGAGATCATAGACCGCAATCTTGCGATCCCCTTCTCTCTTGTCGAGACCGAAGGCCAGCGCTGCGGCCGTGGGCTCGTTAATAATGCGCTTCACATCGAGCCCGGCGATGCGTCCCGCGTCCTTGGTCGCCTGTCGCTGTGAGTCATTGAAATAGGCGGGGACGGTAATGACGGCTTCTTTGACCTCTTCACCGAGATAATCCTCGGCCGTTTTCTTCATCTTCTGCAGCACACGCGCTGAGATCTCAGGCGGCGCCATTTGTTTGCCCTTGACTTCGATCCAGGCGTCGCCGTTCTTGGCCTTGACGATCTTGTAGGGCATCAGCTTGATGTCGCGCTGTACGACATCCTCGTCGTAGCGACGTCCGATCAGCCGTTTGACGGCAAACACCGTTCGTTCCGGATTTGTGATTGCTTGACGCTTTGCCGGGGCGCCCGTCAGCACCTCGTCGTCGTCCGTAAACGCGACGATGGATGGGGTCGTGCGGTCGCCCTCGCTGTTCTCGATGACCCGCGCCTTGCTGCCCTCCATGACAGCGACACAGGAATTCGTCGTACCTAGATCGATACCAATAATCTTTGCCATGATGATTTCCTTCCCGCTCGACTACGTTCTTAGCCTAAAAATGGGGCTTTTGCAGGGCGTTTCAAGTCGGTTCCGTTCCCTGCTTCGCCTCGGGCGCCTTGGCCACCATGACCATCGCCGGGCGCAAGAGACGCTCATGCAGGATGTAGCCTTTCTGGATGACCTGCACCACGTGACCCGGGGGGACGGCCGTGTTTTCGACCACGCTCATGGCCTGATGGCGCTCGGGATCAAACTTTTCTCCTTGCGGGTCGATCACGGTCAGGGTGAACTTCTCAAACACGCTGTCCAGGAGCTTTAGGGTTAAGTCGAGCCCCTCATGCATCTTCTCAAGCGCCGATTGGTTCTCCTGCTGGATGTCTACCGTGCGCGCCAGCTCGAGGCTGTCCCGTACCGCCAGGAGCTCGGTCGCAAAGCGCTCGATCCCGAACTTGCGGGCGTTGGCGACATCCATTTCAGCGCGCCGGCGCGTATTTTCGACTTCGGCCTTAGCACGCAGATACTTGTCCAAGGACTCGGCGGCCTCTTGGCGCACTTGTTCGAGCTCTGCGAGGACCTGCGTCAGGCGAGTCTCCGTCTCGGTCGGCGTTTCAGCCGTACTGACGCCGACTTCAGCGACATCGGAAGGTGTCCGCTCACCCGCAGCCCCGCTCGTCTCGCTTCTGGGCTTAGCGGGCGGCGATATCTCGGTTTCAGTCTTGGCCGGCTTTTTGCCGCTCATAATGCCTGCCCCCCCTGTGGGTCACACAGCGATCCAATGTGTATGGGGGCGCGGGCAGGCCTTTCAAGCCGCCGGGTCAGCGGTGCATTGAGGACAATGCGCTACCTAGCAGTTTCGCGGTGACGTCGACGAGCGGAATGACCTGTTCGTAGGGCATACGGGTGGGCCCGACCACACCCAGGGTGCCGACGACATTTCCGCCCTGGGCATAGGGCGCAGTAACCAGGCTGCAGCCTTCGAGGGCCTCGTAGCCGGACTCACTCCCGATAAAGATCTTGACGCCATCCACCCGCATGCTGCGATCGAGCAGATGCAACAGATCGCGCTTGGTGGTGAAGGCTTCGAACAGCCGGCGAAACTTCTGAATATCGCCCAGTTCGGGAAATTCCATGAGCTTTGACTCGCCGCTCACCATCAGCTCATCGCTGTCCTGCTTCTCGTCCAGCAGCACCTTACGCGCCATATCCAGTGCCAACTGCATCAGGCGCTGCATCTCTTCGCTGGTCTGCTGCATTTCCCGAAGCAGCGCACGCTTGACTTGGCCAATCGACATGCCGCGGTAGCTCTCGTTGAAATAGTTCGCTGCCTGCACCAGTTCCGCTGCGGAATACCGACGTTCGGTGTGAATGACACGGTTTTGGACCTGCCCATCCTCAGTCACGAGAATCACGAGGGCACGCTGGCCGGAGAGGCCGACAAACTCCACCTGGCGCAGGACCACCGAGCGGTCGCTGCGCCGGATCATGATCAGGCCGGCCAATTGGCTCATCTCCGACAGCAGGTGGGAAGCGGTTTCCATCAGCTGCTTTGGGTCCTGCTCGTAGCTGAACTCGTGTTCGAACCGACGGATCTGACTGGCCTGCAGGGGCCGTACAGTAAGCAGGCTGTCCACGAACACGCGGTAACCCCGCTCGGTCGGTACCCGTCCCGCAGACGTGTGCGGCGACCGGAGCAGACCCAACTCCTCGAGATCGGCCATCACGTTGCGGATCGTCGCCGGGCTCAAGTCGAGGGCAGCTTCCTTCGCCAGAGTCCGCGAGCCAACGGGGTGGCCGTCGCTGATATAGCGCTCAACGAGCGCCTTCAGCAGCAATTCCGCGCGCGCACCCAGTTCAGCCATAAAGAAAGTCCTCGCCTGTAGCTTAGCACTCACCCGTGTAGAGTGCCAAAACGACGTTAGCAACAGCGCGGAAACCCTGTCAACCCGCCGCAGGGGCTGCGTCAATGCCGTGCTGTGCGTCACGCCGCTGGGACCGCAGCGCAAGATAGCGCCCTGATTGGCCGACGCACAGTCGCGTGATAGTTTAGCGCCAAGCAACGCATCCTCAGCACATGACGCCCGCAAAGATCCGATCCGTTGGACTGTTCGGCAAGTATGGCAGTCGCCCGAGTGGCGGCGAGATTGCCCGGCTTTCGGCGTTCCTCAAGCGCCGTGGGCTACGGGTGTTGCTCGACGAGGCTGCGGCGGGGCTCGTCGAAAAGGACACAGCGGCGAGTTGTGCCTCGGATGAGATGGGCAATCAAATCGACCTCGCCATCGTCGTAGGCGGTGACGGCACGCTCCTCAGTGTCGCGCGCACACTGGCCGATCACCAAGTACCTCTCATCGGCGTCAACCTCGGCCGGTTAGGCTTTCTTACCGATATCCCGCCAGAGAGCATGATTGAGGATATCGGCAAGATGCTCGATGGCGAATACGTCGACGAGGAACGTTTTCTACTGTCCGCCGAGATCATGCGTAACGGTAAGGCCGTACACACCTCCAAGGCCTTCAACGATGTCATCATTAACAAAGGCGAGCTTTCGCGGCTCATCGAGTTCGCGACCTATGTGGACGATCAGTTCGTCAACCGTATGCTGGCTGATGGGATTATCGTTGCCTCGCCAACCGGCTCGACGGCTTATGCGCTGTCCGCCGGCGGACCGCTTTTACATCCTACACTCGCCGCCATTGTCATGGTGCCGATCTGTCCTCATACACTGAGTGACCGACCGATCGTCGTAAGCAGTGATAATCTGATACGCATCGTTATGGTGGGGCGCGACAACCAGCGCGCCCACGTCACATTCGACGGCCAAATACACTATCCGCTGCGTAACCAGGACCAGATTCTGGTGCGACGTGCACCCACGTCTATTCATCTATGGCATCCTGCCGGCCGCAGCCATTACGATGTGTTGCGCGCCAAGCTGCATTGGGGTGGTCAGTTCTAACATGCTCAGTTACCTCTACATCCGCGACTTTACGATCGTGCACGAGCTCGAGCTCTCCTTTGATGGCGGTTTCACAGTCCTCACGGGCGAGACCGGTGCCGGCAAATCGATTCTGGTGGACGCCCTGGCGTTGGCACTCGGTGAACGCGCCGACAGCACGGTCATCCGTCACGGTTGTCAGCGCAGCGAAATAGCTGCGGGTTTCGATTTGCGTGCAGAGCAGGATGCGGCGCGGTGGCTCGCGTCCCAGGAACTCTTTGCCGACCAGGAGTGTATGGTGCGACGGGTCATCGAGGCAGATAAGCCGTCCAAGGGTTTCATAAACGGGCGTCCCGTTCCCATCCAGATGCTGCGCGAGCTCGGTCAATATCTGGTCGACATCCACGGTCAGCACGAGCATCAATCTATCTTGCGCCGCGATGGCCAGCGTCAGATCCTAGACGACTACGCGAGTCTGACAGACGCCGTGCAGCAGCTAGGGCAGCACTACACCCAGCTGAGCGCATTGACCGCCCGTGTGCAAACCCTCCAACAACAGGCGAGCGAGCGTGCCGCGCGCCTGGATTTGCTGCGTTACCAAGTGCAAGAACTGGAAGCATTCGCCATCACCGCCGATGAGCTGGACCAGCTCGAGGAGGAACACGGGCGTCTCGCCCATGGCGCCGAGTTGCAGAGCGGACTGCAAGAGCTCGCACAGGCTCTTTGTGACGAGGACGACGCGGTAGCACACAGGCTCGCGCGCGCCATGAGCAAGCTCGAACAGCTTACTCAATACGACACCCGACTAGGCGAACTGGCGAGCTTGTTAAACGGGGCCAGCATTCAGATTGATGAAGCGGCCTCTCAGCTCCGTCACTACCTCGATAAGGTCGAGCTCGACCCGCAACGCCTGCAATGGGTCGAACAACGTCTAGGGTCTGCTCACGATCTAGCGCGAAAACACAACACACGCCCAGCAGCATTGCCGCAGTTGCTGCATCGACTGTCGACTGAGCTGCAGGATCTCGAAGACAGTGACGTGAACATTGCGCGCTTGGAACAAGCGATCGCGCGCGAACGACAGGCGTACGCTAAACTCGCACAAGAGATCTCGAAAAAACGCCAGCGTGCCGCGCAGACGCTCGCCAAGACGGTCAGCGCGCAAATGCAGCAACTTGGCATGCCTGGCGGGCGTTTTGCGGTCAATCTCGAGCGGCTCCCCGAGGATGAGCCGAGCGCCACTGGCCTTGAGCGGGTGGAATTCGTCGTCAGCGCCAACCCAGGTCAACCCATGCACGCTCTGGCCAAGGTTGCGTCAGGGGGTGAGCTATCGCGCATCAGTCTTGCGTTACAGGTGGTAGCTGCCCAAGTCGCGCGCATTCCGACGTTGATTTTCGATGAGGTCGATGTCGGCATTGGTGGGCGCGTTGCCGAAATCGTGGGCCAGCAGCTGCGTCGGCTCGGGGCGTCGCGTGAGGTGCTTTGTATTACCCATCTCGCGCAAGTCGCTGCACTTGGGGATCATCATCTGCTCGTCAGCAAGCACAGCCAGGGCACGACCACCTCGGCTGAGGTGCGTGCGCTCGCGGGTCGCGAACGCGTCAATGAAATCGCCCGGATGATCGGTGGCATCGAAATCAGCAAGAAAACGCTTGCCCATGCGCAAGACATGCTAACGCGGGCCACACACAACGATCGTGTCCCCGCCTGAGTTACCCACTTCGCCACCGGCGCCGGCGTCAGCGGTCCGCCCTGCAGCCATCGCCGATGTGCCCGACATCTATCACTTGCTGGAGGTCTACGCAGGCCAAGGCAATCTCTTGCCACGTACCATGAATGAGCTTTATCGGCATCTGCGAGACTTCTTTGTCATCGCCGCGGACGACAGGGTGGTCGCTTGCGGCGCATTGGAAATATTCACGGAGGATCTTGGCGAGATACGCAGTCTGGTCGTAGCTGAAACACATAAGGGCGCCGGCTTCGGCAAGATGCTGGTCGATCATATAATAGTGGAAGCACGGCGGCTCGGACTGCGCCGTCTAATGGCCCTCACCTATGTACCGCAATTCTTTCACAAGCTTGGCTTCCGCACCGTGCCCAAAGGTGTATTACCAGAGAAGGTGTGGGGCGTGTGTGTAAAGTGTTACAAGTTTAACGATTGCGATGAGACCGCGGTGTTACTCGAACTACAGTAACAAGTGTCATGTGCCAAGTAGCAAGGATTTGGAAACGAACCCCGAGACCACCGACAATGTAGCGCTCTTCTTGCAGACTTGTTACTTGCCACTAGGTTTTTGTTTTAGAACACTTCCCTCGTTCGCTCATCCCTTTACAAACACCATACAGATAATGTGCGTGATCGGCGACGACAAAACCGGAGGCCGTCGCTACTTTGCGCTGACGTTGTTCGATGGCTTTGTCGTAAAACTCGAAGACCTTACCACACTCAACGCACACCATATGATCATGGTGCTTGCCGTGGTCGATCTCGAACACCGAACGCCCACCTTCAAAATTGTGACGTATCACAAGCCCGGCGGCCTCAAATTGCGTCAGCACCCGGTAGACAGTGGCGAGACCCACTTCCTCTCCGCCCTTCAGCAATAGGCGATAAACGTCCTCGGCGGTCAGGTGCGGGTCCTTGGACTTTTCGAGAATGCTCAGGATCTTCAGGCGGGGCGCCGTGGCCTTGAGCCCCGCCTTTTTCAGGTCGGTGCTGTCTGTCATCACTGCCCCACGCGCGTGTATGGCTTGAGCTGTGGCACGACACTATAGTCAAATAAACAGTATGTGCACGAGTGTAAACCAGATTTCAGTGAGCTGTCATGGCTAGCCGTCGTTACTTCCTCATCGTCCTGGCGGCGGCTGTCGGTGCGGGCGCCTGCGTGCGCGTCTACGTGCCAGACGTGCAACAAGGAAATGTCATCACGCAAGAGATGGTGGACCAGCTGAAGACAGGAATGACCCGCCGCCAGGTGCAATTTGTTCTCGGCACGCCATTGATCACCGATCCGTTCCATCAGGACCGCTGGGACTACTACTATTCGTACAAGCGCGGCAACAAGTACCGGGCCAAACGCAGGCTCAGTCTCTTCTTCAGGGGTGACGAACTGGTCGAGATTCGCGGTAATGTACGGGTCAAGACCGACGAGCCAAATACACCGCCATCACCAAACCTGGGTTCCAGCTGACCCACAACGGCGTAGGCGGCGCAATGACATCGGGTCACCCCGTCAAACGCTGGCGCGCCGTTTGCACCGGCGCGCGCGTTGACGTCGTGCTTGTTTGGGATCAGCCGAAAGCGGTCGGTATATTTCAATACGATCGCCGGGTGTTAGCGGTGCGTTGAGGGCTACACGCTCACCAAATATTCCTACTGGGTGCACCGACAGATCGATCTGCGGGAACTTGCGTAGGATTCCCGACCGCCTAATAGCCTGTTCTACCGTCGCATCGCGACTGACCTGCAGTGCGAGCACGATCTGTCTCGCTGCCGTCGCAAATGCAACTTCGACTGATATTAGCTCAACCTTGCCACGTGCGCGCGCCATAAACCGTGACCGCTCTTTGCCTGAAGCTCTCTACAAGCGTATTGATGATGTGGCCAAAGACCGGGCCCAGCGCAAGGGCCACCACCCGGTTCGAGAAGTCAAATTCGATATCGAGAGAGATGCGACTGCTGCGTGACTCAAGGGCGTCGAATCGCCACACGCCGTGCAGATGTCTGAAGGGTCCCTTTACCAGCCGCATGTCCATGCTCGCTCCCGGTTGCAGGACGTTGCGTGTGGTAAAGGTCTTGTGAATCTTGTGATACGCGATCTTGATCGACGCCACGACCTGCTTTTCATCGTGGGACACGATCGCAGCACCACCGCACCAAGGCAGAAAATCAGGATAGGACTCAATATCGGCGACGAGATCGTACATCTCCCGCGCACTGTACGGCACAAGCGCGGATCGGCTGATGGAAGTCATGCAAACAAACGGTGGACGGTCAGAAGCAACAGGAAGACCAGCGCCGGCACCGTGACGCGCACCGACCAAAGCCAGACATCGTACACACAAGGCGAGGGCATCGGGAACGCCGAACTCGTTAGCCTACGCTCAAGTATCCAGCCCGCATAGAGTGCTATCAACATGCCGCTGGCCGGAAGCAGGGCGTTAGTCGTTAGTATCTGCAGCAGGTCGAAGGTCCCCAGCGTCTTAAGCACACCGAGAAACTGGAACGAGAAGCTCCAGTAGTTGAATGACAGCACGCCGACCACGCCGAGCAGCCATGCGCCTACGCCGCAGACGAAGGCGGCGCCCGGCCGCGGCAACTGCCAACTTTCGCCCATCCATGCTACCAGCGGTTCAATCAAACCGATTCCGGATAGCCACGCAGCGACAACCAAAGACACAAAGAACAACGAGCCCATTAGACGTCCCCAAGGCAGCTGGTCAAAGGCAAGCGGGAGCGCCTGAAAAAGCAACTCAGGGCGGGTGACGGGATGTAACTTATTGCTAAAAAGTATGGCTAACACCACCAGGCCGCCGATGAGCCCCGCAAGCGTATCGAGACCCGCCACCGCGAAAGCCAATTTCGGCACGTGGGCATCATGCGGAAGGTACGCCCCGTAGATAAGCATTGTTCCCACTCCAAGGCCAAGGCTGAAGAAGGCATGCCCTAATGCCGTCAGCAGGCCCATACGATCGAGTCTTGCGAATTCCGGATGTAGGAGCTGCCGCGCGGCTTGCGCCAGATCGCCGGCGACGGCGGCATAGACGAGCAATAGCAACAGCAGCACGAAAAACATTGGCACGGTGTAACGCATGACCGGTTCGAGCCCCGACTTCACACCGCGGGCAACAACGGCCATCGTCATCACCACAAATAGGCTCTGCCAAAAGAGCTGCTTCTCAGGATCGCCAACGAAAACCGAGAATACGTTACCCATGCCATCGGCGGTAAGGCCATCGAGCGTACCGGCCGCCATACGAAACGCATAGGCCATAATCCATCCCGCCACGACGCTAAGATAGGAAAGAATAAGAAAGCCCGCCGTCACACCGATCCAGCCAATGTAGCCCCAAGCGCGATGCCAATGCGCCCGTTCGGCCAGCAGACGCATACTGTTGACCGGCGACTGGCGTCCGTAGCGTCCCAGGACGATCTCGGCAATCAGCAGGGGCACCGCCACCAGCAATACGCACAACAAGTAGACAACGACGAAGGCACCGCCACCGTATTGACGCGCAAGAAACGGGAACTGCCAAACGTTCTTTAGGCCGACGGCGGCACCCGTGGCGGCGAATATAAACACCCAGGATGTGGACCACTGGCTGATGCTTGCCGGTCTGAAATCGCCTTTTCTTCTTGCCGGTCTCATCAGGAACCAAAATCCAATCAATCACTCCACTATGCGTCGAGGCTGGGACGCTTAGGCATTATCCTAGTCTGGCAAGTTTAGCATGCACCGTTAAGCACAGTTTTTAGCGATGGCCGTCGCGCATCCCCGGTATGCCCTTCACGCATAGAAACGGCGCCCCTCGGTGCCGAATTCGATGCTTCTAAGGTAAGCTGTGTCGTTGTCCCGGGCTGATTATGCTAATGAGCGCCAAGAAAACCCAAACGCCTTCCCGCATGATTGCCGTCAACAAGAAGGCGCGACATGACTACTTTCTGGAAGAGCGTTTCGAGGCCGGACTCGCGCTTGAAGGCTGGGAGGTTAAGAGCCTACGCGCGGGGCGCGCGCAACTGAAAGAAGGTTACGTGGGAGTCAAGAATGGCGAAGTGTTTCTTTTTGCCGCCCACATCTCGCCGCTCGCGTCGGCATCCACCCACGTCAAAGCGGATCCGCGCCGCAAGCGCAAACTCTTGTTGCACAGAGACGAGATCCGAAAGCTCATCGGTGCGGTCGAGCGGCGGGGCTACACCCTGGTGCCTCTGGCACTTTACTGGAAGCACGGTCGTGCGAAACTGGAGGTTGCCCTAGCGAAAGGCAAGCGCAAGTATGACAAACGTGCGACGCTGCGCGCGCGCGAGGCGGAGCGCGAGCAACAACGGGCGCTCAAGAAGGCCGGGCGTTAACCGTCAGGCCGCTCCCACCCCCACTGGATCAGGTCAAACGCTGTTGTCTCACACCTTGCTTGTTTAATAGCGCCTGAGACCCTACTATAAGTAGCGAAGTGGCGACCGCTAAGGACGGTCGTTAGCCATAGGGGGCGACACGGCTTCGACGTGGGTCATG
>JABAOD010004413.1_pt3 | contig 10582 bp, 7 predicted proteins | sample 7062151 | NCBI WGS metagenome assembly JABAOD01 (sample SAMN14538626, study PRJNA623070) | marine sediment metagenome | biome: marine biome [ENVO:00000428]; feature: marine pelagic biome [ENVO:01000023]; material: deep marine sediment [ENVO:00002113] | place: India: Gulf of Khambhat ...
TAAACTCACCGCGTCCCGCATGCTGCCGGTGGCGTGGCGGGCCATCGTCTCCAGGGCCGCTCCGTCGGCCTCGATCCCCTCGGCCTCGGCGATCCGCTCCAGCTGCTCCACGATCTTGGGCAGAGGAATCGGCCGGAAGTCGAACCGCTGGCACCGCGACACGATGGTGGCAGGGATCCTGTGGGCCTCGGTGGTGGCCAGCACAAAGTACGCGTGGTCCGGAGGTTCCTCCAAAGTCTTCAGAAGGGCGTTGAAGGCGGGGGCGGTGAGCATGTGGACCTCGTCGATGATGTAGAACTTGGCGCGACTCTGGGAGGGAGCGAAGTTCACCTTCTCCCGAAGGTCCCGAATCTCATCGATGCCCCGGTTGGAAGCAGCATCGATCTCGATGAGGTCCATCGATCTCCCCTCATCGATCGCGTTGCACTGGGCGCATTGGTTGCAGGGGATGCCTTCTGCCTCGCCGCTCCCCTCCTCACTGCGCTCCAAGCAGTTGACGGCCTTGGCAAGGATCCGCGCCGTGGAGGTCTTCCCGGTCCCGCGAGGTCCGCTGAACAGGTAGGCATGGACGATGCGGTGCGAGGCCAGTGCGTTCACCAGCGTGCGGGTGACGTGCTCCTGGCCCACCACCCCCTCAAAGGTGCTCGGACGCCAGGTGCGATAGAGGGCTCTGCCGGCCATGGGGTAGCGGCCAGTCTATCACCGCCGACTCCGAGTAGCAAGGCGAGGCTCTTCCATTGTTCGGTCCATGGCCCTGCGCTAGAATGGCCCTACCCGCCGCCAGACTGGATCTCGAGGCCACCTCTTGGCGCACGCCACCGTCTCTGCTCCTCCCCCCCAGAGCCAAATCATCGCCCGAGCTGCTGCTGTGGTTATGCTCGGCAACGTAGCCAGTCGGGCCTTGGGGCTGGTCCGCGAGACGGTGATCGCCGATCTGTTCGGGGCCACAGGCATGGTGAGCGCCTATCGCACAGCGGCGGTCGTCCCCACTCTCGTCTACGACCTCCTGGTCGGAGGGCTGATCTCCGCGGCTCTGGTCCCCATCCTGAGCGGCTACGCGGGTCCCGAGCGGCGCGCGGAACTCGCCCGCGTGTCGGGGGCCCTGTTCACGCTTCTCTCCCTCATCCTCGCGGCGACCGTGCTGGGGCTCGAAGCGATCGCGCCTTTCCTCGCCTCGCTCCTGGGCGGAGGCCTCGATCCCGATCTCCAGGACGCCATCGTCCGGCTCACCCGACTGATCCTTCCCTCCATCTTCTTCTTCGGCTTATCCGGCGCGCTCACAGGCCTCCTCTACTCCAGGCAGCGCTTCATCTTTCCTGCCTTTGGGGCAGCGGCCTTCAACCTCGGGATCATCCTGGCGGCAGTGCTCCTCGCTCCCCGGCTCGGGATCGCGGCGCTCTCCTGGGGCGTCGTCCTGGGGGCAGCCCTTCAGCTCGCCATCCAGCTCCCGGGGTTGGGTGGACTGCGGCCTCAGATTGGCCGGCTCTGGCACCCGGACCTGGCACGGGTGGCCCTGCTCTACGCTCCGGTGGTGCTCTCCATCGTCGTGAGCCAGGTCGGGATCGCGATCGACTTCAACTTGGCCTCCCGAACCGGTCCCCAGAGCCGGGCCTGGATGCAGGCCGCCACCTATCTGATCCAGTTGCCTCTGGGCCTGGTGGCAGCAGCGGTCTCGATCGCAGTTCTCCCCTCCCTCTCTCGGCTTGCCGGTCGGCCGGACTCGGCCCGCTTCCAGCGGACTCTGGTCACAGGCCTCCGAATGGTCCTGGTCCTGATCCTCCCGGCCGCGGCTGCTCTGCTGGCCCTGGGCAAGCCCCTCTTGGGGCTGATCTTCGAGCACGGGGCCTTCCTACCAGAAGACACGACGGCCACGCTTAGGGCCCTCGAGACCTACCTTATCGGGCTCCCCTTCGCCGCGGTGGACCAGGTCCTGGTCTTCGCCTTCTATGCCCGCCGCGATCCTAGGACTCCGGTGATGGTGGGGATCGTCTCCGTCGGGATCTATCTCCTGGTCGCCCTCTCTCTGATCGGCCGCCTGGGATTCGTGGGGCTGACGCTCGCCAACGCTGCCCAGTGGGCCGGCCACGCCCTCCTGATGGTGTTGCTTGCTCAGCGCCGGCTCGCCCAACTGACCGGCCAGGGAATCGGGCCTGCACTGTGGAAGGCTGGGGTGGCCGCGGTCGCGATGGCGCTGGCGGCGCGAGGGTCCGCCCTATGGCTGGCCCAGGCGACCTCGGGCAGTTTCCTGCAGGAGGCTCTGGTGGTGGCAGGGGCCGGCGCCCTGGGACTTCTGGTCTACGGAGCCGTGCTCCTCGCCCTGCGGGCGCGAGAGGTCCGTCTGATCCTCGACCTGGTGCGAGGCCTCCGACGCGGTCCGGCGCGCGAGTCTTGACGACGCCGCGCGCGGCAACCTATGATCTCTAGGTGGCCAAGAGAAGGAAGCGCGGAAAGAGGCGAATCCGGCGACCCCCAGTGCCTCCTCCCGTCCGTCCGGAGCAGCCGGCTCTCTCCCCTGTGTCAGAGCAGGACTATGACTACGTCTATCGCGATCTCCGACGGATCGCGCTCTTGGCGGGAACCCTCTTTGCCGCCCTGGTGGGTCTCCGCCTGCTGATCCCCTGAGGCCGGAGGCCGCCGGTCCCCCACCGTCGGTAGGTCCCCTGCAAGTACCTGAGGATCACCATCTCCACCACAAAGTGGAGACCCACCGTCAGCCACAGGTTGCGCGAGTAGAGGAAGACCAGGGCCATCGCCAGGGCCATCCCCCACCGCCACGCCACCTGCCCCACCTGAGGCGTCGCCAGGCGGCGCCTCCACTCGGGAGTTGCGGCATCCTCTAGGTACACGATCGCCAGCCCGCCGAACACGCCCCAGTAGAAATCCCCCAGGAGCCACTGGGGAGCACCTCGGTAGAATGCCCAGTGGACCTCAAGCGCGATGGCTTGGGCCAGAACGCCTACCCAACCCCACGGCTCATCCACCGCCCGCACCCTTCCCAGGAGAGGCCGCTCGACCGCGGGAGGTCTGCTTCCCAGGCTGCGGACGTACCAGTTCCAGCCCCACAGGAAGAGGGCGGTGGCTCCGGCGCCCAGCATCAGCCCGCCCGCCGCTGATCGGGCCCAGTCGTCCACGGCGAGCCCCATGAGCCGGGGGTTGGTCACCCCCTGTAGGAGGGCCAGATAGGGGACCCCTACGAAGAAGGCCAGGCGCACCACGTGCTGCACTCCGGCGTGTTCCGCCAAGCCTTGAAGAGGCTCGAACACGCGGGCCAGGCGGCCCGACAGCCCCCGTCGTGCCCGATAGAACAGGTGGTGGGCCGCGATGTAGACAAACACCGAGGCCAGGGTCCAAAGGAAGAGGCGCGCGCTAAGGAGGCTCAAGAAGACCCCCTCACTGAGATGGGGAAAATCCGCGGAGCCAGGCCGCGGATCTCAGCATGGGCGCGAAAGGACTCGAACCTATGACCTCACGGATGTGAACCGTGCGCTCTAACCAGCTGAGCTACGCGCCCGCATCCCCATTGTAGCATCCCGAAGGAACACCGGCAACCTGAGCCAGACCAACCTCTCACTTGGGCATCGCCTTGAGGCTCTGGTAGGCCTCGCGCGGCGAGCCATCAGGATTGGTGATGGCCCACCAGAACTGCTCGTCGGCCTCCGTCCAGTCTGGGTCGGCCAGATAGATCACGAACATCACACCGATCCAGGGACTCCAGTTGTTTCGTGCAAAACGGAACGCCCGCACCAGATAGTCCGCCTTCTCCGACTCGGTGACGGCGTGCCAGGCGTAGGCGGGGTGGATCAGGTCGCTGGTCCACCCGAACTCCAGCACCGCGACCTGCTTGGCCCCGTCCCCCTGCTCGACCATCACCTGGCGGAGGTCCTCGACGTGACGGAAGGTGTAGATCCGACCTGCCGCACCCTCGCCATGGTTGTAGAGTGGGTGAGCCGCCGCCTCCTGCGGGCTAGTCTCGGGCGGGGCCTTGTAGCCCGCGCCGTGGGCCCCCAGGACGTCGAAGCAGGGGGCGGCCCCGCTCGCGTACATCTCCCGGAGGAACAGAACGTCGGGGGTCGCCTCCGCGTTGTGCTGGGTCGTAGGGGTCAGCCCAGCTGAGACCACCAGGGCCNNGAGACGAAGTCTGCGAAGTCCCCGAGGTCGTCCGGGGGACCGCTGGCTGGGAACCCGCCCCCTGCCCAGGCCGGCTGATGGTCCACCCGGACCAGCAGGTCCAAGCCTCGGGCCCGGGCATCTTCCACGATCCGATCCGTTCGGCTCCAGTCGAAGGCTCCTTTCCCCGCTCCCTCGATCTCGCGCCACGGAAAGATCTGCTTGACCCAGTCAAATCCCGCCGCGCGCACGAGGTCGAGGTCACGCCAGGCTGTCTCCGGCCGCCACCACAGGAAGGCCTGCATCCCGAACTCGGGGGAGGACATCCGAGCAGGAGGGGCAATAGGCGAGGGCGGCTCCAGGGTGGGAGCGGGCGTCTCAGGCGGAGCGGTCCCCGTCCCCGGCACCGCGGTGGGAGTGCGACGGGCCGTCGCGGTCGGGGACGGTCGCGCGGCCGGGGACACGGGGGTCTCGAGGCCGGTATCGACTCGACAGGCCGACGCGATCAAGGCCAGGATGAGTGCGACTAGAAGCCCCCGGCCCTGCTGTGCCGCGTCTCGGTCGGGTGACCCTGCCACGGAGCGGCTACCCGCGATCCTGGTACCAGAAGGCCGTGCTGGAGTAGGTCACATCCAAGTTGTTCCCGATGAAGCCGTGTTCCACCTCCACCCGCAGCGACTCTCTGTATTCGACCTTGTTGGTCAGGTAGAACCGGTACTGGGAGGTCACCTCCCCCCACCTGGCCTCGTCCTTCCAGGTGTTTCCGGCAAGGGGGAAGATCCACTGCCGGCCTGGGACGTCGGTGTATATGTAGTAGTAGCCCGCATCGAAATCGTCCTCGATGCCCGTCCCGGGAAGGGCGTAGGTGCCATCCACCCAGATATTCAGGTCGCTCTCCAGGTAGGGGAAGTGCCAGTGGACGGGCAGAGGCGGCTCCGTGTGTCGATTCACGTCGTACATCGTCAGGATGCAGCCGATGTACCTACCGCTCCCCCTCAAATCGGCGAGCACATAGTTGCCCAAGTCGTCCCCCCGGGCCTCGAGGTGCTGGATCTGAAAGCGTGCGTGGAAGCGCGCCGGTCCCGGATCCCCTCCCGCGCTGCGGTACCAGATATCCAATGGGATCTGAGCCGCATCGGGCCGACCGTTGTCGAAGACGATCCGAGCCTCCTGGCCAAACGGCATGGGGAAGTAGTTGTAGAAGCGGTTGCTTCCCCCCTTCAACTCAATTCCCAGTGGGAGAGCCCTGTAGCGACGCATCTCCTCGGCCGCGCCGAACAGAGCCCTCAGCGGCCCCTCGACGCTAGGACCTGCCTCTCCGTCCCAGAAGATTCTCATCGCCAGCCGTTCGTCCCCACCCGGCGGAAGGGTGATAGCGAGGCCGCTGAGAACGGCGGGTCCAGGCAGGGCCAACTCGCCGGAGGAGAAGCCTGGGACGGTGAGCGTCCGCTGGATCAGGGCGGATCCCCCCTGTGCCGAATAGGGGCGGACGCCCCTCTGGCCCCACGCCCGGATGATCCGGGAGAGTTCCTGCGACTCGGCAGCACTGAGTGCGGGCCGGAAGCTTGAGAAGGGGGCGGGGGCGTCCGTCCACCTCACCACCTCTACCTCGAAGAGCCGGGGCAGCCCGGTGGTGGCGACCAGGACGGAGCGCGAGAAGGGCATAGGCAGGTATGAGATGTTTCCCCCGTTGGCCGTGCCATAGTGTCCCACCAGGGGCGCCGAGAACGGCCACACATCCCCGCTGAAGAACTCGGTAACGGGCATGTCCACACGGGGAACCGCCTCGTCATCGAAGTAGAATCGGATGTTTCCGGCCTCTCCGAAGAAGCCCCATTCCGTGGCCTCGGGACTCGTGGGATCGTCCCCGTCCTGCAGCGCCCAGTTGTGCTGCCGGTGGGTGAACCACACCCTTGGGATGTAGCCCGGCCCTTCGGTCCGGGGCACGATGACGTACTCGGACTTGCCATCGAACGAGGTGCGGATTTCGAAGCCCCGCGACCGGAACAGCTCGTCGGAGTTGAAGTAGTCCCAGTAGTGCTCGAGGTTTTGGGTGTCCTGGCTGGAGTGCTGGTAGATGACGGTCTCGGTCCGGAGCGGTAACCGCGAGAGGTCCCAGAGTTGGCGGAGCAGCCGACACATGATCGAGCTGCAGCCGGCAGGCGCTGGGGAGACCGCTGATTGGGGAGAAGGCGTCGCCGTTGCGGCGGGGGTGGCGGCATCCTTCCCCACCTTCGCCACCGCGCCTGCTCCTGACTCCGGCCGGGGACTCTCTTTGCTCCCCACGGGCATCCCATCCATGCCGGCCGACCCCTCCTCCAGGTCGGGAGTGTGTTCGCCGTCGCGGGCCAAGCTGGGCGGCTCGGCTCCCCTCCGCAAGGGGGTCACATCCGACGCGGGCTGTCCACCCACAGTCCTGAGAAGGAGCAAAACACTTGCCACAACAAACAGAACGGCGGCAGCGGCCGGCCAGCGCTTCATCGGCACCGCCCTCGCCTGCAGAACACGAGGAGCAGGACACGAAGCCTGCTCCTCATCTGACGATTCCCCATCCCCGGGGAAGGCTACTTGGGCATGTTGGCCAGGGCGTGGTAGGCAGGTCGGAGGGACCAGTCGGGACGCACCACGCCGTACATGGACTGCTCGCAGCCAGCTCCGCAAACCGGAGCATAGTTGAGGTTCCAGAGGAACATGACGCCCATGTATCCCGAGGCCTTGCCAACTTGGTAGGACCGGACGAGGTAGTCGGACTGCTCCGCTTCCGTGTTGTCCTGCGCGAATTCCCACCCCGCGATGGGGGCGGCCGCGATCCCCTCGATGGAGGCCCATCCGAACTCCGTAGCCCAAAGCCGCTTGTTGCAGTCGCCGTACTTGCACATGATGTTGTGATACTGCTGGATCGTGCTGAGGAAGAACCAACTGCGGTGGCCGGTGGCGTTGAAGGTGTGGGTGGGGTCCAACGACCAGGTCTCCCACTGGGCATCAGGGGGGTTGTTGTACCCGGATGGGTGGACGCCGATGGCATCCGCGCACCCCTTCGCGCCCGCCTGATACATCTGCTCCAGGTAGATCGCATCGTCGATGGCGATGATCCCGTCGTTCCAGCCCGTCGGAGTCGGAGCCCCTGAGACAACGACCAAGCCGGGCGCCACAGCCTTGANNCGTACTCCGACGCGCTCAGCGGGCGGCCGGTGTGCCATTCTCGCTGGAGGTTGGTCTCGTTCATCACCTCGATGGCGTGAATCCGATTCCCAAAGTGCACCGCCAGGTCCCGGACGAAATCGGCGTATAGGTTGTAGTCGTCGGGAGGCCCCGCCTCGCCCGTGACGCTGCGGGACCATGGGGGGGCTGCCACCACGCTGAAGAGAATCTTCAGCCCGGCTCCGGATATGGCGTTCACCCCCTCCTCCAGGCCGAAGGCGTTCCAGTTCCTCTGACCCTGCGCCGGCTCGATCCAGTCCCAGCGCACCTGGATCTTGACCCAGCGGAAGCCCATCCCCTGGATCGAGCTCACCAGCTGGCCTAGATTCTGCTGATAGGGATGGACCTGGACTCCGTAGTCGAACCCCGTCCCGGGCGGCGCCGGCACCTGGACCACGGGCGCGGGCGCCGTCGGCTGAGGGCGCGGGGTCGGAGTTGGCGTGGGCACCGGGGTGGGGGTGGCCACCAACAGCGCCACGGCCTCGCTTCCCACCAGCGGTGTCTGGCCGCCGTCGTCGGAGATGAAGTACGAGATCGAATACTCCCCTCCCAAGGCCGTGCCCCAGGTGAATGCTGGGTCCGACGGCTCCGCCAGGTCGCTCCGGATGAGGAGCCCCGCGGCGTTCTCCACCTGCCACACCACTGCGAACTCGCTCTCGATCGGACTCGGCGCCGCGTCCCGGTAGGCGTACAGGCTCTCCCAGATACGAGGATCGTTCCCCGGAGTCAGCAGTCCCGAAACGGTAGCGCCGCCCAGGCGGAAGGCCTGCGCCTGGGCCAGCCTCAGTCCGGCGCTCTCCCCGTTCCGGATGGTGACGGTGTGGTTCCCCAGAGCATCCTGGTAGTGGAAACGAAAGGCCAAGAGCTGATCGTCGAAGCCGAGCGACGAAAGGCCCGGTGACGAAAACTCTGCCAGAACCTCCTCGCCCGGCGTGACGAGCTCATCGGAAAGAGAGATCTTCCCTCCCAGCAGCGCCAACGCATCTTCGTACGAGAGAGCGGAGGATTCTCCCCCCACCCGATCCCCAGCGAAGGCGGAGATCTCCAATTGAATCTTGTAGCGGTCCACCTGGCCGACGGCGTAGGAGAGCAGAGCCTCCAGCCCACCGGGGGACGCATCGGCGCCAACTGCGGGAAGCACGAACCGGTCCACGGCCTCGCCGAGGGCTTCCCAGTCGTATCCGCCTGTTTCCCAGCGATCGTCCGCCACCTGGCGCGGTGGCTCCACCCGGACTCCCAGAATCTTCCGCTCGGCTCCCAGTCCTTCCGCCAGCGCCGCCACGAAGTTGGAGAACTCTGTCGCCAGCTCCTGGGAAACACCACGGTAGTCGATCTGAAGGCCGGCGTACCCACCGCCCACCACCAGCCCCAGCACCTCCTCCACGTGCCGCTGAAGCAGGTCGGGTCTGACGAGGATGTTGTTGGTGAGGTCGTCTCGAACCTGCCCCTCCCGCCAGTTAGCCAGAACGGGAAGGATGCGCGGCCCCTCAGGGACGGATGGCGCGGTCAGGAGCGAAGGCTCGGAGGCCACGGTTGGATCTCCGCTCACTCCGTCGTTCTCCACGAAGATGCCAGCCGACTCCACCCACGCCAGACCCTCCAATTCCGCGGGGTCCAGCTCATCGCCATCCAGCCGCCGNNGCGCCGATTGCACGACCAGAACGGCCTCCGGCAGGTGGTCCAGGCGCGTCTCCAGAACATCCTCCTCGGGGATGAGCGTTCGAGGCAGCCACCGCCAGCCGCCCATCTCCCAGGCATACAGATCCAGCGCAGACACGGGCTCCGCGTCGTTGGGGATCGGAATGGTCAGAATGACCGCGCCCGGTGCGGGACCGAAGGAGGACAGTGTGTACAGAGGGCTCCTTGGCTCCAGCCATTCGGGAAGGGAGTCCCCTGCGGCCTCGAATCCCACTGCTCGGCCCTCCACGAAATCAATCTGCGGGATGGACGTCATTCGGACCCGAGCCCCACCCGCCTGGAGCCCCTCTGCCAGCACCGTGAGCTGGGTGCCGTCGGGATCCACTACCGAGCCCCCCTCTGCTCCGATCGCGGTGTACCCGGCTGCCAGCACACGCTCCACCACAGAGATCGGAGGCAGTACCAGCGCCAACCCGACCAGCGAAGGGAACACCACCAAGTTGACGATCTGACGGGTGCGATCCCACGCCGCCACCTGTGCCTGAATCCTCCTCCACCAAGAGCCCAAGGCTTGCATCCTCCTCGTGAATACGCCGGACCGATCCCAGGCAAACGCGGCGATTATATCCAGGCGCTCTCGGGGGTGTCAACGGCTTAGGCAAGGAGACGTTCCTCTGCCGCCAGGCGCCCGCGCCGCATGAAACTTTGGCTTGGGAATCACTCTGGGGCTATAATCGCCGCCTGGGCCGTCCGAGGAGTTCCCGCTGGAGATCACCTGGTACGTCGACCGCTGTTTCCGCCTAAGGGATCGCAACGGCGTGGTCATCACGGATCCTCCTCCCCGCCTTCCGAGAGTCCGCGCCGACGTCGTCACTTTGACCCGACCCCGCGAGGGCAAGACGACCGGGTTGAGGGGCCAACCGGTTCTGATCGACGGTCCGGGTGAGTACGAGGTCAAAGGGATCTTCGTCACCGGAATCGCCGTACCTCCCAGTCCCAACCGAAACCGGAAGAAGACGAAGACCGAAACGGCAACGCTCTATCTGTTCGCGTTCGACACGCTCAACGTATGCCATCTCGGTGCCCTGGACCGGGTTCCCTCATCCTCCCAAATCGAGGAGCTGACCAACATCGATGTCCTACTGGTACCCATCGGAGGCCAAGAGACCCTGGGCGCCGCCCAGGCGTCCGAGATGATCAGCCTGCTAGAGCCCCGGGTGGTGATCCCCATGGCCTACTCGGTTCCCGACAAGGACGCCGCGCTGGACAGGTTCCTCAAGGTGACCGGGGCCACCCCCGCGGAGCCCGAGGAGATCCTGCGGATCACGCGTTCCCGGCTGCCGGACGAGACCCAGGTCGCCCTCCTCGCTCCGAGGTCCTAGCGCAACTGGACAGCAAGGGCCCCGCCCCAGACGTTCGGACCTGGCGAGCCTACCCCAGAGACGGGACGTTCTGTTCGGCCGGCCCGCACAGCCCTTCGTGGACAGGCGCACGGGATGACGAAAAGGATTAGTGACGGCCTCAGGCTGCGGGGCCGCCGGTTCGTCTGGGGCAGGCGGACCTACATCATGGGCATCGTGAACGTGACGCCTGACTCGTTTTCCGGTGACGGCTTGGCTGACTCCCCAGAGGGGGC
>JABAOD010023085.1_pt1 | contig 10582 bp, 9 predicted proteins | sample 7062151 | NCBI WGS metagenome assembly JABAOD01 (sample SAMN14538626, study PRJNA623070) | marine sediment metagenome | biome: marine biome [ENVO:00000428]; feature: marine pelagic biome [ENVO:01000023]; material: deep marine sediment [ENVO:00002113] | place: India: Gulf of Khambhat ...
CGAGATAACGATGCAGAGGACAGAGATCAATGGAATGCAGCTGGCGAGAGTGCTTGCCGTCTTCCCGCTGATGACGGTAAAAGTTATCACCGCAATTTACTGGCAAGCGTTGCGCCTCTGGCTAAAGCGCTGCCCACTGTACGTACATCCTGACAAGAAGAAGACAATGGTGGTGCAAAAGACATGAAGACGATCTCGGTAGATTCCATTCGATCTCTCGACGAAGAGCAGGAAGCGGGCTGGCTGGATCGCCTGGCCCGTCGTATCGTGCGTAACCGGCTTGCCGCGATACGGCGGGGTGAAATCACGATCATCGAGGATGGAGAGGAGCGAACGTTCGGCCGGCGAGCCGACGAATTTCCGGAGTCTGTCGTGATCAGGGTCCATTCCCCGGCTTTCTACAGCGATATCGCGTTCGGCGGGTCCGTCGGTGCCGGAGAGGCCTACATCCATAGGCATTGGGAATGTTCAAAACTCGAGTCGCTAGTCAGGATTCTGCTCAGGAATCGCGGCGTCCTCGATGACCTGGATTCGGGCACGGCGTTACTGAAACGCCCGCTGCAGAAGCTTTTTCACTGGATGAACAGGAATACGAAGCGCGGCAGTCGGCGAAACATCGCGGCACATTACGACCTCGGGAACGATTTCTATAGCCTGTGGCTGGATCCGCGAATGATGTATTCGAGCGCGTATTTTTCCAGGCCGTCAACTTCGCTGGAAGACGCCTCGGTCGCGAAGCTCGACCGGATCTGCAGGAAGCTGAATCTCGCTGAGTCGGACGAGGTAGTAGAAATCGGCACCGGCTGGGGCGGCTTTGCCATTCACGCCGCCACACACTACGGTTGCCGCGTTACCACAACGACGATATCGGAGCAGCAGTACCAATATGCGCGGGCAAAAGTCGAGGCGCTGGGGCTCGCCGACAAAGTCACGCTGTTGAAAAAAGACTATCGTGAGCTCCACGGTCAGTACGACAAGCTCGTCACCATAGAAATGATCGAGGCCGTTGGCCACGAGTACCTCGATACGTTCTTCGACAAGTGCGCAGCGTTGCTGAGGCCGGACGGTGAAATGTTGTTACAGGCCATCACCATCGCTGATCAGCGTTATGAACAGGCGAGGAAGACCGTCGACTTCATCAAACGTTACGTATTTCCAGGCGGCTTTCTGCCGTCACTGACCGCCATTACCGGCGCGATGACGCGCGCGACGGGGCTTCGGGCGATCGCGGTTGAGGACATCGGGCCGCACTACGCGCTGACGCTGAGGCACTGGCGCGAGCGCTTCTTTGCGAAGATCGCGGAGGTCCGCAGTCAGGGATTTTCCGACGAGTTCATTCGTTTGTGGGAATTCTATCTCTGTTACTGCGAAGGTGCGTTCGCGGAACGCGCGATCGGCACGGTGCAGCTGCATGCGATAGGCAGCGAGGCGCGTCCCGCTACTGTCTTCGAAAGTCAAAGGCTTTAATCCCGCTCAGTATCGGCCCATAATGGCACGATGCAGGGCATCCTCATCCGGACACTCATCGCAATGCTGGGCCTGTTCCTGGCATCGAAAATCGTTCCGGGAGTCAGCATCGCGGGGACCGGTACTTTTATCCTCGCGGCGTTCCTCCTCGGAATAGTGAATGCTGTGGTGCGTCCGATCGCGTTCGTACTGACGTTGCCGCTGACAATCATCACCCTCGGCCTGTTCCTGTTCGTCCTGAATGCGGCAATGTTCGGACTGGTCGCGGCTCTGTTGGACAATTTCTCGGTCAGCGGATTCTGGTCCGCCGTGTTTGGTGCGATCATCGTCAGCGTGACGAGCACCATCGCGTCCTGGTATATCGGCCCTGACGGCAGGTATGAAGTCTTCGTTGTCCGCCGACGTTGAACACGTCCATTTGAGAGGTAATTCGTGAGCGTAACAACTCGCCTGCTCGATTACGACGACGGGCAAACCACCTTCGAGGGAATGCTTGCCTGGGACGACGCCTTCGAAAGCCCACGGCCCGGCGTGCTGGTTGCCCACACCGTACGGGGACGCACGCCGTTCGAGGAGGGCAAGGCGCGGGACCTGGCCAGACTCGGCTACTCTGCATTTGCCCTCGATGTCTACGGCAAGTCCGCCCTGGGCGGCGACGATGCCAGTAATCGCGCGCACATGGACGCACTCAAGGAAGACCGTCCGGCGCTGCAGCAGCGCATGTTGTTGTCATTGCAGACCATGAAGAACCAGCCCGAAGTCGATAGCAGCAGGGTAGCCGCCCTGGGTTTTTGTTTTGGCGGACTGAGCGTGCTTGATCTGGCGCGAACCGGTGAAGACCTGGCGGGCGTTATCAGTTTCCACGGACTGTTCGAGGCGCCCGGCAATACGGCCGGGAACACGATCAAGGCCAAGGTGCTGGCGCTGCACGGCTGGGACGATCCGCTGGCGCGGCCGGACCGGGTCAGCGCCCTCGCCGATGAAATGACCGCAATGGGCGCCGACTGGCAGCTGCACGCATACGGAAACACCATGCACGCGTTTACCAACCCCGCGGCCAACGACAGTGAAAGAGGCACTGTCTTCAATGCCGCAGCGGACCGGCGCTCATGGACTGCCATGCGCAACTTCCTGCAGGAACTTTTTGATGAATGACCGGCTGGTAAAGATCACATCGATGAGTCACACGAAATTGCTGTTGGCCTCCATCCTGGTGGCTGCGGTGGTGGCTTGCGGCCAGCCGGATTCGTCGGTCGAGGGGACGGCGCCCACGGCTGATGCAGATGCCCTAGGCAAGATAGCTGCGATCCACCGGTCAGCCAAGGAGGCCGCGCTACTCATCGAGGGCGACTATATGCGCTCCATTGTCGTGGAGATTGCCGACGACCGGTATGAAGGACGGGGCCCCGGGAGTCCTGGTGATGAAATGGCCCGTCGCTACCTGGCCGACCAAATGGCGGCACTCGGACTTCTGCCCGGGGCCGCTGGTGGTGGCTGGCAGCAGACGTTCGATCTCATCGGTATCAATACGTCGCAGCCGGCTTCGTGGACCTTCGACAGCAAGGACGCTTCGATAACGTTGAAGCAGTGGGATCAGTTCATTGTCGGCAGCGGCATGCAGCAGCCAGCAGTCGCTGTCAGCGACGCGGAACTGGTCTTCGTGGGCTACGGCATTCAGGCGCCGGAGTACGACTGGGATGACTACAAAGGCACAGACCTGAACGGCAAGGTCTTGCTCATGATGAACAATGATCCGGACTGGGACGCCGAACTGTTCGAGGGTGAGACGCGACTGTGGTACGGCCGCTGGGACTACAAGTTTCTTAGTGCCGCCCGTCAGGGAGCCGCCGGCGCGATCATCATTCATACCGACGCGTCCGCGGGCTACCCATTCAAGGTCGTTCAGACGTCTTGGACCGGCGTGCAATTCGAGCTGCCGGCCGGCGATGAACCGAGGACTCTGTTCAACGCATGGCTGACCGAGGACGCAACACGCGAACTCGTGGCTATCGGGGGCAGGGACCTCGACGTGCTTCGCGCAGCGGCGTCGAATCGTGATTTCGAGCCGGTGCCGCTCGGCGTCACGACGTCGATTGCAATGGATGTCGAACTCAGTCGCGCGCAGTCTGCCAATGTACTGGGACTAATCCCGGGCAGTGATCCGGACCTGCGTGACGAAGTGGTCATCTACACGGCGCATCATGACCATCTTGGGATCGGTACGCCGAACGACGAAGGCGACGACATCTACAATGGCGCGAGGGACAACGCGGCCGGCGTGGCAATACCGATGGCGATTGCCAGGGCAATCAAGGCGCTACCGGCCGCGCCGCGGCGATCTGTTCTGATCGCGTTGGTCGGCGCGGAAGAACAGGGCCTGCTCGGTGCCGAGCACTACGCCGCCAATCCGACATTCGCGCCGGGCAGGATTGCCGCAAACATCAACTACGACAGCCCCAACATCTGGGGCGCCACCCACGACGTGACCTTCATCGGCCTGGGGAAATCGACAATTGATGCTGTCGCCACGCGGTTTGCCGCGGAGCAGGGACGTGTCGTCAAGCCCGACCAGTTCCCCGACAAGGGCTATTTCTATCGCTCGGACCAGTTCAGCCTGGCGAAGCTCGGTGTTCCTGCGATGTACCTCAAGTCCGGCACCGATTTCGTCGACCGGCCGCCCGGTTGGGGTCGACAGCAGCAGGACCAGCATACGACGGTCCATTATCACCAGCCGTCGGACGAATACGACCCGAGCTGGAATCTTGACGGCATGGTCCAGGACGCGCTGCTCGGCTATTGGACGGGGCTCACCATCGCCAATGCCGACGCCATGCCGACCTGGAACCCGGGCGACGAATTCGAGGCGGCACGTCTGGATGCGCTCGAGGCGCTCGAGCAATGAGCGCGCTACTTGGAGCGCCGGAACCGGCTAAAGAAACCTGACTTTTGTTCTTCTTCCGGTTCCTCATCCTCCATGTCGGGCGGTACCTTTAACGCCTGGAGCGTTTGCGTTATCGAGGTATTGATCTGGTCTTCGATCGGCTGGGGCTCATCGCTTACAGCAGGCGAACTCGGGTTCGGAGCGGCTTTCCTGCGTGCCTGTAACGAGGGGTGAAGGTTCGCATTCAGTGCGCGCACCGTCTTCAGCCGCTGCGACGCCGACGCGTCCAGGCCGGTGTTGCCCGCGGGCGCAGGCGTTTCGATCGAAATCTCCTCGCGTACCGGCCCGGCTGCCGGGCTTTCCGGCGGCGGCACCGCACCGGCCATCGGCTCCTCCTCGAGGATCTGCAATTCGTCGTTGGCAGAATCATCACTCGGTGGATTCGCCTTGATTGCGGCCGCGACCATGCTGATGCTGGTGCCGAAAAGGGTTTCCGCCATGATGTCGTCGATGTCCTCCAGCGTCTTGGCGTTTGCGATGCTCGCCGCTATCTGGCCGAGCTCGACGTCCGTCTTCCTCGCCCGCTCGGGCGGCGGAATAGCCGCGGAGGCTTCGCTCAGTTGATTCTGGATTCCCGTTTCGATCGATTTATCCAGAGTAATCTCGGGAAGGTCGTCGTCCTCGTGCTCGTCGATGCTGGCCGCGAGGCTTTCGGGTTCGGGCGGGGTCTGCGGCTCCGCTTCCAGGGCTTCGCCATGCGTATAGGCCATCGCCTGTTCCAGCGCATCGAGGTCGGGTTTCAACTGTGCGAATGTCGGATCGCGATCCCATTCCGGAGTCGGATCCTGTAAATCCGGACCGTCCATCGTGCCAGCCGTTGCAGGCGCTGCATCGTCCGGCACTATTTCGAGGACGGGTCGTTGCNNACGGCCGGTTTGAGCTCCGGGATACTCTCGGCATTGTCTTCTGCCTCGGCGATCGCCTGCGGCTCGAATTCGGCGGTGAATTTGGCAACCAGCTCGGGCGAGGATTCGGGTGCGGGGTCCAGTACCGGAACGTTTGTGGGTGAGGGTTCCGGCTCGGCGTCCAGAACCGGCACATCCTGGGTCAAAAGCTCGGACTTCGCTTCGAACTCAGGAACCGGCTCGAGCGACGCTTGTGACTCGAGCGCAATGTCAGGAACGGATTCTTCGAGCGGTTCGATTTGCGGCTCGGGCTCGAGGCCGGGGACGCCGTCCGTCAAGTCGTCCGCATCCTCCGCGACGATCGTATCGGCATCCGCTGAAATTTCCTCCTCGTCCAGGTGCACTGCCGGAGTTTGGGATTCGACATCGCGGCTGACATCGCCCGTCTCTGCGACGATCTCCGCAGGCGCCTCGCACTCGTCCTGCGAGAGCGTTGCGTAACGTTCTGACAGGACCGAGAGATCCGGCAGCGTGTCGTTGATCAGGTGCGGGACGTCCTGCGACTCCGCCGGCGCTGCGGCCGCTTCGTCAGCAGCGGCGATGACCGGCGACCATTCCTCCGATGCTGCACGCTTGAGCGCGTCGTCGATAACGGACTGTTCTGTAAGCTGTGTTAAAGGGTCGGGTGCCTCATACGCTACGGGCTCTGCGGTCACCTCGGCCGCGACTTCTGTCGCAGGCTCGGCGGGCCGCGGCGCGTCTTCCGGGGCGGACTTCGGCCTATCGTTCGGAGCGGGCACTGGCGCCAAATCCTCAACCGGATCGGGTGTTGAGAAGTCGAAGCCGTCCGCGGTAAGGCCGAACTCCTCGGAGACGATTTCGGCGACGAAGCTTGCCGGGATCTTGTCCATGCCTCCTTTGGCGGCGGCCACCAGGACTGCGTCAACGAGGTTATTGGCGACGCGGGGTATGCCTTCGCTAAGGCGATGAAACACCTCCGCGGACCGGCTATCAAAGATCCGTTCGTAGTCGCCGCCCGCGGTGCGCAAACCGTGCCGGAGGTAGCCCAGCATCTCGGGTATGCCAAGTGGCTGAATTCTGTGGCGTCGACGAACTCGCTGTTGCAGTCGGACAAGCTCCGGTTGTCGCATGAAGTCGAAGAGGCGTTCATCGCCCATCAGCACAATACCGGCGCCGTCGGATTCTCCAGCCTCCGCGTCGGTCAGGGCTTCCAGCTCCGCGAGCGTCTCCGTTCCCGCGTGCACTGCGTCCTCAACCAGAATGAAGACACGGGTTTCGGCGTCCTGAAGCTGCTGCAGCTTCCTGCGGAGCGCGGCAAAGCGTTGAATAGTTCCATTGGGCCGTTCCTGGACGCCGAGCACGATGAGCAGCGCTTCGAGTATGTCACTGCTGTTCATCTTCACCCGGCCCACGCGAACCGTCTTGTACTTCGATCCGATGGCATTGAGCGCACGTTCGACCAGCGTCGTCTTGCCGGCTCCTGCCGGGCCGGAAACCGTGACGACCGCATCTTGTACGGCGAGGGCTTTTCTGAAGCCATCCATGGTTTTTGCCGTCTGTGGGCCGACAAAAACTTCTCCACCCGTCGCTTTGACACTAAAGGGACGTTTTTCCAGCCCAAAATGCTTTTCGTACATTAGCTCCGATCACCCTTTCCATGGCCTGAACAAGTAACTGGCATTGCCAGGGAGGCAGTTTCGTTTGAAATTGGACGAATTTCATGGAGTTATGTCACAAAATTGGAGGCCCGGCGCNNGGCGGTCAAAGCATGCACTGAAAGGTTTGCAATAAACGCCTGATTTTGTGGTCAAAAACCGTCAGAATGTCGGTGCGGACACAAGCACATCCTCGGTCAAGCGGCAGGAATCCCGAATAATGCGCATCCTCCTGATCCTGGGAATACCCACGCTGGCTATCGTCGCGGCGATCGCGATGGTGGGCCTGCGCGAAGAACCGGCCAAGAAAGAACGTGTGGAGCTTGATCCGCTGGTCGATGTCCTCGTGCTCGAGGCGATGACGACTAATTTCTCGGTGCGCAGTCAGGGTACGGTCAGGCCTCGCACCGAGACCGTTCTAAGTGCCGAGGTGTCCGGCACGATCGTGAGCATCTCGCCGAAGTTCATCGCCGGCGGTATTTTCGCTGCGAACGAAGTCCTGATGCGTATCGATCCCACGAACTACGAGGTCGCACTCGAGCAGGCAAAAGCACTGGTCGAGCAGCGCCAGATCGAGTTCGACGGAGCGAAGAAGCTGAAGAGTCAGGGCTACAGGGCGGAAACCGAATACGCTTCGGCGGTCGCGGCGTTGGCGAGTGCGAAAGCGGAGCTGGTTCGTGCGCAGCGAAACCTGGAGAGAACGTATATACGACTGCCGTACGAGGGCATGGTACGAAGCAAAGATTCCGACCTCGGTCAGTTCGTCAGTCCCGGCACCCGCCTGGGAGTGACATTCGCGACGGACTTCGCCGAGGTAAGATTGCCTCTGACCGATCTCGATCTCGCCTTTGTCGCGCTGCCCGATGCAACGGATATCGCGGCATCCGGCAGCGCTGAAGGTCCCGACGTCGTTTTGTCGGCCGTCCGCAAGGGCAAGCCGACTGACTGGCGCGGGAAAATCGCCCGCACCGAGGGCGTCATCGACGAAAAGAGCCGAGTGACTTATGCGGTTGCGCGCATCGATGATCCCTATCGTCTGCGTTCAGACGGCCCGACCCTGCCCGTCGGCACTTTTGTCAGTGCCGAGATAAAGGGCGCGGTCGCGGAGAACGTCATACGCGTGCCCCGGTCCGTAGTGCGCGGTTCCAACAGGCTCGTGACGGTTGACGAGCAGAACAAGTTGCGAATTCGCCAGGTGGATGTGATTCGCACAGACGCCNNCGCCGCCGCCGACACGCTGGACGGTTCGCGGGTCGTAATAACGGCACTGGAATCACCGGTCAATGGAATGGCCGTAAGAACCAGCCAGAATCTTCAGCACTCCCGGGATGACGAGAGCGTCGCTGCCAGCGGCGGGTCCGACTGATCCATGCGTCCGCCGGCACTCACTGCGGAGAAGGGCATCATTGCATGGTTTGCAGCCAATCACGTGGCCGCAAACCTCTTGATGTTCTTCATCATCGTAGCCGGCCTGATTTCCGCGACGACCATTCGCAAGGAGACGATGCCCGAATTTGAGATTCCGTGGGTGCAGGTTCGTGTCCCGTACCTGGGCGCGGCGCCGCAGGAGGTCGAAGAGGGCGTCGTCATCAAGATCGAGGAGGCGGTCCAGGATATCGAGGGCGTCGAGACGATACGTTCGAGTGCGAGTGAAGGCATGGGTCGGGTCACAGTCGAGGCCTCTCTCGATGCCGACATCAACGAAGTATTGAATGAAGTCAAAACGCGGGTCGACGCGATCTCCACGTTTCCGGCGCTGACGGAAAAGCCGATCATTTACAAGCAGGAAGCGGAACGGCCGCTGACGATGATCGCGATAAACGGCGACCTCGACCCGTTCACGAGGAAGGCGGTTGCCGAGGAGATTCGTGATGAGCTCATGCGAATGCCCGAGGTCAACAACGTCAGGTATCTCGGCAATCGGGACTTTGAGATCAGCATCGAGGTTTCGGAACAGACGCTGCGGCAGTACGGACTGACGATGAGTGAAGTCTCCCAGGCGGTGAGGAATTCGTCTGTGGATATGCCCGGCGGCACGATCAAGTCCGAGGGCGGCGACATACTGCTTCGCACCGAGGGGCAGGTCTACACGGGCAGTGAATTCGCCCGGCTGGTTTTGCGTACTTTCCCGGACGGCACGCGCCTTACGTTGGGCGACATAGCCACGATAAACGATGGCTTTGTCGAATCCGACGGCTACGGCCGGTTCGATGGTATGCCAACGGCAACGCTGCAGGTTGTCGCCGGCGGGCAGCAGAACGAGCTGGAAACGGCAGCCGCGGTGAAAGCCTACCTGAAAGAGAAGTCCGAAACTTTGCCCGAAGGCGTAAGAATAGAAACCTGGATCGAATTCTCACGGTACCTCGAAGGGCGTCTCTCGATGATGCTCGACAACATGGCCATGGGCGCGCTGCTGGTATTCACAGTGCTTTCGCTGTTCCTGCGGATGAAGGTCGCTTTCTGGGTCATAGTCGGTCTGCCAATCTGCTTCCTCGGCGCCCTCTGGCTGATGCCGGTCTGGCCGGTCACGATCAACGCGATCAGCCTGTTCGGTTTCATCATCGTGCTCGGCATCGTCGTCGATGACGCGATCATCATCGGCGAGAGCATATATACGAAGATCAGAGCCGAAGGCCATTCACTAGACAATGTTATTCACGGCGCGCATCGGGTCGCAATTCCGGCGACGTTTGGCGTGCTGACGACGATTGCCGCTTTCGCGCCGGATGATGTTCGTCGGCGGAATGGTTGGTCCCTTTTTCGAGGCGATGAGTTTTGTCGTCATCCTTTGCCTGATGTTCTCACTGGTCGAGTCGAAGCTGATCCTGCCTGCGCACCTGGTGCAGGCAAATATTCCGGACATTGATGAAGATGATCTTTTCCGGCCAAAACGCAGTGTTCCCCTCGTAGAGAGGATTCCCAGGGCCTTTCTCAAAGTGCAGCGCCACGTGCAGCACGGCCTGCATTCCCTGATTCATGACTACTACAAGCCGGCCCTGGAACTTGCGGTTGATTATCGCGGTGTGACTGTCGCGATCTTCGTCGCTTTTCTTATTCTGACGGCCGGCCTGATGCAGAGCGGTATCGCGCGGGTCGTCATATTTCCGAAGATGGCGAACGACTTCATCCGGGTAGAAATGCAGATGCAAACCGGTGCGTCGCCGGCTGCGCGGAACGCCGCGGTCGATCGTATCGAGGCAGCGCTGCTCGACTGGAATGCCGAGTATCGACGCCGGAATCCCGACTCGTTGCCGATCATTTCGCACCTCGGCTTGTTTACGCGCGGCGATACCGGGGCAACGATGTTCGTTGAGATCCCGATGGATACNNCCTACGAAGCGGCGGAGATTTCGAGTCTGTGGCGCGAGCGAATCGGCGAAATTCCTGGTCTGAAAGAACTGACCTTCGAGGATGCCGGGCATATCGGTGGCGGACCGCCCCTGAGCCTCCGCCTCAATGGCAACAACTACACGATGCTCGAGAGTGCTGCCGCCGAGCTTGCCACGGAGATGGCCAATTACGAAGGCGTCTTCGACATTACAAATTCCGCGGCGTCCGGCGGCGACGAGATCAAGCTGAAAATCAAGCCGGAGGCGGAAGCCCTCGGACTGACAATGTCGTCGCTGGGGCGCCAGGTGCGCCAGGCGTTCTAC
>JABAOD010006372.1_pt1 | contig 10580 bp, 10 predicted proteins | sample 7062151 | NCBI WGS metagenome assembly JABAOD01 (sample SAMN14538626, study PRJNA623070) | marine sediment metagenome | biome: marine biome [ENVO:00000428]; feature: marine pelagic biome [ENVO:01000023]; material: deep marine sediment [ENVO:00002113] | place: India: Gulf of Khambhat ...
CACAACATCCAGGGCATCGGCGACAAGCACATCCCGCTGATCCACAACGTCACCAACTCGGACGACGCCATCGCAGTGAGCGACACGACCACCGACACGCTCTACATCCTCTTCAACTCGCCCGCGGGGAAGCGACATCTGGCTGCCCGGGGGGTCGACGAAGCGACCATCGAGGGGTTGCGACACCTCGGCTTCAGCGCGATCGCCAACATGGTGGCCGCCATCAAGCTCGCCAAGCACCACGGCTTCGGCCACGACGACGTGATCGTCACCGTGGCGACCGACGGTGCGGAGCTCTACGAGTCGGAGACCGAGAAGATCATGAGGCGTGATCACCCCGACGGCTTCGAGGCGTCCGAGGCGGCGGCTGCGTACGCCCGGCACCTCGCCGGTATCGACACCGACCACGTGCTCGAGTTGGGTGCCGTCGGCCGGCGCCGGATCTTCAACCTGGGCTACTACACGTGGGTCGAGCAGCAGGACGTCGACTTCGAGGACTTCGAAGCTCGTCGTGACCAGACCTTCTGGAAAGGGCTGCACCCGTTCCTCGATCGTTGGGACGGCATGATCGACGAGTTCAACGAGAGGACCGGCGTCACCGTTGGCTGACGGCGCCAACCCCTTCTTGCGGTACCGGCACCGCCTGGATTCGTACCGCTCGGCGCTGGAGACGGGATGGACCGACGAGCAGTTCGTCCTCCTCGTGCGCAGGCTCGATGCCGAGGTCGCCGAAGTCGAGGGTCGTGGGTTCTCCGTCACACCGTTCACCAGAGAGGCGGCGCTGGCCGACGCCATCGGCCTGGAGGGCGATCTGTGGGTGAAGGACGACACGAACAACGTGTCGGGCTCCCACAAGGCGCGTCATCTGTTCGGCGTGATGCTGCACCTCGCCCTCGCCCACGAGGGGACGGGCGAGCTCACCATCGCATCGTGCGGCAACGCTGCGCTCGCCGCCGCCGTGGTCGCCCGCGCCGAGGAGCGGCCCTTGCGGGTCTTCATCCCGACGTGGGCGGACCCGGTGATCGTGCGCCGACTCGAGGACCTCGGTGCGCGTATCGAAGTCGCCGAACGTCGTGAGGGCGAGTCCGGTGACCCGACGTATCTGCGGATGCGCGAGGCGGTCGACCGAGGGGCGGTCCCGTTCTCGGTGCAGGGCACCGTCACGGTCACGACGCTCGACGGTGGGCGCACGATGGGATGGGAGCTCGCCGACCAGCTCGTCGAAGCCGGGATCGAGGGCCGCATCCGGCTCCTCGTGCAGATCGGCGGCGGAGCGCTGGCATCGGCCACGTGGATGGGCCTTTGCGAAGGGCTCGCGGGCGCGGGGCGATCCATCGATCCGGTGCTCCACCCGGTGCAGGGAGAAGCGTGTGCGCCCCTGGCGCGGGCGTACGACGCGTTCGCATCCCTCGTGGCCGAGCGCGGCTTCGATGCGGCTCGTATGGCTGCAGACACGACGCCGGCGGACTTCATGTGGCCCTGGGAGGAGGTGGGTGAGAGTGCGGCGACCGGCATCCTCGACGACGTGACCTACGACTGGCGCACCGTCGTCGAGCCAACGCTCGCGTCCGGCGGCTGGCCGATCGTCGCCACCGAAGCCGACATCGTCCGCGCCCACACCCTCGCCGGCGCGCACACCGCCATCGATGTCGATGCGACGGGCACGGCCGGTCTGGCGGGCCTCCTCACATCGGACACGCAGGAGCGTTTCGGCGACGACACCGTGGTCGTGCTGTTCACGGGGCACACGCGCCAGTTGTGATTCAGCGGTTCCCGAAGACGGCCCGGCCGTCGACGTCGTCTCCGGGAGGGATCCGGTCGATGCCGACCATCCGGTCGATGACCATGTTCTGGAAGCGGTGGAGTGGTTCCTCGAACCGGTAACACATCCGTCCACCGGGATACGTCGTCGTCGAGATCCCGGCCTGCACCTGCTCGACGATGGCGACGTCCTCCATGTTGACGTGATCCCAAAACGCATGGAGCTTGTCGAGGGCTTCCTCGGTGCCGTCGTCACGGAGCGTTGCGGGTGGCGTCAACAGGTAGGTCTGCTCGGTCGTGTGACCCGGTCCCGAGGGGAACAGCAGCATGACGAACATGTGATTGGGCAGCACCGAGATCGACAGGTTCGGGAAGACGTGGATGAACCGGCCGGACACGAGTTCCTCGTCCGACAGGCCGTCGTAGGGCGGTAGGACCAGCCAGCCGCCGTCCTCGGTCTGCGAGACGGGATTCGTCGTCATCCCGGTGTACATGCCCGGTCCCTGGAACCGGTGGTGATCCTCCATGCGCGACACCTTCACCAGCTCGGGATGGACCCACGGCAGGTGGTAGTACTCCATGAAGTTCTCGGCGATCAGCTTCCAGTTGGCGGCGATCTCATACGTCTTGGCTGCCGCCACTCTCCACGATCCGAGGTCGTAGCGGCTGAGCCGATCCTGGAGGTCGCCGAGCCACGTTTCCAGTGGTGTCGCCGCAGCGGAGACGTCGACGAAGACGAAGGCCCCCCACTCCGCCACCGCCACCGGGAGCAGGCCATAGTCCGCTTTGTCGAAGCTCTCGACGTCGGCCATGTCGAACATGCCTCGCTGATCGAGGGGGATGTCGGAGCTCTCGAAGAGGGGCGTGCCGAGCAACGTTCCGTCCAGGCCATAGGCCCAGGCGTGATAGGGACACCGAATTCGCCCCGCCTTCATCGTCTGGTCGTGCGTCACGAGGCGCGAGCCCCGGTGTCTGCAGACGTTCTGGAAGGCGTGGAGTCCTCCGGCCGCGTCCCGGGTCACGATCACGGACAGCCCGCCGACCTCGCGCACGATGGTCTGTCCGACGTCTTCGACCTGGGTCACGAGGCCGACACACACCCAGCCCGCTCGCCAGAGCATCTCCTGCTCGACACGGTGATACGCCGGGTCGTGATACGCGGCCGGTGCGAGTGTCGAGGCGAGTTCGACCGGCAGCCTCGTCGCCGCGTAGGTCGACTCTTCACGAAACATCGAAGGCCCGGCCATCGCCCAACGCTACCGCCGGTGGTCGGTTCTTGCCCGGGCCGCGGTAGGCGCCCGCGGCCTAGTCTGGAGTGCGGACGTGACAGATCAGCTACGAGGCTCGAGGCGAGGGCAGGTGCCGGATCCGGCAGGCGCCGGATCTGCGCCGTTCCCGGCGCCGGGCTCGCCGGAGGAGATCGCTGCGTTCGCCGCGCTCCAGGATCGTCTTCCGACCCTGTTCCGCGAGATCTCGACGAACCGTCTCGCCGAGCAGACCGTGGTGGTCGTGCCGTCGTTGTCCCTCGATCCCGGGGTGCTGCAACGGATCTCTGCCGTGGAGTATTACGAGGAACGGCTGCTCTGTCTGCTGATGCTCCTCGGCATGCCGAGAACGCAGGTGATCTATGTCACGAGCCGGGCGTTGGCTCCTTCGATCGTCGACTACTACCTCCATCTGCTGCCAGGCGTTCCGGCCAGTCACGCCCGACGGAGGCTCACCCTCATCGACTGCGACGACGGGTCGATGCGGCCGCTGTCGGCCAAGATCTTGTCCCGTCCGCGGCTGCTCGATCGGATTCGGAGGTCGATCGCACACCCCCGGAGAGCGCACATCACCTGCTTCAACTCGACAGAGCTGGAGCGGACGCTGTCGGTGCGGCTCGATGTTCCGTTGTACGCCACGGATCCGAACCTCGTCGCGCTCGGCACCAAGAGCGGGAGCCGCAAGGCATTTCGCAAGGCGGGGTTGGACATCCCGGACGGGGTGGAGGACGTGCGCGACGAGCACGACGTCGTCGGCGCCCTGCACGAGGTCGCCCAGCGCAATCTCGACGTGAACCGTCTGCTCATCAAGCTCGACGAAGGCTTCTCCGGCGAAGGGAACGCTTCACTCGACATCAGGGGGGCGCCACGTGATGGCGCGTTCCCGGAATGGGTCAAGTGGCGTCTCGAGAGCGATCTGGTCTTCGAGGCGCCCGGTGAGAACTGGGCATCGTTCAGCGAGAAGCTGAAGCGGATGAGTGGCATCGTCGAGACGTTCATCGAGGGGTCGGCGCCTGCGTCACCCTCGGTCCAGTGCAGGATCGATCCCCTCGGGTCCGTCGAGATCGTCTCCACTCACGACCAGGTCCTGGGTGGACCGACAGGTCAGGTGTTCCTCGGNNCTCGGATGCACGTTCCCAGCGGCAGACGACTACCGGATGGCGCTCCACGACGCCGGGGTCCGGGTCGGTGAGTTGTTGCGGGATTCGGGTGTCATCGGTCGGTACGGCATCGACTTCGTGAGTGTCGAGCAGCAGGGGCAGCGACGGAACTACGCCATCGAGATCAACCTGCGCAAGGGCGGCACGACCCTTCCGTTCCTCATGCTGCAGTTCCTGACCGGAGGCAGCTACGACGCACGCACGGGTCTCTATGGCACTCGGCTCGGCGAGGAGCGCTACTACTACGCGACCGACAACCTCGAGCACGAGCGGTACAAACGGCTCACACCCCGTGACCTCGTCGACATCGTCGTCGAACGGGGTCTCCACTTCGACAGCACCACCCAGGAAGGCGTCGTCTTCCACCTGATCGGTGCCATCGCGGAGTACGGCAAGCTGGGGGTGGTGGCCGTCGGCAAGACGCCGGAGAGCGCCCATCGTCACTACGAGGACACCGTTGCCGTGCTCGACACCGAGTCGCAGCGCCTCGACACATGAGATCTGCAGCGACGAACCCCAACCATGGAGAGGTCAGACCGTGAAGTTCATTCAACACATCGTCGTCTGGACGGATGATCCGGACGGGCTTCGTTCGCTCCTCGACGATTGGAACGAGGATGGGGCCGCCGATGCGCCTGGCTATCTCGGCGGATCACTGCTCGCCTTCCGGGACAAGCCCGGTCGCTACGTGATCGTCGCCGAGTTCGACTCGTGGGAAAACGCCCAGGTCAACAGCGATCGGCCTGACACGAAGGCGTGGGCGGCGAAACTGCGCGAGGTGATCTCCAAGGAGCCGAAGTACGAGAACCTCGACGTCCTGGCGACGCACAGCCGCTGAGGGTCCGGTGCCGACGCTGCTCGTTCGCAATGTGACGCTCGTCGCCACGATGGATCGGGATCGGCGTGAGATCCCCGGCGGCGGTCTGTACGCGGTGGACGGGATCATCCGCCAGGTCGGGCCCAGCGGGGAGTTGCCGGACGAAGCCGATGTGGTCCTCGACCTCGACGGTCACGTGGTCGTCCCCGGGCTCGTCAACACGCATCACCACTTCTATCAGACGCTCACCCGCGCGATTCCCGCGGCGCAGGATGCTGGGCTGTTCGATTGGCTGCGCGTGCTGTACCCGATCTGGGCGCGGATCGGTCCCGATGATGTTCGTGCAGCGACACAGGTTGCGCTCGCCGAGCTCGCTCTCAGCGGCTGTACCACGGCCGCAGACCATCAGTATCTCTTCCCGAATGGTTCGTCGCTGACCGACCAGTTCGAGGCGGCGGCGGAGATCGGGCTGCGCTTCCATGGTGCCCGTGGTTCGATGAGCCTCGGGGAGTCGGCCGGAGGGCTGCCCCCCGATTCCGTGGTCGAGGACGAGCGGGCGATCGTCGACGACATGGCCGAGATGGTCGATCGGCATCACGACCCTGCAATCGGCTCGATGACGCAGGTTGTGGTTGCTCCGTGCTCGCCGTTCTCCGTCACGCTGGACCTCATGCGGGAGTCGGCCGAGCTGGCGCGCGACAAGGGAGTGCTGCTGCACACCCACCTCGCCGAGACGATCGACGAGGAGGAGTACTGCCTGGAGCACCATGGTCGGCGTCCCGTCGAGCTGATGGCCGACATCGGGTGGGTCGGTGACGACGTGTGGTACGCCCACGCCGTCTTCGCCACAGACGACGAGATCGAGATCATGAGCCGCAGCCGCACCGGCGTTGCTCACTGCCCGACGTCGAACATGCGGCTGGCGTCGGGGCTGGCCCCGGTCCGGAAGTACCTGGCCAGCGACATGAGAGTCGGGCTCGGGGTCGATGGCTCGGCGTCGAACGACGGCAGCCACCTGCTGGCCGAGGCGCGCCAGGCGATGCTGCTCGCCAGGCTCGACGCGGCGCCTTCGCTGAGCGGCGGTGCGTTGCTCTCGGCTCGCACGGCGCTCGAGATGGCGACCCGCGGCGGTGCCGAGGTCCTGGGGCGTTCTGACATCGGCTCCCTCGAAGTGGGGAAGTGCGCCGATTTCGTGGCCATCTCCCTCGACCGTCTCGAGTACGCGGGCACGCAGCACGATCCCCTGGCGGCCGTCGTGTTCGCGGCCCCGGTCCACGTCCGACCATACCTACGTCCATGGTCGCCCCGTGGTGCGCGACGGTGAGCTGGTCACCGCGCATGTCGGCGATCTCATCGAGGCCCACGAGTCTGCGGTGCGCCGGGTCGTCGGCGGTTGATCTCGGTGTCCGGGTGGAGCGGCCCGGTACGCTGACCTCGTGGAACATCAGCTCGGCTACTTCTCGCGTCCCGACGGGGTGACGCTCGCGTACGGAAGGGCCGGTGCAGGGTCGCCGCTCGTGTTCGCCGCCGGATGGACGACCCACCTCGAGTGGTTCTTCCGGCACCCATCGACGCTGCTGGTCGAGCCGCTCACGGAGCATGTCGAGCTCATCACCTTCGACAAGCACGGCTCGGGTCTCAGCGATCGAGACCGTACCGACTTCACGGTCGACGCCGAGGTCTACGACATCGAAGCGCTCGTCGATCATCTCGGTCTAGACCGATTCTTCCTCATGGGGATGTCCGAAGGTGGTCTCGCTGCCGCGGCCTATGCCGCCAAGCACCCGAATCGGGTGGAGAAGCTCGTGCTCTATTCGACCACGGCCAATGGCCCGGCCCTCGGGCCGGATGCGTTCAAGCAGGGGATCGTCGACGTGATCCGGAGTGCGTGGGGCATCGGTGCTTCGGCCATCACGGACATCGTGATGCCGGGAGCGAGCAAGGAGGAGCGCGAGGAATTGGTCGAGTTCCAACGCGTTGCCGCCTCGGCCGATACGGCGGCCGAGCTCATGGCGATGCTGTACCGGACCGACATCCGGTCGCTGCTTCCGGACATCGAGGCCGAGACGCTCATCATCCACCGACGCAACAGCCGAGCGTTCTCGCCTCGCAACGGGCGCGAGCTCGCCGCAGGCATCCCGAACTCGCGTGCGGTCATCATCGACGGCGCCGCCCATTTTCCGCCGACGCCGGGTGATCCCCACACCATCGACGTCGTCAACGAGATACTCGGGTTCCTGGTCCCCGGCGCATCGGCAGTCGCGGTGAGGGAGCTCGGCACGTTCCGCACGGTGATGTTCACCGATGTCGAGGCCTCGACCGAGCTGGTAGATCGCCTCGGGGACGCTGCGGCGCGCGACCTGCTGCGCCGTCACGAGGCGACGCTGCGCAAGTCGGTGGCGTCACACGGCGGAACGGAGATCAAGGCGATCGGCGATGGCTTGATGGTGTCTTTCGGGTCGGCGTCGGCGGCGCTCGACGCCGCGATCGACATCCAGCGATCACTCCGCGCCGAGTTCGCCGAGTCGGAGGACCAGGTGCGGGTGCGTATCGGCATCGAGGCCGGGGAGCCGATCGAAGAGAACGATGATCTCCACGGCACCGCAGTCATCCGTGCGGCTCGCATCATGGGCACGGCGGCTGGTGATCAGATCATGGTGTCGGCATTGGTGCGCGAACTCGTCGCCGGCCGCGATTACCGATTCGTGAGCAGAGGCACGAAGGAACTCAAGGGTCTGACCGTCCCGGTTCCGGTCTTCGAGTTGGAGTGGGCCACCACGGGACCGGCGTCGGCAGCGGCGGTGGCCGCGGCGCAGCTCGAGTCGCGGATCGGGGTCGATCCCGGTGCGGGTGAGCCGCTCGTGGTGACCGAAGCGATGTGCAGGGGATTCGCCCAGGCGACCGAGTCGACCTTGGCCGAGCCAGTGCGCGTCCCGCCCATGTTGCTCGTGTCGCTGTTGAGTCATCTCACTGCGTCGGTTCCGTCGTCGTCTCCTCCCGCAGACGGGCTCGTCATGGCGATCAACTACGGCTTCGATCGGCTGCGTTTCGCCGCACCGGTCTCACCCGGAGCCGAGATCGACGCCACCTCGGTCGTGCGCGAGGTGACGCTGCGAGGAAGCGCGGTGCACGTCGTCTCCGACGTGGCGCTCCACGTGGCCGATCGGGCCGAGCCAGCCCTGTCGGCCCGCTGGGTCGGCCGCCTCGAATACGCGAGCTGAACGCCGCGAAGCGATCCGGTCTCAGACGAAGTGGCCGATCTCGACGGCGACGAGGACGAAGCCGGCGACGGTGGCCAGGACGACCAGCGTGCGTCCGGCTGTCGGCAGCCATGTTTGATCCGGCCGGCCACGGAACTCGTTCACCAGTCGCACCACCCAGAGCGCACCGAGCACGATGACGATCACGCCGAGGCCGGTGCAGTCACAGCCGTCTTCCACAAAGAGGAGCCTCGTGAACGGCACGGCGAGCAGTGCTCCACCGGCGAGGACGAGCCAGGCGACGGCCCTCCGCGACCGTCCAGGGTTCGACCACTTCGCCATGAACCGTGGTTCCAGCCGGGCGGCGACGAGTCCTGCCGTCCCGGCGAGCACGATGAAGAGCGCAGCCTGCAGCCACGCCGGATCGAGAATGAGGAAGTCGATGTTGTCCCCGTCGATGCCGAAGCGGGAGCCGAGTGCAGCTGCGACGACAAAGGCGGAGGTGCGCCGGGCTGCCGGTGCGGTGGGCAGCCACGGCGCAACGATCGACCACAGGATCGCCACCAGCATCCCCCCGCTGATGCCGACGAACACCACCAACCCGATCGTCCCTTCCAGTGTGAACCGGCCGACGACCGCGCCTCCCTCTGTCAGTCGCCCTTTGGCGGACGGATCGAGCAGCGCCGAGATGCGCATGACGACCCGGCTCCCGATGCCGGCGACGAGGAGACCGGCGAGCGCTCCGGAAAGCGCAACGGCGGCGAACCGCGCCGCCACGGTGCTTGCCGGCGCTACCTGCAGGTCCGTCGTCATCCGCTCGCACCCAGGCCGATGATCCCACCGAGCACCACGAGCACCAGCGGAGCGAGGATCAGCAACGCCGCCAGCCAGACGCCGATCGAGATCGCCTTGTCCAGCCGTTCGGCGAACGGGTCCGTGCTCTCGGCTCCGTCGGCCATGCGAGCGCGCCTGAGATTGGCGCTGTGAACCAGACCGACGACCGGCAGGCTGAGCAGGAGCACGATGTGGAGCTCGGCCATCGCCAGCAAGAGACCACCGAGTCGGACCATTTCGAAGTACAGGTGATCCGGGAACTGGCGTTCCGAAAGAGGCAGGTCCGAAGGCGGCTCGAAGAGCATCGTCATGAGGATGAAGGCACCGAAGATCAGGTAGTAGGCGATGTCGAGCAGCCTGAGCACCTGGGTACCTGTCTCCGGGCTCCCGGCGAACACCTCGCGCTCATACGTTTCACCGAAACGGCGGATGGCCGGGCCCATCACCGCCACGATTGCCACCATGATCGCTGTCGTCAGCACCATCAGTGGGCGAAACGGCACCTCGTAGCCGGTCTCGAACAAACCTGTTGCGGGCTGGAGAGTCAGGGCGACATACACGGCGACAGCTGCCACCGCCACCCCCACCCAGGCGAGCACGACGCGTACCCGCCGCCGGTGGGCCCGGTCCTCCTCGATGGATCGCTGCACTTTGGCGAAGAGGTCCGGACTCGGGCTGAAATCGTCGGCGTGATGCAGCGTGTCGGTCAGGAGTTGCTCGAGCGTCATTCCGTCACCCCGAGACGGTTGCGCAGGGCCTCCATGCCCCGCCGGCAGTGGGTCTTCACGGAGTTCTTCGAGATGTCGAGGGTCTCGGCGATCTCCGACTCCGACAGATCGAGGTAGAACCGCAGCAGGATGCAGTCGCGCTGGCGAGGGGAGAGCTCCCGGACCTCCTCCAGGACGCGGCGTCGTTCGTCGTCGAGCATCAGCACGTCCTCGGGGATGTCAGGCTCGGTGCCCGATGGCTCCGCCTCCTGATGGCGCAGCGACATCAGCCCGCGTCGGTTGTGATCGCGGGCCAGATTCACCACGATCGACCGCAGATATGGCGCCGCCTTCTCCGGGTCCTGGATGCGGTGCGCCGCACGGTGGAGCCGGATGAACGCCTCCTGGACGAGATCTTCGGCGGCATTGCGGTCGTCGGTGAAGAGCCGGGCCATGCGCACCAGCCGGGCACCCTCGAGGCGGAACAGCTCGGCGACGAGGGCGTCGCGATCGACGGCTACCACGGCGGCGACGACCTCGTCCACCACCATCAAGAGCCAGTCCGTCAAACGACGCCGCAGCGGCCGGCGGAGCGGCAGCGCGATCATCAGGCCGCCTTCGGGCCCCTGGCGTCCTCGTCGAGCCTGCGGCCCAGACCCAGGAGACGCCCGATGAGCGGCAGGCTCAAGACGTTGGCCCCGTGGAGGATGCCCATGATCAGGAGCATTCCGCCGATCCTCAGCGTCGACTGGCGCAACTGATCGGCAGTCACGGTTGCCGCCCAGCCATCCTGCTGCTCGTACACGGTCGTGAAGAGGATGTACGCCGTGAAGATC
>JABAOD010007419.1_pt1 | contig 10578 bp, 11 predicted proteins | sample 7062151 | NCBI WGS metagenome assembly JABAOD01 (sample SAMN14538626, study PRJNA623070) | marine sediment metagenome | biome: marine biome [ENVO:00000428]; feature: marine pelagic biome [ENVO:01000023]; material: deep marine sediment [ENVO:00002113] | place: India: Gulf of Khambhat ...
TGGCTAATATCTACGTTGATTCTAATGCAACAGGAGGAGCGGATGGAACCACATGGGCCGATGCTTACACGACATTGGCTGCTGCCGCTGCTGCTGATAGCGCGGGAGATATTATCTGGGTTGCCGAAGATCATAATGAGAGTACAGCAAGTGCAGTATCTTGGGATTTTGCCGGAACAATAGCTTCACCGACAAGAATTATTTGCGCGGATAGTGCAAGTGGTGAACCACCTGCAACATTAGCAACTACAGGGGTTATAACTACAACAGGAAACAGTAATATTACTTTTAATTCCGGTGTTTTTTATTGTTACGGGCTTACATTTAATACTGGTTCTAGCACAGGTTCGGTCAACTTTCTTGTTAATAATAATGATAATGAGTATGCCATATTTGAAAATTGTACAATAAAAATTGTAGCTACTGGAGTGGCTTCAAGAATTTATCTTAATAATGGAACAAGCAGGATTTCAGAATTTATTAATTGCGATTTCAGTGTTGCGGATGTTGCTCAAATGCTGAGGGGAACAGGCAAAGTTACTATTAAAGGTGGATCATATCTAGCCAGCGGGGAAGACGTTAATGATTTATTCCAGTTTCCACCAAAACAAATGTATATAGATGGTTTCGATTTCAGCAATATAGCTACATCAGCAGATATTTTTTCATCAACAGGATTTGGAGGGGAATTAGTAAGAATAATAAACAGTAAGTTACCTGCTTCATGGTCAGGAGGTTTATTACCCACAACCACACCCGATGAATGTATTGTAGAAATGATAAATTGCGATAATGGTGATACTAATTATAAACTGGATCGGCGTACTGATTATGGTTCTATTGTCCATGAAACTACTCTGGTCAAAGATTCAGGCGCAACGGATGGAACAACTCCGATTTCATGGAAGATGGACAGTAATGCTAATACGGAATGGGAACATTTTACACTCAAAAGTCCACCGATTATTAAGTGGAACGAACAGATCGGCACAACCTTAACCGTTGAAGTTGATTTTATACATGACAATGTAACCGCCCTTCAGGATGATGAAGTCTGGCTGGAGGTTCAATATCTCGGTACCTCTGGTTTCCCGTTGAGCCTCTTTGCCGATGATGCGGCGGCGGATTATCTGGCAACCCCGGCGAACCAGGATACCTCCACGGCCACATGGACCACGACTGGCATGAGCAACCCGAACGAGCAACGGCTGTCTGTTAGTGTTACCCCACAAGAAAAAGGTTATTTACGAGCAATTGTCCATTTGGCCAGGGCTTCATATACAATATACGTGGATCCGCAACTATTAATATCATGAGGATGATAACATGCCATTGCAAGACTGGAACGATCCCGCTACTTGGGCAAATGCCTATAGGCTCAAGAAAGCCAATAACCCTAATGAATGGGCAGACGGTTATGTGCGTGATTGCTCCATGTATACCGCTGCGCCCAGCAAGGCCAATCGAATCATCAATGCCTTGGGAATACAGCCCACGGACACTGTTGGTGTCATCGGTGGTGGTTATGGGTGGATTGGTAATCAAATTGCTATCCAGACCGGATGTGTAGTCGCTGTTGTTGATACGTCCACAGTAATTCAAAACGGCAAGGCGGCAAACGCCGATGTTGAAATCCTCAATGCCGATGTAACCAACAATAACGGGCGCAACCAAGTCAAGCAGGCACTCGGTATCACCGGGAACAACAAAGCCTCTTACATGATCACGGAAGAAATCATTACCTGTCTGGATGACACCGAGGCAGGCCAATTGTCCAGTTTCCTGAATAACCTTGCCGATCAGGTCGTTCACTACACGACCGAAATTAATCCGGCGAAACTTGCCAGCGGCAATCAAGACCCGAACTACAACTGGAAAACACTGGAAGATTGGAAAATTTTATTACCAGATGATCTGATTATGTCCAGTACAACTTTCAGGATTGTTTGATGGCCAATCCCACTAATTTTGGCACAGCACAAATCACTGGATTGGCGGTTGATGATGCTAATCAGCAGATCATGGTCTATGAGGAAGTTTTTTCAGTATCAGCATGGAAGTCATCGGATGGTGATAGTTGGTCAAATCATACTGCAAGCCTAGGGCCGGTTTCAGAATATGACACCATAAGACGACCGAACGGCAACCAGTATTCTGCCTATAATGACGCATCTAGTAGCACGCCAAATTCTCAAATCAGACGCACGAATTTTGTTTTTTCGACTGAGAATATACAGCAAACTATAGTTTATACTTATACGGCATCACCAAATGTTGTCACTGGTGTTTGTGCGGCTGTTCGTTTAACTGCCGATCCAGATGAAATAGTATTATTGATGCCCGATGAACCCGAAAAAGTACACGGCACGGACAGGGGCAGGATTGCACTATTTGATCAAAGTGCTTCTCTAGTATCCAGTGGTTTCAATTCCGGTCAGGCCGCAGACGCGGAAGTTTGGGGCCTTGTTATGGACAATGCTGATAGGGGTCATGTGATATGGAATGACGAAGGTGGGCCAACATTACAAACTGTTCAAGTTTTAAGTAATGATACCTTTGGTAATACTGATACAAACAACGGGCCTAGAGGATCAACCAGAGCAACACCTAGCATCACCGGAATGAAACATGGTAAGTGGGCGGCTGTCACAGTTGGTGGCAATGAATATATTGCTGGTGCCATTGGTAGTTCTGGAACAACAATTACACAATGCCAAAGTCAAGCCAGTACCACATGGAATAGCAGAACAGTTGCCGACAATTCACGCCATCATGCAGTGGCCGCGCTTGATAATGTTTTTTATGCTATTGGCGTTGATACTTCAATCAATTCTATTGTTTATCAAACTTCAGACGATGGCGGCGTTACATGGAGTGGTGATGATATTGTATTAGCTGATTCAACTGATTTGGGATTCAATCCATCCAATAATGAGGGAATCTTGGCAATGGGTTGGCATATCGATGGTGTTCCGACAATCAGTGTCATCATTACTGATGGAACTAATTGGTATCATTGGTTTACAAGTTTTGGCGGCGATAATATAGATGCCACTGTATCCGGATTAGCTTTTTCCCAATCTGCTGCGATCGATGGTAATGGTCCGATCGATGCAACTGTCTCAGGTCTGGCCTTTACCGAGTCAGCGGCTATCGATGGTAATGGCGCAATAGATGCCACTGTATCCGGTCTCGCTTTCTCCGAGACCGCTTCGATCGATGGTAATGGCGCGATAGATGCCACTGTATCCGGTCTCGCTTTCTCCGAGACCGCTTCGATCGATGGTAATGGCGCGATAGATGCCACTGAAGCCGGCCTTACATTCAGTGAAAATGCGACAGCAGAGAATGCGCTTGGTGCTATTGACGCTACCGTATCAGGCCTCTCGTTCGCAGAAACCGCAACGATCCTCGGGCTGAGCTCCCTTATAGCAACAGAAGCGTTCGCGTTTTCTCATTCAGCGAGCCTTACTGACGCGCTTTTCAATCCATATGAGCGTTTCTCGCCTGGCGGGGCACAAATAACGGCAGATGCTGTACCCAGGCAGACGATGACGCCTGATGGGGAATATGTAAATCTTAATAATGACTTCTTTGCGATTATCGATCCCATCGAGGCCCAGGTGCCGGGGTCCGTCTATCTTACGGACAAAGGCGAACCGATCATCGAGGCCCAGGTGCCTGGCGGCCCGTATGTAAACTTCCAGGCATTCGTTGAAGATGAAGCGCCTGCTGGCCCTATTACAGCTACCGTCGCCGGCCTTACGTTTTCGGAAACCGCGGATCTCCAGACCCTTAACCAGATCGATGCAACTGTTGCCGGCCTCACATTCGCCCATACGGCCGATATCCTCGGCCTGGGGTCGATTGATACTAATGTAGCTGGCCTAACATTCGCCGAGACTGCAGCGATAGATGGTAACGGTCCGATCGATGCTACTGTCGCTGGGCTTACGTTTGCCGAGACTGCAACGATAGATGGTAACAGCTCGATCGACGCTACAGTTGCCGGCCTCACGTTTACTCATTTTGCAGATATTATCGGTAATGCTTTGGCAAGCGGCACCTCGTTCCCGGACTTTACGCTTACAGGTGAGATAACTCCGTCCAAAGGTAGTATCGATGCAACTGTTGCTGGTCTTACGTTCAGCGAGACTGCTGATCTTAAGACCCTTAACCAGATCGATGCGACTGTTGCTGGCCTTACGTTCGCTGAAACTGCAACGATAGATGGCAACGGGGCAATCGATGCCACCGTCGCAGGGCTCATATTCGATCATGATGCTGATATTCAGGATGCCGCCGGAGGCCAGATCGACGGTACCACTACCCTTACGTTCGGCGAAACTGCAACGATCGATGGTAACGGTCCTATTGATGCAACAGTTGCGGGGCTCACCTTTGCCGAGACGGCAAGTATAGATGGTAACGGTCCGATTGATGCCACCGTCGCCGGTCTAACCTTTGCTGAAACGGCTACTATCGATGGTAATGGCTCCATTGATGCCACCGTCGCCGGCCTCAACTTCACCACAGATGGGGATGCCGTTGGCCGCGGCCCGGTGACCGCTACAGAAGCCTTCACATTCACGGTCCCTGCGGCTGATCTTGATAGCTTTGCCTTTATAGATGGCACCACAACCCTGACGTTTGACCACCTTGCAGACATCCTGGGCAACGCCCTGGTGGCCTCCACGGCCTTCACAGACTTCACCCTGACGGGCTCTATAGACGGTAATGGCCCGATAGACGCCACGGTCGCTGGTCTCACCTTTGGTCATGATGCTGATATTCAAGATGCCGTCGGAGACCAGATCGACGGCACCACGACCCTTACATTTGGTGAAACCGCTTCTATAGATGGTAACGGTCCGATCGATGCTACGGTTGCCGGCCTTACGTTCGGCGAAACTGTAACGATCGATGGTAACGGTTCTATCGATGCCACTGTTGCCGGTCTTACGTTCGGTGAAACTGCAGACCTCAAGACTATTAATCAGATAGATGCGACTGTAGCCGGCCTGACCTTTACTGAATCAGCAGTAATCGACGGCAACGGTCCGATCGATGCTACGGTTGCCGGCCTGACCTTCACAGAGACTGCGGATCTTAAGACCCTCAACCAGATAGATGCGACGGTAGCGGGCCTTACTTTCACCCATTTTGCAGACATTATCGGTAATGCGTTAGCGGGCGGTACCGCATTCCCGACCTTTACTCTGACGGGCTCTATAGACGGTAATACCTCGATTGACGCCACTGAGGCCTTCACATTCACCACGGATGGAAATGCCGTTGGCCGGGGTTCGATCGACGCTACGGTCGCGGGGCTCTCATTTACGACCTCAGGGACCGTGGACGGCAATGGCCCGATGGATGGCACAGCCACCCTCACATTCGCAGAATCGGCCGCTATCGACGGCCTGGGGGCCATTGATGCCACAGTCGCCGGCCTCACATTCAGCGAGCTGGCGACCCTGGAGGACGCCCAGAGCGACCAGATTTCGGCCACAGTCGCTGGCCTGACGTTCACTGAATCGGCCTCTATCAACGGAAATGGGGCTGTAACGGCCACTGTAGCCGGCCTGACGTTCGCAGAAACCGCTGATCTCGATGGTAACGGCCCGATAGACGCGACCGTGGCGGGCCTCATATTCGCCGAGACGGCAGATTTAAAGACCCTCAATCAGATCGATGCCACCGTCGCCGGGCTCACATTTACCCATTTTGCGGACATTATTGGCAACGCCCTGGCGTCATCTACCTCATTTGTCGATTTCACCACGGATGCGGCGATCGACGGGAATGGGCCGATTTCGGCAACCGTTGCAGGCCTGTCGTTTGCAGAAACAGCTGCGCTCGACGGGAACGGGCCGATTTCGGCCACTATTGCTGGCCTTACCTTTGATCAAACGGCAACCATTGAGGATGCTACAGGTGGCCAAATTTCTGCAACTGTCGCGGGGCTTACGTTCACGCCTTCGGCTGCGATTGACGGTAACTCGTCTCTCGAGAGTGCAGAGGTTATTGAGTTTACTACCTCAGGTGCCATCACAGGTAATGGACCGATCGATGCAACTGTAAACTTCCTGTTTACACCGTCTGCCTCGATTGATGGCAACACATCTATAGATGGTACAACCACGTTTACGTTTGCAGAAGACGCGAACGCTGCAGCGATTAACTTTATTGATGCAACAGTTGCTGGGCTCCAGTTCACCACGGATGGTGACGCCCTGGGCACTGGTCCGATAACCGGTACCGCAACACTGGTCTTCGACCAAATTGGTACTATCATTAATGGTGCATCTAACTTAAACGCAACTGTCGCAGGACTTACCTTCAGTGAGTCTGCAACTATACAAAGTGATGCACAGATAACTGCAACAGTTGCCGGTCTCACTTTCACAACTGATGCAACTATCATCAACAAACAGGATGCTGCTGCAACAGTTGCTGGTCTTACAATTACGACAGATGCTGACGTTAATGACGTAAGGCCAACATCAGGTAGTGCAGATGGACAGGCAACTGTTACAGGCGATAGCGAAAAAATACTTCCAACGGACGGTACCTCAAACGGGGTAGGCACAGCTACCTCAGTTGGGGTAGGTATACCAACAACTAATGGTACTGCAGATAGCACAAGCACCGTCACCGGTGTCGGTGTAGCTATCGCTGAGACCGTTGGTAATGCAGCAGGCACCAGTGTTGTAGACGGTGACTCTGTATCAGCAAGCCCCATGGCAGGTACAGCCGATGGCAGTGCTACCACAAACGGCGTAGGTAAGCCAGTCATTCCTGGGGTGGGCAGCTCAGACGGCACATCAACCGTGACAGCGGACGCAAAAATTGAATATAATGTAGTAGGTAATGCAAATGGATATGCCACGGCGGTGGGCAAATCGCCCAGAGGGGACCGTTTAGTACGTGGCAGACCGATAATCTTCTAAGGGGGTTCAGTAGTGGCAGCAGACGAAGAACAGCTTCGCCAGCTCGAGGCGGACCTAATCACCAAAATCATTTCGGCCGTGGACGTGCATCTGAAAAAGAGCATGGCTATGGATGAAGTGCATCATAAACATCATCACGAATATATTGAAATTCTCATAGAAAAAGAAAGAAAAAAAGCAGCCCTGCGTGAAAGTATAAAAAAGCAAGTACTTGGCTGGGGAGTTATAACCATGTTGTCCGGAATCGGGTATTTTGGATATAAACTTATAGAGTACTGGGTGAGACATAATGTCCCATAGGAGCTATATGAGAATTATATTACTTGTATTTTTTATACTTATGATAATGGCTATCTCTGCTAATGCGGCGAAGCCACCTATATCGCCGAATGATGATGAAGAACTTAAAATAAGATTTTGTATAGCCTGGGCCCAGGACGCTGCCCAGGGTACCCAGAAAAAAATGTTAGGCGTCCCGTTCAATAAACTAGCTGACCTGATAATAGAAATACCAGATGAAGTCTATTCACCTGATGCAAAACAAAGAGCTCTTAGCGCAGTTTCTTGGGCGTACGCAATGCCCTTCTCTACATATGATGAAACAGAGGAGATAGGGCGCATGAGGTGCATGGCTTGTGTGGAGCAACATAACCCCCAACCTTGCATGAAAGATTTCGATGCATTGTTAATGGAGGGATATTCAAAAGGAGCTTTCTAAATGGCTGACCAACGAGTATACCCCAATGACCAATCCTTTATTAATTTATACAACAAACTCATAAAAGAAGGAAAAACTGTAAATGATATAGCCAAGGAGGCCGGCTACTCCGATCCTGCATCCGTCCGCCGTCGCAAACGGAACATAGTCAAACGAACGGGTGACGAAACCTTATTTTATGATCCAGAGAACATGCGCGAGATGTTCGCAAACACATTACCTGATAAGTCCAACGAGTTCACTCCTGTACATCTACCTGACGAAGAGCTCGATGCAGAAACTCTTGTTGAAAAACGTATCGAGGAATATACCAAAAAAGCGGAGGCCTTAGAGGCCCGTAAGCTCATTCCTGTCAAAGTCAACGTGAAAGGCCCGTTCGGGATCACGTTCTTTGGCGATCCCCACGTTGATGACGATGGGTGTAATATCGCCCTTTTGAAGAAACACACGGACATGGTGGTGGCTACTGAAGGGATGATGGCAGTCAATATCGGTGACACGACCAACAACTGGATCGGCCGGCTCAGCCGGCTTTGGGGGGAACAGGGGACTTCCCAGAACCAGGCCGCGATACTGGCGGAATGGTTCATCAACAGACTCCCCTGGCTTTGTATTCTTTTAGGGAACCACGACCTGTGGACCGGGGGCAAGCGCCGGAACCTGATCTCATGGATCTACAGGCATTCACAATATAACGGGGGTGTGCTCGAGGACTGGAGAGCGAGGCTGAAGCTCCAGGCCCCCAATGGACGGGAGATTATCCTCAATTGCGCACACGACTTCCCAGGCCACAGTATGTGGCACGCGCTCCATGGTCCGCTCAAGCATTCCAAGATGGCCTATCCTGATGATGACATCCTGGTCTGTGGGCACAAGCACACGAGCGCCTACGGCTGGTACTGCGGGGAGAGCCGCCTGACCCATATGATCCGGGTCGGGGGGTACAAGCGGTATGACTCCCACTCAGACAAACTGGGCTTTCCGGTGCTGGACGCACCGGCCGCTCAGACTGCTATAATAGACCCTGAGGCAAGCGACCACTGCCTGATTACGGTGTTCGCGGACCCGATGGAAGCGCGAGAGTATCTCGCATTTAAACGAAGTAGAGGTAAATCATGACCAATGGCTAAGTGGATTCAAAAGGCGATCAAGAAGCCAGGTTCCCTGAGAGCGTCTCTTGGAATCAAGAAAGGCCAAAAGATCCCTGCGAAGAAGCTTAACGCTGCAGCTAAAAAAGGGGGCAAGCTGGGTCAAAGGGCCCGGCTTGCCAAAACCCTGAGGAGCTTTAAGAAATGAGTCTTGATAATAATCTTAGCCTGATGTTATCTATTATTTTATTCGTACTTACTGTGGTGGGATCAGTGGTAGGAGTGATTACATATCTCAATTCCAACTATGTGTCTGCGAAAGATTTTGCACAACATGACATCACTTCCACTCAGACCATGGTTAAAATTCAAATCCAACAGTCGGAACAAGCAATTGAAGAAATTGAAAGAGAAATTGATAAAGGTACCGCGGACGCTGGGGATCTTGAGCGAAAAGAAATGCACGAGAAACAGCTTCGGTTCCTTTTCAAAACGTGGGAAAGCCTTGAAGAAAATAAGAGAAAATGACAACGATCGCTTTCGATGGGAAGATCCTTGCTGCGGATTCCCGCATTGGTGGGGACTATAATGATGACACTGGGGCTAAAATCCAGCAGGTGGGGAGTGCCTATATAGGTATCGCCGGTTCTGTATCGGCTGCACTTCTATTTATCAAATGGTTTAGAGATCAAACGAAACCCCGCCCTGAATTTGCGGACGACAATAATGACTTCTATTGTCTGGTTATAAGAAAGGAAGGCAAGAAACGAAGGAAATGGACTGCATCTGTTTATGATAACAACATGGTCAAAATGGAAACCGGAACGCCAGCTGCTATAGGTTCAGGTTCCCCTTATGCTATAGCAGCAATGGCGTGCGGTAAAAATGCTATCGATGCAGTAAAGATTGCAAGACAGTTTGATCCCTATACAGGGGGTCGAATTAAAAGTATTAACCTCGACCCTTAATGTTACCGTTAAGCTCTCTGTTTTTATAAACAACCTTGCTGACTGATGCCAGCTCCTGCCGGTTGTCCTGGGCCAGTTGCCTTGCTCTTGCTACAGCATTAGCATCGTTTGCTTCATTGAAGAAATGGGTATTGATCCCGATCGCCGTAACATCATCGCGAGGAGAAGGGATAGTAATTACTGCGTATCTACTCATTGGGGGGCTCCTTACATAATTTCTCTACCACGGATGTGATAGCTTCGTTTGAATAACGTTCATCAGAAACGATGAACATGTTCACAAACACTGCCTTATCGACAGGTGTCTGTAAATTCTGTAATTGGGTTTCTATATCGGCGATTTGTTCTTGGAGTTCCATTGGGATTCAAACCTCATACGTTTAATCAGACCGACGATGCCGATGAGGAACAGTAACACCTGGAGAGTGAATACTGACCAATGAGCAAGGGAGTAGGCCCAATAGCCCCAAATTGCTGCGCTCGATATCGCAAAACACCACCCGGTCTTGTAATGAAGATGTGCCAGAAAGGCCATCTGAGAGACAGTTAATATTGTACCAATCCACCCTATTATCTCAAGACTTGACATTTATCTATAAAGTACTTCGGATCTGGTTTCAATCCAGAGTCTGGCTCCGCAAGAAAGCGGTTTATCGGGGCGATACACGAACGTAGAAGGCCCTTTAATTTGCGCCTCGGTGCATTTAAAACTGCCTTTGGACGTCTGGATTGTGATCGGTGGGTCTGTTCTGCCATGTTTCAGATTTGCCTGTATGATATGTTTATCTACATGAAGCCTTTTGATAAGGTCATTCTTTAATACTTTTAATACGTTCGTAGAACTCGATGGG
>JABAOD010063059.1_pt2 | contig 10578 bp, 11 predicted proteins | sample 7062151 | NCBI WGS metagenome assembly JABAOD01 (sample SAMN14538626, study PRJNA623070) | marine sediment metagenome | biome: marine biome [ENVO:00000428]; feature: marine pelagic biome [ENVO:01000023]; material: deep marine sediment [ENVO:00002113] | place: India: Gulf of Khambhat ...
CTTGAAGCCCGCACCCTCGAAAGGCGGGCAGGGAAGGGGTGTCTCCCCGCTGTTAACCCGCCGCCAAGGCGTCGGGGCGGGGAGGGCTACCACACACACAGGGAACACCTGCCGAACATATCGGCCTTCGCAGCTCCGTAAAGGATCGCGGTCCCCCCAATTTTCACGCCGGCCAGCAAGCTGACCCACGAGAAAATCGGCTCCCCCGCGCCCGCATGGCGGCGCCGGCTTTGCCGGCGTCCCTGACTGCGCAGCTCTCGGCCGATGAATGGTCTCCAGTTCCCAAGGTGAGAACGGATTTAATGGAGGCTATAATGCAGAAATTCACTTCTTTCGCCGATCTGGCTCAATTCCGCGAAGCACAGGCTGACGGCCGTGCTAAAACCGAAGCAGCCTATGACAATGCGTTCATCGAGCACTCGGAAATGTCCAAGCTCAGCGTCGTCGACGAACCAGAAGCTACCGAAATGCCTGACCCCGACATGGCGCGCCGCGCCGTCGAGATGGCAATCGGAACGATCTTCGATGTCATGAAGGGCACTCGCATGGAGCCGATGGNNTCGTTCCACATGACCGCCCGCAAGATTGAAAACCGCGAGGACGATGCAGCGAAAAAGCTCGGTGAGCTGGCTCGCAACTTCGATCCGAGCGAAATCTACGCCGTCGAGCTGGAAGAAGCACAAACGGTTTGCCAAACGCTTCAGGGATGCCGTGAAGCGCTCGAGGCAATGCGGGATCATGCCGGCGAAGTATATCGGGTCGAAACCGGCCGGACTTTCACGGCCACTCGAGGAAGCCAGGTTGCGAAGGACGGGATCACCGCATCACAGATCCAGGCGCGCGATTATCTCGCAGCGCGCGCGAAAGAACGCCGCGAGCAGCACAATCCTGAAGGGCCAATGGTGGTCGTTTCAGGCGGCCAGGATGGTTGGCACGACTTCGAGATGGTCTGGGAAATTCTNNAATGCGCAAGGGCGTGGATGCAATGGCAGGAAGCTGGGCGCAATCGCGCGGCGTCAAGACGATCCTCTTCATGCCCGATCGTCGGCTCGGTAAGCGAGCTGCCTTCGTCCGCAACGAGAAAATCGTCCAACAGCGCCCGGTCGAAGCAATCGTCTGCGAAGGCTCGGGCATTCAGGCGAACCTCGCACAACGCCTTCGGGCTGCAGGAGTGCCGCTGCACGTCCGCCGCTTGAACGAGCAACGTCCGCAAGTCGCAGCGCGCCAATAGGCGCGCCGCTCGGAGGCTCCGGCTGAACGCCGGGGCCTCCACTTCTTCTTTCGTCGAAGATCGGCAGGGCGGGGCATCGAACCCCACCCTGCCGAGGTGGCACGTAGCGTGGAGGGAATACTCGTCTCGTTGAGCATCTAGGATATCACGGGCGCGCTGGCGTGCATCAAGGATCGGCGGTCCCCCCAATTTTTCCTCCGGCCAGCAAGCTGACCTGCGAAAAAATCGGCACCCCCGCCGCCCGCTGCGCGGTCGACTTTGTCGATCCTTGACCCACTGGGCACCCGTGACCGCGGGGAACCCTCATCAACACAAGGAGGTTAAGATGGGCGTCCAGATCACGTTGTTCAAAGCACTGAAAGAGGCTAAGGTCTCCAGTGAGAACGCAGGAAAAGGTCGTCTCCGAATTGGAGGAGTACATTGCAATGAAGATTACGGAAGCAAATTCAGAACTGGTTGCCGAAGTAAAGTCGCTTCGGCGCGATAACGCGACCAACCGTTGGGTCCTTGGCTTGCTAGGGCTCATTATAGCACTGGCTTCTGCAGCCGGGAGCTACATCGCAGCGGTCTAACCGCGGGGGGCTTCGGCCCCCCTTTTTTACTCATCTCATAGTTGATAGTCATACATCCGTTTCAGATCCGGATGTTAAACATGACCAAATCGATTCTTCCCGCGCTTGCATTTAGCATCGCGACGTTTCTGACTTCGACGCCGGCTGCCGCACAAGAGCGATGCGAGCTCGACATCGTAGCAAGCCCACAGATCCAGCAAGCTTTACAGAAATCGAGCCCGATGGATTTTGAAGGATTCGAAGCCTTCTGCTCCGCACTCCAAGAGGAGCAACTTCAGATCACGATCCGGTCTGATCTCGGCGTCCTTCGCAATCAAGGTTATGCCTGGGTACTCATCCAGCTCAAACGGCCGACGACCGGCGCAATGAGCGATGCAGCCGAGACGAACACCGCGATCGGCGATGCGACAGAACGCGAACAGGTTGAACAAATGCAGGTTGCGATCATCCGCGATAGCCTAGCGTCGATGGCGGGCAACTTGCGCACGTATCTGGTGTCCTTGGAGCAAGTCCAACTTGAGCAGCAGATGCTTCAACGATCCGCAAGGCGTTGAACGAGCAGAAGACACAGCCGCGAAAGAAAGAGGAGGGGGAAGGAGAGAGAACGAGCAACCATAGGAGGCTAAGATGCTCGTCACTTTCCGGATCGTCGACTTCGATACGCGGCTTCATTCGAAGCCTGCTAGTCTCAATGCCCGTGAGCTTGCGACATTTCGCGAAATCATGCGGGACAACAACATCATCAGCGACCTCGACGAAGGCGAGGCCGACGGAACCGCCTACAACTTCGAAGTCTCGGCCAACTCGCTCCCGCTCGCGGCCTTTGCGCGGCCTTTCAATTATCGCGCTGACATCATCGCGATCGTCGAGGAAGCGCAATTCCTTGGGCGGTCCCTGCGCGTTCAAAAGGACGGTCTGACCGTCACTCTACGAGTCTCGCAGCATTTGGCCCTGACGAATGATCTGATGATGACAGACACGGTTGCCAAGAAGGCTTTGCAAGCTCTCGGCATCGATGGTCGGGCGAGGCGCGCGATATCACTTGCCAAGCTCAAGGAGCTTGTCTGCGATCCCGCAATCTTCGCCGCATTCGACCATGCAAACATCGGCAACATTTACGATGCGTTTGCACGCATCGCGACAACGGATTGTGGCGAACAGTTACCCCGCCTCGTCTGGACATAGCCTCCTTCCAGTCAGGCAGATCGAAAGGCGTCCCCGCTTCGCGTGGGGGCGCCTTTCTTTTTACAGTCGAACTTCGCGCCTCCCTATAGGCTCGGGAATGGAATTACTTATCACTGAAGACCGATTGCACCACACGGAGCCGGGCGCATCAAGGATCGGCGGTTCCCCCAATTTGCTTCGCAAATCGGCTCCCCCACAGCCCGCTACGCGGCCGCCTTTGGCGGTCCATGACCCACCCGNNCCCCATCATTGACAGAACGATGGAGGCAAAAATGACTTACGAACTTCAGACGATCTCGACGCAGGCATCCAAGGCGAACATCGCACGGAACATCATGCTGAACGAGAAGATCGACACAGCGGAAAAACGCTCGCTGCACAGCTTCTTCGATACCCACGTCATCGAAAACGAANNTCATTGAAGAGGGCGATTACGGGGCATTGCCGATGTCGATCATCGACCGGATCGTCTACACCGCCGACCCGAAGATGAGCGACGAATATTAATCGAGAGAGGGGCCAGCGCGCGCCTCTTTTACCTTTGTGCCAAGGTCGGCAGTCAGGGGCATCGAACCCCTGCCTGCCGATGCGCTGACGTCGCTAATCCTTCAGCCGCTCAAGGGCTTTCGGGCCTTTGAGTTCCGCACTTCGTTCGAGGATCGCAATTGCGGTTTCGGGCTTCAGTTTCTTGACGAGGCGGTCGATGGTTTTCTGTTGCTCTTCACGCTTCATTTCGGCGAGCTTTTTCTTGCGATCAGCGAGCTTCTTTTCCTCGGCCTCAATAGCGGCTGCTTCCTTGTCGATTTTGGCAGACATTGTGATCCTTTCTTCGAACAAATTCGCTGCCAAATACGTGCCGCATTTTTCAGCGAATTGCGAGGCGGTTTTTGTGCGATTGCAGTTGTTATCCCTGATCGGTTTTTCGGCGAATCCTGCGCCGCCCTTCGTGCGGCTTAGGACCGCTGCTCTATTGCGCTAGGTTCCTGGCAGACCTTCGCCTTCGCTACGGCCTGCATCCGTCACCAAGCTCCACCGAGCCCCTAGCGGGTCTTGGCCCATTCGGGTCACGATCAGACTTTCGGGGGCGAGGATGCACAGACGTACATGCACCGTCGTCCATGAGCGACGATGCTGGCCACAAAGGGCGAGATAAGCGTGGGGCCTAATCGGCCCCGCCTCGTATTCGGAAACGCCAGGGCCATTTTCCATCACATCATAGGAAGGACAGGCACAAGACTGAGGTCTAGTCCCTGGAGTAGCACACCCTATACGGTATAACCGTTTTGGAAACCTGTTAGGTTTCAGAGGCTTACGGCGATTTCTGAGCGATTTTGCCGAATTACACCTGTATACGCCGAGGCATTTTGGAGGCGAATTGTTTTGTATTTCAATGGGTTGTTTTGGTATACGCCTGTATACCGTGACACCTGCTTGCATTGAAATGCGATTAGCCTAAAATGGGCACTGCGATAACCGGACCAGGCCTCCCCTCGTGGAGGTTCATATGGATTCCAACGGCGCAGTCATTAGCGTCCGACTGTCCAGCGAGACAGTCGCAAAGCTAGAAAAACTTGCAAGACAAACGGGCGAGAACCGCACTCAGCTCGTGCGGCGCATCATCGCCATCGGAACGCCTCTCCTTGAAGCTGGCGTTGATCCAAACCTGCGGCGTCTCTTCGTCATAGCCGAGCACACTCAGATGGCGCTCGCCCATATGATGGAAAACGAATNNAGATCATTCAGCTCGCTCAAGACAACGTGGCAGAGCATCATGGCTGAGGACATTCGCTTCAGCAAAAAAGCACAAACTCTCACGCACCAATCGGCGCGCGGAAAAGTGCATCGCAACGCCGACAATTTCACACGGGGCTCACAGCTTTTTCATCACCAAGTTTTGATGACGTGGGCGGGTGTTCGCCTGCCTCTTTTCGTCTGGATTTTTTCGACGATCGCAGTGTTTTCGGTAATCGGTTTTTTCACGTTCAAAGAGCATGAAGTTCAGCTCGTTTTGATGCGCGCTTTGGCGACAGTTTGGAACTGGGTTTCGCTCAACCCGGACAAGCTAATCAACCTCACATTGCCAGACGGCGACGTCGTTCAAGGTCGCATGGCGTGGGTACCAGATCACCCCGATGTTCAGGCTGCTTGGGCAACAGCAAAACGCATCGCGCTAGGGGCGGCGCTTGGCTCGGTTTTCCTGTGCCTTCCTCTAACCATCTGGTTCATCGATTACTCACGCCGAAAGGGTGGCGACATCTTGAAAGAGCGGCACGAGCGGGGAGCGCTCCTCGTTGAACGTGATGAACTAATCGAGGCCATCAGCCGCCACAACAATGGAGAGCTAGAAACGGAGCTTCAAAAGAAGTCTCCCCCGCTCACCATTCGAGACCTGAAATCGTCAACCATTCTCGAACTTACCCGAGCCGGAATTCACGTGCCTTATGTGATGGCCGGCGTACCCGTTCCGTGGCGACTAGAACAATCCCACGCAATGCTCATCGGTACGACCGGTGCAGGTAAAACGACAGAATTCAAGAAGCTGGTCCTACAGGCGCGGGCGCGGGGCCATCGCTGCGTAATTTTCGACCTTACTGGTTCGTTCGTAGAAAGCTTCTACGACAAAGATCGCGACGTCATTCTGAACCCAATGGATCAGCGCTGCCTGCCGTGGTCGATATTCAATGACTGCGACAACTACGCTGAGTTTATGAGTGCCGCCACAGCGCTCATTCCGACCGGGCATAATGCCGAAGACGACTTTTGGCAGAAGGCAGCTCGTACNNTCGAATGGCGCACTCGCCTATCGTCTCATGCAAGCCGACCTGAAGACAATCAGCCGAGAACTAGAAAACACCGTCGCGGCGCCGCTGGTTGCGACACAGGCGGCTAAGATGGCCGAGTCCATTCGAGCGACCTTCAACACCCACGCAAACGTGCTGCGCTACCTCCCAGAGCCGGCCGAGGGTGAAGAAGGATTTTCAATCAACAAATGGATGACCGAAGACGTAAAAGAAGGCTCGATACTCTTCATCACATCTACCCATACTGACCTTGTTCTCAATCGTCCGCTGCTCACTCTCTGGATGGACCTTGCCGTCAACGCACTGTTTCGAATGGGTCGCACGCGAGACCTTCGCACATGGTTCCTGCTGGACGAAGTTCACGCTTTACACCGCCTCCCAGCGATCGAGCATGGTCTTCAAACAGCGCGTGCCGTCGGTGGCGCATTTGTTCTTGGAATGCACTCGTTCGACAAGCTTGCCGAAACGTACGGAGAGAACGGCGCAATCAATTTGGCGTCGCTCGCCAGGACCAAATTGATACTCGCAACCGCCGATATCGAAACCGCGAAACGATGCTCTGACTATATCGGCAACCGCGAAGTGCGGCAGATGGATGAAGCATATTCGTACGGCTACAATAACAGCCGCGACGCATCGACAATCACGCCGCGCAAGCAGGTCGAAGAGCTTGTCATGCCGGACGATATCACCAACCTCCCAAGCCTTCACGGGTACATTAAATTCCCTGACGGATTCCCCGCGGCGCGCATCCAGCTAACCTGGCGAGACTACGAGGCAATGGCCGAAGGTTTCGAGCGCGTCTCGACAATGCGAGCCGCCTCATACGTGCCTTCGGATGATGAAGACGCGGAAATGGGGGATGGTGGCCGAGAGGGGGATGGCCCGGAACCAGAACCGATCCTCCTGCTCGAGAGTGGGGAGCGCGACGCTTCCGATGCGGAAAAGGGAGCCGAAGCCCTGCGTGATGCGGTCGAAGGCACACAGCAGATAGCGGACAAGGAGCGAGACGGGCCCGAACGCAGCAAGCAGGACGACAGTAAGGAAGCCACCACATTCAAAGATGGTCCGCTGCGCAAAATGGGCTCTCTCAGCCGCTCAGCTGCCAAGGGTGAAGATCCCGCGAAGCATCGAACGAAGGACGAGGAGGACCTCAGGAACCGCGAGAAAGAGTTGAAGGGCGCCAGGGGCCGCGACGACCAGGAAAAGGCCTCACAGGGGCCTCAGAAGCGCCGGGAGGCAAAGGACGACCAAGAAAGCGAAATCCAGCGCGAGGAGCGCCGCGGCATGGCTGTGGTGGAAGAGAAAGACCGCGCCGAGGCGACAATCGATGACGACATGGATTTCGGTCGATGAGCGCACCGCAGATGACGCCGGCCGAAAAGGCAAAGCTAGATAGCTTCCGAAAGGAGCTTGGAGTGCGGTTGCGCATGATCCGAGCGCAGCTGGGATGGACCCAAAGAGATCTCGGAAGCGTGCTAGGATTCAGCCGGCAGGCTGTGAACAGCTTTGAGAGAGGAAGCACTGAACCACCCGCATCGAGCCTCTCACGCCTGAAGGAACATGGCATCGACCTTGCTTGGGTGATGGGCGAGTGCGGAGCATTAGAAATGCTCAAGGTGTCACCAGGAGGCGTGTCATGACCGCGATCGCCGACATGCGCCACTTGGCCAGTTCCGAGAAGAAGGCGATCGGGCGACGTCTCAGATCGATCAGAAAAACCCACGACGTGACCGGCGAGGGCTTCGCTAAAGCAGTCGGTACTTCGCAGGCCTCATTGTCCGGCTACGAAACAGGGCGGAACGCGGTTCCGATCCGCATCGTGGTGTGCGTTTGCGAGATTTACGAGGTGAACGCCGACTGGCTGCTTATGGGGCGCGGCCGAATGCTGCGCTTCGTTCGGAAAGCGGAGGCAGCCTGATGCTTTCTGTAGCCTCGGTCGGCAGTGCGTCAGGCGCCTCGAACTATTTCGCGAAAGACAACTATTGGATGGGCGAAGGCCCGTCAGAGTTTTCGCAGTGGGGTGGCAAAGGGGCTGAGACGCTGGGTCTCGAAGGAAAGGTTGAAGCCGAGACTTTCGAGCGAGTGCTGGATGGCAAATTGCCGGATGGAAGGGTGGTCAACGACCACGAAAAGCGAGTGGCAGGCATCGATCTGACATTCTCAATGCCCAAGTCTGCAAGTGTTTTGGCACTCGTGAGCGGCGACAAGAGGATTCTGGCCGCTCATCAAGCGGCAGTCATGAAGACAATGACTTGGGTAGAGGAGAAGTTCGCTCAGGTAAGAGACTATTCCCAAAACCAGAACGGCGAGGGCGTGCGAACAGGGAACCTCCTGTATGCGATGTTCCAGCACGACACGAGCCGGAAGCTCGATCCGCAAAGCCACATTCATGTCGTCGTAGCAGCAATGAGCCAGGACAAAGACGGCAAGTGGAAGGCGCTCTTCAATCCCGAGCTCTGGAAGAACAATTCGGTCATCGGGTCGGCTTACCACGCGTATTTGCGCCAAGGGCTGGAGAAAGCTGGGTATCAGACCGAGATCACAGGAAAGCACGGCCAATTTGAAATACGTGGCGTCCCCAAAAGTGTCGTCGAAGAGTTTAGCCAGCGGCGAGAAGACATACTTGCGAAGGCGAAGGAAATTGGCGCGACGACAGCAAAGGAGCAGGACAAGGTAACGGTCAATACCCGCGACCCTAAGCTAAATGTCGAAGATAAAAGGTAGCGCTTCGTGAGATTTGGGTTGAACGAGCCAAGGAGCGGGGCTTCGACGGCAAGGAATTGATCGACGAGGCAGCGCGACGTGCCGGAAAAGACATCGAAGCCAAGAAAGAGCCGGGTGCGATCCTGCGTGCAATCGTTTCGGATGCCCGCCAGACGATAGGAGCGTATTTCCGGTCGTCTGACCCGCTGGCGACGAACGGACCAAACCGCTTACGACTTGCGCCGAATGATGTCCGGACGGAAATCGCCGTCGCTTCAGCAGTCCGAATTTTGGGAGAGCGGGAGGCAGCGTTCTCACCAGAAGCGATCGGAAAAACTGCCCTAGATCTCGGGCTTAAAGGCGTGACCATTGATAAAGTGGATGCGCGGGTCGCCAAGCTTATGCAGGACGACAAGCTCGTGCCCGGCAAAACGGAGCGGATGGATGGCACGATAGAGCTCGTGACCACGCCAGAGCATTTGCGCCTAGAGCGCGCACTTCTCGCCAACGTCGACGCAGGACGTGAGAAAACAGCTCCGATAGTAGACGCAGCGAATGTCGCAGATCGCCTACAGGCAGTTGCTGGAGATCATGAGCTCAACGGCGAGCAACTCGCCGCCGGCACAATGGCCCTATCGACCAAGGACCGGACCAGCGTTGTCCAAGGTGTAGCCGGTGCCGGTAAGACGACCCTTATTTCCGCGATCGCTAGCGTTGCAGCCGAGGAGGGCAAGCAGGTGATCGGCCTCTCGTTTGCAAACAAGATGGTCAATGACCTCAGAAACGAGACAGTTGTGCGCAAGCCCAACGGGGAGCTCGTAGCAGGCGGCATCGAGGCGAAAACCGTCTCGTCTTTCGTCAACCAGCACTTGCGGGGTGCGATTAGAGGACAGGGCCCCGAATTCGACGCGTCCAAAGAGGCGTTGCGCGACAAGGTGCTTGTCCTCGACGAAGCGTCGCTCGTCGCCAACAAGCCGATGAACGACCTGGTGACGATAGCCAACAGGCTCGGCGTCGAAAAGCTCGTCATGATTGGTGATAAGAACCAGCTCCTGTCGATCGAGGCGGGTAAAGCCTTCTCGCTGATCCAGTCCAACGATCCGACGATGGCGCGAATGGACACGAGCCTGCGCCAACGCACCGAGCAGATGAAACAAGTGGCCGGGCTCGCGCGCGAAGGCAAGTTCGCCGAAGCCTTCAAGACGATGGGGGACAAGGTGACGAGCGCAGGCGCCGATCATCTGTCGAAGGTCGCCGAGAAGTGGCTGGCTCTCCCACCCGAGGAGCGGGAACGAACGGCGATCTATTCGTCGGGCCGTGACGCTCGCGCCGCCATCAACAGCCAGGTTCAAGCCGGACTGAAAGCTGAAGGCGCTTTGAGGGGTGACGGCATCGAGCTGCGGACCCTTCTGCCGGCTCACGCTACTCGCGAAGAGCTGCGCTACTCGTCGACGTACAAGGACGGGCAGCTGCTCGAAGTCATGCGGCGCGACGTCGCGGGTCTGCCCGAACGCGGCCGATACGATGTGCTTGGCGTCGACGCGAAGGGTCGCGTCATGCTGAAGGACGAAGACGGCAAGACCCACAAGTTCGATCCCGCAAAGCTCGACCCTAACGACAAGCGCGACCCGCTTCGCCTCTCCGAAAAGCAGCGCGAGAAGATCTACGAGGGTGACAAGATCCGCTGGACCGAGAAGGACGACAAGCGCGGATTGATGAAATCGGAGGAAGCGAAGGTCCTCGAAATCAAGGACGGCCGCATCAAAATCGAGAACGCGAAGGGCGAAATCGTCGACCTGCAGAAGGGCGACAAGATGCTGGAGCGGCTCGGGCTGTCCTACGCCCTAAACATGCACCAGGCCCAGGGCGACACGCGAGACAAGGCGATCGGAGAAATGCACTCCTCGCAGCGCAACCTCTCGAATGAGCGATTGGCTCTCGTGATGATGACCCGCGTGCGCGACGACATCGAGATCGTAACCAATGACAAGGACGCGCTGGTTGCACAGCTTGGGCGTAACCCTGGGAATAAGACTTCGGCCTTGGAAGCCCTCGGAGAAAAGAGGGTGGATGGAAAGGGGCC
>JABAOD010007602.1_pt1 | contig 10575 bp, 15 predicted proteins | sample 7062151 | NCBI WGS metagenome assembly JABAOD01 (sample SAMN14538626, study PRJNA623070) | marine sediment metagenome | biome: marine biome [ENVO:00000428]; feature: marine pelagic biome [ENVO:01000023]; material: deep marine sediment [ENVO:00002113] | place: India: Gulf of Khambhat ...
ATTACAAGGTTGATTGGCGTTGTCTTCCGGACTTTCGAACGCTTGTTGTCAGCAGGAGGATTGGAATTCCAAAGATGCTGGAGCCGAGCCTGCCAATCGTGGATCGATAAAGCCAGCGGTGGAATCATCAAAACAGCTGCAGCAATCTCGCCCTCTGGACAGCCGGCATCGTGCACGCCTGCGAGGAGTTTCTTTATGTTACTTTCTCCCCATACACGAAAAGATCCCCGATCGACTCGCGAAAATAATTGCGCTGGATCGCCTCTCCGAAGATATGGGCCACGGAGCGAACATGTAATTTCTTGTATTTGTCCTGCGTTGGGATTGGGACCGTATCGGTCGTCAAGATCTCAGTGATCTGAGGGACTGCGGAGAGTCGCTTGAGCGCATCCCGGACAAAGACCCCGTGGGTGCAAGCGATCCAGACCTCCTCAATCCCTTCCTCCACCAGCAGTTGTGTGAGCGCCAGGATCGTCCCCCCGGTGGCGATCTCGTCGTCATAAACCAGGGCCTTTTTTCTCCCCTGGACCTGCTCCCCAACCAGCCCTTGGATCCGCACTTCAGTGTCGGAAACCCGTTCTTTGTTGCCCGCCGCAATCGGCAAACCCAGATCCCGGGCGAAACGCGCTGCCGATTGCGCCTGCCCCATATCGGCCGCAACTACGATGGTGTCCGAAAGGTCCCGGTCCTGAAAATGCCGGATGAAGACCGGCCTGCTGCTTAGCGGGTCTGTTGGCAAACCAAAGAACCCGTGTACCTGGGGCGAGTGAAGCATCATCGTCATCACATGCGTTGCTCCCGCAGTTTGGAGCAGGTCAGCGATTAATCGGGCCGTTATGGAGATGCGCGGGGCATCTTTCTTATCTGAACGAGCAAATGAGAAATACGGGACAATCGCATGGATCTCCTTGGCCGCCGCAGAACGGGCGATGTCCAGCATCATCATCAGTTCAACGAGGTGATCGTTAACCGGTGGAGATAGGGACTGGACGATGAACACCTGCCTTGAACGGACGCTCGCGCCGAGCTGGATATACAGGTTGTCGTTGCTGAAACGATCGACTTTGGTCTGATCCAACGGCACCTTCAAGAAGCTTGCGATATCTGCAGCAAGTTGTGGATGAGAACTACCGCTGAAGAACCGCACCTCGCCGGGATCGATTTGTTTTGTGCTCTCGTCCATTGTTCTCCTTCCATCATCAGCAGGTTCGGATCATCCATATCCTACCGCAACTTGTGCTTTTGGGAGCTGATTCATCTTGGCAATATTTACAGTGCCCTGTAACCGGCTATGCGCCGCAGCGGGTGCGGTCATGATCCACGCAGTTCATCAGTGGAAATCGGGTGTGGGGTCGTGCGCCCGCCGGCTTCACGACCCCACACCCGATACCACACTTACGGCCCACTCCAATCACATGCTACCGGCTCAAGGAATTGCCGGGAATCCCGTGGCTTAGAAAACGTTGACGATGCCGGATTCGCTCGCCATAAGCTTTTTGATCGCCATCGATCTCCAGTTTGCGCGCCTGGTTCAGGCCAGCGCGCCGACCTACTGCTTCTTGGTCCAACGACGAAGATCCTCCAGATGATGTCGGTAGTGCTCGGTCACATTCGCTTCGATCACCCGGTACGGCGGCCAATCTCCGGGCAGTGCGGCGAACCAGTCCGCATGAAAGAGGTCGCTTTCGGGTATATGCTCGATAACGGCCACCAGCGCTCGATGGACCCCCTCGGCGTCTTCGAGGATGTCTCGCAATGGGCGGTCCCTGTTCTCCTCGTAAACGACGGCGTTGCGCTCCTCTTCAGAGCGTTGCCACAGCTCGGAACCCACCAGCGCCCGGGCCCGAAGCATCCCGACGGTCTCCCGTTCGCTCCAGGTGACATGGGCCGCCAGGTCCTTAACGGACCACTTACCAACGGCACCCGGCTGGGTCATGGCATGCGGTTGGAGCTCACCGATGAGCTCGACCCACTCTCGCCGCAAACCCTGCAAGGTGTCGAGTATGTCCGCTTTGTCCATTGATTTTCCTTTCGCAGGGTCAGCTTGAAGGGTCTGCGTCCATTGAATGACCGGGCTCTTCGACTCTTCTGGAGTGAGGCTTGCCTGGAACCGGCCTGCCTGTAGGAATCCAGACCAACCGATCGGCTCTGGTGACCTATTGTCGCTGTTGCCAGCGCTCCAGGATTACATCCATCTGGGCGATATGTTCCGGGATATGCCGTTCATACGTCTCAAGCCAGTCATCCATCGTGATGACGCCAGATTCTGGATGATACGTCTCCTGGTTCCATGTGGATTCTGGGATCGATTTGATCAATTGATAGCTCTGTTTGCGAAGCCAGCGAAAAAGCTCCAGGGCCTCTTCCACGCTTTGATCGTGATAATGAAGTTCCCGGGCCCATTGGTTCTCGTTGTATGCCATCAGTGTACTGCCCGGCTCGGCGATAAACCTGCGGCAGCGGATGTAGCTGTTGGCTTCGCTATCGGTGATGTGGATCAGGATCTCATGGATGCTCCATTCGTCTTCCGAAGGCTTGAACTGCCACATTTCTATTGGATATCGCGGCAAGGCTTTTTGAAGCCGCTCGTAGGCCTGCCCATATGATTCGATTTTCGCCATCCGTTCCTGATTCTTCATGGGGTTCACCTCCGGAACGCTGCTGAATAAGTCTGGCCCCGGCCACCACCCCCGAATGATGGCTGGGAGCGATGGGGCCTGATTTTGGCGTCTGCTACTTCTTTCTGATTATCTGCCCATGTTGTCGGACATTCTTCGTCTCGCCATCATGTAAACATCTGAAAGCTGGCCGTCCCGAAACGCATAGTCACGCAGCGTGCCTTCGATTTCAAACCCAAACTTCTGANNCGTTGTCGGTAAAAACTTGCAGCTCGAGGCGAACCAGGTTTAGCCACCGGTCTGACAGGTCGACCGCCGCCTCTACGAGCGCTGTTCCCACGCCCTTGCCCTGCCAATCATCGTGCACCGCCATGCTGATGCTGCCGACGTGTTTGCGGCGCGGTGATGCCGGAAAGGTTCGCAAATTCAGATGCCCGACGACTTCGTTTCGTACACAGGCTAGCAAAGGGAAGGATCCGTCCTCGTCTCGCAGCATTCGCTGACGGTGAGCCTCGACCGATGTAAAAGGGAGTTGCAGGGTTCCCCACACCACGTTTGGTTGACTGTAAATGTTGTGGATCGCCTCGTAGTCATCGGTTTCCGCGCGCCGGATCTGGATGTCCATCATGGCTAGTTCGTCCACATGGTCCGAGATGGTGGAACCGCCTCACTTCGCCGGGTGCAATCAAGGCTTGGAACAGGTTTCCAAACCCGCTAGAACTTCAGATGGATGCTGGCACGTTTGCAAGCCGGCTCACCCTTCAATCGCAAAGATGGAGACGTTATTGACCGAGTCTGGAAGCCGAAGCCAGAGCGCATGAGGATGGTCTAACCCACACGGGTTTCTTCAGGGATGGGCCAGCGCCGCCCGGCTCCTCAGCCCGGACGATGAGCTTTGCGCCGTAAGAGGAGGACCGTGACCCGCCGGCGGGTGGAGGGCAGGCTGGCGAAAACGGCGGCTGGTAAGCTCACGGTTGCCAGGAGATGCATGGGTCAGAATCCGTCACCGCACGGCACAAGTATACCAAGGGGCTTGAGGGAACTTGAAGAGCAGCGCCAGCCACTTTCCTACCGGGGATTGTCGGGGAGTGGTGGCCTTGACCGGGGAGAGCCTTTCGATGGGCGTCACTCTATTCGAAAAATCCACCGCAGAAGGCAGCGCTTGTGATATGCTTTCAGAAGCCGGGAGAAACAGTGGCGCCATCAACATCCGAAAATCCGGAAGCAGGTCAAAGGGATCCTGCCAGCAGAGTGTCGTTCGGCGTAAGCGCAGGATATACGTACAGGTCCTGGCCCTCTTGCCGCCGAACACACATCCCCTGGAACTCTTGCCCCAGGATCACGGCTCGCCAACCTCGACCGCCGGCAGCGATTGAAGGTGCAACCAGATGGCCTGAAGTTCCTCATCGCTCAATAGTTTTAGTCGTCGCCAGGGCATGCTCTCGGGATTAAGACGACGGCCTTCGGGCGTGTCCCCGGTGCGCAGAGCCCGGACAAAATCGCCTTGTGTCCAATTCCCAAGATCACCACCCGGTGTGAGGTTCAAGCCAGCCCCTACGCTGAGGCCCCCCGCAAAATTTTCTCCGTGGCAGATGGTGCAGGAAAAGGCAAGATACCTCCCGTATTCCGCCGTCACACCGGGCACCGGAGCGGGGGAGCGCTCGGCATCGTGGTCGATCACCTGTGCGGGCAACAAGGAAGGATCGATCAGAATAAATATCCTGCTGAGCAACCCGGCCCTAGTGGCGGGAAGCTGATTGTCGATCGCGGGGACGTTTTTCAGATAGNNCCGCCAGGTCATCGTCGCCATAATTGTTGTACACTCGGGACATGACAAACAGGAGGGGCTTTCCGTCCGGACCGACTCCATTGCGAATCGCACGCACCCAATCTGCATCGCTGTACCTCAACCCGATGCCCCCCTGTCCGGGAGTCAGGTTGCTTGCGGCAATCTGACCGAAAAGTGGGTCGTCGTACAACAAATCACCGCTCAAATCGTGGCCGTGACAATCCGTGCAACCGGCGAGCGCCTGTACCAGATGGGCCCCGCGGGTGATGGCGGTTTTGTCGGTGGGAACGCTGATGGCGCGGTCTGGGATCTCGTATTCTCGGTTCAGTCTAGAGTTGGAGAAGACGTAGAGCAAGGTCAATCCAAGCGCAAAAGCGCCAAACGTAGCCGCTGCGCCGAATCGGACCCACTTCTTGTGATATAGACGGACCGATGTTTCACCTTTCATCGATCGCATCCCAGATCGCTCCCCCGATCAGCGTCAACGCGTCTTCGGCTCGAGCTGAGCGGGGATAAAAGCCTGGATGCCGAGGTTGGATTTCGTCGAAACTCATCGGATCTGCCCGCTTGCGTCTGCAACTGAATCCGCGGGCTTGGATATGACAGCTGTATCATCCTCCCCGGTCCGTATAATCGTCCACGCACGAATGCCCAACCACCAGGCGAGTGCGAAATCGATCAGGGCCAGCACGGGGTGGGTCGCCGAAAGGCCCGGGGCCATGCTCCGCATAAAGATGACGACATCTGCCTGGATCACGTAGACACCAAATAGCAGCCAGGTTAACCATTTTACCCGGCGCGGCATTCTACCGAGGTAGACCAGAAGTAACATCGCCAATAGCGGTAAACCCAATCCATGACCGAGTTCCACATGTGTGCGCCAGCCAGGTCTTCCCGCCACAACGTTCAGACCTGCCAGATATACCTGATATAGCACCCCGGCCACAAAGAGCCAGGCCAGGAGTGTATATCCGATCCTTGCACCCTGCGCCAATTTTGACATGGTCTTTCCTTTTATTTGCACGCGATCGCCTTTAGCCGGCGCCGTCATTGTATGGGCGAACCGTCCTGAAATCGTTACGGGAAGTGTTACGGGGTTCCAGGGAGGACAGCGGGAAATCCGGGTGCGCGCAGATCAGTGTGAAGGGCATCCTCCAGAAGCTTGACCACCATGGGCGACCAGGCCGCTCCGCCATATTTAGCGCGGGCACGGATGAAAGCCTGCTCTACCAGCCCGGCCAGATCCAGGGGGACGCCGAACTGACTGCCTAGCTGGCGTGCTAGCATCAGGTCCTTACACGCCAGGTCCATCGTGAAACCGATATTGTAACTGCCATTCAGAATTAACTGGCTCTCAGTCTCATGGACGAAACTGTTGCCTGAGCTGGCCTTGATCCCCTCGAAGGTGATCCCCAGGTCGAGACCGGCTCGTTTGGCCAGCATGAGGGCTTCGCCAGCCGCCACCAAATGAATGAAGGCTAGCATATTGGTGATCACCTTGAGCACAGAAGCGCTCCCCAGCGGGCCGACGTGGAGCACTCGACCGCCCATGGCCTGGAAGGCTGGCAGGTGAGACTCATAGACCGATTTATCGCCCCCAACAAGCACGGTGATCTCACCCGCAGCCGCCGTGTGAACGCCTCCTGTCACGGGTGCCTCCAGACAGGCAACCCCGCGCGCAGCAGCCAGCGCGGCAAGACGCCGGACCTCTTCAAAATCGTTGGTGCTCATGTCGATCCACGTGCCCCCGGCCTGAAGCCCCGCAAGGACCCCGCTGTCCCCGGTCAGTACGGTGGTTACCGCTGCCGGCGAGGGGAGGCACGTTATCACGGTTTCCGCTGGTTCGGCCGCTCCTTTGGGGGAGTGCGCCCAGACCGCACCCGACTCGATCAATTCAGAGGCGGCATCTCGGTCGAGATCGTGAACCGTGATCGGAAAACCGGCTCGCAGCAGGTTTGCGGCCAAGTGCACGCCGAGATTGCCAACTCCGATAAATCCAATATGAATCGTCATGGTCTCTCCATTCCCATGCGCTTAATCTTGAGACGGTCAGCTAACCCCGTTTACTATTCTTGTTCAGGAAACTCGTCCATCGGGTCAGTGATCTGTGACGACGGTGACCCCAGGCCCGGCGAGACCGTATGAGACCGTCAAATGGGTCGATCCAGCATCTCGAGGTGTAGCCTGTTCCCGGTATAGGGATGTCTGGCCGCAACCTCTTCGTCCAGCTCCACACCTAACCCGGGCCGCGTCGAAGGGATGATGTAACCCTCTTCCCATTGGATCGGTTCTCGCAAGATCTCGGTATGGAAGCCAGACCAGGTTTCGATGCCTTCCTGGATCAAAAAATTAGGGCTGCAAGCGTCGATTTGAATGTTGGCTGCCCCTTCTATTGGCCCACAATACAGATGGGGCGCGATCTCAGCGTAGTGGGCTTCCGCCATGCCGGCGATCTTTTTGGCCTCCAGGATTCCGCCCACGCGTCCGAGCGCCATCTGCAGTATGGATGCCGCCTGCTTCTCCAGAAGCCTGGCAAACTCGTACTTCGTTGTCAGCCTCTCCCCCGTAGCGATCGGGATGCTGGTTGATCGTGCCACCCTGGCCATTTCCTCCATATTCTCGGGAGGGACCGGCTCCTCGAGCCATAATGGATCATATTTCTCCAAACGCTTGGCAAGGCGAATGGCGCTCGAAGTCGTCATTTGACCGTGCGTGCCAATCAACAAATCGCATTTGCTCCCGACTGCATCTCTAATCGATTTCACGAACTTCTCCGAGTGTTCGAGCGCCTCCAGTGAAAGCTGTCTGGGGTCAAAGGCGGAATAAGGACCGACAGGGTCAAACTTGAGGGCCGTAAAACCTTGTTGCCGGTAGGCGGTTGCCCTTTGCGCGGCGACCTCGGGGTCGCTGTAAACGTCGGTTGCGCCTGGCGTCTCTGGATACAGGTATGTGTAAGTCCGTAAGCGCTCGTGGACCTGGCCGCCCAGCAACATGAAAATCGGCTTATCGACCGCTTTCCCAACGATGTCCCAGCAGGCCATTTCGATGGCACTCAGGACGCCCATCAATGACAGGTCGGGGTGCTGCGTATAACCGCTCGAATAGACGATCCGCCAGAGACGTTCGATCTTAAAAGGGTCAGACCCGATGACATATCGATCGCACACGTCCTCGATCATTTTGGCGACCACGTGGGGGTGAAAGGGTACGGAATACGCCTCGCCGTAGCCTGCTGTGCCGTCGTCTGTGAGAAGCTTGAGGAACACCCAGTAAAGCCCACCATAATGGGGGGCCGGGTTTTCTACCACAAAGGTTTTGACATCGGTAATTTTCATGAGCGGAATTGTTCTCCAAAGGTTTGCAAGGACTCTCATACTGTCCGTTCAAAACACGATGACATTTCGTAGTGCGGTGCCGCCTTTCACGGCAGCGATTGCTTCATTGATCTCCTCTAGGGGGTAACGAGCAGTGATCAACTCGTCCAGTCTTAGCCGGTCCCGCTGGTAGAATTCGACCATTCTTGGGACGTCCACGCGTAAGTGCGTCGAACCCATTTTGCTGCCCAAAATTCGCAGGCTCTTGTCGGCGAGATCGGTCGCTTCGATGCGCATGGTTTCACCGTACGCCGGCATCCCAACCAGAACCAATGTTCCGCCACGCCGCAGCAATTCAACCCCTTGCTCCATTGCCTGCGCGCTGCCAACGGTGACCAGGACATAATCGGCGCCGCGCCCTTCTGTCAGCGCGTAGACCGCTTCTTTCAGCCCGACTTTGGATGGATTGACTGTGTGGGTGGCGCCAAGAGACCTGGCAAGATCCAATTTGTTTTCTGCGAGATCGACGGCGACGATCGGGTGCGCGCCAGCCAGCCTTGCCCCCTGGACGCTGTTCATGCCGACGCCTCCCGTGCCGATGATCACCACGCTGCTGCCCGCAGGGATTTGGGCGGTGTTGACCACGGCCCCTAGTCCGGTGATCACGCCACAGGCCAGCAATGCAGCGCTGTCCATCGGCATCTCTGCAGGGACTTCCACAATCTGCGATTCGTCAACCACAACATACTCGGCGAAGGCACCCGTCCGCAGGCCCTGGTGGATGGCCATGCCGTCCTTGCCATGGAGGCGATTCTCTCTGTCCAGCGCAAAGCTCGTTTCGCACAAGTGCAGGGTTCCCTGCATGCAATAAAAGCATCGACCGCAGGATCGGATCAGAGAAACCACGACGGGGTCACCCGCTTTCACCGACGTTACGCCAGCCCCGACTTCCCGAACTCGACCAGCAGCCTCGTGTCCGTAAACCGCGGGCAATTTACCGCCCCATGCCCCCTCTATGTAATGAATGTCGCTATGGCATATTGCGCAGGTGGCCAATTGGACCCTCACTTCCCCAGCATGTGGTGGGTCTATCTCGATCTCCTGGATGACTAGCGGCTGACCAAATTCGTGGCAGACCGCCGCTTTCATGTTGATCTTCTTCGCCATCAACTTTCAGCCTTTCAACCTCGCAAACAGGGTTTCCGCACGTTTTCTGGGCTGCCGCCCGCGCCCACAAAATCGTATCTCATCAATTGACGTTCAGCGCGGAAAACGCTCTTGTCTGGGTCGGGATGGCATCGCCGAACTTGAGATCTCCGCATGGAAAGCTAAATCAGCGAATTCACAGCATCAAACCCACCTTTTTGATCAGAATTGAGTCGCTATCGACGCACAACGAAAAACCCGGCGACATGGAGCAAGACCGCAAGCGAGTCGATCGTTAGCAATAGCATTCGGACGCTCCAATTCCGACGCTCGACCGATTGATACGCTGTGCACGGATCATGATCGAAATAAAAGCTGCACATGACTCGTCGCACGTTCCATCAGCCGGTCCTGGCGCACATCCACTGCAAAATTGTAAGGTCCGAGCGCTTCCGTTTGCAAGGGAGATAACGAAAGGCGTTTAGCTAAGCGTCGTCCCTGTTCCGGCGGATAGGTGGCAGCAGACGGCCAGTGACCCTTTGATAGCTTCGATATCGCTCCCCAAATCGGTCCAGGAGCAGTGCCTCTTCAAGACGGATCCGGGTGCGGACGTCCAGCGCAGTCATCCCGATCCATGTCAAGCCGATAAACCAGTTCGCAGCGATCAGCAAGGGGCTGCCAAGAATCATCAGGAACGCCGAATAGATCGGATGCCTGATCCACTGATACGGGCCTACCGTGACCAGTTCCTGATCATCGATGATACGCGGGTTGTTGCTCCAGTTCTTGCCGAGCGCCTAATGCGACCACTGGAGAAGGACGAAGCCGCACAGTGCGATCCCAACACCGGTCCAGCGAACCCAGCTCGGCAATGGCAGCGCAGCCCAGCGCATCCAATTTGGATAGACGATGTACGTAGTAACTGCGATCACTCCCGGCAGGCTGAGGATATTGGCTGCCTTCGAGAGCGATCGACCCTCATCCCCGGGTGGTCCGTTACCGTCCAAGCGAGAAAACTTTCGGTGATAATAACCTCGATGAGCGATAAAAAGGATGAATACAGCCGCCAGTATCAACCTGAACGTGAATCCACTGGCCATCTTTTCAATGTGTTCGCAGCTGATCTTGGCTGCGCGTGAGCCGCCTGACCCCGGTTGAGCACAACCAGGTCATTCCAGTTAAACCCGCAAGTGAACTTCGCTTGACCACAAACGGTAGGCCTTCGCAGGCTGGTCAGTGTGCTACGCGCCCTTCGCGCGTAAATCGAGATAGTACAGGAAGTCCAAATCTCCTGGCGAATGGCCAAAGGATGTCAGAATGACGGCTATTTCACTTCGGTGTTGTGTCGCATGGTTAATCTGATGGATCATCTGCTGCCAGAGGGGATACGCCCAGCGCTCTCCCTTGGTGTTGGTGTATTCCACGATGCGCGTGAGCAGCACTTCATCGATTTGAGCGAGAAAATCCTGTGATTTCTGCTTGATCGCATCCCATCGCCGTCGGATTGATGCCGGGTCGGGGAAATCAGCCGGATCAAACATGGCAGACGGCGATACGCCCTGCCATCTGGAGAGCCAGATCCACTCTGCGCTCATGGTGTGCACCAGCGTAGCGTGCACGGAATCATAGCTGGCGCCGCGCTTATCGACGAATTGATCTGGGGAAAGGGAAGCGCTGGTGTTGAGGATGTGAGTGTTCGCCCAGGAAT
>JABAOD010002936.1_pt1 | contig 10572 bp, 9 predicted proteins | sample 7062151 | NCBI WGS metagenome assembly JABAOD01 (sample SAMN14538626, study PRJNA623070) | marine sediment metagenome | biome: marine biome [ENVO:00000428]; feature: marine pelagic biome [ENVO:01000023]; material: deep marine sediment [ENVO:00002113] | place: India: Gulf of Khambhat ...
CAAACAACTTGGGGGCAACTCACGCATCGCGGGCGAACCGGACTTTCATTAAAGTTTGGTCAACGGTCGGCTTCAGTTTGTCAGGGACAGATAACTAGCCAAGCTCAAGGTTTGCCAATTAGCGGCATAGGATTCTGCAGCAGATTGCCAAGGTGTTGAAACTTCAATTTGGTGGTGGTCTTTTTGATCCTGATGTTGGACGAGGAGCGCCGCACCGATACTTGTACCTGTTGTGTTATCAGAGCGGATGATCGGGCATTTTCTAAAAATTGCCAAGGCTTGCAGAAGGGTTGCATTTCGCGCAAATGGCCCTTCAACATGGATCACGCCTTGATGTCCGAGCATTGAGAGTTGCTGGTCAATCATCAAAGCCAAGTAGAGCGCGACTGCAGCGGTGCGGCGCCCGGTGCCCAGTGCAGGCTCATTTCCTATCCATTTACGCGCCTGACCTTGAAAGGGGCCGCTATCTTGCACAACGGATGGCAGCAACATGACGCCATCGGCCAATACGCTTTTGATGTCTTGATCTGTTGGTTCGGCGTATTGGCCGGAGATCAAAATGTCATGCTCTCGCCCGCCCATAAAGCGGGCAGATGGGACCGGATCACCAAAGGCGTTGACGTTGATCAAAGTGTCTCTTGCAGGGTCTAGTGTCGGTTTCGTGCCACCAACCGCCATCGTTATGACCCATGTACCCGTCGACACGACGCTGAACGGCGTTGGCGTGTCTGCGAGCTTGGCATAGAGTGATGCGTTTGAATCGTGGATGCCGCAATAGACCGGCGTGGTTACGGGCATCCCCGTTTCTTGGGCGATATCGGGCAACAAGTGGCCCAACATATCAGATGGTTTGCGCACGGGGGCAAAAAGCCTCTCGATNNGGAAGATCCGAGAAGGTGCGCTCATGCGGGTTCCACAAGTCTGTGTGGCATCCCAAAGACGTCACGTCGACAGCCCCATTCCCGGTCAGCATATGACCCCAGAATTGCGGGTAAGTCACGATTTGCGCGACCCGCGCCTTTAGGCTGGGTTCACTAGCAAACATCCAGTGCAACTGCGCCCCAAGATTAAGGCCCATGGGCAAGCGCGGGGACCCTGTTTGTTCGAATGCAGGGCGCAACTGATCATAGTCAGACGCCAATGCATCAGGCCCAGTATGCTCGTAGTCCAAGACAGGGGCGGCCAAAGCCCCTTCGGCGTCAAGCAGCGCACAACAGGCACCGTGGGTCGTTGTCGTGATGGCCTCGATTCCATATCTAGCGTGAAACTCTCGCAGGCCGACCTTCAAGAATTGCCAATGTCCCTCAATGTCAAAATGCGGCCATGGGGATCCGGGCAGGACGATGTTTGGGCGTGTAATGACCGCGATTTCTTCCAGCTGATATGCAGAAACTAACGCCAGTTTCGCGTTTGTTTTACCGATATCGATGACTGCTATGTTTGAGTGCATTGCTTGTCCTCCCGATGCAGTTCTGATCCCGCGCCACTTGTTATGACAAAGCCTCAGCCCTCACATTCGATCAAACGCATACACATAATGATCGCCGATGCCCCTTTTTGTTGACCAGTCTAGCCTGAATGCCGCAAGGCGAACTAGACGCCGTTTTTTTTGGGAGGATATGGCATGCCAGCCGAGGCCGAGATCAACTTGTTGGACAATCGTTGGGATGCATCTGTAGCGTCCGGCATGAGCGAGTCGGAACTGCTCTTGTACCGTTCAAACGTTTTGGGGTCAGATAAACGCGTGACCAACTACGGCGGCGGCAACACCTCTGCAAAAGTGATGGAAATTGATCCACTGACCGGTAAAGAGGCCGAGGTTCTCTGGGTCAAAGGCTCTGGCGGGGATATCGGTTCAATCAAGAAGGACGGGTTCGCCACCCTCTACATGGACAAGCTACAGGCGCTGAAATCGCTCTATCGCGGAGTGGAGTTTGAGGATGAGATGGTCGGCTACTTGCCCCATTGTACCTTTAAACTGAATCCGCGCGCGGCGTCGATTGATACCCCGTTACATGCTTATGTGCCCCGCAAACATGTGGATCACGTCCATGCTGATGCGATTATTGCCATTGCGGCCTCGAAGAACTCCAAAGACCTGACACAAGAGATTTTTGGCACCAAGATCGGTTGGTTGCCATGGAAGAAGCCAGGCTATGAATTGGGGCTTTGGTTAGAAAAATTCTGCCTTGAAAATCCTGATGCGGATGGCGTTGTGCTGGAGAGCCATGGTCTGTTCACTTGGGCTGACGACGCCAAAGCTTGTTATGACATGACGATCAACGTCATCAATCAGGCGACCGAGTGGCTGGCGCAAAAATCCGAAGGTGTTCCTGTCTTTGGTGGTGCCAAGCATGTCAGCCTAGAGGTGGACGCCCGGCGTGAGGTCGCGGCGCGCTTGATGCCCGCCATTCGCGGTTTTGTCAGCGGTAACCAGCACATGGTCGGCCACTTCAATGACAGTTACGCAGTTCTGGAATTTGTGAACAGCCAGAACATGGAGCCTTTGGCGGCTCTTGGTACCTCCTGCCCTGATCATTTCTTGCGCACAAAAATCCGCCCACTGGTGGTGGATTTTGATCCGGCCAAAGGTAATTTGGATGAGGTGATGGACGGCCTGCCCGCTCAGATCGCCACATATCGCGACGACTATGCCGCCTACTATGATCGCTGCAAGCACGACAACAGCCCCGCGCTGCGCGACCCCAACGCGGTGGTCTATTTGGTGCCCGGCGTTGGTATGATTACCTTCGCAAAGGACAAGGCCACTGCGCGGATTAGTGGCGAATTCTACGTAAATGCCATCAACGTTATGCGCGGCGCGTCAACTGTCTCGGAATATGTTGGCCTACCCGAGCAAGAGGCGTTCGACATCGAATATTGGCTGCTCGAAGAGGCCAAGCTGCAACGGATGCCCAAACCGAAATCTCTGGCGGGCCGTGTGGCTTTGGTCACCGGCGGCGCAGGGGGGATCGGCACGGCCACCGCGATCAAATACCTGTCCGAAGGGGCTTGTGTCATGCTGGCCGATATCAACGCCGATGGCCTTGCCACGACTGTCGAAGCATTGGCCGCGAAATTTGGGGCAGATGTGGTGCGCAGCGTTGTGATGAATGTAACCGACGAGGGTGCTGTTGCAGCGGCCATGGCGGAAACGTCTGTGGAATTTGGCGGTTTAGATATTCTGGTGTCCAATGCCGGGATCGCGTCGTCGGCACCGGTTGAAGAAACATCGTTGGCGCTGTGGTCCAAGAATATGGATATCCTGAGCACAGGGTATTTCCTTGTCAGCCGCGAAGCATTCAAGCTGATGCGCGTGCAGGGCATGGGCGGTGCGATTGTCTTTGTCGCCTCGAAAAACGGCCTCGCCGCCTCGCCTAACGCGTCGGCCTATTGCACCGCCAAAGCCTCGGAAATCCATCTGGCGCGCTGCCTTGCGCTTGAAGGCGCTGAGGGCGGCATTCGTGTCAACGTCGTGAACCCGGATGCGGTCTTGCGGGGATCCAAGATTTGGGAAGGCGAGTGGCTGGACCAAAGAGCCGGCACCTATGGGACCGACAAAGAAGGTCTTGAGGAAATGTACCGTCAGCGATCGATGCTGAAACGGTCTGTTCTACCAGAAGACATTGCAGAAGCGGCATTCTTCCTTGCCTCTGACCTGTCGGCGAAATCGACAGGTAACATCATCAACGTGGATGCGGGCAACAAAGAAGCCTTCACTCGTTGATCCTCCCAGCAGGTGGGGTCGGTCACGGCTGACCCCGCCTGCAAATTTCACAACTGGCGCAACAGAGGAGAGCGCCTAAGACCCAAGCCAAGCAACAAAAGGACGGAAAGCGTTTCGTAGAACGGGAGGACCATACCAATGACTTATGAAAGCGCCAAGGCACACTATGCCGACTGGGGCGTCGATGCGGATGTCGCCATCGAGGCCACGCTGAAAATCGCCATTTCGATGCATTGTTGGCAAGGCGACGATGTAGTTGGGTTCGAAAAGCGCTCCGGCTCGTCCGGCGGCGGGATTCAGGCAACGGGCAACCACCCAGGCCGCGCCCGCACACCTGATGAACTGCGCGCAGATCTGGAGTTTGCCTATTCCATGATCCCAGGGGCACATCGTCTGAACCTGCATGCGATCTACCTTGATACGGATAAAACGCCGGATCGTGATGAAATAGACTATAGCCATTTCGCCCCTTGGGTCGATTGGGCCAAGGCGCAGGGGGTTGGACTGGACTTCAACCCGACCTTCTTTGCACATGCCAAGGCCGATGATAACCTGACGCTTAGTCATCCTGACGAAGGTATCCGTGATTTCTGGATCGAACATGGCAAGCGCAGCCGCGAGATCGCAAACCAAATGGGGGCGGAGCTGGGTAGCCCCTGCGTCAACAATATCTGGGTGCCCGATGGATATAAAGATACGCCAATCGACCGCATGCATGGCGGCGCGGTCCCGGCTGGAGTTGTCGCTCGACAAGATCATTAATGACGATCAACCGCAGATGTGCGATGCGGTTGAAAGCAAACTCTTTGGTATCGGGGTCGAAGCCTGCACCGTCGGCAGCCATGAGTTCTACATGGGCTACGCGATCCGGCGCGGAATTGCTCTCTGCCTCGATATGGGTCACTTCCATCCGACCGAAAACGTTGCCGATAAGCTTTCATCCGTGGCTTTGTCGGTCGATGAAATCCTGCTCCATGTCAGCCGCCCGATGCGGTGGGACAGCGATCATGTGATCTTGCAGAATGATGACGTCCTGCAGATGGCGCAGGAACTGGTTAGTGCTGATCTTCTTGGGCGGACCTATATCGGGCTCGACTTCTTTGATGCAACGATCAGCCGGACAGCGGCTTGGGTCATCGGTGTGCGCAATATGCAAAAGGCTCTTTTGCGCGCCTTCTTGATGCCCTTGGGGTCTTTGCGCAGGGCGGAGGAGAGCATGGATTTCACAACCCGCCTGACCGTAACCGAAGAAATCAAAGATTTGCCATTCGGCGCGGTCTGGAAAGAGCTGTGCGCTCGTATGGAACGACCTGCAGGGATGAACCTGATTGGCGCACTTGATGCCTATCAGGCTTCCGTCGCTGGACGCGGATGATCTGCGCGGCGGTGATCAAAATTTGCATGGGTCAGGTCATTTAGACCTGACCTGACGCAGTACCCTAGACTGAAATGCCCGCGCAATCTGGCTTTGCAGCTGTAATCAAGGCACGCGCGGCGCGGGAGGAGATAAAATGGCAAAAATNNGGTATCGGGTTGGAAGCATACTGGCCTCAATTCAAAGGTCTGGAAGACCGTTTGAAGTCCTATGTAGGCATTGTTGAAAACAAGCTGGCGCGCGATGACGTTGAAGTCGTCAATTTGGGCCTTATCGACACCCCAGAAAAGGCAGTGCAAGCAGGCCACGACTTTCGCGCCGCCGATGTCGATGTGATTTTTCTTTACGTGACCACTTACGCGCTGTCATCGACGGTCTTGCCGGTCGTGCGCCGCGCTGGTGTTCCGGTCATTATCCTGAACCTGCAGCCCGTCGCTGCCATTGAATACACAGCATTTAATGCGCTCGGAAATCGCACTCAGATGACGGGCGAGTGGCTGGCGCATTGTGCCTCTTGCCCTGTGCCCGAGATTGCAAATGTCTTCACACGGGCGGGCATCGACTTTCACCAGATCACCGGGGTACTTGAGGGCGACGCCCATGTGGATGCTGAAATCGAAGATTGGATTGAAGCCGCCCGCGTTGGCCATGTCATGGCCCATAACAAACTGGGTGTCATGGGCCGCTACTACAACGGCATGCTCGATATCTATTCTGATATGGCGTTACAATCTGCGGCCTTTGGTACGGTAATTGAGATCGTTGAAATCGACGAACTGGCAGCGATCCGGTCTAACCTGACGGACGCGCAAGTCGATGCGGCTCTGGCGCGGATCAAGGATGAATTTGATGTCCAATCCGATTGTAGCGAAACAGAATTGCGGCGCGCGGCATCCACAGCGGCAGCCCTCTTTGAGATGGTCGACCGGCACGGCCTCGGGTCGATGGCATATTACTATGAATCCACACCGGGCACGGTTCACGAAGACATTATCACCTCGGTCATTTTGGGCTGTTCCATGCTAACGGCCTCGGGCGTGCCGATCGCGGGGGAGTACGAGGTCAAAAACGCACAAGCCATGAAGATCATGGACAGCTTTGGCGCAGGTGGATCATTCACTGAATACTATTGCATGGACTTCAACGAAGACCTGGTCTTGATGGGGCACGACGGCCCCGGGCATACACAAATTGCCGAGGGTAAAACCAAAGTGCGCCCACTAGAAGTTTATCACGGCAAGGTTGGCGCAGGTGTCAGCGTTGAGATGAGCGTGAAACACGGCCCTGTGACGTGTTTGTCGGTTCTGGAAATCGGTGGAAAGGTGTCTTTGCTGGTTGCCGAGGGCGAGTCGGTGCCTGGCACGACGCTTGAGATCGGAAACACAAATAGCCGTTACAGTTTCCCTATTGGCGCTCGCAAGTTTGTTGAGGATTGGAACGCTGCTGCGCCTGCGCATCATTGCGCAGTCGGCGTTGGTCACATCGCCAGCAGAATCGAAAAACTCGGAGCGCTTTTGGGGCTTGAAGTTATTCGCGTTTGCTGAGTTAGCCAGCTGGCGCAATATCTGGGCGTGTCCGCCACTCTGTTGGCGGGCAGCCCACAATCTTTCTAAACTGATTAGAGAAATGGAATCCCGAACTGTAGCCCAGTTGGGCCGCGATCCCTTTAATGGACAGGTCGGTATTGTCCAGTAGATCTTTGGCTTTGTGGATGCGCATTTCAGTTTGATAATCTTTCATCGACATACCGGTGTTGACCCGAAATGTGCGCCGCAAGTTCGAATAGCTCACATTTAGGGCGTCAGCGATGTCTTCCATCGGGCGATTGTCCGCACATCGTTCCAAAAGCATCATCCTCACCGTGTTCACGATCCGGTTTGTGCTGTTCTCACTTGCATTTCGCGGGCCAGCTAAAATGGCCAATAGCTTCAGACCAAGCATCGACAGCACCGGTTGATTGCCAACGGCATCCTTCGCCGCCAATGCATGGATTTCTGAAAATGTTGCCTCTATCGCGGCAATGTCTGGGTTCCTAAACACAGGGCGACGGCGATCGAGGATGCCGGAGTTGACCGCCATATCGAAGGCTGTTCCTTTACATTCCACCCAGTGTTCTGTCCAGCCGACCGACAGCTCTGGTGCATAGCGATGCCAAACGTTTGGAAACAGAATGAAGACGCTACCGGAAGGAATAACCTGAATTCCCTCATGTTTGCCAAGCTCTGCCCGACCACGACCATTTTCAATATAGACGATTTGATATGCTTGAAGAATTCGGCCGCGATTTCGGCCAAACAAGTGGTCCTCAGGGTGGGTCTGGGCAGGGTACTGCGCGTTCTTTAAGACCTTCGTGTGGCCAGCTGATTGCAGAGTGCATCCCAGAGTGTGGCATAACCGGCTTTCGGGAATGTAACAAAAATAGTCTTTTTGAAGGGGCTGTATCATGGCATTTTCTTTATGGTGGTCACAGCAGACTTATAGCAGTTTTGTCGTATTCGAGCGTAAGTACCTTGTATTTCTATGTATTGGCCGCCGTTCTGACGATTATGTTGCTTGATTCATGCTTCTACAAGGAGAAATGATGTCATCATTTTTTATATCTTTTTGGACAAAATCTAATCGTGCTCCGCAGTTAGGATGATGGAGGAGGATGCCCCGCGCCACGGGGCAAAATAAACGCATCTGGGAGGAACCAAAGAATGAAAAAACTACTTTTGTCCGCAGCAGCGACCGCGGCGCTGATGGCTGCCCTGCCTGCTCAAGCTGATTTCATGGGCTACGATCCGGCTACTCATGATGGGTCAATGTTTGCAGCAGATGATCTGATGGCGATGGTTAAGGCGGCGATGGAAGTCACCCCGCCACGCAATGGCGAGAACTATGTAATCGGATTTGCCAACCTGCAGCGTGATATTCCATTCTGCGCACTGGTCGAGCAGGGCATTCTGGAGAACGCCGAAGCCGCCGGGATCGAAGTTGTTGTTGCTGACAACCGTCTTGATGGCGCGACAGCTCTGACGAATGCAGAAAGCTTTATCAACCGCAACGTCGACTTTGTCATTGAATTCCAAACTGATGCGGAATTTGGTGCGGTGATCATGAACAAAATGAAACAAGAGGGCATTCCCGTCGTTGCCATCGACATTCCGATGCCTGAGGCTGGATTTTTCGGTGTAAACAACCCGCGCGCTGGTTTCATGGGTGGTTCTTACCTCGCGCAAGCCGCCGTTGCTCGCTACGGGATGGAGGCTGTGATGAACGGCTATTTCATCGAAGGTGAATTGCCGCAGTCCGGCCCAATCCCAGCGATGCGTACGGGCGGCCAAATCGCAGGTTTTAGGGCTGCACTGCCTGATTTTCCTGAAGATCAAATTCTGACCTTCGACAGCAAGAATACGCTGGAAGAAAGCTTTACGCAGACTAACAACCTATTGAGCCGTATTCCTGAAGGTGTGCCGATCATGGGCACAGCCATCAATGATCAGGCGACAACAGGCATTCTGCGCGCTGCACAACAAGATGGTCGCAATATGATCACAGTTGTAGGCCTAGGCGGCGACGAGGGTGAAACCCTTGCCAATGAGGCAGATTTCGTGGCCGCAGTTGGCTCCTTCCCGGAGCGTTATGGTAATTCGCTAATCCCTATCGCCATGGCGACCTTGGCCGGTGAAGAACTGCCGGATGCTGTGTTGATCAACCACACAATGGTGACGCCTGCAAACATCTGTGAATTCAACGCAGAGGTGGGATGTCAGGACGTTGAGGTGATTGATTACTCCTTCCCTGAGGAAGGGTTCCTTGCGCATCTTGAGGCGCTGCGGAGCGATCCATCGCTTGCGGACGTGCAGAATCTGATCCCCACCCAATAAGATCAAAACGAAAAAGAACCGCGTGGCCGATGCGCTGCGCGGTTTTTTCGTGATGTTCCGTGCGCTAGCATAGCGGCACGAAAGGACATGGTATGAATGCTCTCTCTCCCCGTCTGCAAATGCAGAAAATCGAAAAAAGTTTTGGGCCCGTACAGGTCCTCAATGGCGTGTCCATGGATGTTATGCCGGGCGAGATCGTTGCGCTACTGGGATCCAATGGCGCTGGAAAATCCACGCTGATGAAAATTCTGACGGCAAATTACAATAAAAATGCTGGCGATATTCGTGTGAACAATCAGCTGGTTGATTTCCAGACGCCGCGTGATGCGTCGCGGGTTGGGATCCGGTTTTTGCCGCAGGAAATATCTGTGTTCCCAGAACTGACGATTGCGGAAAACATCTGCATGTCTTCTGAAAGCACGGGATCCGTCAACCGGGCGGACATGGCCCGCCGTGCCGCGCTGGTTCTGGACGATCTTGGCTTTGGCTATCTTGACCCGCAAATGCTTGTGAATGACCTCCCCGTTGCTGAGCGACGGATTATCGAGATCGCGCGCGCTCTGGAAGGCCAAGCCGACATCCTTGTGATGGATGAGCCGACTGCATCGCTTTCCGAACAGGAAAGTGAGCAAATTTTCATCATTCTAAGGCGCCTCAAAGAGCGCGGTACGTCGGTGGTTTATATCTCGCACTACCTAAAGGAAGTGTTCCAGATTTCAGATCGTATCGTCGTGTTACGCGATGGTTTGAATGCTGGCGAGTTTGACCCTCAAAAGGCCGAAGTCTCTGAGGTCGTCAACGCCATGTTGGGCAAAGTCGCAGGGTCGATGTTTGAGGACAGACCCCCTTTGCCAGACCAGTCAGACGTCGTTCTGTCCTGTTCTGGTCTGACGCAGCCGGATGTCATCGAGAATGTCAGCTTTGATCTGCGCGCAGGCGAGATCATGGGAGTCTTTGGCCTCATCGGATCAGGCGTAGAGGTGCTCGGGCGGCTGATCTTCGGCGCTGAAGGGCGTCCTGAGGCCGGCAGTCTTACGCTGAACGGCGCAGCCTACACGCCCATAAGCCCGCTCAAAGGGAAACAGGCTGGGATCGGCTTTGTCACCGCAGAGCGCAAGACCGACGGCATTATGGCGGATATGAGCGTACGCGAGAACCTTGTCGCAGCCTTCCAAGCCGACTTTGGCGGCAAAATGCTGACGTCTCCGGCGCGTGAAAATAAGCATACGGAAGATTGGATCGACCGTTTGGGGATCAAAACGGCTGGCCCCGAGCAGGCCATACGTTTCCTGTCGGGCGGCAATCAACAGAAGGTCTGCGTTGCCCGTTGGCTTAACCCAAAGGTCAAGGTTTTGATCCTCGAGGAACCCACCCGCGGCGTCGATGTTGGCGCGCGCAAAGACATCTACAGACAACTCGTTGCCTTCGCCCGAGAGGGATTGGCGATTTTGGTCCTGTCCTCCGATGTCGAAGAAATCGCGGGCTTGTCGGATCGATCCATGGTGATTGACCGAGGCCGCATCATCGAAACATTTGAGGCTGGAGCGACTCCGGGCGACCTTATGTCTGCCTCCTCTCAGCCCGTCCTGCCGTCATAAGAG
>JABAOD010010886.1_pt2 | contig 10566 bp, 12 predicted proteins | sample 7062151 | NCBI WGS metagenome assembly JABAOD01 (sample SAMN14538626, study PRJNA623070) | marine sediment metagenome | biome: marine biome [ENVO:00000428]; feature: marine pelagic biome [ENVO:01000023]; material: deep marine sediment [ENVO:00002113] | place: India: Gulf of Khambhat ...
GTGACTGTGAATCAATGAAGCGATTCAGGGACAAAGTCGTTTTGATCACTGGAGCAGCCAGAGGAATCGGAAGGACCATGTCTGTCCAGTTCGCCCGGGAGGGAGCCCACGCTTTTCTCGTGGACGTCGACGGTGCTGCGCTCCAAGAGACGTCTGATTTTCTGAAAAGACAGAAGAGGAGGGTGGCCAATTGGCAGGCGGACGTTTCAAAGGAGAACGATGTCCGGACGGCTGTCCAGAGGGCTTTGGACGTCTTCGGAACGATCGATGTTCTGATAAACAATGCAGGTGTCGTGGGTCCAACCGTGTCAATCACCGAGTTCTCTCAAGCTGAATGGGACCGCGTTTTCGAAGTCAATGTCAAGGGAAGTTTTCTTTTTGTGAAGCACGTACTTCCCGTAATGGTCAAGAAGCGTGAGGGGTGTGTCATCAACATCGCATCAGTTGCTGGGATCAGAGCTTCCAGGATCTCCCCAGCCTATAGTGCTTCCAAAGGAGCGATTGTGGCCCTAACCCGGACATTGGCTTTGGCGTATGCTTCAAAGAATGTGCGCATCAATTGCATCTGCCCGGGGTCAGTCGAGGGTGACATGCTTCAGAATTATTTCGCATCGGTATCTGATCGGAAGGATAGACGAAAGCTTGAGAGCGACTTCTTGGAAAGACATCGACTGGGTCGGTTTGGCCGAAGTGAGGACATCGCCGATGCGTCGCTATATCTGGCCTCATCTGAGGCATCTTTCATCACGGGTGTCAACCTGGTCGTAGATGGGGGTTTAAGTCTATAGGTCAACAGCTCATTGGGTCCGGATAGGAGATCAGCATGAGACTCAAAGGAAAGGCTGCCATTGTGACCGGTGGGTCGAGCGGAATCGGTCGGGCAGTGGCCCTTCTTTTCGCCAGGGAGGGAGCGCGAGTCGCGGTTGTTGCGAACCGGAACGAAAAAGGTGCCAGAGAAACCGTAAGGGAGATTCAATCCAAGCAGGGCCGGGCCTTCTGGATCATGGCCGACGTGTCCGCCGCCTCAGCGGTCAACCAGGTCGTCAAAAGAACCCTGGACGAGTTTGAGAAGATCGATGTTCTGGTCAACAACGCCGGCATCGGCGGGTGGCAGGCCGGGTCTCGCTCTCTTCTGGAGACAACCGAAGAAGCGTGGGATCGCGTCCTGGAGGTTAATCTCAAGAGCGTTTTCCTCGTGTCCAAATGCACAGTCCCTGAAATGATTCGACAAAAAAGTGGAGTCGTGATCAACATCGCTTCGGTCTTCGGAATGACCGGATTCACAAAAGTCTCAGCTTACGGCGCCGCGAAAAGCGGGATGATTCAACTCACCCGTTCGATGGCCATTGATTATGGCCCCCTTGGAATCCGGGTGAACGCCATTGCACCAGGCGTGATCCGGACCCGAATGATAGAGAGACACCTAAAGGACCCGAACTATCAAAAGGGGATGGTCGAAGCCGTGCCCCTTGGCCGCTTGGGTACACCCATGGATGTTGCCCAGGGGGCTGTTTTTCTTGCCTCTGACGAGGCGAGTTATATCCATGGACACACGTTGGTCATCGATGGAGGGTGGCTTGCTTAAGGGGCAAAGTCACATTCTCTTTGGTAAGAGACCTGGGAGGCCCCCATGGATTCAAAGGTGAGAGAAGCAGTGGTCAAGGCAGTGGAGGAGATGAAAGATGACATGATCGACACCCTTCAGCAATTGGTTCGAATACCCAGCGTTGTCGGGAACGAAGGCCAGGCCCAGCGGTTTATGGAGAAGCAGTTTGAGAGACTTGGTCTGGACGTTCATACATTTGAGGCCGACCGTCGGAGGGTTCAAAACCACGTCGCCTTTGTGGAGAGTAATCTCCCCTACCGGGGCCGGCCAAACGTCGTCGGGATCTTGAAGGGCGATTCCCAGAAGAGGTCGATCATCCTGAATGGGCACACCGATGTTGTATCTCCTGAACCAGTTGATCAATGGCAACGCGATCCTTGGGGCGCCGAGGTGCAAGGAACTATCCTCTACGGGAGAGGTGCCTTGGACATGAAGGCAGGTTTGGTTGCCAATCTCTATGCCATGAAGGCTCTAATCCGTATTGGCGAGAAGCCGGAGGGGACCCTCATCCTACAGAGCGTGATTGAGGAAGAAGCCGGAGGAGGCGGAGGGACGCTCGCCTGCCTCGTTGAAGGATACACGGGCGATGGCATGATCATTTCCGAACCTCATCCGGTCTTGTGCATTTCCCATGCAGGGATTCTATACTTCCGGATAAAGGTTAAAGGGAAAACCAGCCATGCCGGAAAGGCGCATCTCGGGGTGAATTCCATCGGGAAAATGATGAAAATCTACCAAAGCCTTATCGAGCTCGACGAAAGCAGGGCGGCTCGTGTCAGATTTCCTCTTTTTGAAAAAGGATCTGGCCGGTCTTGCCACCTGAACATTGGAACCATGAAGGCGGGGGACTGGCCTTCTACGGTGGCCGGATTCGCAGAAATGGAATGCAGAATTTCCTTTGTGCCTGGGGAAACAAGAGAAGATATTCAGAGAGCCGTCGAGTCTACAATCCGTGAGGTTGCCGAGGACGATCCGTGGCTTCGGGAACATCCACCGCTAGTAGAATGGTTCGGGTGGCGGGCAGATCCCTGGTATCAGGATCCTTCCGACCCCTTCGTGAGAATGGTCATTTCGTCTGTGGAGTCGGTCATGGGAAGAAAAATGGAGGTGGTGGGCAGTGCTGCTGGACTGGATACCCGATTCTCCCAGTATTTTGGGTTCCCCGCCGTGAGTTTCGGTCCCGGAGGGGAGAACACCCATGGAATTGATGAATACGTCGATCTGGAGACGTTTGAAACAGCCACAAAAGTCATCGCCCTGACGACTCTGGAGTGGTGTTCCCAAAATAGGGAACCCGAAGGTTCTGGCTGAGGGAGGGGGATGACCGGTATTCGTTGGGGGAGTGGAAAAGGAGGGAGAGATGAAATGGCCGAATAATGCCCGGTGTGCTGTCAGTTTTACTTTTGATGTCGACGGAGAGTTCGTCTGGCTAAGCAAGGTTTCTCAAAATCCCGCTTTTGGCAACCCGGTGGTGCGCTCCTTGGGCGACTTCGGCCCCAGGGTTGGTGTCCCACGAATTTTGGACCTGTTGGAGAAGTCGAAGATCAAGGCATGTTTCTTTATTCCAGGGCAGACGGTGGAAAAATACCCTGAAATGGTCAAAGAGATCTCTGATTTGGGCCATGAAATAGGATTTCATGGGTATGCCCATGTCAATCCTGCCTCCATGACCCTTGAGCAGGAGAAAGAGGATTTCGAGCGGGGCCTCGAGCTTTTCGAGAAAACGATTCAGGATAGGCCCTTGGGTTATCGATCCCCTGCCTTGGAGATGAGTCAGAATACCTGGAACCTTCTGGCTACTTACGGGTTTCTGTATGATTCGGCAATGATGGGGGCGGACGTTCCCTATTTCCAATCTGCCGCTGGAAAACATCTCGTTGAAATCCCCATCCACTGGATGTTGGACGACTGGGTCTATTTTGGATTCAATATGTATCCTTCCCTGCCATACATGAGTGGAATCAGCAGCCATGAAACGGTCTATGAAATCTGGTCCGCCGAATTTGACGGCATGTATGAGGTGGGGTGTCATTTTGTTCTCTGTATGCACCCTCAGCTGATGGGCCGTCTCTCGAGGCTGAATATGCTGGAGAGACTGATCAAACACATCCAAATGAAAACCAATGTCTGGATCGCAAAACCCATCGAGGTGGCTCAGTATTTCCTAAGGGGTTGCGAATCCGGCCAAGAAGGATTGATGTAAGAGGATAGGTCTTCAGGCTTGGCCATAGGATTTGAGGTTGGAATCCATGGTTGATTTTTTCGACGACTTTTCCCGTCCCCTCACCCAAGTCACATGAGAGCTGTTGTTGTAGACTCCAGAATAAGGGGGAGGCTATGCACGTTGAACAGTATGTATGCACGGTCTGTGGCTACAACATGGTCGGCTACCATCCGACGCGTTGTCCTTTCTGTGGGGCTGTGAGGGAAAGATTCATTACCTCTGAAGAGTGCTCCAGAAGGTTCCAGGTGAAAGGGACGCCGGTGAATGAGAACGTCACGCGTCTCAACTCGGTTCCAGCCCTAGGAATCGAACACGCCGCCTATCGCGTCGAGACCGAGGGCAGGGCTTTCTGGATAGACTGTCCGTCATCCTTCGACAGGGATCTCAAACCGGTAGACGTCCTGATGTTCACCCATCATCATTTCCTCGGTGCTTCCAATCAGTATCGGGAGTTTTTTTCCTGCTAGGTGCGGATCCACAAGTTGGACTCCGCCCATGACCTCTGTCGCGGTTTTACCTTCGACGTCACCTTCGAGCAGAGTTTCAAGGAGGATGGCATCGAGGCCTTCCATATCAATGGCCACACGCCAGGGTTTAGCCTGTATATTCTCGAAGATTTACTTTTTATCTGTGACTACGTTTTTCTCCAGGATGAAGGAATGATCTATAATCCTTATGGTCCAGGGGACGAGACCTTAGCCGGGGGTGAGAAGATATGGAAAATATTGGATGGGAGAGACATCAGGCAGGTCTGCGGGTATAACTACGTTGCGGAATACGCAGATTGGAAGAAGAGATTTGGAGAGCTACGTGGATCTGCTGGGCACTAAAAGGCCCCATTCCGAATGTGCCCCTTCGAGAATTTGACTGGCCACGGAAACGTCGCATCCATGTCCAGGTGCGGATTGTTCTCTGAATCGCAATCCCCTCATACTCCTCCAGTGCTTGCAGAAGGCAGTTTGATTCGGTGTTGGCGTAGCGGTTGTGTGCGTTTTTCACCTCTGAACGCTTGCCCAAGAAGGCGGGGGCAGACTTTGGGGTTAAATTTTTGAAACGTGTTCCTTCATAACCCCTTGACAATTGTGAAAAACGTGGATATTCTTAGCTCTGTAAGTGTAAAGAGTTCTGGTTTGGATTGGAATCGAAGCAAGCCGCATAGCTCTCTAAGCTTATGCGGTTTTTTTGTTGAACCAAGGCTAGGCTCTTGCATCTTATCAGTTACGATAAAGGAAGGGGGTGAGAAGGCATGCCCAAGGGTCGAGTCAAGTGGTTCAATGAGCGAAAAGGGTTTGGATTCATTTCCCGTGATGATGGCGATGATGTGTTTGTGCATTTTTCATCGATCAAGCAAGACGGATTCAAGGTTCTTTATGAAGGGGACGAGGTCGAGTTCGAAATCGCTGAAGGAAAAAAGGGTCAGCAAGCAGTTGACGTGGTAAAGTGCTAAGAATCCGGAAAACGAAAATTCAGACCCCGGGGGGATCTGAGAATCCCGGGGTCTCTTATTACACAAGATCTGGTTGGAGTCGGGTTTGGTGCGAAAGGGTAGATGACCACTTTGGTAAGGGGTGGAGATGGCCAGGAGAAGGAGAAACCTTCCTCGAAGGAGTCCCAAACGGCGAGCCTTCAAGAAATCCTTCAAAGCAATCTGTGCCCGCTGTGGGAAAGAGTTGATAACGGAGGTCCAGCCCCCCCCGGAAAAGGATCTTCTATGCCTGGATTGTTTCAACAAATAGGGAAGGACAGTGAGCAGAAATCAGTTTATTAGCAGTGCCGAAAGCTTAGGAGTGCTTGAGGAGGAGGAAATTCAGTTTGACGGGGAGGCGTCTGGAGACGCTGATGAGGAAAAGTGTCCGCATATCGAAGATGACGAATTCACCGCATCCAGGCGGTTACCCGATCCCCCCTGTTCTTCGGCAGAGGCCTATTTCCGAGAGGTCGTGGAAATGCCTCTTCTCAGCAGAAATCAGGAATGCGATCTCGCCAAAGAGATCGAAGAGGGCGAGAAACGGATAAAGCGCCTCTTGCTCCAGAGCCCGGTCGGCATAGAATGGATCATTCGCGCTGCGGATCAGATGGAAAGGGAGGAGATCCAGGCTGAACACATCATGGAACTCCCCGCCGATCCCCATCGCAGAGACGAGGGAAATCATGCATCTATGAGGGACCGATTCATCTCCTCGGGGAAGCAGGTTGTTGAATTGTGCTCCGTACCTGAGCCACTCCGGGACAAAGGTGATAACACCGAAGAGGAGAGAGCCGGTTCCTCTATGGCAGAACTACTGTGGAATGAGGTGGATATTGGCACGCTTTTCGATCAAATTCCGATCAAAAAAGATATCTTGGAGGATCTTTATACCGGTCTTCGGGAGCAGGTCGATCTCATAAAACGAGGTCGAGCGGTATCCTGGTCTGCTGGCGCTCGACAGAGGCTCAAGGACCTACTGTCTGCGGTGCGAAATTCTCAACAGCAAGTTGAGCAGATAAAGCACGAATTCGTGAGGGCCAACTTGAGGTTAGTTATCAAGATTGCCAGGCAATACATGAACCGTGGGCTCTCACTGTCTGATCTGATTCAAGAGGGTAACATCGGCCTGATGAAGGCGGTGGATAAATTCGATTACCAGAAGGGCTACAAGTTTTCCACCTACGCATCTTGGTGGATTTTGCAGCGAATCACAAGAGCCATCGCCGAACAGTCAAGAACGATCAGGGTGCCGGTCCATGTTCTCGAAATTGAAACGAAGGTAGCGAAAACCTTTCGCAGTCTGCTCAGTCAACTGGGTAGAAAGCCGACACACTGGGAGATCGCAGAGGCTGCGAATATACCTTTAGAAAAAGTCAAAAAGGTCTCTCATATCCGTATGGAACAGCCCACCTCTCTCGATGCACACGTGGGTGATACGGACACAGAATTCGGAGATTTCATTGCCGATGAGGATGCTGTATCACCTCTTGAAAAGACGATACAAACCAACCTCACCAAGGAAATCAAGGGGATCCTGGCTTCTCTAAATCCGAGAGAAGCGGAGATCCTGAGAATGCGTTTCGGAATCGACGAGACCAGGGAATATACTCTGGCGGAGTTGGGCTTTCAGTTTGGTATTAGCAGGGAACGAATCAGACAGATTGAAAACGCGGCTCTGAGAAAGCTGAAAAACCATGCGTTGAGACAGAGGTTGATCAGTTTCTACGAGTGAATAGGCGTGGGAATTCCCTCCTTGATTTCTTGAGCAATTTACAACTTATTCCAATGTTATTTCGTCAATCCAAACCGTGTTAGATCCCCGAAAACCGTCATCCCCTTTGAAGCTCGAAAATTTGAAGAGAATGTTCAGGACATTTTGAAGATCTGGCCTTGAAGGATAGTTCATGACATTCTGTTTTGTCCACGTGGAAGGAACCAGATCGTCGTACGGGATTTCTATCCTCTTCCAATTTCTACTGGGGATAACCAGGGTTTTGTTTACATGGTGGGCAAATTTACCATATCTGGACTCCAGGTCCTCACCATAAAAAGCAACGCTGACGAGGAGTTGGTTGGGTTTCGGACCGGAGGTTTGTTTTTTTCCTGCCTTTAAGGTAGAAGACGATCTTTTTGAATCGTGACAAATCATAGGTGCTATCGCCGCCTCTCTCCACTTCTTTTGCGCGAGGACCTGGATAATTTCCCAGGGTAATAAAAACCGCTTTCGCATCATCGGCTGCATAGGGGAGCTTGGGCCACCAATCGTAATTGCTGATCCCGACCACAACGGCCTGGTAATCCCGATAAAGATCCAGACTTTGGCCCTCCGTCGAGATGATACTGATACCGCGACTCGTAGCGAGTGTGCTGCCGCCGGATGTCAGCGTTGCCATGATCAAAATCACAAAAGTGTATTGATAGAGCTTTCTCATGGGTGTCTCTGTGTCACTTCTGATCTGGGGGCTTGTCTATCGCGAAACATTCAGAGAGTTCCTCGATGAACCTGAAGTCAGATCCATTTCAGTTCAGGACAAGTTTGGCACGAAACCCTTGGGGAGTCAAGCGGGGTTGAGCCCTGCCCACCTCGCGACCAGATCGAATTCTTCAACTGTTCGATATTTCTCAATCCGAAAAACTGCCCGAAAAACCGTGGAGACCACCGGGGAATTCTTATTTGCCATTGACAGCCAGGTAGAAAATGGATATTTTTAGTTTTGTAAGTGTAAAGAGTTCTGGTTTGGAATGGAGGCAAGCCGCATAGCTCTCTAAGCTTATGCGGTTTTTGTTATGGAACCAAGGCTAGGCTCTTGCAACTTATCAGTACAAAAAAGGAAGGAGGTGACAAGGTATGACCAAGGGTCGAGTCAAATGGTTCAACGAGCAAAAGGGCTATGGATTCATTTCCCGGGACGATGGCGATGATGTATTCGTACATTTCTCATCCATTCAGCAGGACGGTTACAAAGTGCTTTATGAAGGGGACGAGGTCGAGTTCGACATCTCCCAAGGCGAGAAGGGCCCACAAGCCGTTAACGTGGTCAAGAGCTCGTGATCCCAAAACAGTCACCTGGACCCCGGGAGAATACAGATCTCCCGGGGTCTTTTCATCCGCAGCGACCCCCTGAGATCACGCGTTGGTAGCAGGTGGAAAGAGGCCACCTTTCAGGAGTTGACATAAATGGCTAGAAGGAGACGACCCCCTCCACGGAGGAGTCCCAAAAAGCGGGTATACAAGAGAACGTTTAAGGCGGTCTGCGCGTCCTGTGGAAAAGAGCTGATAATGGAGGTTGCTCTTCCTCCGGAAAAGGATCTTATCTGCTTGGATTGTTTCAGAAAATCCGAAGAAAAGTGAACATGCGAAGATCCATTCTGGGCTGGTTAGCCGCGGTATTCATCTTAGGGGATGGATTCGGTTTACCCATTTAGTGAGGCCGGGGCGTCAGCGATGATTTGGGTCTTTTTTTGAATATGAAAAGTCGATCACAAGGAGAGAACTGATGCATAAGTTAGGGAGGCGGTTTTCTCGCATCGGCTTGAGTCTTGAGATCTGCTTATCACTTCTGTGGTTCTGCAGCAGTGGCCTGGCTCAGAGTGCTGACCAGCTTCCGACGGCAGGTGCGGAAACCCTTGTGGCGGGACGAGAGGTCCAGGAGGGCCCTGCGGGAGAGCCTCGTCTTCTCTTGATCGGCATGGGTGACAGCCTGACCCACGGCACTATGGACGGCACAAATAACTGGATCAACACCTTGAATGCCTATCTTCATCGAATTGCACTCTCCCTTTCGAAGGGTGTCGCCCTTCACTTTCGTCAGCCCCTATTTGACATCCAAGAGAATCGCCTCCGACCTTACGTGGTACCGACGAATCTGGGCGTGGATGGTGCCGATGCTTTCTCCCTGGAGGGGATCGAGTATTACAAACGGGCCGGCGTCGACGAATCCTTTGTTTCTCCAGAATACCTGGCAGACAGGCTGCTTCCAGGACGCCTCGGAGACAAGTTCGACAAGGTTTTGTATCCCATCAACCTCTTGGCGAGAAAGCCCGTGTCTCAAATCGACTCTGCCATCTGGCTTTTGGATCATGGCGCTCCTCGGGCAGGCATCGAGAGGGCCCTGGTGGTCTTCTGGGTCGGCAACAACGACTCGGGGACCGCGGCCCTAGGGGCTGGCGGGAGCAATCCGGAGTTCATACCGATTCCCCTGGATGAAATTGGGACTGAGATCAAGCCTCTCTTGAAGGTGTTACTGGAGTTCGGAGAAACTCATGGCGCAGTTTCTTTTGAACCTTACACCCGAGCTGCAATCGAACGGAACTTGACGGACCTCGATGATTTTGCGGATCAGTACGACCATCTGCTAAGGCGGCTGGAAACCGGAATTGAACACTCAGACGTGGACGTGAATTATCTCCTGCTGACCTTGCCTTACTACAGCGCCGTTGGCTATTTATTTGATTCCGATGACCTCGAGTTCTACCTGCAAAAGCTGGCTCCCGACTACACGGTTCCTCCAACCTTCAAAAGGGTGGCTCCACCCGGGGAGCCGATTGCGGATCCGCTCCAGGGGGACCGGATCTCCCTCTTGACCTTCGGCTTCATGTATGCCCTCTTGGATTCTGGCTATTCGGTGGGTTATGTTAACCAGATCCTGGAAAGAGATGGTCAACAGCGGGACGGTCTCGTTCTCTCGGAAGAGGAGCAGCGCTTCATCATGTCTCGCATCGACAGCTTCAACGCGGCCATCAAGAGGGCTGCCTCATCACGGGGCTCGAATTTCCATCTTGTTGACATTGGTCGGTTCTTGAACGACGCCCTGACCGGCAAAATCGAGGTTATCGTCAACGGCGACATGCTGAGCCGGAAATGGATCCGGGGGGGTGCCTTTACGCTGGATGGTGTTCACCCGGGATACACGGGGCAGTCGATCGTTGCGAATTTCGTCCTCGAAGAGATAAATGCCATCATGGGCTTCAACGCTCCACCTTACGATCTCTCCCTTGTACATGCCATGGATCCCTACGTCGACCAGGACGGTGATGGCTGGGCACCCGGTCCCGATTATGCAGCCTCGGGACTGACCGAAATCTTATTCCTTTTCAGAGATCCGGACGATGGGGATTCGGCCGAAGAGGTTGATCTGCCCCCTGAGGTCTGGGACTTGATATCCGATGTTCTTCTGGAAGAATTGGTGGACATCCCGACAATACGGTTGGAAGCGGAGCGTCTCGGAATGTAGAGACGGGGTCAAACCTTATTTTTGATTCTTTGAG
>JABAOD010003655.1_pt3 | contig 10561 bp, 11 predicted proteins | sample 7062151 | NCBI WGS metagenome assembly JABAOD01 (sample SAMN14538626, study PRJNA623070) | marine sediment metagenome | biome: marine biome [ENVO:00000428]; feature: marine pelagic biome [ENVO:01000023]; material: deep marine sediment [ENVO:00002113] | place: India: Gulf of Khambhat ...
GCCCGCAAGCTCGAGGACGCCGGCTACATGTCGTGCAAGAAGAGCTTCAAGGGCCGCTTCCCGCGCACCGAGTACCGCCTCACCGCCAAAGGGCGCCACGCTCTGGAGCGCTACCTCGACCACATGGAACAGCTCATCGAGGCCACCCGCTCGGAATGAGAACCGCCGCCGCGCCGGCCCTCCAGCCGGCCCCCGACAGCCTGCACGTCGCCATCATCATGGACGGCAACGGCCGCTGGGCGAAGGCGCGCGGCCTGCCGCGCTCGGCCGGCCATCGCGCCGGTGCCAAGGCAGTCCGCCGCACGGTGGAGAAAGCGCCGGAGCTGGGCATCACGACGCTGACCCTCTACGCCTTCTCGGCCGACAACTGGCACCGCCCGGCGGCCGAGGTCGCCACCCTGATGGAGCTGTTCGAGCGCTATCTGGTCAAGGAGGCGGAGCATTGCCGGGAAAACGGCGTCCAGATCGGCGTCATCGGGCGCCGCGACCGGCTGCCGGCCTCGGTGGTGCGGGCAATCGACGCGGCCGAGCGGATCACGTCCGGCTGTCGGCGACTCCATCTACGGATCGCGGTCGACTATTCGGCGCGCCAGGCGATCGTCGATACCGCTTCCAGGCTGGCCGGCCCGGCGACCGCCGACGGCTTCGCCCGCCAGCTGAACAGAACGGTCCACTCGGAGGCTTCGGCGCCCGACGTCGACCTGCTCATCCGCACCAGCGGCGAGCAGCGGCTGAGCGACTTCCTGCTCTGGGAGTGCGCCTACGCCGAGCTCTACTTCACGCCCCGGCTGTGGCCCGACTTCGACGGCGACGACCTGGCCGCGGCGGTGGCCGACTTCCGGCGCCGCGAGCGCCGCTTCGGCCGCCTCCCGGCCTGACGCGCCGCCCGGGCGCGGCCTCGCAGCGAGACGCCCCGGCAGTCGAGGATCGGCCGGAGGCGGAGCGGCCCGGACTAGCGGGCGATCTCGAGCGCCGCCCAGATGCCGCCGGGAGCGTCGCGGTGGACGTCGACGAAGCCGCCGCCGGCCTGGAAGACAGGCACCTCGTGACCCTCCGCGTCGCGGCTGCTTCCCCGCTGCGCGCACCACTTCACCACCACCTCCAGGTTGACCATCGCCTTGCCGTAGCGCAGCTCGATGAAGTAGTTCCGGCCCACGGTCATCAGGTTGGCGGTCTCGAAGGAGATGCCGCTGCGGCTCAGGTCGAGCAGTTTCAGGTCGCCCGGGGTCTGCAAGCTGCCATAGATTCCCGATACCGGAAACCGGCCATGGCGGCGTCGCTCGCGTCGTCTCATCATGGGAGCAAGCTCGCGCTCGGGTCGGCAGACTCTCTCATACCCGCCAAGGCGCCCGCAACGGCAGGCCCGGCACCGTGCTACGGTGGCGGCGAACCCGAAGGAGTCCACCATGCAAGACCGCAAACAGCCCGAGACGCTGCGGCTACGCAGCGTCATGCCGGCCATCACCGCCACCGACCTCGAGCGCAGCCTGGCCTTCTACCGCGACCTGCTCGGTTTCGTCGTCGCCGACGAGATGCGAGCCGAGGAGCGGCTCGTGGGCGTCCTCCTCAAGGCCGGCGCCGTCGAGCTGCTGCTCAGCCAGGACGACTTCGCCAAGGGTCGCGACCGGGTCAAGGGCGTCGGCCTGCGCCTGTACGCGGTCACCCGGCAGGACGTCGACGAGCTGGCGGCGGCCATCCGGGCCCGCGGCGGCAGCCTGTCGCACGAGCCGACCGACCAGCCCTGGGGAGCGCGCGATTTCGCCGTCGACGATCCCGACGGCTTCAAGATCTCGATCTCCAGCGGCGTGCCGGCGCAGGAGTAGCGCCACGGGGTCGCAGGCGGCCGCCCCGCGCTCGGCCTGGCTACCCGGTCTGGCCTCCCTTCGCACCGATCCTCCCCGGCAGTCGCCACGCGGCCGCTGAGCGAGGCTAGACCTCGCGGCCCTTCCAGCGGCCGCGCCGGAAGAGGACGATGGCCACCACCGCGGACAGGGAGTACGAGAGGGCGATCGCCCAGTAGACGCCGTTCGGCCCCACGCCGAGGATCCGCGCCAGCAGGTAGGCCACCGGGATCTGGAAGAGCCAGAAGCAGAAGAGGTTCAGCCGCGTCGGCGTCCAGGTGTCGCCGGCACCGTTGAAGGCCTGCATCATCACCATCTCCCAGGCATAGAAGACGTAGCCGTAGCTGATGATCCGGAAGCAGTTGACGGCGTTGCCGGCGATCGCCGGATCGTCGGTGAACAGCGCCACGATCTGGCGCGCCAGGGTCAGGAAGACGACCGCGATCGCCCCCAGGAAGGCCATGTTGTACCAGCCGGTGATCCAGACCGAGCGCTCGGCCCGGTCCGGCTGGCGGGCGCCGAGGTTCTGGCCCACCAGGGTCGCGGCGGCGTTGCTCAGGCCCCAGGCCGGCAGGATGGCGAAGACGATCACCCGGATGGCGATGACGTAGCCGGCCAGGATCGTGCTGCCGAAGACCGCCAGGATGCGGATCAGCCCGATCCAGCTGGCGGTGGCCACCAGGTACTGGCCGATGCCGCCCCAGGAGACCCGCAGCAGGCTGCGGATCACATCCGGATCGGGCCGGAAGTCGGCGGCGCCGGCCGCCAGCCGGCCGCGGCCGCGGGTCAGCGTCCAGAGCTGGAAGACGACCCCGGAGCCGCGGCCGATGTTGGTGGCCACGGCGGCGCCGGTCAGGCCGAGCTCGGGGAACGGCCCGAGGCCGAAGATCAGGCAGGGATCGAGGACCAGGTTGACGGCGTTGGCCAGCCACAGCGAGCGCATGGCGATCGAGGCGTCGCCGGCGCCGCGGAAGGCGGCGTTGATCAGGAACAGCAGCATGATGGTGACCATGCCGCCGAGCATGATGCGGGTGTAGCCGGTGCCGGTCTCGACAACCCCGGCCGAGGCCCCCATCAGGCGCAGCAGCGACGGCGCCGCCAGAGCGCCGACGATGCCGAGCACCGCGGAGATGACGATCCCGGCGACGATCGCCTGCGCCGCCGCTCGCGCCGCACGTCCGTACTGCTTCTCGCCATAGCGCCGCGCCACCAGCGCCGTGGTCGCCATGCTGAGGCCGATGGCGATCGAGTAGACCAGCGCCAGCAGCGACTCGGTCAGGCCGACCGCGGCCAGCGCATCGGCGCCCAGGCGCGAGACGAAGAAGGCGTCGACGACCGCGAACACCGACTCGCCGGCCAGCTCGAGGACCATCGGCACCGCCAGCAGCAGCACCGCCCGGGGGATCGAGCCCGTGGTGAAGTCCCGCTGGCTGCCGCGCAGCGCCTCCCAGACCGAGGCCCAGAAGCCCGGGGTGACCTCTGCCGTCGGGACACGGTTCTCGCTCATGACCTCTGCGCGCGAAGGCGCAAGCATACCCGCCGCGACGCGCGCGGCCGGTGCGGCTGCTCGCGGGCACCGGGTGGCGCTGCGCCGCGCCGGCCAGCCGCTCGCCTCCGGCATGGCGGCAGCCACGCCCGAGGGATCGCAGCGCCGATGCAGCGCCTCGGGATACGCCTCCGTGCTCGTGTCCGGCGCCAACCGTGCCACTAGAATCGGCGGCGGTGCTCGGAGCCTCCCGCCGCCTGCTCGCGGCGCTCGCCGCCACGGCGCTCCTGACCGGCTGTGCCGCGGCCCCCACGCTGGTCGACGCCGACCCGGACTCGGGGTTCGCCCTCTACCGCTCGGGCCAGCTCAGCCGTGGCGAGCTCGCCGAGCTCTGCCGGCTCGGCGTCGAGGAGATCGTCGTCCTCGACGGCAACGCCGCGCGCCGCGAATGCCGCATGCGGCGCGCGGTCTGCCCGCAGCTGCGGGTCCGCTATGACGACCAGCAGGACGCCCACCGGCCGGTGGGCGCAGATTTCCTCGCGGCGTTCGACCGGTGGGTCGAAGAGGCCCGGCGGGAGGGTCGCAAGATCGCTTTCCGCTGCCGCCAGGGCTGGCACCGCGCCGGCCGTCTCGCGGCCTATTACCGGATGCGCTTCCAGGAGGTGCCGGCGCCGGAGGCGATCGCCGAGATGGAGCGCGTCGGCCGCTTCATGGGCCACCACCGCCAGCTCGCCCCGCAGGTCGAGGCGCTGGCCGACTTCCTGGCCGGCCGCCCCTGCTCCACCGACCCGAGCCACTGCGTCGCGCCGGCAGGGCCGGCAGCGGGCACCGCGGCCTTCCCCCCGGACGCCTGTCCCTAGGCCGACCTGCATCCCCTCGCCCGGCGCAGCCGATGTCTGCCCCGCGACCACCCTCGGGGGTGGTGGCCGCGGCGGCCGGGGTTGCTAACCTGAGATCGATGTCGCGCCCGCACGCCGCAGCGCTGCCGCCCGAGGTCCGAGACGAGCCCGTCACGGGCAACTACTTCGTTTCCGCCTACCCGCCCTTCTCCTGCTGGAGCGCGGAGGGCATCGCCGCCTACCGCCGAGTCCTCGAGCGCCCCGCCGACGACGCCTTCGGGCTCTACGTCCACCTGCCGTTCTGCAGCAAGCGCTGCGACTACTGCTACTACCTGTCCTACTCGGACCGCGGCACCGAGATCGACCGCTACCTGGCAGCGCTTCAGGACGAGCTGGCGCTGTATGCCGCGAAACCGTCTTTCCGCGACCGCCGACCACGCTTCGTCTACTTCGGAGGCGGCACGCCGTCGCTGCTCTCCGCCGCCCGCATCCGCCGCCTGATGCGGGGCCTGCAAGCCCTCATGCCCTGGACAGAGGTGCGCGAAGCGACCTTCGAGTGCGCCCCGAAGACGACCACCGAAGACCGCCTCGAGGCGCTGCGGCAGGCCGGCGTCACGCGCATCAGCCTGGGCGTCCAGCAGCTCGACGACGAGGTCCTGCGGCGCAACGGCCGCATCCATCTGGTCGCCGACGTCGAGCGCGCCTGGGCCGCCATCCGCCGCTTCGACTTCGAGGTCGTCAACGTCGACCTGATCGTCGGCCTGCCGGGAGAGAGCGACGACTCGTTCCGCAGCAGCCTCGAGCGGGTCGTGGAGATGGCGCCGGACTGCGTCACCCTCTACCAGCTCGAGATCCCCTTCAACACGCCGCTCCACCGGATACTGGACACCGCCGACGCGGAGCCGCAGCCGGCCTCATGGCACCGCAAGCGCGCCCGCCTCGCCGCCGGCCTGGCGCGCCTCGAGGCGGCCGGCTACACGGTGCGCAGCGCCTACGCCGCGGTGCGGGACCCGACGCGGCACCCCTTTCTCTATCAGGACGACCAGTACCGCGGCGCCGACCTGCTGGGCATCGGCGCCTCGTCGTTCTCCTACCTCGGCGGAGTCCACCAGCAGAACGCCGCGGCCCTCTCCGCCTATCTCGAGGCCCTGGCGGAGCCGCGGCTGCCGCTGTGGCGCGCCTACGATCTCGAGCCCGACGAGCGCCTGGTGCGCGAGCTCGTGCTGCAGCTCAAGCTGGGAACGGTGGACGCCGGCGCCCTGCAGCGGAAGTTCGGCGTCGACCCGCGTCAGCGGTTCAGGGCGCCGCTGGCGGCTCTCGCCGCCGAGGGCTGGCTGGAGCTCGACGGCGAGCTCCTGCGCCTGACCCGGCAGGGCCTGCTGCGCGCCGATCGGCTGCTGTCCGCCTTCTACCTGCCGCAGCACCAGGTGGAGCGCACCTCCTGAAACCGACCGCGGCCGGCGCTCCTGGCGGCAGTCGCGGCGTCGCGCAGGGCATCCGGCGCCGGCCTGGCTGGCCGTCGCCGCCGTGCGGCTTGAGGCGCCTGACGCGCCGCGCCTCGAGCTCGTAGCGCAGCAGGGCCAGCCGCCCGACCCAGCTCGATCCGGTCGCCTTGGACCGACCTCCCGGAAGCGGCGGCAAGCGCCGCGGCCAGGGGCTCTGGAGCAGGACCGGAGGGTGGGGGGTGGCTGTCTCTGCAAGAGTATGATAAAGTATGACACCCTCGATGAGGCGGAAGAGTCGGCTCACCATCACCCTGTCGCCCGATCTGGTGGCCCAGCTGGATCGGATGATCGATCGGCGCACGATCCGCAGCCGCTCCCACGCCGTCGAGATGCTCCTCCGGCAGACGCTCAAGCCCGCCGTCTCCACGGCCATCCTGCTCGCCGGCGGCAAGCACGAGAAGACCGGCATCCCGGCCCTGGCGCCAATCGGGGGCCAGGCGCTGATCTCTCTCACCATCGGCCACCTCGTCGACTTCGGCATCCGCACCTTCGTCGTCCTGGCCGGCCGCGACCAGGAGGAGATCGAGACGCTGATGGGAAGCGGCCAGAGCCTCGGCGTCAGGATCCACTACCTCCAGGAGGAGCGCCCCCTGGGGACCGCGGGAGCGGTCAAGCGGGCCCAGGAGCTGGTCGGCGACGGGCCGTTCCTGGTCGTCAACGCCGACATCCTGACCGACATCGACATCGCGGATTTCATCCGCTTTCACGTCGATGAGGGCTCCTTGGCGACGATCGCCGTCAAGCCCCGCCAGGCCGAGCAGCAGTTCGGCAAGGTCATGCTCCAGGGCAACCGGATCACCGCCTTCAACGACCGCGCCCAGGAGCCCGGGATCAGCATCGTCAACTCGGGGCTCTACCTGTTCCAGCCCGAGGTGCTCGATCTCATCGAGCCGGACCGGCAGTCGATGCTCGAGACCGACGTCTTCCCGCTCCTCGCCCGGATGGGAGAGCTGAGCGCCTTTCTGTTCCAGGGAATCTGGTACGACGTCCGCAGCCAGAAGGACTATCGGATCGCGCAGCGACGCTGGCAAGAAAAAGGAGGCTTCCAGCATGTCGGAAAAACCTGAGGCGCCGCCGGTACCGGTGGCCGATCGAGCCCCGGCACGGGATCCCGGCCGCAGCCCGCAGCACAGCCGGGCCGCGACTCCGGAGACCCATCCGGGCCCGGAGGGCGAGACCGGCTGCCGCGAGCTCAGAGATCTGCTGGGTGACTTCTCCGAGCAGACCGGGGCCAGGTTCGGCTAGCCTTCGGCGGCGTACCCTCGCCCCGCCAGCCGTCCGTCAGCTCTGACGGAGGCCCGGCTCGAGCCCGCACCGCCCTTCCGGGCTCGTGCTAGACTGAACGACAACTTAGCGCGCTGGATCTGCAGCGATCCGCCGGTCATCCGGGCCGGCCACAGAGAGGAGTATCAGATGCAGATCAAGGACATCCTCGCCCGCAAAGGAACGGACGTCGTGACGGTGGAAGCCGACCGGACGGTTCACCACGCCATCGGCAAGCTCAATGAGCACGGCATCGGTGCGCTCGTGGTTACCGGCGAGGCGGGAGAGATTCTCGGCATCATCACGGAGCGGGACATTCTCCACGAATGCGGCGAGCGGTGCGTTCGCCTCCACGAGCTACCGGCACAGGAACAGGCCGCATGCCCTTCGCTGGTGCGGAACGTCATGACGACCGAGCTGATCATCGGCCTGCCCGAGGATTCCCTCGAGTACGCCATGGCCACGATGACGAAGAACAGGATCCGCCACCTGCCGATCCTCGTGGATGGGCGGCTCGCGGGGATCATCTCGATCGGCGACCTCCTGAGCTCCCTGCTGAAAGAGACCGAGTTCGAGAACCGAATGCTCCACGACTACATCCACGGGGTCCCCAGCTGACGCCGGCACCGACGAGCTGAGTCACCGCCCCTCGGCTCGACTCCTTGAGCCAGCAGCCAAGCCACTGTCCTTCTTCCGCCCTCTCGGGGCCTTCTTTGACCGTATGATGGGAGTCTGGAGGACTGTCCAGTGGGGCTTGCCTGGCTCATTCTCCCATTCGGTGGCGTCCTTTTCGGCGCCCTGCCCGCGGTCGATGATCTGGCGAGGGACGGTCGCGCACCGGCGCCCGGGGCACGGCTCGAGGATCTCTTTTTCGACGTCGCCGTCGGCAAGAGCGGTGCCCGAACGGCGCATCTCGCGTTCGCGGCGGTCAATCCGCACGACTCGCCTCGACAGGTAACAGCCTGCGTCAGCCTGCAGCTCGATGGCGATGACGTGGCGGGTCGCCTGATTCGCATCGCCGGCGAACCGGACCGCCCCGAAGCACCGTGGGTCTGCTCGGATGAAGGGCAGATCCTCGGACCGCCCGTCTGGCATGTCGGCTGCGTTCCCGTTGCGATGCCGGCGCGAGGTCGATCGGAGGCGTTCCATCGAGTCAGCCAGCTGGATCGCGAGTCGGCGCTCCGCCTCGTCTACTGGGACCTCCTGCCGGCCCGGGCGATCTCCGCTACATGCGACCGGTTGGCGGGAAGTAGCAACATCGCTGTCGTCGCGCCGGGAAGCGGGCCGGCGCCGCCGGTGGTCAGCGGTTGGTATGGCGGCGCGTTCAAGCTCGAAGCCGGCAGCGATCTGATCATCTACTGGGGGCCCGGCAGCTCGGTAACCCGTGCCTCTCCCGCAGACCACCGCGTCCTGCTCGTGGCACGGGTGACCGGCTTGCCGCTCGGGTCGACCCTTCGCCTCGTCGTGCCGGACCTCGACGAGAGGGGCAGCTCGATCGAACGGGTTCGCGAGATGCCGGTGCGCCCGGGCGACGGTGCCTGCAGCGGCGCCGTGATGGAATTCCATGAAGCCTACACCGTGCCCGGCCGGCTCCGAACGACCCGGCCCCGGCCGCGCCTCGAGGTGGCGCTTCCGGACGGCGACTGTGGTGAGGTCGCTCCCGGGCATGAGGCCCGCCTCGTGGCCAAGGTCTTCGCCAACGGGCCGTCGACGGTGTACGAGCACGGCGCGCTCATACACACGGTCCGGGCGGTGATGGTCGCCGACCCGGACCCGCCGCAGATCACCCGTCAATCCGTCACGGCCGCAGACGACGGCAGGTTCATCGTCGCCGTCGAAGCCAGCGACTCGACGACTCGAGTGGCTGCAGCTGAAGTGCTCTACGAGTTCCATGGCCGCCGAGCCGCGGTGCCTCTGGACTTCGCCGAATCGGCATCTGCGGGACACCGCTCGAGGTTTCGAGGTCGGTTCGGGCCCTTCCCGTCGGGCGCCAGGGTCGCCTACCAGGTGCGGGTCTTCGACGAAGTGGGCAACGACGCCATCACGCCCACCGCCACAGCCCGCATGAGATGACACCCGCGCGCTTGACTTTTCCCCGGCGGCGACTCTAGGTTCGCTGCAAACCAGCCACCACGAAGGAGACGAGCTCCCGTGAGGAGGTGCAAGATGAAGGACCGCGTCCACCTGCCGGTCGTGTTGCTGTCGATGCTGTTCGTGCTTTCTGCCGCCGCGCGGGCCGACGTCGTCAAGAAGTCGGGAACGGGCGTCGTTCCCGGGACGGGCGGCAAGGAAATCTCGTTCCGCGCCTCGGCCATGAAGACCGGCCCGGCTGCCGCGCATTTCTGGCTCGACCTCAAGAACGAGAACAACCAACCGGTGTCGCTCGTCGCCTGCGTGATGCTCGACCTGGACAAGAGTCCGGTGCCACACCAGAAGGTGGTCATCAACAAATCGACATCGGGCTCCAGCTGCACCTGGAGCTGTAGCGCATCCGGTTCCGCGTCCTTCAACCCCAGTTTCTACTTCGGCTGCAAGGCCCATACGTTGGCCGCCAATTCCGGCGCCAACGTGATCGACAAGGCGGTGACCTTCAGCCAGACCTATCAGATGAGCGAGCTTGGCCTCGTCTACTGGGATCTCCTCCAACACTGCCCGGTAGATGCCTCTTGTGACGCGCTTCTCGACCAGAAGCAGGACGTCTTCCTGTCGCCCGGGGCGGGCACCGCCGGTAGCTTCAACGTCTGGGTCGGTGGGTTCTTCAAGCTGGAATCCGGCACCAAGACCTCCTTGAACTGGGCCCCTGGCAACTGGCAGACGATGTCGGCCGAGGTCGACTTTCCGGTCCTGCTGCGCGGCGTCATCGAAGGACTGCCAGGGGGCACGCTCGTGAGCCTCAGGGTGCCCACGGTCGATGCCGCCGGCAGGGTCGCCCAGGCCGCCGCCGAGTTCGAGGTCGAGCCCGGCGAGGAGGACCCCCGCTCCGGACGCCCGCTGGAGATCAGCCTCCCCTACGTCCTGCCCGGCATGGCGCGCGAGCTGCCGCAGGGAATGCGCTCGCGGATGAGCGTCCTGGTGCCGGACTTGGCCGAGCCGCTCGAGGCCGGACGGGTCGCGCGCTTCACGGCCGAGGTCTTTGCCAACGGCGACAATCCGATCTACGCAGTGGGCGAGCGCATGTACTCGATCCAGGCCGTCATGGTCGCCGACCCGGATCCGCCGGAGATCGCTGCCAGCGAGGTCCAGTTCAGGGACCGGATGCTGGAGGTTGCCATCCAGGCCACCGACGACATCACCATGGCCGTGGGCGCATCGATCGTCTACCGGCAGGGTGACGGCGAGGAGGTTGTAGCTCCCGTCGACTTCGACGTGCCCGCGGAGGAAGGCGGGGTCATGTTCTTTCGCGACCAGCTTGGACCGCTGCCGCCGGGCGAGCCGATCTACTATCGCTTGCGCGTCTTCGATGATGTCGGCAACATGGTCGAGTCCGAGCAGCAGGTCATCGAGACGCGGCGGCGGCCTTCGGTTTCCTGGCGCGAGATGCTGCTCATCATCGTCCTCCTTCTCCTGTTGCTGCTCATCCTCTCTCGCCGCCGCAGGGCACGGGCATAGCTTCAGGGGGTGGCCGCG
>JABAOD010020871.1_pt1 | contig 10553 bp, 9 predicted proteins | sample 7062151 | NCBI WGS metagenome assembly JABAOD01 (sample SAMN14538626, study PRJNA623070) | marine sediment metagenome | biome: marine biome [ENVO:00000428]; feature: marine pelagic biome [ENVO:01000023]; material: deep marine sediment [ENVO:00002113] | place: India: Gulf of Khambhat ...
ATTCCACCATGCGGAACAGTGCTGTATCGTGGAACACTACTGCGCAATCCGCCGACATGCCACCGAATCGGGTGATTGATCCGATGCATCGCCTGCTCGATCATCGTCGCCTCGAGAAATGCCTGATCACGGTGCGTCTCTCCCTCTCGGTGACGGTGTTTCGTGCCAACTCCGCGGTGTGAGTGCAGGTCGCTGCCGATACCGAGGTGCGGGCCGGCGACCCGAGCGACACCGATGATCACGTGCGCGGCAGGCGCCGCAGCGCTCGCCTGCCCACCACCTGCCCGAGCGATTCCGGCAGCTACTTCTCGGCTCGCTTCTTCTTTTTCTTCTTCTGGCCGGGGCTCGCCTTGCTGCGCAGGATCAACACAGACGCAGGTGACTGTCTCACGAGCTTGGTCCCGGTCGATCCCAGCATCCCCTCATACTTGCCAAGGCCATGGCTGCCGATGACGAGCAGATCCGTCTCGCATTCCCTCATGGCAGACAGAATGGTCTGAGCAGTCCTGTTGTTCGTGGTCCGCCAGAAACTCCCGACTTCGACTCCGGCTTTCTCCAGGGCGTCGATCATCGGCTCCATGCGAGCGTTGGCGGTTGTAGCGAGCGCGTGGAGGATCGGTGAGTCCGATTTTGGAGGTGGCGAGGTATGGGGCAGCTTCATCAAACGTTCCGCTGCTCGGTCTCCGGCTCCAAGGGTTTGGCCGGCTTCGAGGGCGATCTGAGAGGCAGCCTTCACGCCGGTGTCGCCTATCTTCTTCAGGACGTCCGTTGGCAAGTTCACGGCGGTGAATACGAACACACGATCACCCCGTTCGTAATGACGACCGACCGCTTTTGCGGCCAGCTTCGAATCCAGCGTTCCGTCCGTAGCCACCAGGATGTTCATTCGAGCCTTTCGACGCTTGCCTTGCGGTCATCGTATCGACGGGGACCCCGGTGTGCCTTCGAAACCAACTTCGTGCGTGCGATACCTGCCGGATATCCACAACCCGGCGGTGAGGGTGGCCACAGCCATCAGCGCAATGGGTAGGCGCATGCTCCCCACCGAGTCGATCCAACGTCCGACAAGCACGCTTCCGATCGCAGCGCCGCCAGATGCTCCCATGAGGCCGAGGGCGACTGCTGTCAATGCCTCCGGTGCTTCGAATCGTCGGCTGGCGATTGCGGCCACCAGACCCCAGACCGGGTAGTTGAGAACGGCCACGCCGAGCGCAGCGACCATCAGGCCCAGGTATGTCCAAAACACCGTGACGAGCCCGAGTCCCACCGAACAGACGAGGAACATTCGGCTGACCACGGGCATGGGCGACCCGCGATCGCTCACCCTGCCGAGGTAGACCGAAGCAACTGCGCCCAGGGCACCCATGGCCCAGAGCAGGGCCCCGGCGGCAGCCGAGCTCGCTCCCATCTCTTCGATGGCCGTCGTCGTCAGGAACGCATTGAAGGTGAAGGCACCGACCCCGGTGACAACGCTGGCTACGACTACGACTCGCCCCGGCCAGTGCGCCAGAACCTGCCGATATGAACCACCTGACCGTGTCGCACCGGCACCAATCGACGGTTGCTCGATTCGGTTACGGAACAGGATCAGTGACGCTGCCGTCACAACCACTGATAGGAGAGCGGCTGCGAGAAACGCCCGGCGCCATGCCTCGGCCTCCGAGGAGCTCCAGACGAGAACCCCGTTGACAATCACTCCGAGCCCGACTCCACCACTGGCCCCACCCATCACCATCGCCAGATACTCAGTCCCGACCGCGCGCGGCGCGATGTGGGTCGTTGCGGCCCAGCTGATCGGAGCCGACAACCCGAGAAGCATCACTGGAAGGGCGATCACGCCAGGTGATCCTGCGACAGAGGAGATCGTCAGCGCCACCGCCGTCAACAAGTAGGTGCCGTTGAGAACCGTTCGGATGGGCAGCGACTCGAGCACCTTCGACGCGACCAGGGCGCCTGCGGCGTAGGCGATCAGGCCTGATGCAAGAGCCCAAGCAAGCGCGCCGTATCCCGAGCCGAAGCTGTCCTCCAGTCGAGGAAGCAGGGCCGGCACCAGGGCGAGACCGAAGCCGTGAGACACGAGTGTCCCCAGTCCGAGAACTGCCATGACGATCCTCGGGTCGGGTGTGTTGGGCCACTTCGCGTCGTTCATATCTATTCCCGGTGCCCAGGACACGCGCCAGAACAGGCTGTTAGGTTCGTTGACGGGCCACCTCCTCCGGGCCACGCTTTGGCCCGGAGTAGTGAGGTCTCGAGACCGAGGTTAGGAGACGCATGGTTGTCGGCGGTGAGGAGATCGTTCGGCTCGAGAATGTCTACAAGATCTTCGGACCCCAGCCTCGAGGACGAGCGTTTGATCTCGTACAGGCCGGTTACAACAAGGACGAGGTCCTGCGGCGTTCCGGACACGTGGTAGGACTCAACGACGTCAACTTCTCGGTGAACGAAGGCGAGCTCTTCGTAGTAATGGGACTCTCCGGGTCCGGTAAGTCGACTGCCATCCGCACCGTGAACAAGCTCTATGACATAACCCACGGCTCGGTCTGGGTCGAGGGGACCGACGTCCAGCAGCTGACAGGCGTCGAGCTTCAGGCATTCCGCCGCAAGAAGATGGGAATGGTGTTTCAGCACTTCGCCCTCTTCCCCCACCGCAACGTGATCGACAACACCGGCTACGGGCTGAAGGTTCAGGGGGTAGAGAGAGACGAGCGGGAACAGGCCTCACTGAAGGCGTTGTCCCTCGTCGGTCTCGAGCCCTATGCGATGAACTACCCGAACGAGCTCTCTGGTGGAATGCAGCAGCGCGTCGGACTCGCTCGCGCCCTTGCCTCAGATCCAGACATCCTCTTGATGGACGAGGCCTTCTCCGCCCTCGACCCGCTCATCCGCCGCCAGATGCAGGACGAGATGATGGAGATCCAGGAGGAGCTCCAGAAGACGATCCTGTTCATCACCCACGACTTGAATGAGGCACTGCGGATCGGAGACCGCGTCTGCATCATGAAGGACGGAGCGGTCGTGCAGATCGGCACACCCGAGGAGATCCTCACCAAGCCCGCCACCGGGTACGTCGCCGAGTTCGTCCAGGACGTCGACCAGGGCCGGGTCATCCAGGTTGATGAGGTCATGTACGAGCCCAGTGTGATTGCTCTTGATATGTCTCTTGCCGACGCCCTGGTGCAGGTCGGGGACAAGGCGGGGTTGTTCGTGGTCGACGCCGAAGGCAAGCCGACTGCCTGCCTCACTCTCTCCGACGGGCTCAGGGCCTCGGGGATGGGCTCGACCGAACTCTCGCAGGCCCTGCGTAGCGACTTCAACACCGCCCACCGGGAGACGACTCTCAACGAGGTGTACGACGTCGCCGGACGCGGGCTCCCGATCGCGGTGGTCGACGACGCCGGTGTGCTCATCGGCAATCTCGACCCGCGCTCGATCATGGAGGAGATGGGTCGAGTCGAACGCCTCATCGACGGCTACGAAAGGGAAGTGTTCCTGTGAATCTCGCCCAAGAGGATGCCGGAAGGAGCATCTGGGACAACACGATCCTCGACCAATGGGAGATCCCCTTCGGGGATTGGATCGACCAGGCCGTCGATTGGATCGACAACAACCTTCAGACACTGTTGAGCATCATCGAATGGCCCTTCGACCAGCTCATCGGGGCCGTCGTCAACGACTTCCTCGCGGTGATCTCGTGGGTGTGGGTCGTCGCAGGCATGGGTCTGATCGCAGCTCTGGTCCGCAATGTGAAGGTCGGCGTGTTCGTGGCTGTCTCTCTCACCGTGTGCGGCATCCTCGGCAACGCCTACTGGATCGAGACCGCGCGCACCATCGGGTTCATCGGCGTGGCCGTGTTGCTCTGCGTGATCATCGGGATACCCATCGGGATCGCCGCCGGGCGGATGGACGGTGTGTGGCAAGTGACCAGGCCCATTCTCGATGGCATGCAGGTGATCCACTCGTTCGTCTACATGCTTCCATTCATTTTCTTCTGGGGTATCGGCGAAGTGTCGGCGACGATGGTCACGATGATCTTCGCTCTCCCTCCCCTGATCCGTCTCACCAACCTCGGAATCAGGCAGGTGCCCGGAGATGTCGTGGAGGCGGCTCGGGCCCACGGCGCGCCTGAGTGGCGTGTTCTCTTGGACGTGCAGATCCCCCTCGCCCGCCCGGCAATCATGACCGGGATCAACCAGACACTGCTCCTGGCCATCTCCATGTTGGGGATCGCGGCCATCATGGGTGCAGGCGGTCTCGGCCGGCTTCTCTTCCGTGCTTTGTCCAACCAGGACGTGGCCCTGGCCGCGTCGGCCGGCCTCGCCTTCTTCCTTGTGGCCGTTGTCCTCGACCGCATGTCGCAACGAGAGGACACAGATACCGGGAACCTGTTCCAGCGAATCAGGCTGGCCTGGGTGCATCGTCGGGATCCCGAGGCTTTGTTGCCCGACGAGGGCGCCATTGCTGAGATGAAGCCCGTCGACCGCTATGAGCCACTCACGGCGTCCGAGCGCACTGCGATGCTGACTGCTCTGGTGGGAGGAGTGGTCGCCGTTGTCTCGGTGTTCCTTCCGTGGACCGAGAACGCCGGGAAGGTCAGCGCCTACGGCACGCGCGCCGACGAGGATCTCTCGGGCATGGTCTTCAATGGCCTCGACGCGTCCGGAGGGTCGTTCTTCGGGATTCTCATCCTGGTCTTTGGCCTGCTCACCGTGGGGTCCGTGGCCAACGCGTTCCTGCGTCCTGGACGCGGAGCGAGGTGGCTGACGGCGGATGGAGCGCTCCTCATGGGGCTGGCCGGCCTCATAACCGCCGCCGCATTCCTCCTTGCCGAGCCTGCCGAGTTGGCCATGGATCCGGGCACGGGGATCGGCGTTGTCCTTGCCGTGGTCGGCGGTCTGATCGCGTCCCTGGGCGGACTGCAATGGGTGAGAATCGCTCCGCACGCCCCACTCCGTCCCTTGCCTGCCGATGTCTCTTGGGGCCGTCTGATCGGAGCCGGAGTTGCCGTCCTCATCGTTGTCATCGGGGCTCTAGGCGCGTGGACGTTCGACGGCCGGTCCGACGTGATCATCACCCCCGAGTTGCAGGCGCAGATCGACGAGTTGGAGGCCCAGGCAGCGGCCAACCCGGCCGACGCAACAGTGCTCGCCAACGAGATCGCAAACCTCATCTCAGAAGCTCAGGCAACGACGGCCATCGTCATCGACGGCGTCAGTGAGGACGGCGCCCGGCTTGGCATTTGGACGATGGTTCTCGCAGCCGTTGCGTTGGCAACCACTCTTCCGGCGACCGGTGTGTTCGGCCATGAGGAACGCAAGAAGTGGGTCTGGAGCACGGTCACCGCCGGATTGGGGGCGGGCATCGCATCGATCGCCTTCGCCTGGGTCTTCACGTTCGTACGCAGCGGGGACGCCAACTTCGTGAGTGGCATAGGGTCGTTCTTGACAATGGTCGGTGGGCTCTTCCTTCTGGCGTCGACGATGTCGGTTCTGAGCGAGTTCCGCAGGGCCAAGGTCTATGACGATGAACCACAAGCGGTGATGGCTGCGACGGAGGAGCCCGCACAACAACTGGTTTGAGCTAGGTTTCGGAGGGTTCCGGGTGCCGATGCGCCCGAACAGCCGCCCCAATCGCTGTCAACTCAGCGTGTTTGGGCGGTACGCAACTGAGGAGGAATATGAAACGGACAATCAACCGATTGTGGGTGCTGCTCGCAGTACTGGCCCTCGTGGTCGCCGCCTGTGGCGGTGACGATGCGTCCGACACTACGGAAGCTGCGGATTCGGGCGACACTCCGGCGACCACGGCCGCTTCCGACGACGGTGGCGATACCGGCGGCGATACGGGCGGTGATACCGGCGGCGATGACGGTGGCACGGCCTCTCTCCCCGGGGAGGGCACTTCGATCACCATGGGTCGCGCCGACTGGTCCACCGGCTACTTCCAGGCATACGTCTATCAAGGTCTTCTGGAGGAGCTCGGCTACGAGGTATCCGACCCCTCCGAGTTGGAGCTTGGTCCATCCCTGGCCTATCTGGGTATGGCACAAGGTGACTTCGACTTCTGGGTCAACAGCTGGATGCCGGGTCACGTGAGCTGGTTCGAGCCTGAGCTGCCGGACGGCACCCGCGTGGGCGAGCACCTGACGGTATTCGGGCCGACACCTGCCGCAGCCGGTGACTTCCGGTCTTCGTTCACCGACGGTGCCACCGGTGAGATGCTCGCCGGAGGCCTCCAGGGCTTCTTGATCACCAAGTCGTTCGCCGAGGAGTTCGACATCAAGACGATGGACGACTTGAACAACAACCCGGACGCCCTGGCCGCTTTTGACGCCGCAGATCCGGTGCCCGGCAACGGGCTGGCCGACATCTACGGGTGTCAGGAGTCGTTCACCTGCGACAACATCATCCAGAACCAGATTGCGTTCTCGGGATGGGACAACATGCAGCAGGTGATCGCCGGCTACGACGCGATGGCAGCCGAGGCGGTCGCAAAGGCCAACGAAGACACGCCGATGGTGATCTACACCTGGACGCCGAGTTCCTACATCACCGAGCTGATTCCTGGTCAGAACGTGGTGTGGCTTGGGGTTGAAGAGGTGCTCGACGATTCCAACCCCAGTGGCCAGGAGGGCGGTGAGGGTCACGATCAGCGTCCCGGCACGGCCAACATCGACCCCGAGCGTTGCCCATCGGCAGCCGAAATGGGCACCTGCCAGGTTGGGTGGATCGTGGCGGACATCCTCGTCACGGCAAACCGCGAGTTCGTCGAAGCCAACCCGGCCGCGGCGAAGCTCTTCGAGCTGGCGTCGATCTCCGTGATCGATGTGTCATTGGCGAATGTGGCCCAGGCCGCCGGTGCCGATACCAACGAAGCCATTCGAGCACTCGCCGACGAGTGGATCGCAGACAACCGCGACACCGTCGACGCATGGATAGCCGAGGCGATCGCCGCAGGCTGATCGTCTGAACACGACCGAAAGACGAACGGCGCCCCCAATGGGGGCGCCGTTTTCTCGTTGAGAACCCTTGGCTATCACGGGGCGGTGGCGAGACCCTCGGCTTCCCCGGCGGGGACCCCTGTAGTGCCGTACACCACCGCCACCACGACGACGATTCCCCCGACCACGGTGGCCGCCGGTGGGGCTTCCCCGAGGAAGAGCCACGCCCAGCTCGTGGCAGCGATGGTTTCCACCGGCGCGAACAGGCTCACCTGCGCCGCAGGCAGGTATCGGGTCGACGAACTGACGGCAACCCGGCCGGCCGCACCGGTCAGCGCACCGAGGACGGCGAGGACGGCTATCGAGCGCGGTTCGACGGCGAACGGCTCGGCAGGAACGAAGGCCACGAGGGCCAGCACGAGGCCCCCGGTGCCGACCACCGCCAGGCGGTTCAGGTCCGGGAACCGGCGCAGGAGGGTCATGTTGGAGGCAAAGGCGATGATTGCGACGACGGCAGCGAGGTCGCCGAGGAAACGTCCCTGCCCTAGCGACCCGGAGACGATGACGATGATGCCGGCGAAGGAAGCGAGGATCCCGATCCACGTTCTGAGCCCGGTTCGTTCGCCGATTGCAATGTGGGAGATGAGTGCCGCCATCACCGGCGCTGCGGCGATGATTGCCACGGTGTTGGCGACTGTGGTCAGGGTGACGGCCACGACGAAGAAGGCGATGCTCGTGGCCTGAAGCACTCCCGAGGCCGCCATTGGCAGCCCGGCCTTCCATATCACCCGCGGCAACGACTTTCCAGTGCGCACCGGAACTACCACCGACATCGCCAGGAAGGTGAAGAGACCCAGCCAGAAGGTGGTGTCCCAGGCATCGGTTTCAGCGAGGCGAATACCGAGGGAATCCAGGCTGATGAGGACGAACCCGCCACCGGCGAGGAGGAGGCCGGTGCGACGGTCACTCACGCCGAGTTGATTCCGGGTCGCAGATCTCGATGCCGGCGATGATGAACTTGCCGTTGATCCCCATGTCGAGGAACTCCTGAATCGCTTCGAGCATCCCGCGGCGCACCTTACCGATTCGAACCCGACGGAATCCCCTGTTTGCCAAGCATGGACAAGCCCGATCCGCCACAATCTCCGTCCTCAACCGAGGAGCGGCCGTGACGAACGCGGGCCCGAAACGAAGTCGAGTCGGTGACAGATGACCACTCGAAGGCGCCGAGGACGCCGGGCACGTAACGCGCTCGATCAACAGGTTGCCCCCATCGTTCAGCCCTTGCTCCGCATGCCCGCATACGAGCCTGCATCGCCAGAGCAGGTGGCCGCCATCCATGAGGTCTCGCTCCGCATCCTCGAGGAGGCCGGGATCGCTTTCTATGACGACGAATCCGTCTCCATCCTGCGAGAACAAGGTGCAGATGTCGGCGATGACTCGGTCGTTCGCTTCGACCGGCATCTGGTGGAGGAACTGCTGACCCGATGCCCCCACGTGTTCACCCACACGGCGCGCAACACCGACCGGAGTGTGGTGATCGGCGGCGACCACGTGGTGTTTGCCCCTGTAGCCGGACCGCCCTACGTCGACGACCGCACATCGGGGAGGCGGGAGGCCACCTACGACGATCTGGTCACCTTCATCAAGTTGACGCAGGCGACCCCCTATCTCCACTGTCAGGGCACCGAGATCGTCGTACCCAACGACATTCCCTTCCACGAGAGGGGACTCGACATCGTGTATGCCCACATCAAGCACGGCGACAAGCCGATCATGGGTCACTACCCGGTGCGTGTAACCGCCCAGGACTCGGTGAACATGGCACGGATCGTCTTCGGTGAACCGTTCGTGGACGAACATCATGTGTTGCTGGGCACGATCAACGTGAGCAGCCCACGGCGGCTCGACGATCGGATGCTGGGGGCCTTGAAGGTCTACGCCCGCGCCAACCAGATCGTGATGCTCACCCCGTTCATCCTGGCCGGCGCCATGGGTCCGGCCGCTGTACTCGGCACCGTCGCCCAGGCCAACGCCGAGGCGCTGGCCGGAATCGTGTTTGCCCAGATGATTCGGCCCGGCACCCCATGCATCTACGGGCCCTTCTTGGCAGTGGTGGACCTGCAGAGCGGCGCACCGGTGTTTGGTGCGGCCGAGAGCATCCACGCCCAGCTCCTGGCCGCGCAGATGGCACGTCACTACGGCCTCCCCTTCCGGGCAGCCGGGAGCTACGTGAGTGGAAAGCGACCCGACTCCCAATCGGGCATCGAAGCGGCGCTCTCCATGTTCCCGTCGATGCTCACTCGCCCGAACTTCGTGCTCCACGCTGCGGGCTGGATGGAGAACGGCCTCACCACGAGCTACGAGAAGTTCATGCTCGACCTGGAGATGCTGGGAGTGTTCCACCGCTACGCCCAGGGCATCAGCTGGGACGACGACGAGTGGGCACTCGAGGCGGTGCTCGAGGAGGTTCCTCCCGGTGGGCACCATCTAGGCACCCAACACACGCTCGCTCGATTCCGGACCGCCTTCCACCGCCCCGAGCTGTTCGACTACGAGTCCTTCGAGTCATGGAAGGCCGCCGGCGCGACTGGGGCAGAGGAACGTGCCGCGCAGTCGTGGCCTGCCCTGCTCGAACGCTACGAACAGCCACCGCTTGACGACGCCATCGACGAAGAGCTGCTCGATTACATGGCGCGACGTCGAACCGAGATCGACCCGGCGGAGTTCCAGTGACCGTCACAGGCAGGCATCGCAAGATCGGTGCGGCTCAGCAGATGTCGGCAGAGACGCTGCGAGCTGCTCAGCTGAACATGCATGTGCTGGGTCCCGGCGAGCCGGCCGTTTCCGAATGGCGCGACCGTGGCCTCCGCCAGCCGGACATGGAAGCCGTGCGCGAGTACCGATTGGGGCGGGTGCGTGATCTGCTCGCCACCTTCGAGTACGCCGGGATACTCCTGTACGACCCCATCAACATGCGCTATGCGGTCGACAGCACCAACATGCAGGTCTGGATCACCCACAACGCCAGCCGCTACGTGTTCGTGGCAACCGACGGGCCGGCAATCGTATGGGACTACCCGACGTCCGAGCACCTCTCGGCTCATCTCGACCTGATCGATGAGATCCGGGTGGCTCAGAACTGGATGTACATGTTCGCCGGTGACGAATACGACGAGCGGGCGAAGACGTGGGCACGTGAGATCGCCGACCTCGTCGACGAGCACGGAAGCGGCAACCGGCGCCTGGCCCTCGACCACGCAGGCCCGGCCGGCTTCAAGGCGCTGACCGAACTGGGGGTCGAGATCACCGACGGCGAGGAGGTGATGGAGCTGGCGCGGGCCATCAAGTCACCCGACGAGATCGACGCCATGCGGTGTGCGATCGCCGCTGCCGACGCTGCAGTTGGAATCATGCACGATGCCCTTCGACCGGGTCTCACCGAACAGCAGCTCTGGTCCCACCTCCATGCCGAGAACATCACTCGGGGTGGCGAGTGGATCGAAACGAGACTGCTGTGCTCCGGACCGCGCACGAATCCCTGGTTTCAGGAGTGCTCCAGTCGCGTCATCGACGATGGCGACCTGGTGGCGTTCGATACCGACCTGATCGGCCC
>JABAOD010005234.1_pt1 | contig 10552 bp, 8 predicted proteins | sample 7062151 | NCBI WGS metagenome assembly JABAOD01 (sample SAMN14538626, study PRJNA623070) | marine sediment metagenome | biome: marine biome [ENVO:00000428]; feature: marine pelagic biome [ENVO:01000023]; material: deep marine sediment [ENVO:00002113] | place: India: Gulf of Khambhat ...
GGGCGAGCCGGTGGCCGGCGTCTGCCACGCCCGCGGAGCCAACGCGCGGCTGCCGCCGGTGTGGCTGATCTACGTCGTCGTCGCCGATCTCGACGCCAGCCTGGCCGCCTGCCGCGAGCGCGGCGGCCAGGTGATCGCCGGGCCGCGCTCCATGGGCCGGGCACGGTACGCCGTGATCCGGGACCCGGCCGGCGCCGCCGTGGGCCTCTACCAGGCGGCGTGACCGCCTGCAGGGCTCGAGCGACCGCGAGCATGGTCCTGCCGGACGCCTCGCCGAGCGACGACGCCGACCTGCCGGGAGCCGTCGCCCTGCACCGCCGCGCGGCGGAGCGGCTGGGCTGGAGCCTCCGGCTCCTCGATCCCGAGTACGGCTTCCTGTTCGAGATCGACACCGGCAGCCGCCGGCGGGTGATGATCGGCGGCCGCTCGCCGCTCAACGACTCGGTGGCGGCGCGCATCGCCGGCGACAAGCACTACACCGCCCTGGTGCTGGAGCGCGCCGGCTTCCGGGTGCCGCCCACCGAGCGCTGCCTCAAGCCCGGCGCCTTCAGCCGCTACGGCGATCGCGAGGGAGCGGCGCCGGCCCTGGCGTTCGCGGCGCGGCACGGCTTCCCGGTGGTGGTCAAGCCGAACCGCGGCTCGCACGGCCGCGACGTCGCACTGGCCGGCGACGAGCAGGAGCTCGAGGCCGCCATCGACGCCGCCTGGGAGCGCGACGACCTGGCGGTGGTGCAGACGCCGGTGCCGCTGCCCGACCTGCGCCTCGACTTCCTGGACGGCGACTATCTCATCGGCTACGAGCGCTTCCCGATCCGGGTGAGGGGTGACGGCGGCTCCACCATCCGTCAGCTCGTCGGACGGGCCGACCGTCGGTTCCGCGATCCGGAGCCGTGGCTGTCAGCGGTCCGCGCCGGCAGCTGGCGGCGTCAGGTCGAGGCGCGCGGCTGGGACCCCGACACGGTCCTCCCGGCCGGCGCCGAGCTGGACCTCGGCGGCACCCTGCTGAACCTCAACACCTGGGCCTCGGGCCGCCTCGTTCCCGCGCTGCCGCCGGCCTGGCGCCGGCTCGGTGCCGCGATCGGCGAGGCGCTCGGCCTCCGCCACTACGGCATCGACTTCCGCGGCGCCGGCCTCGACGACGATCCGGCCGAGGCCTCGGCGGTCGAGGTCAACGCCTCGCCGCTGCTCCTCCAGATCCACCGGCTGGGCTGGGAAGAGGAGGCGGTGGAGGCGCAGATGCAGGTGCTGCAGGCCGCCCTCGGTTAGCCCCACGACGAAGCGGGGATCGGTGAAGCCGATCCGGATCGGCGATCTAGCGCTCGAAAGGCAGGCTCAGCCCGATGGTGATCGCCCGCCCGACGTGGGTGTCCGTGCCGTCCACGAAGTCGATGTAGGAGCCGAACAGGGTCGAAGCGTCGGAACGAGTCGCTGACGCTGCACCTTTCGAGAATCTCGTCGAGCCGCGCCGGCAGGCCCGGCTTCACCTCCTCGAGCGGCCGCTGGTGGTCGCGCAGGATGGAGGTGATGAGGGAGAGCCCGGTCTCGCCCTGGAACGGCCTCCGACCGCAGGCCATCTCGTAGAGCATGACGCCGAACGAGAAGAGGTCCGAGCGCGCGTCGACCACCCTGCCCTCGGCCTGCTCCGGAGACATGTAGGGGTAAGTGCCGAGGATCGTGCCTGCGCGGGTCATCTGCGCGCTGAGCCGCTGGGTAGGCAGCCGGCTGAGATCGTCGGACGCGGCCGCGTCCCGCTTCGCCAGCCCGAAGTCCAGCACCCGGAGGCGCCCATCATGGTCGAGCATGACGTTCGCCGGCTTGAGATCCCGGTGGACGATCCCCTGCTCGTGGGCGGCCCGCAGGGCGTCCGCCAGCGGCACGGCGAGGTCGAGCAATCGCTCGAGGGGCATTCCTTCTTCCGGGATCAGCTCGTCCAGCGGCTGGCCCTCGATGAAGGCCATGGTCAGGAAATGGACGCCACCGGCGCTCTCGAACGAGTACACCGGAACGATATGGGGGTGATCCAGAGCCGCCAGCGCCTTGGCCTCCCGCTGCAGGCGCCGCAGGCGCTCGGGATCCTCGGCCAGCTCGGCGGGAAGGACCTTCAGCGCGACCTTGCGCTCGAGACGGGTGTCGTGGGCGAGAAAGACCTGCCCCATCCCACCTTCGCCGAGCTTGGCAGCGATCTCGTAATGCGACAGGCTCGTGCCGATCAAGGCGAAGAGATCTTAAATGCCTCGGCGAGTCGCGCCCCCTCAGCGGAGGCGCCTCCGCCCTCTCTCCACCACCCAGGCCGCGAGCAGCCCGCCGTACTCGAGCCACAGCCACCAGGCGTGCTCGCTCTGGTCGACGTAGACCAGGTACGAGAGCATCGACAGGGCGGTGAAGACGAGCCACCAGCGGGCCCCGGCGACGACCGCCAAGGGCAGCGCCCAGAGCAGGTACCAGGGCATCACCGCCGGGTGCAGCAGGACGACGGCCGCGAGAGCGGTGAAGGCCGCCTGCGGCAGCTGGCGGGGAGCCAGCCGCCGGGACCGCCAGGCGAGCGCAACCAGCCACGCGGCGAGCGCCAGCCTGGTGACGGCGGTTGCCCACGCGGCCGGTTGCTCGAGACCGACCAGTTGGCCCAGCCGGGCCGCCGCGGCCCACGGTCCGCTGTTGAACGACCACTCGCGGCCGTAGACGGCAAGGCCGTCGAAGAACGGTCCGAGCTGGCCCAGGAAGGGCACCCAGCCGACGGCCCCGGCCGCCAGCAGCCAGGGCCAGAGCCGGGGGCGCGTGCGCGCCAGGAAGAGCGGCACCAGGGCCACCGTGGCCAGCTTGGCGAGGGCGCTCGCGGCGAGCGCCGCCAGCGCCGCCCCCTGACGTCCCCGCACCAGCAGCAGCACCGCCGCGGTGAGCAGCAGCACCATCAGGACGTCGGCGTGGCCGCTGCCGGCGAGCTCCTTGAGCACCAGGGGGTTCCAGGCATAGAGCAGCACGCGGCGCCGGCGCAGGCCGAGGGCCGCCAGCAGCCGCACCAGCACCAGGCAGGTGGCGAGATCGCAGACGATCACCAGCAGCTTCCAGGCGGCCACGCTGGCCGGCGCCAGCAGCCGCGAGAGGCCGAAAAGGCCCTGGGCCAGGGGCGGGTAGACGGAGTCGTATGTCTGGAAGCTGACGTTGTCGAGCACGTCCCACCAGGTCTCCCCCTCCAGCAGCCCGGCGTACGGCGCGAGCCCGGCCGCCGCCCGCTCGGCGACCTCGCTCGGCGGCAGCGCGTAGGGACCCGGACCGGAAACCGTCATGTGGCCGTCCCAGAGGTAGCGCCAGACGTCGTTGTCGTAGAGCAGGAACCGCTGGTAGCCGACCGTCTGGCCCGACAGGTCCCCGCGCAGGGCCGCCAGAGGCCGCTCGGGCGGCAGGCCGGCGAACAGCAGCAGGAGGCGGAAGAGCGCCGCGAAGGCGAGGATCGCCGCCAGCCCGCCACCTCCCCAGCGGGCGGCGGCGCCGTAGAGCACGAAAAGGACGGCGAAAGCGGCCAGAAAGGCCGCCACCGGGCCGGCGCCGTTGGCGCTCTCGAAGGCGAAGGCCAGCCAGGCGTAGACCAGCGCCGACAGGCCGCCCGCGGCCCACAGAGCCCATACCGGGCAAGCTCCCTGCCGCCCCTCGTCCGGGAGCCGGCGGCGGCGGTGGCTATAATCGGCCGCGCCCGGCCCCCGAGGTCCGCTCATGTTTCGAAGCGCTGCCATGACTCTCGCCTGCGGCCTGCTCGCTTTCGCGGCTGCGGCCTCGACCCCCAACACCGGACCGAAGCCCTGGGACTCGGCCGACGATAGCGCTTCGCCGACCGCGGTCACCGCGGCCCTCAAGTGCCGCGTCACCCGGGTGCTCGAGGACCGCACCCTGGAGATCTGGGACGAGGCCGGCAAGAGCCACCACCTCATCCGGATCGCCGAGACCGTCGACCTGCGGGCCCGCAAGAAGGCCGACTTCGGCGGCCGCAGGCAGCTCGAGTTCTCCGACCTCCAGGTCGGCCACCGCCTCAAGGTGACCTACCTCGCCGGCGACGGCAGGATCGTGCGCGTCAGGGTTCTCGGAACGGACTCGGCCGGCTAGGACTTCGTACAGCCTAGACAGACGCGCATAGCCGGCCGGGCGAACTCGCCGTCCCGGGCGAAGCCTCCCGAGCCGGCCTCGAGGGGCGACCCTCTCTGTAGAATCGGGCGGCCCCCAGACCCGTCGAGGACCGCGCCATGATCGGCCGGAGGCTCGCCCACTACCAGATCAGCGCCGCGCTCGGCGCCGGCGGCATGGGCGAGGTCTACCTCGCCCGCGACACGAAGCTCGGCCGCGAGGTCGCCCTCAAGGTGCTGCCGCCCGAGCTCGCCGGCGACCCGGAGCGGCTCGCCCGGTTCGAGCGCGAGGCCCGCGCCCTCGCCGCCCTCGACCACCCCAACATCGTCACCGTCTTCTCGGTCGAGGAGGCCGACGGCGTCCACTTCCTCACCATGGCCCACGTCGAGGGCCGGACCCTGGCCGAGCTGATCCCCCCGGCCGGCCTGCCGCTCGCGCGCCTCCTCGAGCTGGCCCTGCCCCTGACCGACGCCCTGCGGGCGGCGCACGAGCACGGCGTCGTCCACCGCGACTTGAAGCCCGCCAATGTCATGGTGGATCGAGACGGCCGCCTGCGGGTCCTGGACTTCGGCCTCGCCAAGCTGCGGGCGACGGCCGAGGCGGGCGACCCCAGCGAGCTGCCCACCGCCACCATGACGCGCGAGGGAGCGATCCTCGGGACCTACCCCTACATGTCCCCCGAGCAGGCCGAGGGCCGGCCCGTCGACGCCCGCTCCGACATCTTCTCGCTCGGCGTCATGCTGTACGAGATGGCCACCGGCGAGCGGCCGTTCCAGGGCGAGACCCCGGCCTCGCTGGTGGCGGCGATCCTCAAGGAGTCGCCGGCGGCGGTCGACGAAGTGCGGGCCGAGCTGCCGCACCATCTCGGCCGCATCGTCCGCCGCTGCCTGGAGAAGAACCCCGAGCGGCGCTACCAGCGCGCCAAGGACCTGCTCCACGAGCTCGAGGACCTCGCCGCCGAGTCGGGTCTGGGAGCCCCCAGGGCTCCCGCCGTGACGCCTCCCCCGGCGCCGCGGCCTGCCGGCCGCCGGACCCGGCTCGGGCTGCTGGCGGCCCTGGGGCTGGTGGCGCTGGTCCTCGGCCTCCTGCTCTACCCGGGCCGCGACCGACGCGCCCCCGGCGGCGCCCGCGAGCCGATCCGCTCGCTCGCGGTGCTGCCGCTCGACAACCTGATGGACGACCCCGAGCAGGAGTACTTCGTCGACGGCATGACCGAGGCGCTGATCGCCGACCTGGCCAAGATCGGCAGCCTCAAGGTCATCTCCCGCACCTCGGCCATGCGCTACAAGCAGACCGAGAAGTCCGCCCCCGAGATCGCCCGCGACCTGGCGGTGGACGCCATCGTCGAAGGCTCCGTGCTGCGCGCCGGCGACCAGGTCCGCATCACCGCCCAGCTCATCGACGGCACGACCGACCAGCACCTCTGGGTCGAGACCTACGACCGCAGCCTCACCGACGTCCTCGCCCTCCACTCCGAGGTGGCCCGCGCCATCGCCGGCGAGATCCAGCTCCAGTTGACGCCCGGGGAGCAGCTGCTGCTGGCCGACTCGAGCCCGGTCGACCCTAAGGCCTACGAGGCCTACCTGGAGGGGAGGTTCCATCTCTGGCAGTTCACCGCCCAGGGGGTTCAGAAGGCCGGCCAGCGCCTGCAGCGGGCCCTGGAGCTGGACCCGGGCCTCGCTCCGGCCCACGCCACCCTGGCGAACCTCCACTTCTACCTCGGCTTCGTGGGCGCGGTGCCTCCCCGCCGGGCGATGCCGCTCGCCCGCGAGGCGGCGCTCCGGGCCCTGGAGATCGACGAGCGCAACGCCGACGCCCACATCATGCTGGGCTTCGTCCACCTCACCTACGACCTGGACTTCCCGGCCGTGGCGCGCGAGGCGCGGCGCACCCTGGAGCTCAACCCCAGCGAGCCCCGGGGCCACTGGCTCCTGGCGAACTACCTCGCCGTCATGGGCGACCACGACGGGGCGCTGGACGAGGTGCGGGCCGCGAAGCGGCTCGACCCCCTGGAGGCGCTCTACAGCTTCGGGGAGGGGTACCACCTGAGCATGGTGGACCGCTGGGCGGAGGCCGCCGACAAGCTCCGCTCGGCCCTCGAGATCAACCCCGACCTCCACTGGGCCCACGGCGTGCTCTCCTACTGTCTGGTGCGGCAGGGCCAGATCGCGGAGGGCATCCGCGAGCAGGCGCAGACCTACCGCCTCTTCGGCCGCCCCGAGGTCGCCGACGCCCTCGAGGACGGCTACCGCCAGGCCGGCCTGGAGGCCGCGTTCCGCAACGCCGCCGAACAGCTGGAGCGAACGAGCAGGGAGCAATTCGTCTCCCCCAGCGGGCTCGTCTATGCCTACGCCTGGTCCGGAGACTCTGACAGGGCCTTCGAGTGGCTCGAGCGGGCCATCGAGGCCCGGGACGGCTTCCTGGCCCTGCTGCGCAGGGACCCCGGCTTCGAACCCCTCCGCGCGGACCCCCGCTTCGACGAGGTGACGCGACGGCTCGGCCTGCCGGACTAGCCCGCATCTCCTCGGTAGAATCGGGTGCGGCTCGTCGGCAGGTCCTGGAAGACCTCCTCGGAGAACTCGGTCCCGCTGGTGGTGCCGGTCAGATCGAGGAGCGGCGCGCCGCGGATCGTCACCTCCTCGCGGAAGACCGGCTGCAGCACCAGCTCCAGGGTCACCGTCCGGTCCAGCGACACCCGCACCCCCGCCACCAGGGCCGGGCCATAGCCTTCGAGCCTCGCCGTGACGGCGTACTCGCCCGGCTGCAGCCCGGGAAGCCGGAAGCGCCCGTCGCCGGCGGTCATCGCGGCGCGCTTCCCCTGCAGGCTCGGGCTGGTGACCGTGACCGACGCCCCGGCCAGGGGCTCACCCCCGGCGTCGACCGTGCGGCCCTCGATCCTCCCGGTCGTCTGCGCCCCGGCGGGAAGGGCCGCGCAGGCCGCCACCACCAGGACGCGGAGACGGCTCCTCCCGGACCGGAGACTCGGGTGGACTCTGGGCCTCATCGATGGCGAACCTTCCGGGGGCTAATCTTTCGTTTTACATTATGTATGGGCCCCGGCCCGCGCCCTGGCGATTGATTTCGAGGCGGGTGACAGCCAGAAGCCGGTTGATCGACTCGTCCACGACCGCATGCGTCTTCGTCTATTTGCGCGCTGGGGCGAACTCTTCTACGATCGGGAGCCTTTGATCGAGGAGATCCTGCTTCACGAGCAGCGACCGGGTCTTCACCAGGTGCAGATCCCGGCGTTCAAGGCTCAGGCCGAACTCCAGCATCCCAAAAAAGGAGATAAAGCATGCCCAAGAAGCTCTTCGCCGGACTCTCAGTCCTTGCTCTGGCGGTGACGCCGGCCGTATTCGCCGGCTCGGACCCGCCGTCGATCGGCGCGGTCGACTCGCCTTTCGACCACGCCGACGGCACCGGACCCTTCCGCTATAGCCAGGAGCTCGTCCGGCATGCCCGCAACCAGGCGCGGATCGCCGCGCAGGGGTTGGTCATGCCGGCGATCCAGAGCACCGACGTCGGCGACGTGGCGGTGATCGTGGACAACGGCTCGATCCTCATCCCGCCGAAGCCGGCGACGCCGTTCGACCTCGCCGTGCCGGGCGCCATCAGCTGGACGCCGGGCGTCGACGCTTTCGACGTCGCCTTCGCGGGGACCGCGTTCGACGGCACGATCGGAGGCGACCTCGGGCTCGGGGACGACGACGCGGCCCCGGTCGAGGCGGTGGACAGCGGGACCTTCCCCGGCTTTCCGTACCTCGGGACCACCTACACCACCGACGAGATCTTCGTCGGCTCCGACGGCCACATCACCTTCGGCGCCCCCGACGCCTCCTCCTCGGCCCGCGACGCCGGCCGGCACATCGGCGGCCCGCCGCGGGTCTCGCCTCTCTTCGTGGACCTCGACCCGACCAGCGCCGGCTCGGTGCATGCCGACGTCCGCACCGACCGGGTGGTGATCACCTGGGACGGCCTGCCCGAGTTCGGCGCCACCAACTCGAATACCGTGCAGGCGGTGCTGCACGACAGCGGGGCGATCGATTTCGTCTATGCCAACGTCGAGGCCACCTTCGCGGTCGTCGGCGTCGCCGAGGGTGACAACGAAGGCCCGATCAACGAGCTCGACCTCTCGGCCGATCTGCCGGTCACCGGCGTCGGCGCCGGGGCGATCTTCGAGGAGTTCTCGCCCGCCATCCTGATCCAGCAGATGGATGTCGTCCAGCTGGCCATCGAGTTCTACAAGACCCACGACGACAAGTACGACTTCCTGACCATGTTCACCGACGAGGTCGTCGACATCGGCTTCGGCGCCTTCGCGTTCCACGCCGGCCTGCACCGCGACAACCAGGGGCTCGGCTTTTTCCGCGGCAGCAACACCATCGACAACTGCGGCCTGGTGGGCCTGCCGCCGGATTGCGAGCTCGAGTCGCTGCTGAACATGAACCGGATCGGTCTCTACTGGCCGGACGAAGCGAAGATGGTCGATCCGCCGATCCGCAAGTTCCGCTTCTTCTGCTTCAACGCCGCGGGCCAGATCGTGCCCTGCGGCGCGACCTTCGGCGGCCCGCCGGGAGCCGACCAGCTGTCGCTCCGTGCCCGCTGGTTCGGGACCCTGAACGGCGACTTCGGCGCCCACGGCTCCTACACCCTGGGCCTCAACTCGGCGATGTCGCTCATGGGGCAGGAGGCCGGCCACCGCTGGCTGGCGTTCCCGGCCTTCCTGCATCCCGGGGGCTTCCTGTCCGCCGACCTCCTGGGCCGCTCCTTCGCCCACTGGAGCTTCTTCCACAACGTCACCGTTCCGCCCTTCCAGTTCGAGGACCTCGATGGCGACCCGAGGGCGTCCAGCGCCGAGGGCAACGCCATCAGCGACCTGGGAACGAGCCCGACATGCACGAGTCTCGGCAGGAGCGGCCTGTTCCAGACCGAGCCCAACGAGCTGATCGACGGCTTCACCGAGCTCGATCAGTACTTCATGGGGCTACGGCGCGCGGCCGACGTCTCGCCGTTCTGGTACGTCGACAACCCGACCGTCATCTTCGGCGGTGGTCCCTCGAGATCGAGCTCGGCGCGCGACGACGTCCTGATCTGCGGCGACCGGATCGATCTGGACGTGGGCGACATCACGATCGCGGGTCTGTTCCTCGGTCCCAGCAACGGGCCGCGCGACCCGGTCATCGGCGACGAGCAGGACGCCGGTCCCGGCATCGGCCCGGCCGACGACGCCAAGTGCACCAACGACCGCGAGTGCGTGGACGTCAAGACCATGGCGTTCATCCTCCTGGTCGCCAACGAGCCGGGCCGGAACACCTCGGCCATCCAGCAGGTGGACAACTTCCGCGCCGCCTGGGAGGCCTACGCCAACGGCCCGGGCGTGGGCGGTCTGGGCGCCCGCGGATCGGTCGGTGACGCGGACTACATCCCGAAGTTCGACACCAGCCTGACGCCCGTCATCCACTGACGCCGCGTCAGGGAGAGGACCCATCGACCCGGGGGCCGACCGCCCCCGGGTCGTTTTCGTCTGCCGCCAGAGAGTCGCGGATCGCTATTGACGCTATTGAACGGTCGCACGACTGGGTATGCCGTGCCGTGCGCAGTAGCCCTTGTAGATGTGATACACGATCTGTGATCCGTAGACAGAATGAAGTCGGCTCAGCACAGCGTCGAGGCTCGCCTGATCGGCGGTGTAGATCGAGTGGAGCATGCGGCGAAACCCGTGGTCGAACGTCTGTTCGAGGTGCGGGGAGCCCCTCAGCCACTTGTCGGACGCATCCCATTGCTCGTCGAGAAACAGCTTGTCGAACTGCGCTACGGTGGCCGAGAGCTCCTTGATCTCGGCCTCGCTCAGGCCGAGCGGATCCGGCGCCAGTATGTCGTCAAGCTTTCCGAAGTCACGTGGGGTACCTGTCAGATCGATGACCTGTTCAGGCGTGAACGCGTCCGTCATTCCCTGCGGCTCCAGAAGCACGGGAACGATCAAGAGCCGTCCGCTGTTCACGAGTCTGACTGCATGCTGGTACTCATCGAATATCCAGGTGGTCTTGCCTTCGCGCGCGGTGAGCATCTCCGCCGATAATTCCGTGAGCAGCAGGACGTAGAACCCGCAGTCCTGGAGCGAAGTGATGAACTCCGGGATCCGGAAGTATGCGTCGGCATCCGCGTCGAGGTTCTCGACGTCGAGGAACGCCCGGTAACCCAATCCGCGAACGTGCTCTGCAAGGCCGACCACGAGGTCGGACATGGGCTTCCCGGCCCACTTGTAGCCAATGAAGACGCCTGGTGGATAGCCCCACCAGAGCGGGCTCTCGTTCTTGCGGCTCGACGCGAGCCCCAGCATTGCCAGACGGACGGGAAGCGAGCCCTCTCTCCACGCGATCCGGTTTACCGTCTCCGGGTCGGCTCCGTCGAGTTCGATCATCAGGTCTTTGATGCTCTT
>JABAOD010001403.1_pt1 | contig 10548 bp, 14 predicted proteins | sample 7062151 | NCBI WGS metagenome assembly JABAOD01 (sample SAMN14538626, study PRJNA623070) | marine sediment metagenome | biome: marine biome [ENVO:00000428]; feature: marine pelagic biome [ENVO:01000023]; material: deep marine sediment [ENVO:00002113] | place: India: Gulf of Khambhat ...
CCCTCTGTTAACGATACCAGTTGCATCTAGGTACTAAACGGATGGGTTCAAGATTTCCGTCGCGTCCGTTGTTCCCAGTATGACCCCAACTATGTTCACCCCAAACTCACAAGAAGAGGATGTCACACCGATGTGCGGAATGTTTCAACCTCGCAAACTGTCCAAAAGCTGCGACATATCTGAAGGAAGAGGCGCCTCGAATGACATTTTTTCATTTGAAATCGGGTGGATAAAGCCCAAAGTTGCAGCATGCAGAGCCTGCCGCGGGAAACTGCGGATCGCCTCTAGTGCGGCCGGTGACAGCGCCTTTTCTGAAACTTTTCGCTTACCGCCGTAGGTCTGATCTCCGATCAGGCCAAATCCCGCATATGCCATGTGCACGCGGATTTGATGGGTTCGGCCCGTTTCCAGCCAGCAATCGACCAGCGATGCCACGGCCGGTGTCCCAAACGCCTCTTCGATCCGGGCACGGGTCACCGCGTGACGTCCCCCTTGAAACAGAACCGCCTGTTTCTGGCGGTCGTGTTTGTGGCGCGCCAGTTGGGTGGTGATCTTCAGAATGTTGCTTCCGTCGAAGCTGATCCCCCGAAGGCCCCGCAAACGCGGATCGCCCGCGTCAGGGGCCCCATACACCGCCGCCTTGTAGTGCCGTTCAACGGTGTGTTTTTCGAACTGTTTGGCCAGACCGACATGCGCCTTGTCGCTTTTGGCAACGACCAGAAGGCCGCTGGTATCTTTGTCGATGCGATGAACGATGCCTGGGCGCTTTTCGCCTCCAATACCGGAGAGGCTGTCCCCGCAATGGTGCAGAAGCGCATTAACCAACGTCCCACCCGGGCTACCGGGCGCTGGATGAACGACCATGCCAACGGGCTTGTTGATGACAATCAGCGCGTCATCTTCATAGACCACATCCAGCGGAATATCCTCGGGGCGGGTTTCAACGTCCTGAGCTTCTTCGAACGCCAGCTCCAGCACATCGCCTTCGACCACTTTGGCTCGCGGGTTATCCAGAACCTCTCCGCCTCGCGACACGCCGCCTTCGGCGATCAGCTTGGCCAATCGGGACCGCGACAGGCCTTCTTCCTCTGGCACGTCGCGCGCCAAGGCCTTATCAAGGCGGGGCGGCGGGTCTGCCGCGATAGTCACCGAGAGGCTGCGGATGAGTGACATGGACAATGCTCCGATCGAGGTCGAGGAACCAGCGAACCTCAGGTTTCTGCGTATTCTGGTGACGGTGCTGACCATCATCATGATTGCGGGTGTTGCGTTGATTATCGCCCTGCTTGTGATCCGGTTGCAACGCCCTGCCCCGCTGACGATGCCGGACACGATCACCCTACCTCAGGGCGTTACGGCAACAGCCTTTACCCGTGGCGAAAACTGGATCGGCGTGGTCACAAACGACAACCGCATTTTCATCTTTGACGAAACGGGCGAGACGATGCGCCAAGAAATTCAGGTGACGACCGAGTAGATCCTATTTCTTACTCATCGAACGTGCGCGATTAGCGGCGGCGCGGATTTCCTCGGCGATCTCTTCGGCCTCTTCGGGGTCGAAATCCATCGGCAGTTCCATACCTTCCGCCTCGATATAGATTCGCACCATGCCCATGTCGGTCGGGCCGATTTGCAGGTTGGCGGCGATTTCGATTTCGCTTTCCTTGTTGATGCTCATCACGTCATTCCTTCTTGTGTTGATCATCGGCTAGCGTTTTCAGCGCCAAGGCGCAAGCCTAGCGGCCATTGACACCCAACTTGAATGCAACAAATCGATGACCATATTTCACTTACAGGCTCTTGCATTCCCCGTGCGTGGCGCGTAAATCAGCCCTCAGTGCCGCCTTAGCTCAGTTGGTTAGAGCGCTTGATTGTGGATCAAGAGGTCCCCCGTTCGAGCCGGGGAGGTGGTACCATCTCTTTCTTCGCAGTTTCAAACATTTGCGTGAGCCTGCTTGCCTGCGATCTTCTTTTCGCAAAGATGAAGCTGATCGAAGGAGTCCCTGTATGCTAGACGCAGCCATGCGCAAATTGATCGATCCGCCGCTGAACCGGTTGGGGCTGGCGGCTGCGCAGCGTGGGATTTCGGCGGATGCTGTAACTCTGGCTGGCTTGGCTTTGGGGCTGCTTGCGGCGGGGATCATCGCCTTAGGTGCGCCATTGCTGGCATTGGTCCCACTGGCACTTAGCCGAGTTGCCGATGGTTTGGACGGGGCTGTCGCCCGTGCCACACAGAAGTCCGATTTCGGTGGCTATCTCGATATCACCTGCGACTTCATCTTCTATGGCGCAATTCCTATGGGGTTCGTCTGGATGAACCCTTCAGAAAACGGGGCTGCGGGCGCTTTCCTTTTGGCCAGTTTCTACGCCAACGGCGCCAGCTTTCTTGGCTACGCCATCCTCGCCGAAAAGGCGAAGATGGCGACGGACGCCCGTGGTATCAAATCGCTGTATTTCACGGGGGGGCTTCTGGAAGGCACGGAAACCATTGCCTTTTTCGTGGCGCTTTGCATCTGGCCGAACCTCTTCCCCATTCTCAGCTGGATCTTTGGTAGCCTGTGCTTCGTCACTGCCACCTCGCGCATCCTGTTGGCGCGGCGCGTGTTTCAGGGCTCAGATCAGACCTGACAGCTTGGGGTCGCGTAGCGTTTGCAGCCGAGACGCCGCGTGGCGCGCGAACTTCATGGTCATAACTTTGCGCCGGGCTGGGGCCAGCCTATCTTCCGGTCCCATTCGCTGGATTTCCGCGTCATAGGGGTCGGCAAGGATCAGACCGGTCTCGTCAGGCAACAGCTCTACGGGAAACTCTGCATCCACGGCCCAGAAAAATCTGTCACACCACTCCAGATAGCCCTGCCACTTGCTGTCTGACATGAAATCGGCGCGGCTGGATTTGCATTCGATCACCCAGACCTCACCCTTCGGACCAAGCGCCATGACATCCACCCGCAGGCCGGATGTGGGCACCAGTTCCTCAACACAGACAAAGTCATGCGTGCGCAGATGGCGGCAGACGCCGCGAGCCAGAAGCTGTCCGGGTTGGAGCTGATCATCCATGCCCCAAACATGAACAATACGTGAACAAAAGGCAAGCTGCAAAACCTGTTGACATAATACCATTTGGTTTCATATATAAATAATACCAAATAGTATTACGAAAGGTCACGCCATGACCCTCCATATGCAAGAGAGCTTCAAGGCCCTCGCCGATCCAACGCGGCGAGACATCCTGAGACTGCTCAGCCAACAAGACATGACCATTGCGCAGGTTTCGGACCATTTCGACATGACCCGCGCGGCGGTGAAGAAACACCTGAATGTTTTGGAGACCGGCGATCTGATCACGGTGGNNCACCTGACCATCCTTGAAACCGGCGATCTGATCCGGGTTGAGGCCCGCGGGCGCGAGCGGATCAACCGCATCCACCCCGCAGGCTTTGCACCTGTCTTCGATTGGCTCAGCTACTTCGACCAGTTCTGGGATGATCGCCTGACCGCATTGAAGGAAGCTATTGAAAAGGACATCCAATGACCGACACAACCATCCGCAAATCCATCTTCCTACCCACCTCGAAACAGCACGTCTGGGAGTTCCTGACGAAGAAAGACCTGCTAAACAATTGGTTCCACCCGCCAGAAGCCGATCTGGCCGAGGGGCAGGAGTACACCCTGCGCAGCCAAAAGGACGGCGATCGCATGTGCTGGGGAGCCGTCGAAGTGATGAAACCGCACGACTACATGCGCTGGTCCTTCACCGTCGGCCCGGCCAATGGCGCGATGTCGACCGTCGAATGGACATTGGACGAGGCCCCCGGCGGCACCCGCCTGTCACTGGCCCACAGTGGCCTTCCGACCGACGCCGAAGGCTTCNNNNACGGGTTCCTTGCAAATCTGCGAGACCAAACCGACTAAGACCCTTGCGCCACCCGCCATTCAGCCCTACCTAAGGCGCTGGCGGGTGCTGCCCTTCTCGTGACGAGGTCAAATTCCGGTGGCCTTAAGAAATTCCGAGGGAGCTGGCTCTGTCCGGACCCTGGTCCGGTTACCTGGCGCCCACCTGTGTAAGCAGGTCCTCGGGAATGAAGAACCTCAACGGCTGTGTGCGGGCCCGCCAACTTTCACTTTTCGATATGCACCGGCGCGGGCGCAAAGGTCTTGAGGGATTCGCGTTTACCCCCCTTGGGGTCATCGTCATCGTCGGCCATCAGCAGGATGGTGATCGCGAATTGCGCCCCTGAAAAGATGATCCCGTTGCCCATGAAAAGCATGACGCCCGCGAGATAGCCTGCCGACGATCCGAAGATCAGATCTCGCAATCCCACAACGTTCAGCCACAATAGCGCCGCGACAAAGATCGCAGACAAGCCGAAGCCGATCAGCACATGACGGATATAGAGGCGGACGAGTTTGGGCACGGGGCTTTCCCTTTCGGAAGCATGTATTAGAGGTAGTGCAATTGCCACACCGGCCAAGATGGTCCAGCGTCGCAGGATCAACGGAACCGTTTGAACAACTCGCGGTTCAGCCGAATGAATTCCTTGATCATACTGGCAGACCCACCGACCTCGCGCCCCTTGAGATAGAAAAATCCCATCGCCGCGCCGATAATTGCCCCGATCATATCGACGATCAGATCCCACATCGTGTCGATCAGGCCCGACTTCTGCATGTTCAGGCCGAAGAGTTGATCCATGGCGAATTCAAAAACCTCCCACGCAGCGCCAATACTTATGGCGACACAGAAGGCCAGAACCGACATCGCAAGGGGCGGCGCGGCATAGCGGTCGCCTTCGAACAGCAGCAACACGAAGATCACACCCATCAACCCGAAGGCCATGGCCGAGCCTCCGTGTAGTGCCACGTCCCACCACCAGTAGCGTTCGTAGAAGTCCCAGACCTCGCCAAGAAACAAGGTCGCGAAGACGAACAATGTGATCAGGGCAAGAAATTGTACTGGAAGGTGAACGCCGAGCCGGCGGCTGAGCATCACTGGGACATAGGAAATAGTGAGTGTCCAGATTGACACGAAAGCCACCGACCAACGTCCTGTCAGCGCAGAGAAAAACATTGCACCAAGCAGGAACAGTCGAATGGCCGAGATCAAGATCGTGTACTGGTAAGCTGGCCTCATAAGGGAAGGCTAGCGCCTGCGGCGGTTGGTATCAACGCCCGGGGCTTTTCCACACGCCGAGCGATCCCCATATCGGGGACAAGATGAAACTTCGTATCGCCAGCTACAATATCCGAAAATGCGTCGGGCTAGACCTGCGGCGCAAGCCGGATCGCACGCTCAATGTCATTGCCGGGCTCGAATCCGATATCGTTGTGTTGCAAGAGGCAGACAAACGACTCGGGCCACGTCCATCATCGATCCCCGTTCAGCATATCGAAGACCGAACAGGCCTGCGCCCCCTGCCCCTCGCGGCAAATGACGTATCGCTTGGCTGGCACGGGAATGCGGTTCTGGCGGGGCCGTCCGTTCAGGTTCGGCGCGTCGAGCGACTGCACCTGCCCGGGCTGGAACCACGTGGCGCCGCGATTGCCGAGATCGAAGTTGATGACCAGCCGATCCGCATCGTGGCCACTCACCTTGGGCTGATGCGGAAGCATCGAAACCGGCAGCTTCACCACCTGCGGCAGGAACTCGAAACCATGGCGCCACTTCCAACCGTAATTGCGGGCGACATGAACGAATGGTCCGCTTCAGCGGGGTTCGAAGCTCTGGGAGCTGACTTTACCCTTCATTCGCCCGGTCGCAGCTTCCACGCTTCCCGACCCGTCGCAGGGCTGGACCGGATCGGTCATTGCGAAGCCTTCTCGCTCTATGATGCGGGGGTCGACGAAACCGCCGAAGCGCGGCGTGCGTCGGACCACCTGCCCGTCTGGGCGGATTTAACCCTGAACTAAGATCAGAATGCGTCGGGTTGTGCTTCGCGCGCCATGTGGTCGAGCACGGCGTTGACGAACTTCGGCTCGCGGCCTTCGGGGAAGAAGGCCTTTGCCACATCCACGAACTCATTGATGACCACTTTCGGCGGAACCTCAGCCGCAACCAGTTCGGCCCCTGCGGCGCGGAACAGCGCGCGGATGGTCGGGTCGATCCGGTCGATCGGCCATTTGGCAACCAACGCGCGGTCGGTCATCTGGTCGATCTTGGCCTGCCAGTTGACGGCATTCTCAAGAATGGCGCGGAAGAGGTTCACGTTGCCCTCAGCCATCTCATATTCATCGTATTCTGCGCCAAAACGATGGGTTTCGAATTCCTTGCGGACCGCGTCGATGGATAGGTCCGAGTGCTCCATCTGGAACAGAGCCTGCACGGCATACAGCCGGGCGGCGGATTTCATTTGGCGCTTGTCTTCGCGGGTCATGCGGTGGGCGTTCCTTCGGCCTCTCCGGCCAGTTTGATCTCTTCCGCGGCGGGCTTGAAGCCAACGCCTTTGGTCTGGGCGCCCCATTTGCGCGAAAGTGCGATCAGGTGCAAGGCCGCAGCGGCCGCTCCGCCCCCTTTATTTTGCCCTTTGGGGTCAGCACGGACTTCTGCCTGCTCTTGGTTCTCGACCGTCAGGATGCCGTTGCCAAGACAAGCACCCTGCAAGCCTAGCAAGGTCAGGCCCCGCGAGCTGTCGTTACAGACTGTGTCATAGTGGGTGGTCTCGCCCCGGATCACGCAGCCGAGCGCGACATAGCCGTCGAAGTTCGACATGCGATGGGCGGTCGCGATGGCGGCGGGAATTTCCAAGGCACCGGGCACCTCGACAATCTCGTGCCACGCGCCTGCCGCTTCCAGTTCGGCCACAGCGCCTTCCACCATGTTGTCGGCGATGTCCTTGTAATAGGGCGACACGACGATCAGCACCTTCACGGGCTTGTCGAATTCAGGACGCGGCGGGGTGTAATGCGAGGCTCCGGCCATGGATCAATCCTTCGTAATCGGGCGGGTTCCGACGATGCTTAGATCATAGGCATCGAGTCCCACATATTTTGTTTGCGGCGAGTTGGTCAGCAGCACAAGTTCATGCAGCCCCATGGCTGAGAGAATCTGTGCGCCAAGGCCGGTGTGCTTGATAGTCCGAGGGCCTTCTTCATCGTCGCGTGTCAGTTTGGGCTGCGGTTCACGGAACAGACAGATCGTGCCACGACCCTCTTCTGCGATGATTTCCATTGCAGTACCAAGTTCTCCGGCACGCTCGACGCCGATACCCAGAACATCTTCCAACGCACGTACAACGTGGGTGCGGATCAGCACCGGCTCTGGGGTGGTAATGTCGCCCTTGGTCAGCACGATATGCTCGACCCCACCGGTCTGCTCGGTGAAAACGCGCATGGTCCATTCGCCTCCGTGGACAGACTGAACCGTTTGCGAACGCGTCTCTTTGACCAGATGGTCGTGGCGGTTGCGATAGGCGATCAGGTCCGAGATCGTACCGATCTTCAGACCGTGTTTCTTCGAGTACTCAACAAGCTCAGGCAGACGCGCCATTGTGCCGTCTTCATTCATGATCTCGCAGATGACACCGGCGGGTTTCAGGCCCGCCAGACGCGACAGGTCCACCGCGGCCTCGGTATGGCCTGCGCGGATCAGCACGCCACCGTCGCGCGCCTTCAGAGGAAAGATATGGCCCGGTGTGGCCAAATCGGCACCCGTCATATCTTCGTCGATGGCGACGGCAATGGTCCTCGCCCTGTCAGGCGCAGAAATACCGGTATCAACTCCTTCACGCGCTTCGATTGACACTGTGAATGGTGTTTCGTGGCGCGAGGAATTGGTGACCGCCATCATCGGCAATTGCAGCGCATCGCAGCGTTCTCGGCTCATGGGCAGGCAGATCAGACCACGACCGTGGGTCGCCATGAAATTGATGGCATCCGCATCCGCGAATTCGGCGGGGATCACCAGGTCGCCCTCGTTCTCACGGTCCTCGTGGTCGACGAGGATAACCATACGGCCCTGACGGGCTTCCTCGATGATCTCTTCGGTCGAGGACAACGCGTGGGCGAATTCGGATGCTTGGGTCATAGCCTGCCTTTCGGTGTTCCTTGCCAGTTAGCGCGCCTTTGGGGAAATGGCCAGTAAAAGCCGGTGAAATGCTATTGCAACGTCGCGAGTAGCGACCGCATGAAGTCCTGCCCCGCCTCGAACTGTTCGACCGAGAGATACTCGTTCGGCTGGTGCGCTTGCTCGATACTGCCCGGCCCACAAACTACAGCGGAATAGCCTGCTTGCTGGAACTGCCCCGCCTCGGTCGCATAGCTGACCACATGGCTGGCGTTGTCACCGGTCAGCTTACGCGCCAGAGCTTCGGCCTCGCCATTCGGCTCAGGTACAAGCGCGGGAATATCGAACTTGGGAACAAGGTGAACATCCGCAGCCGGTTGGATCGATTTGATCCGCGAGCGGATTTTCTCAACCTCGCCGACGAAAGCCTCCCCCCATTGGGTCGTGGTTTCGCCCGGCACACAGCGGTAGTCAAAGGTGAAATGGCAATCGAGCGCGGTGATATTCCCCGCGGTACCGCCATTCACCACGCCCATATGCAAAGTTGTAAACGGTGGATCAAAAGTCGCCGCAACCTCGGACGGGGTCTTGGCGGCGTTCTCCTCGTTACGCTCGTTAGCCCATTGGATCAGCCGTCCAGCCTCCATCGTGGCGGAAACGCCGTAAGGCAACAGTGAAGAATGCACCTCATGTCCCCGGACATGGACCTTGAAACCTCCCATGCCCTTGTGACCGGTGACCACTTTCATCATCGACGGTTCACCGACCAACACCGTCTGACCGCGGGGCGTTCCGTGACCAAGCATATGTTCGATCAGTGCGGGTGCGCCAATGCAGCCAAGTTCCTCGTCATAGGACAGGGCCAGTTGCAGCGGGCGCTGAAGATCCATCTTGCGGGCCTCGACCAACGCCCAGATTGCCAGCGCGTCGAACCCTTTCATGTCGCAGGTTCCACGTCCGAAAAGCTTGCCGTCTTTCTCGACAACTTCGAACGGGTTGGTGTCCCACGGTTGCCCATCCACCGGTACCACGTCGGTGTGCCCAGACAGGACCACGGCCCCCTCGACCTCTGGCCCCACATGCGCATAAAGCGCCACCTTCTCACCACAGGGGCTCGGCGCGCGAACCGGAGCGATACCATGTGAAACCAGATACTCTTCCAGCCAGTCAACAAGCGGCTGGTTGGTGTCACGGCTGACAGTTGGGTAGGACACCAGCTTGTCCAGAAGCTCTCGGGGGGAAAGGGTGCGCGTCATTCTCGCTATCCGATTGAGTACCGGCCCAAAGTGCTACCGGCACCTCAGGGCGTCAAGCAAGTAGCCGCGCAATTCCTAGTGAACCGAGTGCTTAATCCGGCGCACCATCCACCATACCGCGAAAATAATTGGCAGGGTAACGGCCGCCGTCAGCATTCCCTTTGAGATATCCAGCCCCTGCGTCAGCGGGTACAGCAGATACGTCGCCAAGGACACAGCGTAGTAGCTGATGGCAACGACCGACAGCCCTTCAACCGTCTGCTGAAGGCGCAGTTGCAGGTCGGCTCGGCGATCCATGCTTTCCAGCAGCTTCTGGTTCTGTTCCGACCGCGCCACATCCACCTGTGTCCGCAACAGCTGACCCGCTCGGCCCGCACGTGCTGTCATGTCAGACAGGCGGCGTTGGGTGGACTGCACGGTGCGCATCGCCGGATCAAACCGGCGCATCATGAACTCGGCCAGTGTCTGACGGCCACCAATACGCTCTTCCCGAAGAACCTGTATGCGCTGATTGACGATCGCCTCATAGGCCGTAGTCCCGCTGAAACGGAATGCTGCTCCTGCCTGCATTGCCTCCAATTCCGCCGAGATCGACAGGAGCGCCTCGAGCGACTGCTCCGGGTCAATCTGGCTGTCCGGCAATTGCGCGACGAGAACCGTTAGCTGCTCTTCCAATTCGTTCATACGTGGCGCCAGATGCCGGGCCTTCGAAAGCCCCAGCATCGCCATGGAAGTATATATCTCTATTTCGCAAATCCGCTGTATCACTCGTCCGATCCGCTGCTCTCCGGTCCCAGGTGCAGTAAACAGGGCGAAGCGGGCATTTCCGTTTCCGTTGATACGAAAGTCACTTGCGATCTGCGCGCTGCCGTCAAGCACCATCGAGGTTGCGAGGCTTTCCGATTGAAACCAGTCTGCGAGCTTGGCATCTGTAGAGCCTTCGCTGAAGGGCGCGATATGAACCTGCACTGATGTAATGCAGGTCGCATAAAGTGTATTTACCCACTCGTCCGGGAACACTTCGAAATCTGTCGGATCGAACGGTCGAGCGGATTCTCCATCGAAAAAGACTGTGTAGGTGACGAACTCGGTATGCCGCTCCCATTTCAGTCTGAACTTGCCGAGTTCGCCGCTGTAATGCTTGGCCTCAGGCACGGGATGTGCGGCCCCGTAACGATCCAGAAGGCGGATAAGCGACTTGAGTTGCTCTTCATCCGGCGCGTCTTCAGCCGGTTTCAGCGCGAGGCAGATCGCGCGGCCCGGTGAAGCCTGCACGGGAAAAGGCCGAGCGTG
>JABAOD010004146.1_pt2 | contig 10548 bp, 10 predicted proteins | sample 7062151 | NCBI WGS metagenome assembly JABAOD01 (sample SAMN14538626, study PRJNA623070) | marine sediment metagenome | biome: marine biome [ENVO:00000428]; feature: marine pelagic biome [ENVO:01000023]; material: deep marine sediment [ENVO:00002113] | place: India: Gulf of Khambhat ...
AGCATGAAGCAAGCGCGATACAGCGCGCAGCTCGAGGGTCACTTTGGGCTCGGCCTCCGGGCCTACTCGCACTTCACATCGCCGATCCGTCGCTACCCCGATCTGGTGGTTCACCGCGTGCTGGGCTCGGCGGTTCTCGGGCGCGAGGCGCTCGATCCGGGTCTGAAGGACCGGCTGGGCTGGGTGGCCGAACGCTCCTCGCAGCGGGAGCGGGAGGCGATGGAGGCAGAGCGTGACTCGGTCGAACTCAAGAAGATGGAGTACATGGAGCGACATGTCGGCGACGAGTTCGAGGGGACGATCAGCGGGGTCAAGTCCTATGGGTTCTTCGTGATGGTCGACGAGGTGCTGGTGGAGGGACTGGTTCACGTCAGCGAGCTTGAGGACGACTACTACCGCTACGTCGAGGAGGAATACTCGCTGGTCGGGGAGGGGCGCCGGCGGCGGTTCCGCCTGGGGGACCGCGTCCGGGTTCAGGTGGTGAAGGTGGACCGCGGAGCCCGGGAGCTGGACCTGCGTTTTTCGGGGGGCTCGGGTTAAATTGACGGTGTTAGAGGCCGGCAGTAAGTTGACGACAAGCCGAGTAACACACGGGCCCTTCCGCGAGACTCGGAAATATACAGAGCCTACGCGTCGCTAGATGCCGCTACCACCAGTCATCGTCTTCTACTCCTCTGCCCACACACCACCGCCGCCGGCCTTGGCGGAGCATGTGGCGCAGCTCGAGTCCAAGCTGGTGACCGCTGGGGGCGCTCGGGAGGTCGTCGCGCTGGTCAACCGCGGCCACCCGCCGCTGGTCGTCCTGGACGGAGACGGGGCCGTCGATGAGATCTGCGAGTTGATCGCCGGGCTGCGGTCCGACCCGTTCAGCGCCATCGTGCCGGTGATCGTCTGGTCGGAGAATGCCGGAGAAGAGGCCCTCGATCGCATCCTGGCGGCGGGCGCGGATGACTTCCTCAAGCGCAGCATGGGCAGACGAGAGAAGCTACGGCGGCTCGACACCGTCGTGCGGCGCGCCGAGCGCGATGTCGGCGTGCACCCGACGACGCGTCTGCCTGGGACGGCGATGATCGAGCGGGACATCGCGGCACGTCTGGGGGCGGCCGAGAGCTTCGCCGTGTGCTACGCCGACATCGATAACTTCAAGGAGTTCAATGATCGGTACGGCTATGCCCACGGTGACCGGGTCATCCTCCTCACCTCGAAGATCCTGAGAGACGTGGTTCGAGCGTTCGCGTCGAGCGGCTTCATCGGGCACATCGGGGGAGACGACTTCATCTTCAACGTGCCGCTCGATATCTTCGAGTCCTGCTGTCGGGAAGTGCTTTCGATCTTCGACACCCTGATACCCTATCAGTACTCGGAGGAAGATCGAAAGGCCGGCTTTTTCTGGGGCAAAGATCGACGCGGCCAGCTGCATCGCGTTCCTCTGATGACATTGTCGATCGGCGTGGTGACGAACTATCAGCGAGAGTTCACGCACACGGCTCAGGTGGGAGAACTGGCCACCGAGATGAAGGCTTACGCTAAGACGAAGCAGGGGTCGATCTTCGTCGTTGATCGGCGCCATGGGGAGCGCGGGAAACGAACCGACCGCGCCCAGAGAGCCGTCACCGGAGCGATGAAGGAAGTACCATGAACGTAACCTGCGCCCAGTGCAAAACCGTGTTCAGAGTCGACCCGCGAAAGGTGCCCGCTACCGGCGTACGCGCGCGTTGCTCGGTCTGCGGCGGGGTCTTCGAGGTCGTTCACGATGACAAGCCCGCGGCGGCCCCGGCGGCCTCGACACCCGGGCTGGAACCGCGAGGCAGAGCCGCGTCGGCCGCGGCCGTGCCGCCGCGATCGCCCGCGATCCCACTCGAAGGCGAGACCCCGGCGGACGACGAGGCCGAGATCGCCTCAGCTCCGCCCACCCCCTCCCGCGTCGGCGGTGAGGCACCGAAGCTCCGAGACGAGATCGTGGCGCCGCGCCGCGACCCGGCGAGCGCGCCGACCGTCCCAACGCCCTCGGGGCCGCCACCGGCCATCGGCACGCCTCCGGCGGCCAAGCAGTCTCGTTTCGCCGAAGCGGACCAGGAAAGCCGGGCGCGGCGCCTCGCCCGCGCCTTGATCTCGGATGTCGCCGCCTACCACCCCGAACGCCAGGAGCGAGGTCTGCGCGAAGGTCGCCTCAAAGACCTGTTCCAGGACGAGCTGCGGAAGTCGTGGCAAGAGTATGTGGAGCAGGTCGGCCTGGAGACGGCCAAGAACACGCCCTTTTTCCGGGACGCGCTCAACGAGATCCTCGCCAAGGGCAAACGAGTGTTTTGATCGGCGTCGGTGCGGAGGCGCGGCGCGGCGTAGGGAAGCGGGCGAGGAGGGCATCGGCGACGCCGCGGTGGCGTTGACCCGCGCGGGGTGCCGGGAATATGTTTAGCCCACGGCGGAGAGAGTCCGGGGCCGTCCGAATGGGGCGGCCCTATCGTTTGTTTTGTCGGGGCGTTAGCGCGTTCGGCGTCAGTAGATTCTAAACGTGAGGAGCAGTCATGGCGGTGGCGACCGAGCTGGGTGTGCTCAAGGAGATTCAGGAGCGCCTGGAAGAGCTCAGGGGGTATCTTTGACATCGCCGCCAAGAAGACCCGTGTGTCCCGTCTGGAAGCGGAGAGCGCCAAGCCAGGGTTCTGGGAGGACGGCGAGCGGGCGCGGGCGGTGATGCAGGAGCTGAACGAGCTCAAGAGTTGGGTGGAGCCGTGGGAGGAGCTGGAGCGTCGGGCCCGGGAGCTGGTGGAGCTCGGTGAACTGATCGAGGCCGAGGGCGACTTGGAGATGGAGGGGGAGTTCCGGGTCGAGGTGGAGCATCTGAAGGGCGAGGTCGACGACCTCGAATTCCGCAACATGCTCCGCGGATCGGATGCGGAGCGCGACGCGCTGCTCACCGTGCACCCGGGCGCGGGCGGAACCGACTCACAGGACTGGGCGGAGATGCTCATGCGCATGTACACGCGCTGGGCGGAATCACACGGCTTCGAGGCGGCGGTGCTCGACCTGGTGCCGGCGGAGGAAGCGGGGATCAAGTCGGTCACGCTGGAGATCCGCGGCCGTTACGCGTACGGCTACCTACAGGCGGAAAAGGGGGTGCATCGCCTGGTCCGGATCTCTCCCTTCGACCAGCAGGCACGCCGTCATACATCCTTCGCGTCGGTGTTCGTCTATCCTGTCGTGGACGACGCGGTCGAGGTGGAGGTGAAGGCGGAGGACCTGCGAATCGACACCTTTCGCGCGTCGGGCAAGGGCGGGCAGCACGTGAACAAGACCGACTCGGCCGTGCGCATCACCCACATGCCGACCGGCATCGTGGTGTCGTGCCAGCAGGAGCGCAGCCAGCATCGCAACCGCAATACGGCGATGAAGATGCTGCGCGCCGCGTTGTACGAGCGTGCCCTGGAAGAGCAACGCAAGGAACGGGAGAAGATCGACGAGGCCAAGACGGAGATCGCCTGGGGAAACCAGATCCGGTCCTACGTATTTCAACCTTATACGCTGGTCAAGGATCACCGCACCGAAATCGAGCAAACCGACGTGCAACGGGTCATGCAGGGTGACATCGACCCATTCATCATCGGCTACCTGAAGCGGCAGGGGGCGAAGCTCGGATGACGGGGACCGGTGAAGCGCAGCATGTCATCGAAGCGCGCCGGGAGAAGCTGCGCCAGCTGCGCCAGCTCGGAATCGAACCCTACGCCTATCGCTACGATCCGACGAGCTCGGCGGCACAGGCCGTCGCCGCCTTCCTGGCGGCCGGCGGAGACGACGGCCCCAACGTCAAGCTCGCCGGGCGCGTCCGCTCGCTCAGACCACACGGCAAGACGACCTTCGTTCACCTCGAAGACGTCAGCGGCAAGATCCAGCTCTACTTCCGCGAGGACGCGCTGAGCGCTCGGCGCTACGAGCTGGTGCGGTTGCTGGATCTCGGCGACTGGATCGGCGTCGAGGGCGAGCTGTTTCGAACGCGGACGGGCGAGGTCACGGTGCGGGCGAGCGGCGTCGAGCTGCTGGCCAAAACGATTCGACCGTTGCCTTACGGCAAAGAGGCAGCTGACGATTCCGGCGGTACCGTGGTCCACAGCGGCTTCAGCGATGTGGAAAGCCGCTACCGCCAGCGCTACGCCGACCTGGCCGTGCACCCCGATGTGCGGGCGCGCTTCGTCATGCGGACGCGGGTGGTCCGCGAGATTCAAAGCTATCTGGACGAGCGCGGCTTCTTGAACGTGGAGACGCCGGTGCTGCAGCCGATCTACGGCGGCGCCACGGCCCAGCCGTTCAAGACGTTCCACCGGGCGTTGGAGACCGACCTGTATCTGCGGATCGCGGACGAGCTGTACCTCAAGCGGCTGATCGTGGGCGGCCTGGAGCGGGTGTACGAGATCGGCAAGGTCTTCCGGAACGAGGGGATCGATCGGACGCACAACCCCGAGTTCTCGATGCTCGAGCTCTATCAAGCCTACGCGGATTATGAAGACATGATGGCGCTGACTGAGTCGCTCGTGCACGAGGTGGTGGTGGCGACGACGGGGTCTTCCGAGGTCGCCTACCAGGGCGAGAAGCTCGACTTTCAGCCTCCCTGGCCCAGGGTCACCTGGTATGGGGCGCTGGAGCGCTACGGCGGCCTCACGCCCGCACAGCTGTCGGACGGGGGCCTGCGAGAGGCCGCCTTGGAGGCGGGCGTCGAGGACGCGGAAGGTAAAGGGCGGGCGGCACTGCTGGACGGGCTGTTCAAGGCCCGGGTGGAGGATCAGCTCAGCGGGCCGATCATAGTCTACGACTATCCGGTGGAGTTGAGCCCGCTGGCGAAGCGCAAGCGGGGGGACGAGGGCGACTTGACCGAGCGCTTCGAGCTTTTCGTGTGCGGGCGCGAGCTGGCCAACGCCTTCAGCGAGCTCAACGACCCGTTCGAACAGCGGGAACGGTTCGAGGCTCAGGTGCGTATGCGGGAGTTGGAGGGTTGGGAGGAGGCGCATCAGGTTGACGAAGACTACATCACCGCTCTGGAATACGGTATGCCGCCGACCGGGGGGATGGGCCTGGGAATCGACCGACTGGTGATGATCGTGACCGACAGCGCGTCGATCCGTGACGTGATCTTGTTTCCGACACTGAGGCCGGAGTGAGTCGATGCCGCTAGAGCTGTTTCTGGCGTCTCGCTACCTGTCGGCGCGTAGCTCGACCCGGTTCCTGAATCTGATCACGATCATCGCGATCGGCGGGATCTGCGTCGGCGTGATGGCTCTGATCGTGGTCACCGGTGTGATGTCGGGGCTCCAACGGGAAGTGCGGGATCGGATTCTCGGTACCAACCCGCACATCATGGCGCTGACCTTCGGCGAGGGCCTGCGGATGGATGGCTGGGAGGCGCCGCTGCGCCGCGCGCGCGAAGATCCCGAGATCACCATCGCGGAACCGTTCGTCTACACCGAGGCGCTGGTCTTCAAGAACGTCGACTACCAGCAGGGGATCGCCCTGCGCGGCGTCATGCCCGAAGCGACCGAGCGTCTGAGCGGGCAGCTCCTCGTCGGGGGGTGGGACTTCGACTCGACTCGGTCCGGGTTGCCCGGCATCGTGCTCGGCTTCCGCCTCGCCGACCGGCTCATCGCCTCGATCGGTGACACGGTGAGCCTGGTCTCCGGGCACGGCGCCAAGCTCACCCCGGCCGGCTTCATCCCGAAATTCAAGAAGTTCGAGGTCACCGGCCTCTTCCGCAGCGGCATGTACGAGTATGACAACCAGATGGGCTACGTCTCGCTGGGTGCGGCCCAGGATTTGCTCGGGTTGGGGGTAGCGGTGACGGGGCTGGCGCTGTGGGTGAAAGACCCGTGGCAGGCCGATGTCGTGGCGGCCGGGTTGGAGGAGGAGTTGGGTTACCCCTACAATCTGCGCGACTGGAAGCAGATGAACGAGGGGCTGTTCTCGGCGCTGAAGCTCGAGAAGATGGGTATGGCACTGATCCTGCTCCTCATCGTCCTCGTGGCCGCGTTCAACATCGTCTCCACCCTGATCATGGTGGTGACGGACAAGACGCGAGAGATCGGCATCCTGCGCTCGATGGGACTCACTTCGCGGCGGATCCTGAAAGTGTTCATGCTCCAGGGTTTGATCATCGGAGTAGCGGGAACCGTGCTCGGCCTGGCGGGCGGTCTCGCCCTCAGTTGGGCGATCGACCATTTCGGGTTGATCTCGTTGCCCGGCGACGTGTACCTGATCAGCCGCATTCCGATCACGCTGGACGTTCTCGATCTCGGCCTGATCGTTGTGGCCAGCATCCTCATCTCCTTCACCGCGACGATCTACCCGTCGCGACAGGCGGCCCGGCTGGCGCCGGTGGAGGCGATCCGGCATGAGTAGCCCGACGGGGAACGCTGCGACCCCTCGCGCCGCGGCGGTTCTGGTCGGTGACGATCTGCACAAGTCGTTCACCGACAGCGACGGCTCGGACCTACCGATCTTGCGCGGGGTGGACTTGGAGGTACGGTTGGGCGAGGTGGTCGCCGTGGTTGGCGCGAGCGGGGCCGGCAAGAGTACGCTGTTACACCTGCTGGGGGGTCTGGATCGGCCGACCCGCGGCGAGGTACGGTTGGAAGGCCAGTGGCTGTCGCGGCTGGACGAGCGCGAGGTCGCGCGGGTCCGAAACCGGCGAATCGGCTTCATCTTCCAGTTCCACCACCTGTTGCGGGAGTTCAGCGCGCTGGAGAATATTATGATGCCCCTGTTGATCGGGGGTGTTGAGCGCTCCCAGGCTGAGGCCCGGGCCCAAGAACTGCTGGTGGAGGTGGGGTTGGAGGAGCGGGGAGGGCACAAGCCGCCGCAGCTTTCCGGAGGCGAGCGGCAGCGCGTCGCGGTGGCCCGTGCGCTGGCCAACGACCCGCCGCTGTTACTGGCGGACGAGCCGTCCGGAAACCTCGACAACCAGACCGCGGCCGGCCTCCACGAGCTGTTCTTTCGGCTGCGGGACGAGCGCGAGCTGGCGGTCGTCCTGGTGACGCACAACAGAGAACTCGCCCGTCGTGCGGATCGGGTGCTGTGGCTCCAGGACGGTCGCCTCAATCCTGTTTCCCTCTCACTGGCGGAGCAGGAGGCGATTCCGTGATGCTCTGCGATAACTGCGGGAAGAACGAGGCGGAGGTTCACCTCACGCAGATCGTGGACAACGAGATGACCACGGTGCACCTGTGTCCCGCCTGTGCGGCCGAGAAGGGTTTGGATGCGGGCAGCAGCAAGAATCTACCGCTCACCGATTTCTTGGCCCAGATGGGGAAGGCGGCGCTGGCGGAGGAAGAGGCGGGTATCGCCGGCCCCTGCAGCTACTGCCACACGACGGTCGACGATTTTCGCAGCACGGGCCGGCTTGGCTGCCCGCACTGTTACTCGATCTATGAGTCCCAGCTGCGGGCGATTCTCCGGCGCATTCACGGTTCGACCCACCACCTGGGCAAGGTGTACGTGCCACCCGCGACCACCGGCGCGGATCTGGGCGCGCGGCTCGCCGGGCTGCGCCGCAAGTTGCAGCGCGCGGTAGAGGCCGAGGATTTCGAGAGGGCCGCGGTGCTTCGAGATCAGATCCGGGAGTTGGAGGCGGCGATCGACGTATGAGGCAGTTCGACTTGACGACGATGCCCGACTTCGGTCTCAGCTGGCTGGACGCCAGCGGGCCGCACCGCGAGATCGTGCTCTCGACGCGGGTCCGCATCGCGCGCAACCTGCAGGGCTACCCGTTTTCGGTCAGAGCGAAAACCTCCGACCGCGCCGCCATACTCTCGACGGTCCGCGATGTGCTGGAGCGCACGGGGGTGTTGCGCGACCCCGTCCTGGTAGAGGTCGACCAACTGGGTCCACGCGAGAGGCAGTTGTTGCTGGAGCGGCACCTGGTCAGTCGCGAGTTGGTGGGTGCGACGGGGGTCGAGAAGCCGTCATCGTCCGCGCTCGCGGCGGCGGCGGAGGAGCCGGTAGGTCTGATGATCAATGAGGAGGACCACCTGCGCCTGCAGAGCCTGGCCAGCGGCTTCAGCCCGCGGGATACCTGGCGCCGGGTCGATGCCCTCGACGAGGCGTTGGGCAGCGTCCTTCCCTACGCGTATCACCACGAGTTCGGTCACCTCACATCCTGCCCCACCAACTGCGGCACCGGGCTCCGAGCCTCGGTCCTCATCCACCTGCCCGGCCTGGTCTTGACCAAGGAGATCAATAAGGTGTTGCAGGGCATTACGCAGGTTGGGCTAACTTTCCGTGGACTGTACGGCGAAGGCTCGGAGGTCATCGGCAACCTGTTCCAGGTGTCGAATCAAACGACGTTGGGGAAGAGCGAGGAAGATCTGATCGATCACCTGCAGAAGATCGTGGGCCAGGTGATCGAATACGAGCAGAAGGCGCGGGCCGTCTTGTTGCGCGACGCGCCGAACGTGATAGAAGATAAGGTATGGCGGGCGTACGGGCTGCTCCGCTACGCGCGCTCGCTGGCGTTCGACGAGATGATGAACCTGTTGTCCGGCGTCCGGCTGGGCCTATCTCTGAAACTTCTCTCAGGGCCCAGTGTATATGTGCTCAACAGGACCATGGTCTTCGCCCAGAACGCCCACCTGGAGGAAGCCGGCGAGGGTCAGCTCTCCACCGGGGAGCTTGACATCCAGCGCGCGAATTACGTGCGTAAGGCCCTCGCGGAGGCTGAACCCTCCACGACCACTTAACCTTGTTAAGGTCCGGGGGTGGACCCTACCCCGGGTGAGATGAGGGTTCGATGAATTACAACTTCACTGATCGGGTACGCAAAGTTCTGGCGATGGCGCGTGAGGAGGCGATCCGGCTCCAACACGACTACGTCGGCACCGAGCATATTCTGCTCGGGCTGATTCGGGAGGGGGAGGGCGTCGCCGCCGCCGTACTGCTGAACCTGAATGTGGACCTCGATCAGATACAGGAGCGGACGGAGGAGCAGGTTCGAAAAGGGAAGGCTGGGGCGACGATGGGGGAGCTGCCCTATACGTCGCGGGCGAAGAAGGTGCTCGAGTTCGCGGTCGCCGAAGCCCGGGAGATGAGCCACAGCTATGTGGGCACCGAGCACCTGTTGCTCGGACTTCTGCGCGAGGAAAAGGGCGTGGCGGCTCAAGTGCTGGAGTCGCTCGGGGTGACCCTGGAGCAGGCCCGAGAACAAACGCTCAAGCTGCTGGGAACGGACGTGCCGAGTACGAATCCCAGCGGACAGACTGGAAGTAGCGCGAAAGAAAAGAAGTCGAAGACACCGGCGCTCGATCATTTTTGCCGAGACCTGACGGAGCTGGCGCGTGCCGGCGAGCTGGATCCGACGATCGGGCGCGAGAAAGAGATCGAGCGCGTGATGGAGATCCTCTCGCGGCGCAAGAAGAACAACCCGGTGTTGATCGGCGAGCCGGGCGTCGGCAAGACGGCGATCGTCGAGGGGCTGGCTCAGCTGATCTCCCGCGGCGAGGTGGCGGACAGCCTCAAGGGGCACCGGGTGCTGGCCCTCGACATGGCGGCGGTGATCGCGGGCACGAAGTACCGGGGCCAGTTCGAGGAGCGGCTCAAGGCGGTCATGAACGAGATCGCTCAGAACCGCGACGTCATCCTGTTCATCGACGAGCTGCACACCCTGGTCGGAGCGGGGGCGGCGGAAGGAGCGATCGACGCGTCCAACATGTTGAAGCCGGCGCTGGCGCGTGGCGAGCTGCAGTGCATCGGGGCATCGACGCTGAACGAGTACCGCAAGTACATCGAGAAGGATGGGGCCCTGGAGCGGCGCTTCCAGACGGTGATGGTGGATCCGCCCACGGTGGATGAGACGATCGAGATCCTCGAAGGTCTGAAGAAGCGATACGAAGACCATCATAAGGTGACGTTACCGGAGGACACGCTGGTGTCGGCGGCGAAGCTGTCGGAGCGCTACATCACCGATCGCTACCTGCCGGACAAGGCGATCGACGTGATCGATGAAGCTTGCGCGCGCGTTCACCTGTCGACCCAGGTGCCACCGCCCGAGGTCGCGGATCTTCAGGAGCGCTTGAAGGAGATCGGCGGGCTCAAGGATGGGGCGATCCGCGATCAGGACTTTGAGCGTGCGGCCGAACTCCGGGATCGCGAGCGTGAGCTGCAATCCGAGATCCGTCGGCGTCGGGAGCAATGGGAAGAGGAGCGCCGGACGTTCAGGCCGACCATCAGCGAGGATGACGTGGCGTTCATCGTCTCGCGCTGGACGGGCATTCCGGTCACGCGCCTTCAGGAGGGCGAGACCGACCGGCTGTTGCGCATGGAGGAAGAGCTGCACCGGCACGTGGTCGGCCAGGACGAAGCGATCACCGGGATCAGCCGCGCCATCCGCCGAAGCCGCGCCGGGCTCAAGGACCCCAACCGGCCGATCGGCTCGTTCATCTTCCTCGGCCCCACCGGCGTGGGCAAGACCGAGCTTGCCCGAGCGCTCGCCCGCTTCCTTTTCGCCGACGAGAAGGCGCTGATCCGCGTCGACATGTCGGAGTACATGGAGAAGTTCTCGGTCAGCCGGCTCATCGG
>JABAOD010044871.1_pt2 | contig 10548 bp, 8 predicted proteins | sample 7062151 | NCBI WGS metagenome assembly JABAOD01 (sample SAMN14538626, study PRJNA623070) | marine sediment metagenome | biome: marine biome [ENVO:00000428]; feature: marine pelagic biome [ENVO:01000023]; material: deep marine sediment [ENVO:00002113] | place: India: Gulf of Khambhat ...
GAACAGCATGCCCAGAAACACGTTCACCAGCGGATTGATGTAATAACCGAGGCTCGCTTCCAGCAGGCGGTTTTGCTGGATGGCCCAAATGAAGATAAACCAGTTGGTCGATACGAGGAGCGCGGTGCCAGCATAAAACAGCAGCCGTCGCGGATTGGCGAGCTCCCGCAGGAGTTGGCGCAAGCGCTGTTGCCACAACAACAGGGCGAACATGAGCAGCATCGCCCAAACCACGCGATGGGCCATGACTTCGAGGGCAGGAACGTGCCCGACGGCTTTGAAATAAAGAGGGGTCAGGCCCCAGAAGCCAAAAGCGCCGAGGCCGTAAAGAAAGCCGGCCAGTTTGGACTCTGGCACGGCGGTGGGCGACATCGGCAAAGGGGTGCTGGCCATAGCGCACGATTATAGGTCTGCTCGGCGCGCGATGGCGCTCGACCGAGGAGCGAAATGGGCTGTCAAGAAAACTCGATTTCTTCTTAGGATTATTAGATAAGTCTATGAATTAGAATTATAAAGTTTGATCACCGCTGCGCCGGGTTTAGTCGTGCGGCTTCAGCAACTTGCGCACGGCTCCGGACACGGTGACATCGCCGGCCCCCGTGTAGGCTTCGTGATTGGCCTCGATGTCACGCAGCCTGTAGCGGTAGTTGACCATCAGGCCGGCGGAGTGACGCAGTCCCTTCGCGGAGATGTCTGCGAGCCAGTTGATGCGCTCCACGCGGGCGCCGTTGCTCAGGTGAAAATGGGCTACGCGGTCGAGCGCACGGCCGTTCCTCTTCTCCTTTACCAGGTAATTCGCGCAGAGCCGCATCATCGGCTCCTTCATGGTTGCCACCAGCCGCTGGTCGCGAAACCAGTTGGGCGTAGACAGCAACTCGCGGATGTCGCCTTCACGGCTGTCCGCGGCAAAGAGCGTCTTCAAGCCGTTTTGCTCTGCGCTCGTCAGCACCTCCTCGGGACGGGTCTCCAGAACCGTGTCCAGGTAGCGCCGAAATCCGGGGATGGGCGATAGGGTGGCAAAGGTCTTGAGCGCTGGCAGCTCCTGGACCAGATGATCGACGACGCGCTTGATAAGAAAGCTGCCAAAGTTCACGCCCTTCAGGCCAGTCTGCGTGTTGGAGATCGAGTAGAAGATGGCCGTGTCCATGTCCCGAGGGTCCGCTGTCGGGATTCGCTGATCCAGCAGCGCCTGGATGCTGTCGGCCATGCCCGACAGCAAGGCCACCTCGATAAAGATCAGGGGCTCATCCGGCATGCGCGGATGGAAGAAGGCATAACAGCGGCGGTCTGGACTCAACCTGTGCTTCAAATCGTCCNNGGGATCTCATGCACGGCCTCGTAGGCGATGAGCTTCTCCAGCAGCGCTGCCGGTGCATCCCACGTGATGCGCTTGAGCTCGAGAAAACCGACATCGAACCAGGACGTAAGCAGGGCCCGCAGGTCATCATCCAGGCTCTGCAACACGAGATGGCCCTGGGCGTAGGTCATGAGGTCAGTGCGCAGGTCGACCAGGAACTTGACCCCTGCGGGGAGGGAGTTGAATTGCGTTAGGAGCTTCAGCCGCGGCGGCGTCAGGATATCGCGCAGACGCGCTTCGACCTTGAGCGCGTGTTCGAGATTATCGATTTCGTGAATCTCGCGCGTCGCTGCATACAATGCCTTGCGATCGACGGCAAATTCGCCAGCCAGCAGCTCCAGAAAGCGCTTGCGGCCGGTATCATTCAAGCTGAGATAGCAGTGCCCTAGCGCCGCGGCACGGGCCCGCGCGGACACCTCGCCGCCTTTGCCTTCCAGGCAGCCCTGCATCTGCTTCAGCAGCGGTTCGCAGTCCTCATCGGGCAGGTCCGGCCGCAACGCCGGCATTTCGCCTGCCCGCGTGGATTGGCTGATGGCGCGCCAGGCGCTGCGCAAATTGCCCAATGTGCGCTGGAAAATGCTCCCAGCCGGGGAGGGACTCATTGTGCTACTTCCTCAAAATGGTTCTCAAAGCAGAACGTGCCCCGGAGGTCCCAGATTAAAGCTACGATCCGGATCACCGCCACGGGTTCCCTAGGGGCATTTTAGCATCTTAGTGCACCGCACCATCGTAGTCCTTGTAGGAGGCGGGTTGACCGGCCACCCGGGACCGACGGCGTCCAGACCTCACCCGATTCGTCTATAGTTAGAGATGTCGTAGAAGAACTCAGGACAGGCGGTCCGCATAACCCACCGTGTTTCCGAGCTTTTTTGGCTTGGACGGGAGGGGGAGAAACACGGGTAGAGAATATGGACTGGCGGACCATGGCGGTGCCACGGTGGCTGCGAACGGCGATTGTTGTGGTCGCCGTTTGCTCATTTCCCACAGCTGTCTGGGCCTTAGGCCTTGGCGAGCTCAAGGTGTACTCCGCCCTCGACGAACCCCTTGATGCCGAGATTCTACTCGCCCCAACCGGGGCCAAGGAAATCAAGACGCTTCAAGCCCGCCTGGTGGCACGGCCGGATTTTGACGTTTCCGCTGACACCACGGCGCCGATCTCGGGAGAAGTCAGGGTGACGGTGACCCGGCGCCAGGATGGCCAGCACTTGCTGAAGCTGTACTCTGAGAGGCCCATTCGCGAACCGTACCTGCGGTTTCTGCTCCAATTGGACTGGGCTGCGGGTCGCCTGACGCGCGAATTCGTGGCACTCATAGACCCTGCTGAGCTGAGATCTGCCGGATCCGCCAGGCCTGAGGAGGCGACGACCGCGCCTGCTGGAGAGGTGATTGCCGAGCTGCCCAGTACCGAGGCGCAGGCCGCTTCAACGCCGGAAGCGACAACGTCCATCGCATCGGCGGCGGCCAGTGGGCCTGCGGCCAAGCCAGCAGTCTCAGCCAGCAATCCGGCTACCGCTGGCCCGACCTCGTCGACGCAAGGTGCCGAACCCCCAGCTCAGGTAGCGAATAGGCCGGCCACGCGGAAAGCGGAAGCTAAAGATGTTGTCGTTAACGAACCGCCCAAGGCGACGCAGCGCCGCGCCGAGGAACAGCGAGAACGACTTGCTTCGGAGATAAAGGCGTGGGCGAAGGCGCAAGAGCAGATCCGGCCACAAGGGAAGACGGCTGAATCTGAGGTTGCTGTGCCTGCAGAAGAGCAAGCAGCCGAGAGCGAAACAGCAGAGGCACAAGTCCTGGCCAGGACGAGCGCGAACCCCGACGAACGCGATACGGCGAGCAAGAAAACCGGGCGTCCCAAGCCAAACACGGCACCGACCGTCGCAGCTGATACACCGCTTCTACAATGGACACGTGAGAATGCCAGTCGTTTACTCATCGCATCGCTGGCGTTGCTAGCCTTGCTGGTCGTAACGAGCGGAGCTGCCTGGTACGTGTGGCGGCGATGGCACCTACGCGCGTCCCACGGAGTGGACTACGGGGAGCGCCGTTACGGCGAGGGGCGTCGCCGTCAGTTTTTGCCCGTCGCGATCGAAAGACGCCGTGGACCGCGACGGGATTCCGACCGCGCGGCATCCGAGTACCATGTGGTTCATGCGCAGGGTGACGGCAAGGATGACGTCGGGCATCTTGAGATACACACGGAAGAACCCACAGAGCTGGCTTTGCAGAAAGCCATTGCCACGTATCCTCAGCAACACAGTCTCAAGGTCAAGCTACTTGGGATTTATTACCAACAGAAGAACAAGCAGGCCTTCGAGTCCCTGCTGAACAGACTATACGCGGACCTAGTGGAGATGCCGGATGCGGAACGCCAGGTAGCGTCGGCCTTCGACGAGCTGGTGCAGCACAGTCTCGACGAGCGGCGTGACGGTAACAAGGACCTTCCCGATGATGACGGAACCGCACCTTCCACCACGGGTGTTGCTGCAAGCAAGACAGAGTATTTGTACTTAGCGGACGATCTGCGTGGCGCGATCACTGTCATACCCGATTCGAGTCCCATCGCGCCGGAGGATGGTATACCTGTATTGAGTTTTGGCGAAGAACCAAGTCAGGCTGCAAGCCGGCAAGACGCGCAGCCCGAACGACCGAATATAGACAGTGGTTTGCAATGGGAAAATCAGAAAGACCTTCCCGCGGAAGATTCGCATACGACCCCTTCGAAAGACACCGATCAAAAAAAGGCGAAGCGTTCGGCGAAAGACAGTAATGATGTTGGCTTGGAACAGCTGTCCCTAGACGACTTGATCGACATTGGCAGCGCAGATGGACATGGGCTCCTCGAAGATATTGAGTTCGAAGGTGTAGATACGCCCAACAAACCTGTGTCAGACAAGCATGATGCCGGTTCGAGAAGCGAGCATGAAGATGACAAAGATAAGCTTACCGCCAAAGAAGAATCGTCCAGACCAATGGTCGAAGGGCGTCGACAGTGGCGCGACCCAGCGATCAAGATTGATTTGGCCAAAGCCTATATCGATATGGGCGACCCCGAGCGCGCGCGTCACATCCTCGACGAGGTGCTCACGAACTGGCGCCGTAGCGACGACACGGACGGCTAGGCTCCCACAAACACCCGCAAAATCAATAGATTAGGCAAGGCTTCGGCCAGCACCGCCGATCTACGTTCGGGCCCCTAATCGAGCGCAGCGACTCACCCCGGCGTAACGGCGCAGGTATACTACGGCGCTATGAAATTTCCTCGCGCCATACGCCTCGACGAGTCGGATGCTCAGGTGTACGACAAGCCGGCGAAGCCCGGCGAGTGGGCCGTTCCGGGCTCGTTCGTATTCGTCGACAAGGAGCCCGCGAACGTCGAGGGCAAGTTACTGCAGGCCTTTGGACACGGCTTTCTCGGTACGGAGAGCTTCGGCTGGAGCACGTTGGTTGAAGTAGCCGAGATCAGCGATAGCGAGTACGAGAGCGTGATTGACCGCCTGGCGGCGCATTTCGTGCAGAATTACGGTGCACCGGATGTCGCCGCCGCATTACCGGCCGCCCGCGAAGAGGCGAGTTTCGCCGCCAGCATTTGTGATCACGATCTGCACACACTATTGATGCTCGAGCGGGAGGCAGGCGACGACGGTATCGTGGAACGTTTTAGGGTCGTACGGCTAAACGCTGCCGACCACAGCAAGATCAAGTTGTGGACACTGGAAGAAGATGAAGATACTGGCGACCGCTGTGATCGTTAGCTGAATGGCCGCACGCTTTTGTGTCTCCGCTTTGTGATTGCTTGCATGAATTACCTGCCATCCGAGTGATAACAAGAAAACACGCTGTCTAATGCGCATCGACGTTTCGCAAGTGCTCTTTGTGGGCACGCAAAAGGGGCTGTTTCTGCTCTATGCCGACGCCGAGCGCAAACGCTGGCGCATGGAGGGGCCCCAGATTGCCGGCTATGAGATCTTGCACACCTTGTTCGATCCGCGGGACAGGCGAACGGTCTATGCCGCCGCCCACCATGCCGTATGGGGAACGCATATCTATCGCAGCGAGGATCTTGGCAAGAGCTGGGAATCGGCAGGACCCACACCGTGCCATCCCCCTGGGCTGCACAGGGAAGGCGTGGATGCGGTCTGGTACTTAGCGCCCGGGCCAGTGTCCGAGCCACAGATGATTTATGCGGGCATCGCTCCGCCGGGACTATTTCTAAGCCAGGACCGTGGGCAAACGTGGGCGCCGATCGCGGGTCTCAACGAACATCCGACACGCGACACGTGGGAGCCTTCGCGCGGAATTTTTGCCATTCACTCCATCTACGTTGATCCCCTGCACCCGAAGCGTCTGTACGCCGCGGTCTCAGCCGGTGGCGTTTACCGCTCGGACGATGGCGGACAAAGCTGGCTGCCGGTCAATCGCGGTGTACGGGCGGAAAATCTGCCCGATCGCTATCCCGAGAGCGGGCACAACGTGCACCGGCTGATCATGCATCCGGCGAAGCCGGAGCGTCTTTACCGCCAGTGCTACAACGGCACGTATCGCAGCGACGATGGTGCGCAAACGTGGAAAGAGATCACGGCCGGATTGCCCAGTGACTTCGGCTACGCGATAGCCGTCGATCCCCGCGATCCCGACACGATCTTTCAGATTCCCGAAGAAGGCAGTCATATGCGCACGACGGTAGGTGGTAAGCTGCGCGTCTACCGCAGCCGGAATGCCGGTCGAGACTGGCAAGCACTCACCAATGGGCTCCCGCAAGAACACGCTTATGTCACCGTGCTGCGCGAGGCAATGGACACTGACGGACTGGATCCGTGTGGCGTTTACTTTGGTACGTCCGGCGGCCACTTGTTCGCGAGTCGTGATGCAGGCGAACACTGGGAACTGATCGCCAACTATCTGCCGCGNNAGCTGATCGCCAACTATCTGCCGCGCATACTGTCTGTAAAGGCGGCTGTACTGTCGGACTAGCATAGTGAGGCCTGAAAAACTGCTAGATCTGTTCTGTGCCCGCGCCGGCTTGATCTGCACGGTAGGCGCAGGCGGCAAGAAAACAACGCTTTATCGTCTGGCGGCAGTGCATCCAGGGCGGGTGGCATTGACGTCGACCGTTTTTATCCCGCCTTTCGCCAAGGATCTGCAGGCCGCTGTCGTCAGAGCACCCGGGGAGCAGGTCGTCGCTGCCGTCTGTGAGGCCGCCCGTGCGCACCGATCGGTCGCCTACACCGGCGTTGTCACGAAGAAAGGGCGCTTCGAAGGCGTGGCACCCGCCCTGGTGCAGGAGATCCATGAGCGCGCCGGTTTCGACGTCACCTTCGTCAAAGCCGACGGTGCCCGCACGCGTTTGATCAAGGCGCCGGCGGATGACGAGCCGCAGCTGCCGCCCGGCACCAGTTGTGTCATCCCGATCGTGTCTGCCGCCGCGATCGGTGCGCCGCTGAGCGAACGTATCGCCCATCGACCTGAGCGGCTTGCCGAGCTTACCGGCACTGAGATCGGAAAACCGCTGACACCCGAACACGTGGCCGTATTGTTGAGCAGCGAGCAGGGGCTGCTTAAGGGCTGTGACCCCGCGCATGTCGTGCCTCTGATCAATATGGTCGACGATGCCCAGGCGCGCGAGCTCGCACGCGCAGCAGCCAAAGAGGCACTGCGCTTGAGCGAACGTTTCGAAGTAGTAGTGCTCGCGTCTATGCGGGCCTCTGATCCGCTAGTCGAGCTGGTGACGCGTTAGTCACCCACCCGGCAGTGGCGACATATCGGGCGCATCGATCACGTCGGGTACTTGTACCTAGTAAATTTCGCTTCGCCCTGTGAGGCGCCTGCCGAGACAACGCGCCCCGGGATTCGCGATTCAGGCTCTGATGATTCTGTCGTTTCGACGCGCTAGCGCAGCGATGTTAGCAATCCATTCTCAAGACCACGGCGAACGAGTTGCGCACATTGTTCAGGCGTAAGCTCGACATTTTCCGGTGAGGTCTCCGCCCGCATAAGGTTGCGCGGCCACTCCACATGTTTCCCGCTATCCATCAAAATGTGAGCGAGCTCATGGGCCAAGCCGACACCGGAGTCACGAATCTCTTCCGTCACCCAGACGGTGTTGATGAGCCTAGGCCAGCGTCCGCTGTTTGATCTGCCGATCGCTTCAGCCTCGAATCCTTCCACCTCTAGCGTTGTACGAAGGAAATACACTGTAGGTTTGGGTAAAGGCAAGTCGCGTACAAACTCGTCAGCGGTCGGTCGCAAGAAGTAGCGAAATTTTTCTGGGCCGCGCAGTAAATGAAGATCTACCTGCGGCATGGCGATCCCGCATCGTTCTAAGATATCGGCGGCCTGGCGGCTCGCGGCTCGTATTTTCTCGGAATTCCATCGTGTATGTTCGAAGTAAGCCAAGCTTGGTTGAAGCACGTGGCGAGACGGGTATGAGAATGTCGCTGTTGTGGCGGCGAGCTGCAGCATGACAATGACCAATCCTGTCACTAAAGTAAAAGAGGTCATCGTTACCCACGGCAACCGGCCAACACCGATCTTCTCGCGTGCTGGCTTGGCTTGGCGGCTCAGGTTTAACCACAAGATCGCAAGGACGATCAGTGAGCTCGCAGCAGCCGTGGCCCAGGAGTAGGGGCTCATGGCAAAACGACGCAGCGGCAGCACACGTTTCTCGACGATCTGTAGTGGCTCTTTTGCAGAAGGGGGTCGCCTATCCGCCGAAGCTGGGTCCGGAATGAAGCCGTGAGTCACCGGTGACGGACCTTGGAGGTGCGGCGGTATCGCGCGCGTCAGGATCGCCGCCCTAACATCGGTTCCATGCCAATCCGGATGTTCTGCCAGCAGCCGTACAGCAAGAGCGGCGATTCTGACGGCCGCGTAGCTGGATCCCGACGCTAGCACCTGGCGCCCGCCAAAATCCGTCACCACAAGGCCCTCGGCCGGCACCAGCAGATCCACCGAACGCCTGCCCCAATTGGACCCGCGCGCCAGCTGCCCGGTGGTCTCTGAGGAGGTCACGGTAATGGCATTCTCAAGCCCTAAGGCGGCCGGATACACAGGCTGTGCATCGATATCGCGACCATCGTTGCCTGCGGACACCACGAATAACATCTGGGGCTGCGCTCGAACGGCGGCAGCAAACGCTTGCCAGTCGTCGCGCTTGTTGCTGCCCATCGAAATATTGACGACGACGATTCCCTTAGCCGCGGCATCGCGTATCAACTCAGTCATGCGACTCATATCCGGCCGCGGGTAACGGTAAGGTACAAGTCGAGCCATCGGTGCCTCGCGCACAAGCAACGTCGCTGTCTTGGTGCCGTGGCGTTGGGGAAAAAATGGTGAGCGCGCAGGATTGGCGTCGAATGGACGCCGGTCCCCGTCCCAGTAGTCGTAGCCTAGAAGCTCGCCATTCTCATCGCGCGCCAGTCGCTCGGCTACCTCGGGCAGCAGGTAGTTGACGCCTGCATCGACGAGGGCGACGGGTACACCGCCTGGATCTTTGCCTGTCGGTACTGGTGGATTAAGCGGTTCACGCACGCCAGTGGCGGCTAGCTCCTGGTCCAGATGCTCGATCGCAGTCGCTTGTGGCGAATCGCTGTCGTATAGCAGGCGGCGACCCATGCGGATCGTGCAGCGAGCATCGGCGACCACGGCGAGCTCGGGACGCAAGCTGCCACCTGGCGCAGCCGCCCAATACTCGGCGACCAGCCGACGTAGTTGAGCACGCGGCGCGATGCGTTCGATCTTGATCTGGGCGCCCTGCGGTAATCCGAAACGTCGTTGCCAACCGATCACCACGCCTCGCACCACGAGTGGCTCCTCGGCAATGGCTGTGCTTTCGGGGACACGCGCGGCCATCTCTCCCAGGGTCGATGACAGTGCCTCGCAGCTGGCGCTGAGCAAGCGGTGCAACGATGCCACCGCGTCCTCGGCAGCAAGCGGTGCTGCGGGCATGAGCGCGAGCGGTAGTAACAGCACCCTCTTGAACGAAAACACCTTGCGTGGAGAACTACAGACTAAACGGGCAAACTTTTTGATAGTAGGCATGACAGTCCACAGTATGTGCCTCACCCCTGACTTGCGTCAAAGTGCACTGGCCATGCCACTGGCACAGGTGAGGCCACATGTCGCTATGATAAAGCGGCTGATTGTGGTCAATGCCTCGCGAGTGGGGGCGGACATGGTTGCCGGAACCGATCTCGTCAAGCTAATCACTATGAAGTACCAGGAAGCGCCACGGTGAACCGGGCCAATCGAGGCGCGCATTCCCCTAGCGGTGACAAGTCATCTACCACACGGTGGCGGCCGGTGCTGGCAATTGATGCGTCGAGCCAGTAGCATTGGCCGCACGCTATGCGCAAACTGACCCATATTAACGAAGCCGGTGAGGCCCGCATGGTTGACGTGGGTAACAAACCGGTGACGCACCGCATGGCCGTGGCCGAAGGCCGGATCGATATGCAGCTGCAGACCTTGCAACTCATCGGCGCCGGTGGCCACGAGAAGGGCGATGTGCTCGGGGTCGCGCGCGTCGCCGGGATCATGGCGGCCAAGAAGACGGCAGATCTGATCCCCCTGTGCCACCCGTTGCCGTTGACGCGGATTGAAGTCGAGCTACAGCCGCGCACCGAAGAGGGTTGCGTATATTGTCGCGCAACGGTGGAAACGCAGGAGCGCACGGGTGTCGAGATGGAAGCGCTCATGGCCGTGGAGATCGCCTTGCTTACCGTCTACGACATGTGTAAAGCGGTGGATCGCGGTATGACGATCCGCGATGTTCGCTTGCTGAAAAAATCAGGCGGTCAGTCCGGAACTTGGACGCGTTCAAGCAGCAAACATGTTGAATGACCACAACGCCCGATCTGCCGCCTGACTACTCGCTTGTCGTCTACAACACGGTTGACAGTGTGGTGGACGAAGCCAAGCGGCTGGCGGCGCAGGGGGCAGAGGAAGGAACCTTGGTATGGGCAAAGCAGCAGAGCAGCGGGCATGGCCGTTTTGGGCGTCCGTGGTTTTCGCCACCGGGCAACCTGCACTGCGCACTGATCCTTCGGCTCGAGGAGCCGGCCGACATCGCCGTACAGGTGAATTATGTCGCCGCCGTGAGTTTGGGGGCTACGATTGCCGAATTGATCGGGCCGGCAGAGCTGCACTATCGCTGGCCCAATGATGTCTTATTAAATGACGTCAAGGTAGCGGGT
>JABAOD010006099.1_pt1 | contig 10544 bp, 17 predicted proteins | sample 7062151 | NCBI WGS metagenome assembly JABAOD01 (sample SAMN14538626, study PRJNA623070) | marine sediment metagenome | biome: marine biome [ENVO:00000428]; feature: marine pelagic biome [ENVO:01000023]; material: deep marine sediment [ENVO:00002113] | place: India: Gulf of Khambhat ...
TTTTTGACATGCATGAGATTTCCAGAAGTTACATGACCAATCACAGAGCAAGCAATTCGGAATTTTTTACAAATCTCTTCTAATTTTTTTAATTTTTGTTTACTAGTAATTATTAGCATTCTTTCTTGAGATTCTGAAACCATAATCTCATCAGGATGCATTCCTGGTTCTCTGGTGTGAACTTTGTCTACATCCATCTCAATTCCAATACCCAAGGTATCTGCAGTTTCAGATACTGCACAGGATAATCCCCCACCTCCCAAATCTTTTAGTGCATTGATGAGTTTGTGATTTCTGGCTTCAAGGATTGCTTCGATGATTAATTTCTCAATAAAGGGGTCAGGTATTTGTACAGCAGACCTGTCTTCAGACTCTAAGGAATCCGAAGCAAATTGCGAGCCTCCTATGCCATCTCTGCCTGTGGAGCCTCCCATTAAAACAACCAAATCGCCTTTGTTGGCATGATTTTTTATCAGATTTTCTTTTTTGCCAAAGCCAACTGCAGCAACATCAACTAGAGCATAATTTGTATAGCAATCATCAAACTCTACTTCTCCACCAATTGTAGGAATTCCTAAACAATTTCCATAATCTGCAATTCCAGTAACAGCATTTTTGAAAAGCCATCTTGCTTGTTGATCTTTTTCGATATTTCCAAATCTTAAGCCATCAAAAATTGCAATAGGTCTTGTTCCAGCTGATAAAATGTCACGAATTACACCGCCAACTCCAGTTGCTGCGCCACCATATGGCTCAACTGCAGATGGATGATTATGACTTTCAATATGGGCAGTAATTACATAGCCATCTCCAACATCTAAGACTCCAGAATCATAACCCTTCTCAGAAATTACAAGAGGTCCTGTCATTGGAAGCATTTTGAGATGTTTTTTTGAAGATTTGTAAGAACAGTGCTCAGACCATTCGGCTGCAACTATTTGCAGTTCTGTAGAAGTAGGCTCTCTTCCAATTTTAGATTTCAAGTCATCGAGTTCTTGTGGTTCTAAACTCAATTTTTAACACCCACAGTAGTTAGAAGTGATTCAAAAATCAATGATGATGGTTTATTATCTATTGGATTAATTTCAGACTCTACTGCTCTTTCAGGATGAGGCATCATCCCAACAACATTTCCATCTTCATTACAAACTCCAGCAATTCTGTCTGAGGAACCATTTACTACTGTTTCATATCGAAAGACAATCTGATTCTTTTTTCGTAGTGATTTTAGAGTATCATCATCAACATAGTACCTGCCTTCTCCGTTTGCTATAGGAATTGGAATTTTTTGATTTAGCTTGAATTGGCTTGTAAAGGGGGTATTGTTATTTTCTACAATCAAATTTGTCCATTGACACATAAAATTCAAAGAATTATTTTTCAAAAGCACACCTGGCAACAAGCCTGATTCGACTAGAATTTGAAATCCATTGCATACACCTAGAATTGGGATTCCTTTTTTTGCCAATTTTTGAACATCTTGAATAATTGGGCTGTGGGCAGCAATTACTCCAGCGCGCAGTCTGTCTCCATACGAGAACCCTCCTGGAAGGACAACAGCATCAATATTTTTTGGCAGACTCTTTTCATGCCAATAGTATTGTGCATCGAGGTGAAATACATCAGTAAGAACATGGAACATGTCACGATCACAATTGCTTCCAGGAAAAACTACAACCCCGACCTTCACAATGATGTTAGCGTGAAGAGATATTTAATTTGAAGCAAGCCAAAAAACTTTATTTGAACCAGCAACTCTGATCGCCATGGGTCAAGTACGTGACATTATGGAAAAAAATGTCATTACTATTGAACATGATAAATCAGCTCTTGATGCATCAAAGTTACTCAAGGATAAAGGGATCAGTTTTGTTGTTATTACCAAAAATAATGACCCTATAGGCCTAGTCTCAGAACGAGACATTGTAAGAAAGATTGCAGCATTAGACAAAAAGGCCTCAGAGGTATCTATTGAAGAATTAATGTCCAAGAACTTTCACAGTGTAAAATCTCAAGACGATATTGAGATGGCCATTCAAAAAATGTTAAACAACAACATTCGGCGTCTTTTGGTACTTGATAATGAGAAACTAGAAGGAGTAATTACCCAGACGGACTTGACCTCATTTTTAAGAAGCAAGCTTTTGATAAATGGAATGTTAGAAAAGTTAGAGTCAGATTAGCTAAAAGCCTCAATAGTTACTTTGCTTACCATGGGATTGTAAATTCGAAGTTCATCACAAATTTCTTGAACTTTTTTTTCAGCTGTTTTCTTGTCTTTTTCTTTAATTGTGAACTTTAACATTTGGGCAGTCTTGATTTTTGATACTGTTTTGTGCGTACCTTTTAGAACCAAATCATTGAGAATAGTATCACCTTCCGGGTCACTTATTCCAGGTTTATTTTCTATTGTCACATGAACACTAAATGTCGCCATNNCCTTTAGAACTAAATCATTGAGGATGGTATCGCCTTCTGGATCACTGATTCCAGGTTTATTTTCTATGGTAACATGAACTGTAAAAGTTGCCATGAGTGTTTTGCAATTCAAAGTAGCCGTTAATCTATCTTCCGAAAAATTTGTGCTTTTATAGTTAGATTGCGATGCACATCAGATATCTGGTTTTGAGGATGAGTTATCCTTGGGTGCCACCCAAAGCCAGTATCGGATTTAATTTACTTTCTTTTGATAAAATCAATGTGTGTCTTGTAAAGGCCAGGAACATATTCAGGATTTTTTGTAATCAAATTTTGGTTTATTAGATCGGCCTTTGATGCATACATGTTTTTTTCATATATGCCTTTTTCATCTAAACTTTGACAAATCTTTTGCCACATTGAGACTTCTTCTATGTTTTTGTTGGAAGTCGCATAATAAACATACATCAATCGAAGCTTGTTGTACTCATCTAGAGTCATTTCTTTTTGCAAAAAATATTTTCTTTTGATTTCATTAAAGTAAAGGAGGCCTTTGGCAGTTAATACAAAATCAAATAGTTTTGGATAATTTGAGAGATTAATTGGATACAAAGGGTCTTTTTCATTATGCATATGTACCAATGGAAAGATTCTACAGTATGTTTGTATTTTGATTTAGACTTTGTGTTTTTTTAGACCTTCTTCTAAAATCAGATTTAGAACATGAGAAAAACTTACAGATTTTGAAGATGATTTTATCATTTTTGCTTGTAGATTCCGAAGTTTTTCGGCATTACCATCATTTAGTACAATCGTCACTCTAGCTCCCATGTTATTATTATCATTATTTCATATAAAAAAAGTCCGATATTTGTAAAAAACCCACTCATAATGGAATTTATAATAGAATAATTCTCAAAAAGACAATTGTCAAAACAGAGATACTGGAAAATTACTCCTGAAGAGATTGAGACTTTTAGTTATGATGAAGGCAAGTTGCTAAATTGGGAGATAAAATGTGTAAGAGAGCCAGAAGATGAGGCTCATTTTATCGGAGTTTTCATGTATAGAAACGGAACACCATTTGATTATGAATCAGTTAGGGGAATTACATTCTATTACAACAACATTTCACGCTCAGAAGTCCCCTCAATTACAAAATTTCTTCAAGACAAATTTGGTGGCAAAGAGATGGAAAAAGGAGAAAGGATATTCCTCAAAGATTCAAAAGAAATCTATTCGGGAAAAGACATCGCTCAGCTCGCAAAAGAGCTTCAGGCAGAATTCAATGCAAAGCCAATAATCTCCCTTGAATTTCAAGACCTCGAACAAGAAGAAGCCAAGGACAGTGGCCTTCCTGAATCCAAGTTATTGCCTATTCCAGGCAAATAGATAAGTGAGTTTACACCTATAGATGGTAAATGTCAGAGTTAAATGAAATTCGCTATCATCTTGATGAGCTACGAAAACGAGTATTAAGAATTGTTATTGTGATTGGCATAATTACCGTTTTTCTTCTTACTTTTCATCTAGAGCCTTTTGAATTAGCTGGAATCACACTTTACTATCCAACGCCTGAACCACTGGATAACATTGCTGCTCAAATTACCAACCACATGAGAGACAATCTTGTTCCTGAGGATGTACAATTAATTCAGACAGCACCAGGCCAAGCTTTCTTTGCACAAGTGTACATTGCTGCTTTGGTAGGAATTGTAGCTGGAATGCCTATTGTTATCAAAGAGTTAGTAGGATTCATCAAACCAGCACTAAAAGAAAATGAAATCAATGTTAGTAGAAGTATTTCAATTCCAGCTTTAGGATTATTTGCAGCAGGATGTATTTTTTCATACAATTTCGTAATTCCATACATCCTTGAATTTTTGTATAGGTATGGAGAATCAGCAGGGTTAGTTACATTTCTTAATGTGATTGATTTTGTATCATTTGTTTTACAATTTTTGTTAGCATTTGGGATTTCATTTCAACTTCCATTGATAATGTATGCAGCAACAGGATCAGGAATAGTGGATTCGGAGTTTTGGAGGAAAAATATTAGATACGCAATTGTTATCATTGTAATTTTTGGAGCAGTGATTACTCCTGATGGAAGTGGAGTTACAATGTGGTTTATTGCAGGACCAATGATTGCATTGTACTTTGCAGGCATGGGCATCATTGAGCGTAAAGAACGAAAAAAGTTGAACACTTAAATCTAAAATCGGAGAAGTGATAACTAGATGTTCCTTGCCAATATCAGCAATTTCATTGCAGGTCAAGAGTGGATATTTATCATAATAATTGTCGTAGTCTTGATTTTTGGAGCAAAAAAGATTCCAGAGCTAGCCAAGACCTTTGGAAAAGCCAAAGGAGAATTTGAAAAAGGAAAAATTGAAGGAGAAAAGGAACTCAAGGATTTCAAAGAGAAGGCTTCTGACGTCAACAAGGAATCAAAATCTGACTAATTTTCGGCATTTTCAATTAATTTATCCATAATTTTAGAGAATTCATTTTCTACATCCCCTTTACCAAAAAGACCAGAGAATCTCATAGAACCCTTGTACTTAAAATCCACAGTTAAGGTGATTTTAGTTCCCTCAGGAAATTGTTCATATTTTTCAGTAATATGGGTTCCTTTTGCATCACCCCCAACAAAAAAAGTTTCATGAAGTAATGGTTTTTCAATTACATGTTTTTGCATTACAACAAATTCCTTTCCTGATAAAATTAGATGCGCCTCTACAAGAGTTGTAGTAGGTCGAACAGAAATTATTCTTACAGAAGGATAAAATTCTGAAAGAAGTTTTTGAAAGGATTCGTAATTAGTTGCAACATCAAAAAATTGGTCGCGTGAAAGTNNATTTAGAAGGTACCCCATCGAGGGTATAAATTGTGCTCCAAATCAAATTGGTCCAAACACTTTCCAACTCCATGATTAATTACATCATCAAGGGTTTTAGGTTTTGTATAAAACTCTGTGACAGGTGGTAAAATAACTACACCAATACGAGAAAGTTTTAACATATTTTCAAGATGTATTGCTGACAAGGGGGTTTCTCGCACCATCAAAATTAATTTTCTTGATTCTTTTATTGTAACACCTGCTGCACGTGCCACCAAAGTATCATCGTACCCATTTGCAATTGCAGACAGTGTCTTCATACTACAAGGCGCAACAATCATTCCATCTACTTTATGGGTACCACTTGATACACTTGAAGCCATGTTTTTCTCATCAGATGAATTTGATGCAAGCGACTTTACATAATCAACAGTATGCTCAGTTTCCATCTCAATACATTTTTCTCCCCACTCTGACATTATCAGATGAGTTTCAACTCCTAATTTTTTTAAGGTCTCAAGCATTCTAATTCCGTAAATTACTCCAGTGCTTCCAGTAATTCCAATAATTAGTCGCATGTTTTTCGTATTGTCTTATTGTATTTTATCTAATGGTTACAAAATCAGATTTAGCACTAGCCTAGAAATTTTGAGCCTCGTCATTTTGAGTCTCTTCGATTTCCTTTTGATCACGTCTTCTCTTAAACCATAAAGAGATTCCTCCTGCAGCCATAGCGGTAAGTAATATGACGCCTGCCATTTGTAGTTCTAGAGAATAAAACACAATGATTGTACAATTTATTATGAAAAAAATCTTGTGATTTAGATGTCGATCGAGTTAGTTGAAAATTAGCTATATTACCTCCTGTTTTTTAGTCAAAATGTGATAAAAGCCTCTGAAATTAAAAAAATTGTCAATAATTACTCAGACGTGCGCATAGGCGTGCTAGGAAGCCATTCTGCCCTAGAGATAATGGATGGTGCTAAGGAGGAAAACTTTCAGACAGCCGTATATTGTCAAAAAGGACGTGAAGGCCCATATCAAAGGTTTGGGCGAATCGCTGACGAAATTGTAGTTTTAGATAAATTCAAGGATATGGCCTCTGCAAAAAATCAAAAGATTCTCAGAGACACAAATACCATAATTGTTCCTCATCGGTCCTTGACTGTCTATTTGGGATACAAAACTTTAGAAAATTCTTTCAAGGTTCCAATTTTTGGAAATAGAAAATTATTCCAAGCCGAAGAAAGAACTGCAAAAAAAGGGCAATACTATCTTTTAGAAAAAGCCAGAATAAAATATCCCAAATTATTTAAAAATCCTAAAAACATCAACAAACCTTGTATTGTAAAAGTTCAAGAAAAGAATAGACCACTTGAACGTGCATTTTTTACAGTTTCATCATACAAAGATTATGTTGAAAAATCCGAAGCTAAAATAAAACAAGGAATTATTGCACGAAAGGATCTAGAAAAATCAAGCATTGAAGAATTAGCAATAGGGACTTACATGAACTTTAACTATTTTCATACTCCAATTTCAGACCATGTTGATTTCATTGGAATAGAAAGAAGATTACAAACAAATGTTCATGATTACAATGCACTTCCTGCAAGACAACAAATGGATATGGATATTGACCTTCAAAATATCGAAGTTGGTCACACGCCTGCAAGTATTAGAGAATCACTTCTTGAAAAAGTAATCAAAATGGGAGACAAATTTGTTGCAGCAGTAAAAAGAGAATATGCACCTGGAATCATTGGACCNNGTGTAATTACAAAAGATCTGGAGTTAGTTGTTTATGATGTTTCTTTGAGAGTTCCTGGAAATCCAATTGTAGCTACTACCAGTCCTTATACAAAATATCAATATGGTCAAACTTTTGGAGTTGGAAGAAGAATTGCAATGGAAATTCGAAGAGCCCAAGAAGAAGGAAGACTAGACGAAATTGTCACTTAGAAAACAAACCTAGCATCCTCTTTGAAATAATTAAAAAGGCGCAACCCCTTTGTTACAGAACTCTGAGAGATTTCCTCTCGTTGTCAGGTCTTTGATTGCCTGATTGCCTTTATCGTTCTGCGAGGCTACGCAGGTTTAATCGCCAGATTTTACAACTAACGACATTATTTAGTATAGGAAATTAGAGTATTTAAGATATTGTATTAAAAATTTTAAAAAATAACAAGATAATTTGTAAATTTTAATTTAGCATAGATCAGATCTCAAAAGGGAGTTTTTTGGTTTGAATTAGAATATGCAGTAAAATTAGTGAATCTGGCAAGAAGTCAACACTCTTTATTGTATGATTAACAATTCAAGAAATGGTTAGAAGCATCTTCATTAAAGAAATCATTACCATTCTAAAAGAACCTAGATTATGTCCTACCTGCAATAAAGAAGACAGATTAGAGAAAGACATCATTAATGAAAATCGATCCTGTGGAAAAACTATTCTTTGTTCTCGTTGTGAGGCATTAATTGTTGTTACCAATCAAAATTTGCGGACGGTTGAGTTATCTGCCTCTGAGGACATTTCGATCATGCTCAAAGAGCCCCATTTAATAAGAAAAGTTACGTATTGATCAACCAATATATCATAGAAAAAAATTATTTTGATGCTGATGATTAGATAAGCTACGTTGTCTGAAAGATGATGATTTTGCCGAATTATGAAGCGTTATTTCTTTTACAATATTACTTGATTGTACAAAACTCTACATAGAAGCAAAATTTTCTTTTGGCATTGGCAAACTCTGAAACCCTTGCAAAAGCAATAGAATTTGCTCATAAAAAACATCAACACCAAAAACGACCAGACGGAATAACTCCTTTTGTAGACCATCTAGAAGGAGTAGTAAACAGATTAAAAAATATAGGAATTGCTAATCAGAATATTCTCTCAGCTGCTTGGTTGCATGATACAATTGAAAAAACAGACACAACTTTTGAGGAAGTTGATAGTATTTTTGGAAATACAATTTCTGTACTTGTACTATCATTGACCAAGGATAAAAATCTGCCAAAAAAGAAACAAGAGATTCAATACATTAATCAATTAAAAAATGCATCAAAAGATTCAAAAATTATTAAACTGTGTGATGCATCTTCAAACATTAAGGACATTGCAAAAGCTCCAATTTCAAGAAATCAAAAAAACAAAAAGGTAAGGAAAATATTTCATTATATTCGAGTCATGAAAAAAGATCTCATTGAGGCTAAAGAAAGATATCCCAAAATTCAAGAATTAATTGACGGTATCAATTCAGTAGGTAAAGAGTTTAGACTAAGACCCATAATCTTAGAAAATAAATCATAGCCATTTCATTCAAATACAAAATTTTAAGTAAAAAATTAAAATTAAATTTCTAGTGGCCGATTTACCAAAAAACTTTCCAGAGTATTTGATAATGTACAAGACACTAAATAACAAAATTCATGAATTGAAAGAAAAAGAAAATGACATGGAAGATAAAAAAATCATTGAAGAAAATCAATTAAAAATTAAAACATATCAAAACGAAATAAATCGGATAAAGGCATTATTTCCAGAAAAATTTTTTGATGAGAAATTCTAAAAATTAGGCTTCCATACTTGCTTTTAGAAGATTTTTCCTAACCAATATAGGAATCTTGTAAAAAGCACCCAAAGCAACAGCATCAGAGGCCCTATAATTTCGTAATACCATGTCTTTTTTGCCAGTAAAATACAGGTTTGCTCGCAAAACCTCTCCGCTTTCATAAATTTTGACCTTAACTAAAACCAATTCATTTTCTTCACAAATCTCTTCAATCATTTTGTAAATTGAGGGCACAGTATCAGTAGAACTTTCTGAGAAACTTGCAATATGTTTTGCAACTTCTCCTGAAAATGCTCTCATGTGAAATTCTTTTCCATCTTCGGCCTTTAAGACAACCATTCCTTCAACGGCATAAGGATCTACAAACCCAATATAATCAATTTTTACAGAATCATAATCTGGTTCTTGTTCTTGGCCAATATCCATGATGTTAGTTTGAATACAGATTTAATGTTTATAAAGATATGAATTTTCGATCTATTTTATGCGTAACTTTGGGTTGATCTATCAAAAACCTTACCCCAAATTATTTAACATGAACAATAAATGAAAGCTTAATGTCGACAAATCCAGAAAAGGCTGTATCTTACATCCTTACAAAACCAGTTTCAGAATACATGGATAAAGATGTGTTATTGCTAAATCAACACACCTTAACAAGGGATGCAGCTAGAATGCTTCAACATTATCAAGCTGACGACATTATCGTTACAGATGAAAAAAGAGATCCCATTGGAATTGTTACTGACGAAGATATCTTGAGCAAAGTTAGCGATGTTACTGTTTACGCCGAAGCTACCACTCTAAAAGATGTCATGAGCGCGCCATTAATTGTAATTAATGAAAAGGCTTCTTTGCAAGATGCTCTTCACAAAATGAGAGACAATAGCATTAGAAAATTACCCGTTGTAAATAAAAAGAATCAAGTTATTGGAATTATTTTTCAAGCAGCAATCGCAAATGCAATTAGGGAAGCTACTGCTACTCCTCCAAGATTATTTAGTCCTCCTGTAAAAGCTATTTTGGGAAACCTTGGATTTGTGTTGCAATTCGCTGGAGTCTTGCTGTTGGTTCCGGCTATTGTGGCCACAGTATTAGCTGAGACAGAGATTGCTACAGGAATTTATCTTAACACAGTTTTGCTCTTGGCTACAGGCTTTTTTCTAAATTCTTATGGTGAAAAAGCAAGTCTAAACCTACAGCAGGCTTCAATTCTCGTGTTTTCAAGTTTGTTCTTGCTTACTCTATTTGGAACTACACCGTACTTGTATGTCTCACCTCAAGGGGTTGAGCCTATAGAATCATTTTCAAATGCTTTCTTTTCCAGTGCTGCTGGATTTACCACCGGAGGAATCTCATTGTTTGATGAGCCTGAAAATCTTCCACAGAGCTTCACCTTCTACCGCAGTTTTACACAGTTGGTAGGAGGAATGAGTTTCATTTACTTGGTAATTACTGCATTTTATCCTGAATCAAAACTTCAATCCATGAGAGGTTTTATTTCTGGAAGAACATTACACATGAGAGAACTTTTTGGAACAATCACAATCATCTTTGCACTTTACATCGTAATTGTTGCATTGTTGCTATGGGTCTTTGGTGAAAGAAATCTTATGGACAATTTTTCATTAGCTATGAGTACGCTAGCTACTGGTGGATTTTTACCGACATCAACAATCTTAGATGATTTGCTTTGGCAAGAG
>JABAOD010002511.1_pt1 | contig 10539 bp, 5 predicted proteins | sample 7062151 | NCBI WGS metagenome assembly JABAOD01 (sample SAMN14538626, study PRJNA623070) | marine sediment metagenome | biome: marine biome [ENVO:00000428]; feature: marine pelagic biome [ENVO:01000023]; material: deep marine sediment [ENVO:00002113] | place: India: Gulf of Khambhat ...
CAAGGTGCTCGACTTCGGCCTCGCCAAAGCGGTGCAGCCGGCGGCGCCCGCATCCGCAGGGGCGCTCAGCCAGTCGCCGACGATCACCCAGCAGATGACCCGGGCTGGGGTGCTGATGGGCACCGCCGCCTACATGAGCCNNACGGCGGCCTACATGAGCCCCGAGCAGGCCCGCGGCCAGCCCGTCGACCGGCGCGCCGACATCTGGGCCTTCGGCGTGGTGCTGCTGGAGATGCTGACCGGCGAGACGACCTTCGGCGGCGAGACCGCCTCCGACGTCCTGGCGTCGGTGCTCAAGGAGGAGCCCGACCTGGCGGCGCTGCCAGCGGCGGTGCCGGGCCGCCTGCGACGGCTGATCAAGCGCTGCCTCGACAAGGACCCGCGGCAGCGGCTGCGCGACATCGGCGAGGCCCGTATCGTGCTGGAGCGCCTGGCGCGCGGGGAGCCGGAGGAGGACGCGGGGGGACTGGCTCCGGGCACGATGAGCAAGCGTGGGGGCTGGCTGTGGCCGGTGCTTGCAGCCGTCAGCACCCTGGCGCTCGTCATCGTGCTGCTGACCGTGGTGCTGGGCCGTGGCGGAGAGGTGGCCGCCGTCGCTCCGAGGGTCACCGGGATTGCGCAGCTGACCGACCTGCCGGGCGCCCAGATCTCGCCGTCGCTGTCGGCGGACGGCGCCCAGCTACTGTACGAGGCCGACGACGGCGGCGACGCGGACATCTTCCTGCTGCGGGTCGGCGGCGACAATCCGATCAACCTGACCGCGGACTATCCCGACGACGACTTCCAGCCCGCGTTCTCGCCCGACCGGCAGCGGATCGCCTTCTGCTCGCGGCGCGAGGGCGGCGGCATCTTCGTCATGGGAGCGACCGGGGAGTCGCCGCGTCAGGTGAGCGACGCCGGGTTCGACCCGGCCTGGTCGGCCGACGGCACCCGCCTGCTCTACACCACCGAGCGCATCGCCAACCCCTACGCCCGCTGGGGTCGGGCGGAGCTCTGGATCGTGGACGTCGAGACCCGCGAGCGCCGCCGGCTAGACGTCATCGACGCCGCCGGCGCCTCCTGGTCGCCGAGCGGCCGGCGGATCGCCTTCTGGACGCACTTCGCGACGGTTCAGGGGCAGCGCGACATCTGGACGATTCCGGTCGACGGCGGCGAGCCGGCGCCGGTCATGGAGGACGTCCACACCGACTGGGACCCGATCTGGTCGCCGGACGGCCGCTGGCTCTACTTCCTGAGCGATCGCGGCGGCAGCCCGGACCTCTGGCGGATCGCCGTCGACGAGGCCTCGGGACAGGCGCGCGGGGAGCCGCAGCCGGTGACCACCGGCATCGCCCGGATGATGGAGGCCAGCATCTCGGCGGACGGCCGGCGCATCGCCCTCACGGCCCAGCGCACGCCCGGCGAGATAGAGGTCGTCGACTTCGATCCGGTCGCCGAGCGCGTGGGGCCCGGGCGCAGGACCGTGATCGCCAGCAGCAACGTGTTCGGGCAGGTGGACGTCTCGCCCGACGGAGAGTGGCTCGTCTACCGGACGGCGAACCCCCGCGAGACGTTGTACGTCGTGCGCCTGGACGGCAGCGGCCGCCGCAAGCTGCTCGACGACGAGCAGCGCAACCGGGGGCCGCGCTGGTCGCCCGACGGCCGCTGGATCGCCTTCTACTCGAACCGCACCGGCAGCTACGACATCTGGGCCATGCGCGCCAACGGCACCGACCTGCGGCAGCTGACGGGTGAGCCCGAGGTCGAACAGACGAACCCGATGTTCCTGCGCTCGGGCGAGGAGCTCCTGTTCTCGGCGTCCAGCCCCGCGGGGTTCGTGACGGCCGCCCTCGCGCTGGGTCGCGACGGGATCGACGGAGTCACCACGCCGCTGACGCCGCGAGAGCTTGCGGCTGAAGCCGGTTTCATCCCCGGCCGCGTCTCCCCGGACGATCGGCTGGTGGCGGGAGACGCGATCGATCCTCAGGGCGAGCAGACGGCGGCGATCTACTCGTTCGAGACCGGCTCCTTGGAGCTGCTCCGAAGAGCCGATGGCCGGCTCGTGCGCAGCCAGGACATGGGAAGCGCGGCCTGGCTGGACGCGCACCGGCTGCTGATGTGGGAGTTCGAGTCGCAGCAGGCGCTGCTGTGGGACGCGCGGACGCGGCAGGTCCGGGCGGTGCCCGGAATCCCCGGGCCGGCCGAGCTTTCCTTCATCGACGGCGGCAGGAGGCTGGTCCTCAACCGGTTCTCGAACGAGTCCGACATCTGGCTCCTGAGTCTCGACTAGTCACCGGTGCCCGCGGGGCCGTCTCTGTGCAATGATCCGGCCAGAGCGATCTTGGATGCGGCTGCTGACGCGGTGTGATCTGGACGGCCTGGCCTGCGCCGTGCTCATCGGTCTCCACGAGGAGATCGACGAGATCCTCCTCGTCCACCCCCAGGAGATCGCCGACGGCAAGGTCGAGATCCGCGGCACCGACATCCTCGCCAACCTGCCGTTCCGGCCCGGCTGCGCCCTCTGGTTCGACCATCACCTGCACACCGCGGCGGCGCGTCCCGCGGTGCCGTTCCAGGGCGTCTTCGGGCGCGCCCCGTCGGCGGCGCGGCTGGTCTACGAGTACTACGGCGGCCTGACCACGCTGGACGAGTTCGAGGAGCTGGTGCACGAGACCGACCGCTTCGACTCGGCCAACCTGGACCTCGACGACATCCTCGACCCGCAGGGCTACATCCTGCTGGGCTTCACCCTCGACGCGCGCAGCGGGTTCGGCGGCTCGGCCGACTATTTCCTGACCGTGCACGAGATGCTGAGCCACAGAACGCCGATCGAGCAGGTGCTGGAGCACCCCGCGGTCGAGGAGCGCTGCCGGCGGCTGGAGACCGAGGAAACCCAGCTGCACGCCGCGCTGCAGGCCTGCAGCCGGGTCGACGGCAACGTGCTGATCACCGACTTCCGCGATCTCGAGCCGGTGCCGGTGGGCAACCGCTTCCTGGTCTTCGCGCTCTTCCCGCAGATCAACGTGGCGCTGCGCATCCAGCGGGGCGAGCGCCGCCGGTCGCCGATGCTGACCCTCGGCCACAGCATCCTCAACCGCACCTGCCGCACCAACCTCGGCGAGCTGGCCGCGCGCCACGGCGGCGGCGGCCACCGCGGCGCCGCCAGCATCGAGCTGGCCGAAGACCCGGAGGCGGAGCTGCGCGAGATCGTCGCCGAGCTCAAGGCCGTGGGCTGAGCAGGCCCGGCCCGGGCCCGCCAGCGTTGCCGGCGGGCGCCGTGGTCTCGTTCCGCAGGGCCGCCGCCATGAGCTGCGCCGCCTGCGCCGCCGGCACCCCGAGGTTGGAGCCGCCGAACTCGGGCAGGATCGCGGCGTTGACCGCCACCACCTGGCCGTCCAGATCCAGGACCGGTCCGCCGCTGCCGCCCTGGAACGTGGCGGCGTCGTAGACGAGGGCGGCAGATGTGCGCTGGCCGATGATGCCCTGACTGGCGAGGGGCGTCAGGTAGCCTCCTGCCGCCAGCGCCCGGGCGACCGACCAGAAGTCGGGCTCGGTCTCCTGCATCAGCCGTTGCAGGAAGTCCGGATCGGCTCTTGCCACCACTGCCCGGATGCCGGCCGGATAGCCGAGCACGATGACCGCGTCGCCCGGGCCCGGCGGCGACGCCGCCAGCTGCAGCGGAGGCACCTCGGCGCCCTCGAGAGCGCAGCGCAGGATCGCCAGATCGGCGGCGTCGCTGACTGCCACCAGCTCTACCGGGAACGGCTCGGCAGTGCCCGGCAGATAGCCCAGGAAGCGGCGCATCGCCGGCCGCAGGCTGGGTCTCGAGAGGCGCCGGGCGGTCTCGTCGAACTCCCAGGGGCGAGCGACGTGGCGGTTGGTGAGAAGCAGGCCGTCGGCGGTGGCCACGAAGGCGGTGCCGGTGTAGAGCGACTCCACCACCGGGCCGGCGCCGTCGAGCGACACCGCCGGGGCGCCGCGCTCGTCGGTCAGCGGCGCGCCGTCCTCTCCGAGGCCGAGGTAACGCAGGTAACGGCCGCTTGCCGGCTCCACGAAGCCGTAGGCGCCCTGCAGGAAGGCCACCGAGCGCGCCGCCTCGGGCACGATCCGGGCCGCTGCCGCCGAGCGCTCCTCGAGCGCCTGCAGGCGCCGGCCGGCGCTTCCCAGCTCCTCCTCGAGCTGTTGGCGGAGAACCTCCCGGTCGAGGCGGCCGCGCTCCACCTCTCCGAGCCAGGCTTCGAGCCGCCCCTCTTCTCCCGCGACCCGCGTCTCGAGCCGCTCGGTGCGGAGAACGAGCCAGGCGGTGGCCGCCACCAGCAGGGTCAGCAGCGCCAGCACCGTGACCCGGAACCAGGGCGCGGTCTGGGTCGCCAGCTCGCGCGGCGCCGCCGCCAGCAGCCGCGCCGCCCGACCGGTGCGGGTGGGACTTGCATGGCGGGCACAGTCGAGGCAGTCGCTGAAGGCCTCGGCCATCGACTTCCAGTCCTCGCCCTGGGGATACAGCCGCCAGCGCAGCACCGGGCCGCTCTTGCCGACCTCGATGAGGTCCTCGGAGGCGAGCGGCGCCTCCTCGACGAGGCGGCCGTTGAGCCAGACGGAGCGCCCCGGCTCGACCCGGATCCGCCATGAGCCGTCACTCCGGGTGAGCCGGGCGTAGAGGGGGGGCGGCGCCGGATCGGCGCCCGGCGGCAGCCGCACCTCGGCGTCCTCGGCGGTGCCGATCCTGATCTCCGAGCCGACGAAGCGCTGGGTCAGGCCGCGGCGGCTGCCCGAGAGATGGACGAGGACGGGGACCTCGGCAGGGGACTGCATCCGTTCTCCCAATCATCCTACGACAGGCCGCTTCGAGATGGCCTGCTCCCGGCAGAGCGGCGAGGTGGGCCTGTCGGGAGCGGTCCTAGTCGAGGATCACCTTCAGCAGGTCGTCTTCGAAGACCTGTCGGTTGACGTCTTCGACGACGCAGACCCACACGCCGTCGGGATCGGCCCGCGTCTGGCCGAAGAAGTTGCCCTCGGCGGTGATCACCCGGATCGTCTCGTCGCGGCAGGCCAGCACCTCGGGCCGGGCGGTGGCCACCGCCGCCAGCACGTCCCAGAAGTAGTACCAGCCGGCGTCGATGCCGTCGCGCACCGCCTCGAGCAGCGCCAGCAGCAGGTCCGAGGTCTGGTCGCGAGGCCCGGTCCGCACCCGATCGACGAACGCCGGGGTGACCGGCAGGGACGCGGTAGCGCCTAGCGGCATCAGCCGTACCCGCACGCCGCTCGCCAGCACCCGCTCGGCGGCGTGCGGGTCGAGATAGAAGTTCCACTCGGCCACATGGTTGTCGATGCCGACATAGGGCGTGCCTACGTTGCCGCGCATTTCGAGGGCACCGCCCATGATCGTGATCTCGTCGATCTTGCCGGCGATGTCGGGCCGCCGCTGCAAGGCCAGGGCGACGTTGGTGAGCGGGCCCATGGCGATGATCGTCACCGGCTCGGGGCTCGCCTCCAGGGTCGCCACGATCAGGTCGACCGCCCGTTTCGCGGCCCTGCCGCGCGCCGCCGGCAGCGATGCGCCGCCGAGGCTGTTGGCCTGCGGCTTCCAGAACGCGGGGAAGCTACGCCGTCCGCGTAGAGGCCGCGTCTGCCCCATGGCCACCGGGATACCCGTGTCGCCGGTCAGCTCCAGGATGCGGACGGCGTTGCGGGCGCCCTGCTTTACGTCGGCGATGCCGTGGACGATGGTGATCGCCTCGAGGTCGACCTCCGGCGCCTTGAGCAGGTAGAGCAGGCCCATGACGCTGTCGATGCCCATGTCGGTGTCGAGGATCACGCGCCGCCGCGCCACGGCTCGGGCCACGTCGCCCTTGAAACGGATCCGTCCCTCGAGCTTCGGCGCGATCCTCTGGCGCTCGTGGAGAAGGCTCTCGAGGCCACCCACCAGCAGGCTGCCGTCCTCGGGCCCGAGTAGCACTCGAGCGGTCGAGAACATCGAATAGCCGTCGCCACCCTCGAGCATGTAGTCGGTGATCGCCACGGTGTAGAGGCGCGCTGGATCGAGCGGCTCGCCGCCCACCTCGACCCTTTCGAGGCGTTCTCCCGCCGGGCGCCCGGGGTCCACCAGAAAGCTGATGCCCGAGACCTGCGGGAACCGCCCGACGCTCTCGCCGAGCCGGCTGACCCCGTTTTCCAACGCCGCCAGGACCGTCTCCCCAGACGCCTCGACCGCGCAGATGGTGCTCCCGAAGGGGTGGATCGCCACCAGATCCCGGCGGGTCAGCTCGCCGGCGGGATAGGTGCGGTTGCTGCGAATGCTGCCGCCGCTGACGATGGCGATCTCCGCTCCGGTGTCGCGGCGCATGGCGTCGGCTATGAAGTTGCCGAGGTTGCTCTCGCCGGAGCGCACCTGCTCTGCCACCGCGTTCAGCGGCTCGCTGGTGGCGCCGACCGCCACGTCCAGCTGCCGATCGAGCCGAGACTCCCAGGCGGCGACCACCGCCGCGGTCTCGACGTCGTCCGCCAGGCCCTCCGACACCGCCACCATCTCGAAGTGCTTCTCGATCGCAGACTCGGGGCGTGGCCGGCTGACGTCGACGCGGGCGACGTTGCGCGCGTCCGAGCCCGGCTTGGTGATCAGCGTGCGCTCGACCTGGGTGGTGATCGGGAAGTGCTCGTGCCCGCCCAGGATCAGATCGATGCGGGGGAACAGGCGGGCCAGCCGCACGTCGTCGGCGAAGTCGAGATGGGTGAGGGCGACGACGACGTCGACGCCTTCCTGCTCGAGGATCGCCAGGTATTTCTCCGTCGTGGCGAAGGGGTCGAGGAACGAGATCCCCTGCCGGTTCTTGGCGCTGATCTCCTCGCCGACCAGGCAGAGGCCCAGGAATCCGACCTTGAGGTCGCCGTACTCGCGCACCAGGTACGGCGCGGCGCCGCCGAGCGGCTCTCTGGTCTCCTTATCGACGATGTTGCTGACCACCCACTGCCACTGCGCCTCGCGCATGCGCCGGCGCAGCAGCTCGGGCCCGAAGTCGAACTCGTGGTTGCCCAGGGTCGCCAGGTCGAGGCCCATGGCGCCGAGCGCGGCGATCATCTGCTCGCCCTGGAAGACGCTCGAGGCCACCGAGGGCGACAGGAAGTCGCCGCCCAGGGTCACCAGGACGTTCTTCCTCGCGGCCGCCAGCTCCCTCTTCAGGGCAGCCACCCGGGCCAGCCCGCCGGCCTTGCCTCCGTCGACCGGCGAGATGGAGTAGACGTCCGCCAGGTGCAGGATGGTGAGCTGCGCGCTCTCCCGCGAGCCCAGGGCTTCGGCCCCCACGGCCGGCCCGGCCGGGCAGAGAGCGACCGCGGCCGCGAGCACTGCGACGCGGGAGCTCAGGCGGTGCGGTTGCCGGTGCTTGTCGTGCATGCTCTTCTCCGGAGACTCGGTCCTTGCGCTCGATTCTATTTCCCGCCCTCGTCACCGAGTAGAGGCGACCGCGGTTCTCGGAGGGCGGGCGAGCGGACGCGAGCGTTTTTCTGCCTGGCTGCCGGCGTCGGCATCGGCGTCTTCGCCTCGCAGGGGAGCCGCCCTCCCCGACATGCAGTAGCCTTGCCCTCCGTTCATGGGGAGAAAAGACGAGGCCGGGGGGCGCAATGGCTTCTTCCCGATGGGCCGCGGCGAGGCCGCGGCTCTCGGCTTCCTGATCCTGTTCTCCGTGGTCTCGTTCCTGCCCGTCTGGCGCACGGTCGAAGTCGCCGGGATGGCGGTCTTCGGCTGGCTCATGGCGGCGTTGATGCTCCTGTCGCCGGCGCTGACCCTGTGGGTCTTCCGGCGGCGCCGGGGGCGGTAGGGGGCGCGGATGGTCGTCGAGCGCGTCCTGGTGCTCCTCTACCTGGCCGCCTGCATCGGCATCGGCGTCTTCGCCTCGAGAAAGGTCCTGGGCTCGCGCGACGAGTACTGGGTGGCCGGGCGGCGCATCGGCACCGCGGTCAACGCCATGGCGATCATGGCCAGCCTGGCGAGCGGCGGCTCGATCATCGGCGTCATGGGCCTGGCCTACTCGCAGGGCATCCCGGCGACGCTGGCGCTCTTCGCCGGCGCCGTGGTCGGCTTCCCGCTGGCCTCGATCCTGGTGGCGCGGCAGCTGCGCAACTTCGGGCGCTACACCATCACCGACTTCCTGGCCTGGCGCTTTCCGAGCCCGGTGGTGCGGCTGCTGGTGCCGGTCTCGATCGTCGTCGCCTTCTCGATCTACATCGTCGCCCAGCTGAAGGCTGCGGGAATCACCGCCCAGGCGCTGCTCGGCATCCCCTACGAGACGGCGCTGGTGATCGCCACCCTGGTCTTCATCACCTACGTCTCGATCGGCGGCATGATCGCCATCACCTGGACCGACGTCATCCAGGGCCTGCTGATGCTGGTGGTCGTGCTCGGCGCCGCCCTGGCTGTCGTCTGGCGCGCCGGCACGCCGCTCGAGCTGATGCGTCAGGCGACGGCGGCGGCCCCCGAGCTGGGGCGGCTTCCCGCCGCAGACCTGTCGAGCTATCTCGGCTTCTTCATGATCTGGGCCACCGCGATCCCGGTCATCCCGCACATCGTCATGCGCGTCTTCACCGCGCGCGACGCCGCCGGCGCGCGACTGTCGCTCAACCTGGCGATGCTCGCCTACAGCGTCATGATCCTGGCGGCGGTGCTCGCCATCGTGCCGGTCGGCAAGCTCGGCTTCCCCGGCCTCGCCGACGCCGACCAGGTGTTCCTCAGGGTCATGGAGACCGAGTTTCCGGCCGCGGTCCGGGGCATCGCGGTGGCGGCGGTGCTGGCGGCGGTGATGTCGACCACCGACGCCCTGCTGCTGGCCTGCAGCTCCGCCATCACCCACGATCTGCTGGGCGGCTTCTTTCACCTGCCAGCCGGCATGAGGACGCAGGCGGTCATCCGTGTCGGCTCGACCTGGGTGATCGGTGGGCTGGCCCTCTACTGGGCGCTGTCGCCGCCGGAGCTGATCACCCGCTTCTACACCGCCGGCATCGGCCTGCTGAGCGCCGGCCTCTTCGTGCCCACGATCGCCGGCCTCTGGTGGAAACGGGCGAACCGGATCGGCGGCGTCGCGGCGCTGGTGGCCGGGGCCGGCACCTATGCCCTGGCCCTCACCGGTGCCGTCGACCTGGGCGGCTCGCCGATCATCGCCGCCCTCGCCGCCAGCCTCCTCGCCATGGTCGCCGGTGGTTTTCTGGGGCCGCCGGAATCGGACGCCATGCTCGATCGGGTCGAGGACCTGCACAGCGGCCACTCGTCCTGAGACGCGCGCGGCTGAAAGCCCTCGCCGATAACGGGCGCCGCCCCCGGGGCACGATGTCGAGGCCCAGCGCCCGCTCGTTGCCGGCCTAGGGCTCGATGTAGTGGACGACGACGTAGTGGGACGGTCGGCCGCCGGCCGCCGTGAAAGCGGGACCGGGCGCCGCCGAGCTCGCCAGGATCCGAAAGCGCTGTGACCAGATCCACTGCGGGCGGCTCAGTCGGCTCGGTAGCGTTACCGAGTTCACAACTGCTACTCCGCTTTGCGGTGATCGCAGGTGGAGCAACGCCTCTGGCAGCCGGGAGTTTCGTCGACGGATGTGCAGAGAGGATGGGCGAATGGAGCGCCCCAAGGGCCCGGGCGGGCCGCTGGGGCTCCTGGCCTGCCTGCTACTGGGCTTCGTGCCTTCGAGCGGCTTCGCGGCGACCCTCTCCGTCAACTCCACCGACGATCTCGACGACGGCGTCTGCGACGCTACGCACTGCAGCTTCCGTGAGGCCATCAGCGCGGCCAACGGGACGCCCGAAGCCGACGTCATCGACTTTGGCGTGCTCGCCACCGGCAGTCAGACGATCACCTTGACCGCCGTCTTGCCGGACATCACGCAACCGCTGACCGTCGACGGGGCGACCCATCCCGCCGGCGAGGTGTTCCTGTGCCGGGGAGCGCTCCCACCGGGGCCGGTCCTCGTCATCACGGCGGGCTCAACGACGATCTATGCGATGAGCATCGCCTGCCCCGGCACGGGCAACCTGCTGACGGTGACCAAGGCCGGCACCGGCGGCGGCACGGTGACGAGCGCGCCGGCGGGGATCGACTGCGGCGCCGACTGCTCCGAGAGCTACACCAGCGGCACGGTGGTGACGCTGACGCCGGCAGCGGATGCCGGCTCGGCCTTCGCCGGCTGGAGCGGCGATGCCGACTGCAGCGACGGCTCGGTGACGATGGACGCGGACCGCACCTGCACGGCGACCTTCGATCCGGTGAGCCACACGCTGACGGTCACGAAGGCGGGGACCGGCACGGGTACCGTGACGAGCGTGCCGGCGGGGATCGACTGTGGTGCCGACTGCTCCGAGAGCTACGCCGAGGGGACGGTGGTGACGCTGACGCCGGTGGCCGACGCCGGCTCGGCGTTCGCGGGCTGGAGCGGCGACGCCGACTGCAGCGACGGCGCGGTGACGATGGACGCGGATCGCGCCTGCACGGCCACCTTCGATCTCGTGCTCCACACGCTGACGGTGACGAAGGCCGGGAGCGGCACGGGCACCGTGACGAGCGCACCGGCCGGCATCGACTG